>Ga0114939_10001920_pt1 | contig 16046 bp, 12 predicted proteins | sample AshMeaCrysSpring_FD_87196 | JGI IMG/M metagenome (GOLD analysis project Ga0114939, IMG submission 87196) | Groundwater microbial communities from Big Spring, Nevada to study Microbial Dark Matter (Phase II) - Ash Meadows Crystal Spring | ecosystem: Environmental > Aquatic > Deep subsurface >... | reverse complement strand
TGGCCGCCAGGATGGCCATCGAGCGGGCCTGCTCGGTGTGGATCACCATCTCCACCATGCGGTGCTGCAACGCCTGGAAGGAGCCGATCGGCGCGCCGAACTGCTTGCGCGTCTTCAGGTACTCCAGCGTGGTGTCGTTGGCGAAGGCCATCGCGCCGATGGCGTCGGCGCACTGCAGCGCGATGCCGAAGTCGATGGCTTCGTCGATCAGCGGCTGCGCGCCGCCGGCCGCGCCCAGCAGCGCGTCCGCGCCCAGTGCCACGCCGTCGAGGCGGATGTCGGCCGCACGCTGGCCGTCCACCGTGCGGCAGGGGTTCAGGTGCACGCCCTTCGCCTTGGCATCGACGACGAACAGGCTGGCGCCACCGGCGTCGGCCGTGACGATCAGCGCATCGGCCACGGTGGCGCCGATCACCACGCATTTCTGGCCCGACAGCACCCAGCCGGCGCCGGACTTCTCTGCCTTCGTGGTCTGCGGCGCCAGTTCGTAGCGGCGGCCCGGTTCCAGGTAGGCCAGTGCAAAGCGCTTGCTGCCGTCGATCAGCCCGGGCAGCAGCGCGGCGCGCTGGGCCTTGCTGCCGGCGCGCGACAGCAGCCGGCCGGCGACCACCTGGTCGAGCAGCGGCTCGACCACCAGGGCTTCGCCGCAGGCTTCCATCACCGGCATCAGGTCGATGGCGCCGCCGCCGAAGCCGCCGTCGGCCTCGGGCAGCGCGAGCGCGGTCAGGCCCATCTCGGCGAAGGTCTTCCACACCTGCTCGCTGTCGCCGCGCGCCGACTGCAGGATGGCCTTGCGCTGCTCGAAGCCGTAGCTCTGCGCCAGGAACTTGCGGACCGAATCGGCCAGCTGCTGCTGTTCTTCGCTGTATTCGAAGTTCAATTCAATCCTCCATCAAACTGCGGCGCATGGCGCCATGCACAAAACGCTTCTTCCGGGCGACCGTCGCGGCACCGGCTCGGCCGGGCCGCGGGCGGCACCCCCTGGAGGGGGCGCGCGAAGCGCGTAGGGGGTGGGCCATGTTCACAGGCCCAGCGTCATCTTGGCGATGATGTTGCGCTGGATCTCGTTGCTGCCGGCGTAGATGCTGGTCTTGCGGTAGTTGAAGTAACGCGGCGACAGCCGCGACACGTACGGGTCCACCTGGCCGTCGTCCACCGCTGCGAAGGGTTGGGCCATCGGGCCCACGGCCTGCATCATCAGTTCGGTCAGCGCCTGCTGGATCTCGGTGCCGCGGATCTTCAGCATCGACACGTCGGCGCCTGGCGGCTGGCCGGTGCGGCGCATCTTGTCCAGGAAGCGCATCGAGGTCAGCTCCAGCGCGTCGAGCTCGATCTCCACCCGCGTCAACCGGTCGCGGAAGCGCGGGTCCTCGATCAGCGGCCGGCCGTTCTTCAGCTCTTTTGCGGCCAGCGCCTTCAGCGCCGCCAGCTCGCGCTTGGAGCTGCCCACCGCGCCCGAGCCCATGCGCTCGTGGCCCAGCAGGTACTTGGCCACCGTCCAGCCCTTGTGCTCCTCGTAGACCAGGTTCTCCACTGGCACCTTCACCTCGTCGAAGAACACCTCGTTCACCTCGTGCCCGCCGTCCATCAGGATCAGCGGGCGCACGGTGATGCCCGGCGTCTTCATGTCGATCAGCAGGAAGCTGATGCCGTCCTGGCGCTTCTCGACGCTGAAATCGGTGCGCACCAGGCAGAAGATCCAGTCACCGTAGTGGCCCAGGGTGGTCCAGATCTTCTGGCCGGTGACGACATAGTGGTCGCCGCGGCGCTCGGCGCGGGTCTTCAGCGACGCCAGGTCCGAGCCGGACTGCGGCTCGGAATAGCCCTGCACCCAGAAATCGTCGCCCTCGCGGATGCGCGGCAGGAAGCGCTGCTTCTGCTGCGGCGTGCCGAAGCGCAGCAGCACCGACGCGCACATGCTCGGCCCGAAGGGCGCCAGCATCGGCGCGCCGGCCAGGCCGAACTCCTCGTCGTAGATGTAGCGCTGGGTGATGTTCCAGCCGGTGCCGCCCCATTCCACCGGCCAGTGCGGCACCGACCAGCCCTTGGCGGCCAGGATCTTGTGCCAGCGCAGGTGGTCTTCCTTGCTCAGGTGGCGGTAGCCGGTGACCTTGTCGCGGATGTCGGCGGGCAGGTTGGCGGCCAGCCAGCCGCGCACCTCGTCGCGGAAGGCCAGTTCCTCGGGGGAGTAGTTCAGGTCCATCGTGATTCCCGGTGGGTGTCCTCAGGGTGACGGCGCAGGCCGCGCCGCAGGGCGATGATGATCGCAGTTCGGGCCCCTGTACGGGCTCGAGGTTTTCCATGTCCGGCAGGCGACAGCGCGCGCTATGCTGGACCGCACCCACCCACAAGGAGACACGCCTTGGCCCTGAACGACCTGCAGACGCTGCGCTACGAGGTTCAGGACGGCATCGCCACGATCACGCTGCACCGGCCGGAGAAGCTGAACGCCTTCACCACGCAGATGCGCGACGAGATGGTGGCCGCCTTCGACGAAACCGACGCCGACGACGACGTGCGCGCGGTGATCGTCACCGGCGCCGGCCGCGCCTTCTGCGCCGGCGCCGACCTGTCGGCCGGCGGCAAGACCTTCAGCTATGCCGAGCGCGGCGACGCCGCCCGCGACGCCTACAAGGTAGGCGACGTCTACCGCGACGGCGGCGGCATCGTCACGCTGCGCATGTTCCGCAGCCTGAAGCCGATCATCGGCGCCATCAACGGCGCCGCGGTGGGCATCGGCGTGACGATGCAGCTGCCGATGGACATCCGCATGGCCAGCAGCGCGGCGCGTTTCGGCTTCGTGTTCGCGCGGCGCGGCATCACGCCCGAGGCCGCGTCCAGCTGGTTCCTGTCGCGGCTGGTGGGCATGCAGACGGCGCTGGAGTGGTGCTTCACCGGCCGCGTATTCGACGCACAGGAGGCGCTGCAGCGCGGCCTGGTGCGCTCGGTGCACGAGCCCGAGGCCCTGCTGCCGGCGGCGCGCACGCTGGCACGCGAGATCGCCGACCACGCCGCGCCGGTGTCGGTGGCGCTGACGCGGCAGATGCTGTGGCGCATGTCGGCGGCCGGGCACCCGATGGCGGCGCACCGTGTCGACAGCCGTGCCATCCAGGCGCGGGGCCGGTCGGCCGACGCGCGCGAGGGCGTCGGCGCCTTCCTGGAAAAACGTGCGCCGGTCTACACCGACAAGGTCTCCAGCGACATGCCCGAGTTCTTCCCCTGGTGGGACGAACCTGCCTTCGAGTAGCGCCATGGACCAGAGCGCAGACAACCCCAGCCCGGCCGAGGACTTCGACGTGCTCATCGTCGGGGCCGGCATTTCCGGCCTCGACGCCGCATGGCACCTGCAGCATCGCTGTCCGGGCCTGCGCTTCCTGATCCTGGAGTCGCAGGCCGGCCACGGCGGCACGTGGCGAACGCACCGCTACCCCGGCATCCGCTCGGACAGCGACCTCTTCACCTTCGGCTACGGCTTCAAGCCGTGGATGGGAAAGCCCATCGCCACCGCGGCCGAGATCCAGCAGTACCTGGCCGAGGTCATCGACGAGAACGCCCTGGCAGCGCACATCCGCTATCGGCACACCGTGCACAAGGCGCAGTGGTCGAGCGGGCAGCGGCGCTGGCGGATCGAGGCCACAGCCGCCGGCGACGGCCTGCAGGCGCCTGCCGGTCGGCAATTCACGGCCCGCTTCCTGTGGATGTGCCAGGGCTACTACCGGCATGCCGAGGGCTACACGCCGCAGTGGCCTGGCATGCAGGACTACCAGGGCCGCATCGTGCATCCGCAGACCTGGCCCGAGGATCTGGACCTGGACGGCCGGCGCGTGGTCGTGATCGGCTCCGGTGCCACGGCGGCGACGCTGATCCCGGCCATCGCCGGCCGCTGTGCGCAGGTCACGATGCTGCAGCGCTCGCCCACCTTCTTCATCACCGGGCGCAATGCCAACGACCTGGCCGACACGCTGCGCCAGCTGGACATCCCCGATGCCTGGACGCACGAGATCGTGCGCCGCAAGGTGCTGTTCGACCAGGCGGCGTTCACCAGGCGCTGCATCGACGAGCCCGAGCTCGTCCGGCAGGAACTGCTGGCCGGCGTGCGCGCCGCGCTCGGTCCGGGGCACGAGGCCGAGGTCGAGAAGCACTTCAACCCGCGCTACCGGCCGTGGCAGCAGCGCATCGCCTTCGTGCCCGACGCCGACCTCTTCAGGTGCGTGCGCGAGGGCCGGGCCTCGGTCGTCACCGACCGCATCGAGCGCTTCGAGGCCAGGGGCATCCGGCTGGCGTCGGGCGAAGTGCTCGAGGCCGATGTCGTCGTCACCGCCACCGGCTTCCAGCTGAGCGTGCTCGGCGACATCGACTTCAGCGTCGACGGCCGCCCGCTGGACTTTGCCGGCACCGTCGGCTGGCGCGGAGCGATGTTCACCGGCGTGCCCAACCTGGCCTGGGTCTTCGGCTACTTCCGCGCCAGCTGGACCTTGCGTGCCGACCTGCTGGGCGAATTCGTGTGCCGGCTGCTGCGGCACATGCAGGACAAGGGCGCGACGATGGTCACGCCCGCGCTGCGGCCGCAGGACGCCGGCATGGCGCTGCGCCCGTGGGTGGACCCGGACAACTTCAACCCGGGCTACCTGCAGCGCGGCATCGACAAGCTGCCGCGGCAGGGCAGCCACGCGCCGTGGCTGCACCTGCAGGACTACGCGCTCGACAAGGCGGAACTGCCGCGCGCCGACCTGGACGACGGCACGCTGGTCTATCGCTGACCGGTGCACGAGCGTGCGCCGACGCGAAGACGTGGGCCACGTGCGGCTGCGCCGGCCGGCCTGCCGGCCGGCGGTTTCGATGGGCACTGCCCATCCGTCGCCCACATGGCTGTCGCTCAGCCTTCCACCCCCTGCGCGTGCCGAGGACGGCGGGGAATGCGAATCCACGAGGCCAAGGACGAGCCCGCGCGCCGAGATCGGGCGCGGCCGCTGCAGCGGCTGCGCAGACCGTCAGCTACGGCGTGCGCAGCCTGCAGCGGCTCGGCGGCGGCTCGGGCACGACGTTGCAGACCTCGAAGGCTTGCGGCTTGATGCCGCCACCGACGGTGCGAAACGGACCGAAGCAGTCGATGCTCTCCAGGTACAGGCGCTGCCAGCTCTCGCAGTCCGTCTGCTCGTTGGGCACTTGGGCCGGACGCTTGCCCGCGGGCCGGGGCGCCACGGGCGTCGACGCGGCGCTCGCCGCCGCGCGCACCGGACGGGCACTCGTTGCGGCGGCCGGGGTCTTCTCCCATTGCGCCCGCTCCAGCGCCTCGCGCTGCGGTTCGGCAGTCGGCTCGTTGGCCTTGAGGTCCATCGGCCTGGCGACCGGACGGTAGCGCTCGGGCACCACGTCCGAGTAGTGCACCTTGCCCTGCTCGTCGACCCACCGGTACACCGTGGCCGCCTGGCCCGCGGGAGTGGCCGCAGCCCAGAGCGCGACCATGGCCGCCAGCACCCGAAGCCGGTGCCCGGCCGAGCCCGGGGGCGGCGCGGCAGACCGGCGCTCGGCCGGATCGCGCCTGCGCCGCCAGCCGACGCCGGAAGGCTCCGTCACGGGATACGGCCGCGCTGCGCACAAGGCGCCGGGGCGGATCGATCAGCCCTCCAGCGCCGCCTGCGCCGCCGCCAGCCGCGCAATCGGCACGCGGAAGGGGCTGCAGCTCACGTAGTCCAGCCCGGCGCGGTGGAAGAAGGCCACCGAGGCCGGGTCGCCGCCGTGTTCGCCGCATACCCCCAACTCGATGTCCGGCCGCACGGCCCGGCCCTTGTTCACCGCCATCTCGACCAGCAGGCCCACGCCCTTCTGGTCGATGCTGCGGAAGGGGTCGTGTTCGTACAGGCCCTTCTTCAGGTACTCGGGCAGGAACTTGCCGGCGTCGTCGCGCGAAAAGCCCATCGTCATCTGCGTCAGGTCGTTGGTGCCGAAGCTGAAGAACTCGGCCTGCTTGCCGATGCTGTCGGCCACCAGCGCGGCACGCGGCGTCTCGATCATCGTGCCCAGCAGGTAGTCCAGCCCCTCGCCACGCTCGGCGAAGACCTGCGCCGCCACGCCGCGGATCACGGCGGCTTGCGCATTGAACTCGCGCACCGTGCCGACCAGCGGCACCATGATCTCGCACTTGACGTCCACGCCCTTGGCCTTCATGTTCAGCCCGGCCTCGAAGATGGCGCGGGCCTGCATCTCGGTGATCTCGGGGTAAGTGATGCCCAGGCGGCAGCCGCGGTGGCCGAGCATCGGGTTGAACTCGGCCAGGTCGTCCACGCGCATGCGGATTCTGGCCAGCGACACGCCCATCTGCTGCGCCATCACCTTCTGGCCGGCCTCGTCGTGCGGCACGAATTCGTGCAGCGGCGGGTCGAGCAGGCGGATCGTCACCGGCAGCCCGCTCATCTCGCGGAACAGGCCTTCGAAATCGCCGCGCTGCATCGGCAGCAGCTTGGCCAGCGCCCTGCGGCGGCCGGCCTCGTCGTCGGCCAGGATCATCTCGCGCACGGCGTTGATGCGCTCGCCTTCGAAGAACATGTGCTCGGTGCGCGTCAGGCCGATGCCGGTGGCGCCGAAGTTGCGCGCGACCTTGGCCTCCTCGGGCGTGTCGGCATTGGTGCGCACCTCCAGGCGCTTGTACTTGTCGGCCAGCGCCATCAGCTTGCCGAAGTCGCCGCTCAGCTCGGCGTCCTTGGTGGCGATCTGCCCGGCGAAGACTTCGCCGGTGGAGCCGTTCAGCGAGATCCATTCGCCCTCGGCAAAGCTCTGGTCACCAATGCTCATCGTGCGCGCCTTCGGGTCCACGTGCACCGCGCCGGCGCCGGACACGCAGCACTTGCCCATGCCGCGCGCCACCACCGCGGCATGGCTGGTCATGCCGCCGCGCGCGGTGAGGATGCCCTTGGCCACACTCATGCCGCGCAGGTCCTCGGGCGAGGTTTCCTGGCGCACCAGGATGACTGCCTTGCCCTGCTTGGCCCAGGCGTCGGCCTCGTCGGCGTGGAACACGATCTGCCCGCTGGCGGCGCCGGGGCTGGCCGGCAGGCCGCGCGCGATGACGGTGGCTTCGGCCAGCGCCTGCGGGTCGAACACCGGGTGCAGCAGGTCGTTCAGCCGGTCGGGCGCCACACGCTGTAGCGCCGTCTTCTCGTCGATCATGCCCTGCTGAAGCATCTCCATGGCAATGCGCACCATGGCCGCGCCGGTGCGCTTGCCGTTGCGCGTCTGCAGCATCCACAGCCTGCCTTCCTGGATGGTGAACTCCAGGTCCTGCATGTCCTTGAAATGGTTCTCGAGCAGGGTCTCCGCTTTCAGCAGCTGCTGGTACAGCTCGGGCATCAGCTCTTCCAGCGACGGGTACTTGGTGCGCCGTTCCTCCTCGCCCACCTGCGCCAACTCGGCCCAGCGGCGCGAGCCCAGCAGCGACACCTGCTGCGGCGTGCGGATGCCGGCGACCACGTCCTCGCCCTGCGCGTTGACCAGGAACTCGCCGTTGAACAGGTCCTCGCCGGTGCCGGCATCTCGGGTGAAGGCGACGCCGGTGGCGCTGTGGTCTCCCAGGTTGCCGAAGACCATGGCCTGCACGTTGACGGCCGTGCCCCAGCTCTGCGGAATGTCGTTCAGCTCGCGGTAGACGCGCGCACGCTCGTTGTTCCAGCTCTCGAACACCGCCACCACCGCGCCCCACAGCTGCTCCCAAGGGTCGGTGGGGAAGTCGCGGCCCAGGCGCGCGCGGATCAGCGCCTTGAAGCGCGCCACCAGTTCCATCAGGTCCTCGGTGTCGAGCTCGGTGTCGAGCTGCACGCCCTTCTTGTCCTTGAGCATCTCGATCACCAGCTCGAAGGGGTCGTGCTCCTCCTTCGACACGGGTTTGAGGCCCATGACCACGTCGCCATACATCTGCACGAAGCGGCGGTAGCTGTCCCAGGCGAAGCGCGCATTGCCGGCCTTGGCGGCCAGGCCCTGCACCGCCTCGTCGTTCAGACCCAGGTTGAGGATCGTGTCCATCATGCCCGGCATCGAGGCGCGGGCACCCGAGCGCACCGACAGCAGCAGCGGGTCGGCAGCGTTGCCGAAGCGCTTGCCCATCTCCTGCTCGACGAAGGCCACGCCGTCGCGCACCTCGGCCTCGATCAGCTTCAGCGCCGCGGCCTTGCCCTGCTCGGTGAACACGGTGCAGGCCTCGGTGCTGATGGTGAAGCCCGAGGGCACGGTGATGCCCAGGCGGCACATCTCGGCCAGGTTGGCGCCCTTGCCGCCGAGCAGGTTCTTCATCGCAGCGGCGCCGTCGGTGCGCGAGCTGCCGAACAGGTAGACATAGCGGGGAGGCTGGTTCATGGGCGGGTCTCGAGTGGGTTGGGGCGCGACGCGCCGCATGTTCCGCCCTGCGCACTCGTTGCGGCTTGAGCGAGGTCAAGCCACCCTGCCCCGCCCCCCCGCCGCCGGTGCGGCGCTTCCGCCCGCGGCGCGGCTCGGGCATCGCTGCGGCCCGGACTTGACGTGGCGCAATGTCCGCGCTGCAACGCCGCCGAAGAATCGCCGCCACGGGGCTTGGTGGGGCGGTCGATGCTGCAGATCCGTATTCATGGTCGTGGCGGACAGGGGGTGGTGTCGGCAGCGGAGATGCTGTCGCTGGCCGCCTTCGAGCAGGGCCGTCATGCGCAGGCCTTTCCCAGCTTCGGTTCGGAGCGCACCGGAGCGCCGGTGGTGGCGTTCTGCCGCATCGACGATCGCGACATCCGGCTGCGCGAGCCGATCCTGGCGCCGGACGTGCTGATCGTGCAGGACGCGACGCTGCTGCACCAGGTGGACGTGTTCCAGGGGCTGAAGCCCGAGGGCTACGTGCTGATCAACAGCCCGTCGGACTTCCATGCGCTGGGGCTGTCCGAGATCGAGCAGCGCTTCCGCCGCGAGCGCCTGATCACCGTGCCCGGCACCGACATCGCCCTGCGACACCTGGGCCGTCCGCTGCCCAACACCGCGCTGCTAGGCGGCTTCGCCGCGCTGTCGGGGCTGATGGCGCTGGACGCCGTGGCCCATGCGATCCAGGCCAAGTTCCACGGCCGCGTCGCCGAGGCCAACGTCGCCGCGGCGGGCGAGGCCTACGACTTCGTCGCCCGCGAACTCAGGGAGCTGGCCGATGCTCAGACAGGTTGAAGGCTCGAGGGCCGTTGCCGAGGCCGTGGCGATGTGCCGGCCCGAGGTGATCTGCGCCTACCCGATCTCGCCGCAGACGCACATCGTCGAGGCGCTGGGCGAGCTGGTGAAGGGCGGTGCGCTGTCGCCCTGCGAGTTCGTCAACGTCGAGAGCGAGTTCGCGGCCATGAGCGTGGCCATTGGCGCCTCGGCCGCAGGCGCGCGCAGCTACACCGCCACCGCCAGCCAGGGCCTGCTGTTCATGGCCGAGGCGGTCTACAACGCCAGCGGGCTGGGGCTGCCGATCGTCATGACCGTGGCCAACCGGGCCATCGGCGCGCCGATCAACATCTGGAACGACCACAGCGACAGCATGAGCCAGCGCGACTGCGGCTGGATCCAGCTGTTCGCCGCGCACAACCAGGAGGCGCTGGACCTGCACATCCAGGCCTTCAAGCTGGCCGAGGAACTGAGCATGCCGGTGATGGTGTGCATGGACGGCTTCATCCTGACCCATGCCTACGAGCGCGTGGACATGCCCACGCAGGCGCAGGTCGACGCCTTCCTGCCGCCCTACGAGCCACGCCAGGTGCTGGACGTGGCCGAGCCGGTGTCGATCGGTGCGATGGTCGGCCCCGAGGCCTTCATGGAGGTGCGCTACCTGGCGCACGCCAAGCAGCTGATGGCGCTGGAGCGCATCCCGCAGATCGCCGCCGAGTTCGAGCAGCGCTTCGGCCGCAACACCGGCGGGCTGCTGCGCGGCTACCACCTGGACGACGCCGAAACGGTGGTGGTGGCGCTGGGTTCGGTGCTGGGCACGCTGCGCGAGACGGTGGACGAGCTGCGCCGCGACGGCCAGCGCTTCGGCGTGCTCGGCATCAGCTCGTTCCGGCCCTTCCCGCTGGCCGCGGTGCGCGCCGCGCTGCAGGGTGCGAAGCGCGTGGTGGTGCTGGAAAAAAGCTTCTCGGTGGGCCTGGGCGGCGTGGTCAGCACCGACGTGCGGCTGGCGCTGTCGGGCCTGCAGTTGCAGGGCTACACGGTGGTGGCCGGCCTGGGCGGGCGCGCCATCACGCAGGCTTCGCTGCGCCGCATGCTGCTCGAAGCGCAGGCCGGCCAGCTGCCGGCCTTGAGCTTCCTGGACCTGGACTGGCGCATCGTCAACCGCCAGCTGGAACGCGAAGCCCAGGTGCGGCGCAGCGGGCCCATCGCCGAGAACCTGCTGCGCGACGTCGGCACCGTGGCGTCGAAGGTGGGTTGAGCATGCACACGCCGATCAAGTTCTATCAGACCGGCACGTTCACCGTGGGCAACCGCCTGCTGGCACCCGAGCAGCGCAGCGTGCAGGCCAGTACCGAGCGCAGCAATTCGCTCAACTCCGGCCACCGCGCCTGCCAGGGCTGCGGCGAGGCGCTGGGCGCCCGCTATGCGGTCGACGCCGCGATGCGCGCCACCGGCAACCGGCTGATCGCCGCCAATGCCACCGGCTGCCTGGAGGTGTTTTCCACGCCCTACCCCGAGACCTCCTGGCAGCTGCCGTGGATCCACTCGCTGTTCGGCAACGCAGCAGCGGTGGGCAGCGGCATCGCCGCGGCGCTGAAGGTCAAGGCTCGCAAGGGCGGTGCGCAGGGGGTGCGCGTCCTCGCCCAGGGCGGCGACGGCGGCACCACCGACATCGGCTTCGGCTGCCTTTCGGGCATGTTCGAGCGCAACGACGACGTGCTCTACGTCTGCTACGACAACCAGGCCTACATGAACACCGGCGTGCAGCGCAGCAGCGCCACCCCGCCCGCGGCGCGCACGGCGACCACGATGGCCGTCGGCGAAGCGCCGGGCGCCGAGTTCGGCCAGGGCAAGAACCTGCCGCTGATCGCGGTGGCGCACGCCATCCCCTACGTCGCCACCGCCACGGTGGCCGACCTGCGCGACCTGGAGGCCAAGGTCGAAAAGGCGATGTCGCTGCACGGCGCGCGCTACCTGCACATCCTCGTGCCCTGCCCGCTGGGCTGGGGCTCGGCCAGCCACGACACCATCCGCCTGGCGCGGCTGGCGCGCGAGACCGGGCTGTTCCCGGTGTTCGAGGCCGACCACGGCGAGATCGTCGCGGTGACGAAGATCCGCCATCGCCTTCCGGTGGAGGACTACCTGCGGCCGCAGAAGCGCTTTGCACACCTGTTCGACCGGCCCGAAGGCGGTCCGATGCTGCAGCGCATCCAGGCCGAGGCCGACCGCAACATGCGCCGCTTCGGCCTGCTCGACGATGCGGGGGCGCCATGACGATGCGCAAGCCCTTCGCCATCACGCTCGACCCGGGGTCGTCGCTGGCCAACAAGACCGGCAGCTGGCGCACCGAGCGCCCGGTGTACGTGGACCGCCTGCCGCCCTGCAATGCGCAATGCCCCGCTGGGGAGGACATCCAGGGCTGGCTGTTCCACGCCGAAAGCGGCGATTACCAGGCCGCCTGGCGCCACCTGGTGCGCGACAACCCCTTCCCCGCCATCATGGGGCGCGTGTGCTACCACTCCTGCGAGGGTGCGTGCAACCGCGGCAGGATCGATTCGGCCGTGGGCATCAACTCGGTGGAGCGTTTCCTCGGCGACGAGGCACTGAAGCAGGGCTGGCGCTTCGACGCGCCGACCCAGGACAGCGGCAAACAGGTGCTGGTGGTCGGCGCGGGGCCTTCGGGCATGTCGGCGGCCTTCCACCTGCGCCGGCTGGGCCATGCGGTCACGGTGATGGAAGCCGGCCCGATGGTCGGCGGCATGATGCGCTTCGGCATTCCCAAGTACCGGTTGCCGCGCGACGTGCTCGATGCCGAGATGCAGCGCATCGCCGACATGGGCGTGACGGTGCAGCTCAATGCCAAGGTGGCAGACATCGCGCAGACCATGGTCGACGGCGGCTACGACGCGGCCTTCCTGGCGGTGGGTGCGCACATCGCCAAGCGTGCCTACATCCCGGCCAAGGACAGCTCGCGCATCCTCGACGCGGTGCAGGTGCTGCGCAGCATGGAAGGCGAGGACCAGCCGATGCTGGGCCGGCGCGTGGTGGTCTACGGCGGTGGCAACACCGCCATCGACGTGGCCCGCACCGCCAGGCGGCTGGGGGCCACCGAGGCCATCATCGTCTACCGGCGCACGCGCGAGCGCATGCCGGCGCACGACTTCGAGGTCGAGGAGGCGCTGCAGGAAGGCGTGATGGTGAAGTGGCTGTCCACCATCAAACAAGCCGGCGACGGCGGCGCACTGACGATCGAGAAGATGGTGCTCGACGCCGAGGGCAACCCGCAACCCACCGGCGAGTTCGAGACGCTGGAGGCCGATTCGCTGGTGCTGGCGCTGGGCCAGGACGTGGACCTGTCGCTGCTGAACGGCGTGCCCGGCCTGCAGATGCAGGACGGCGTGGTGCAGGTCGACCCGGCCACGATGATGACCGGCCACCCGGGCCTGTTCGCCGGCGGCGACATGGTGCCGGCCGAGCGCAACGTCACCGTCGCGGTGGGCCACGGCAAGAAGGCGGCACGCCACATCGATGCCTGGCTGCGCGGCACGCGCGTCGAGCCTGCGCCGAAGCACGCGCCGGCCAGTTTCGACCGCCTGAACCCCTGGTACTACAGCGACGCCCCGAAGTCGCTGCGCCCGCTGCTGGACATCGCCCGGCGCAGCAGCAGCTTCGACGAGGTGCAGGGCGGACTCAGCGCCGACAACGCACTGTTCGAGGCGCGCCGCTGCCTGAGCTGCGGCAACTGCTTCGAGTGCGACAACTGCTACGGCGTCTGTCCGGACAACGCGGTGATCAAGCTCGGCCCGGGCAAGCGCTTCGAGTTCAACTACGACTACTGCAAGGGCTGCGGCATCTGCGCCGCCGAGTGCCCCTGCGGCGCCATCGACATGGTGCGCGAGCCGGGGTAGACCCGCTCTGCGAACGTCCCCCGCCCGGGGGAAGACGGCCGCCCCGCAGCGCGGCACGATGAGCCGGTCCCAGGAGTCGAAAGCGCATGCCATGACCAGGTTCGTCGCCCTCGCCGCATCTACCGTCCTCGTGGCCTGCGCCGCCGACGACACGCCGCGGCCGCAAGCCGCGTTTCAGCAACGCTGCGTGGTCGAGCCGCCCACCGGCTCGAACATCCGGGTCACCAGGTGCTTCAGCCGCGAGACCGACGTGCAGAACAGGCGCGAGGTCAAGGACTTCGAAGAGGAGGCCCGCCGCGGGCCGGCGCGCACCGGCAACCTTTCGCCGGCCGGAGGCTGATGCCGGCCCGCGCCCGAGCCCGTCGGGCCGAGCCATTGCGCCCGCCGGCGCTTTGCAGTCGCCCGCATGCTTCCTTGTGGGCCGAGGCTGGCGGGTTCGCGATTCGCATCAATCGGCCGCGCCGCGCGGCGCCTGGCGCTCCGGGCCGCCGAAGGCGGGATCGCCCGGCTCGCCCAGCTGGTGTTCCAGCCCGTAGCGGATCAGCGCGGCGGTGTTCGGCAGCTGCAGCTTTTCCTGGATGCGGCTCTTGTGCGTGCTCACCGTCTTGACCGAGAGGTGCAGCGCCTCGGCGATTTCGGTGGGGCGCTGACCGGCAACGATGCGCTGCAGCACCTCCAGTTCGCGGTCGGACAATTGCGCATGGCGCGGCGCCATGGTCGCGCCGTTGAGCTGCTGCACCACGTGCTCGGCCAGGCTGCCGCTGACATAGGCACCGCCGCCGGCCACCTTGCGCACCGCGGCCACCAGTTCGGCCGATGCGCTGTCCTTGGTCACGTAGCCGTTGGCGCCGGCGCGGAAGGCGCGCAGCGCGTACTGCTCCTCGGCATGCATGCTCAGCACCAGCACCATGACGCCGGGGAACTCGGACTTGATGCGCTTGATCAGCTCCAGCCCGCTCATGCCCGGCATCGACAGGTCGACGATGGCCATGCGGAAAGGCGCGCGACGCAGGCATTCCAGCGCCTGGAAGCCGCTGCCGGCCTCGGTGATCTGCCACTCGTGGGACACCGTCTCCAGGATGCGGCGCAGGCCCTCGCGCACGATGGTGTGGTCGTCGACCAGCAGCAGTCCTTGACGCAGGTCGGGTACCGGCGGGTTCATGGTCGTTCCTCCTCGGCCGCGGGCGGGCGCGCGGCGGCACTTTCGTGGGCGCCCGCGGCGGCCGCACGCAGCGGCAGGCGCACCCGGATGCGGCCGCCGCCGCCGCGCGCGTTGCCGATCTCGAGCTCGCCGCCCAGCATGTAGGCCCGCTCGCGGATGCCCATCAGGCCGTGCGAACCCTCGCGGTACATCGACGCCTCGCCGAAGCCGACGCCGTTGTCCTGCACGGTGAGCCGCAGTTCGCCGGCCGCCTGCTGCAGCACGATGCGCACTTCGGTGGCGCGGGCGTGGCGTGCGATGTTGGTCAGTGCCTCCTGCACCATGCGGTACAGCGCGATGGCCGCCGTCTCGCTCGCGTCCGGGTCCTTGGCGCCCAGGCGCAGATGGACCTTGATGCCCATGCGCGCCGCCCAGCCGTGCGCCAGCCACTCGATGGCGGCATTCAGGCCGAGGTCGTCGAGCATCAGGGGCCGCAGTTCGGTGGCGATGCGCCGCACCGACGCCACCGTGTCGTCGACCATGTCGATCATGGCGCCGATGCGCGACGCGCGCGCACGGTCCGGCTCCCCGGCCTCGAGGCTGGCCAGCCCCATCTTCAGGGCCGTCAGCCGCTGGCCGAGCTCGTCGTGCAGCTCGCGGGCGATGCGCCGGCGCTCGTCCTCGCGCGCAATCACCATGTTGGCCGACAGTTGCCGCAGCTCGCTGCGCGAGCGCTCGAGCTGGCGCCGCTCCTCGGCGCGCTCGGTGATGTCGGTGATCACCATCTGCACCGTGGTGCGGCCATGGTCCGGCAGCGCGGCCACCGCGATGACGACGTCGCGCGCGCGGCCGTCGAGGCGGGTGATGCGCTCGGTGAGCGCCGGGACCGCACCGTCCTCGCTCAGCGCGCGCGTCAGCGACGCCAGCACCGAAGGCAGCGACTCGGGTGCGATCAGGCTCTCGATCGGCCGGCCGACCAAGTCCTCCCGCCGCGCCGCGCCGAACAGCGCGGCGCTGGCCCGGTTGGCGAACACGATGCGGCCCGAATCGGTGATCCATATCGCCACCGGCGCGAGCTCGAAGACCGTGCGCATGTGCTGGTTCAGCGCGTCGAGCTGGCTGCGCAGCGCCTGCTCCTGGCTGAGGTCCCACAGCAGCGCGATGAAGAAGCGGCGCTTGACGGCGCCGCGCTGGACGTCCACGCGCGCGATCGACACCAGCGCCTCGAACTCCTCGCCGTTGGCGCGCAGCCCTTGGACCGCGCCGCGCTCGCGCCAGGACAGGAAGGCGGCGCCCGAGGCATCGAAGGCCCGCACCATGCGCGCGTGCGCGCTGCGATGCGCCGGCGGGATGAAGCGCGACAGGCGCGATCCCAGCGCCTCGTTCTCGCTGCAGCCAAGCATGCGCAGCGCCGCCGGATTGATCATGACGATGCGCTGCTGCGCATCCACGGTGACGATGCCCTCGTGCGCCGCGCTGAACGCGACCTGGTGGATCCGGTCCGCCGGCAGCCCGGCGGCCGCACGCTCCTGCGCCGTCTGGCTCATCGGCGCGAGCCGTGGACCGGCGCACTGAAAGAAGACTTCATGCGTCGCATGCTAGTGCACCGGTCCACCCCATGCAGCACGGGAGGCTGCGGCGCCGCAACAGGCCGCGCTGCGCTTCAGCGGGTGCACCGCGCTTCGCGCGACGCCTGAAACCGACGCATCGGGCAGGCGTCGCGGATTCCGGCTCCGCCGGTCCACTGACGGGCCTTGCAGGCCGCGCCTCGCGAGAGCGCCCGGCTGCTCGCCGGCGTCCGGGCTCGCCCCCCTCGAGGCGGCACGCGAAGCGCGTAGCGGGTGGTTCATCTC
>Ga0114939_10001919_pt1 | contig 16047 bp, 11 predicted proteins | sample AshMeaCrysSpring_FD_87196 | JGI IMG/M metagenome (GOLD analysis project Ga0114939, IMG submission 87196) | Groundwater microbial communities from Big Spring, Nevada to study Microbial Dark Matter (Phase II) - Ash Meadows Crystal Spring | ecosystem: Environmental > Aquatic > Deep subsurface >... | reverse complement strand
CATCGATAGCAGCCTGTTGGTATCGGCACGGAACGAAGTGAGGATGGCCTCCTGATTCCAGTACCGGTCGAACAGAAGGCCTCCGGCAAAGGCGGCTGGAATAGCCAGCACGCTGCCGCCTACGGCATATACCGCAGCGCCAGCGAGATTCGCTGCAACGATGCGCTGGCCTCTGCGCGCGATGGCTAGCTTGAACTTGTCGAGTGACTGCTGCCCAACCGAAACCTTGTATCCCTCCCAAGTCGCAATGGCCACCAGGGGGAGGAGTGGGCTGAAATAGTCGAGGAAGCGTTCAACCACCGAGTCATCCATGACATCAATGGCCGACGACACCTGATCGTGTAAGTCGCTCTCAGTGATTCCGCTGTCCAGCACCAAACCGGTGTGGGCCACCTCATGGGTGGCCAGGATTTCAATGTCCGGGTAGCGATGCAACGCCTCTTGAATATAGCCCGCGCTGTCTGTCGCCTTGAGTTGCAAATAATCTGCGGTGGCTCCATCAGGGCCAAGGACCTGCATATCCCAGCCAGGCTGGTTCAGCGAGTCTGCCAAGACGGCGTGATAGCCATCGGGCAGAAGGACTGGTCCTACCTGTTCGCCAGCATTTAGACGATCCGCAACAAGGTACTCAAAGTATTTCCCCTTGGCGGTATTGATGGCCCCTTGCAGTTCTTCCCCGGTTAGCCCAAGCAAATGCTCGTCGGCCAGGGACGGGTTCGTGATGCGAATCGCTTCAACAAGGCGGGGATCAAGGTCAGCAATATCCTGGCCTACCAATACCTCCGCTGACGCGGCCGTTAGTGTCAGGTCGAAGAGGGATTCTCGGTTGGCCTTCAAATACCTCTGAAATGCATCGTAAAACCGCTCGCCAGCGGGCCTGCCGCCCACGTTGCCGTAACCACGGCTAAGTTGGTCAAGTTTCGGAGAGGTCACGGCAGTCATGATCACTTGACCAAATTTCGAATAGAGGAAAGTTCCGTTTTGACCCGCTGCAAATCGGCGACCCAGCCTGATGCAGAAATTCCTTCGGGCTCAATTCCTAATCCCTCCTCGATTCGGGAAACCCGTTTTTCGAGTCGTTGAATGAAGGTATCCATGCCCCCCAGCACCTCCTCAACCATCAGGAGATGCTGCTCAATCTGCGAACGCAGTTGGCCCATCGTCAGTTCATCAAACATGTTCTCAACCTCCGATTCCAGTATCTCGCATACTGGCGGTTAATCAGCCTGCTTTCTGAGCCAGCCGGGGATGTCGTCAGCGTTCGCCTTTTTGGCACTTCCACCTTCTTCCGTTTCGTCTGGCATATCTTTCCACACCGTTAGAAAGTGGGTACCCGGCGCTCCATCCTGGACCACAACGTAGCCACACCGCAGCTCCTTACGCCCCCAAGTCGTCTGCCACCGTGCCGAGAATGACCAAAGCTCGGTGCCTTCGGCGCGGCCCTTGAGAAACTCCAGCCACGCTGCGTTGAGGTGACCAAATGGCAATTCAGGTGCAGCCTTGAGCGGGTCTGCGACAACCTCGCGCCTCTCGATCTCCTGTTCCGTCAGGCGCTCCAGCAGGTGGTCACGCTCGACGGCGAATTCGCGCTCATCCGGGGACACGTAGCTTTCCCTCTTCAGGAGCATCTCCTTGACCTTCATGTAAACGGCCACAGGCCAGACGGCGGCCACGAGGATGGCTGCGAGGACGGGCGCGACGAAGTTGTTGAGGATGCGGTAGGAAAGTTTCTTGCGATCCGGATTGACTGATTCCAGCAACTCACGGAGGGAGTCGGACTCCTTTTCCTTCGTCAGGTGATGTGCGCCGTAGACGACTGCAAGGACCACCACCCCGATGCCGAGGTACCAGTAGAGATAGATCACGGCGACTCCTCCTCACCTTTGCCGGTTCGAGGAAACACCGTCATGGCACCGACTTCATACCCTTCAGGTGCGTTTTCAGACTCGGCCGTCCCGTTGTGACGCACTCGGGTAGCAACGACCACGCCTCGCTCGACATCCAAGAACAAGTCCCGCTCAAAGGTGCTGCCGTAGCCCATGTGAACGTACTCGAGCTGCTTGCCCTGGGGGATTCGGATCGTGCCGGAGTACCAGTGTGCGAACACGCGATCGGGGTAGCCTGGAAAGATGGTTGCCAGCGATGCCTCGGCTCCACTCTCAAGCGTTCCGTTCAGTCCGATCAGGTACAGGCGGTCGTTCACGATCTCCCAGCTGCCGACGTAGCCACGCCACAGAGCTGTGCAGTTGGACTCGAAGCGCGGGTTGACGCCTCCCATGGCGAAATAGTCGCTCAGAGGGTTCGTGCACATCGCAACGTCCTCGCCCTGATAGCGCAGTCTCTCTGCAATTTGAGCTGTCATCGCTTTTCTTCCCCTTCCTGAATCAGTCGTCGCACCCTGGCTGGACAACTTTTGGCAGGCACACCCGACTGCAAACGCGCAGCTCGATCAGCACTGAGCCTGCTGCCTATCGACCAAATGTGATTATCTTTTTACGACGCATCACCATGCGATCATAGTTTATTGGACTCATTCTAGAGCACAGGATATACTTTCCGCAACAGCCCGCACCAGCCATCGCTAACCCGAATGAGCACCCACAGGATGTCGAACGAGCAGCTTGCAGAACTCACCCAGCCACAGCGCGACCGGCTCGCGTTCGTAGAGTTGCGCGTGCGCTTCATCGGTGAGATACGGCGCCAGGACTTGGTGTCACGTTTCGGCATCCAGTCGGCAGCAGCCAGCCGAGACCTGGCGCTCTACAAAGAGCTTGCCCCGGGCAACATTGATTACGACTCCAAGGCGAAGACTTATGTCTTGGGCCCGAACTTCCGGGCGATCTTCGACTTTCCTCCCGAGCGGGTACTGTCCTGGTTGACCCAGGGCTTCGGGGACGGTGAGCCAATGCGGCTCAAAGCATGGATAGCCAGCGAGAGCCCATCGCGGCTGACGCACCCCGACCTGGATGTCCTGGCCTGCGTGACCCGAGCAATCCACCAAGAGTGCCCCCTCGCAATCGAGTACCACTCCATCTCCAACGGACGCGCAGAACGCCAGATCGTGCCGTTCGCGCTGATCGACAACGGCCTGCGGTGGCATGTCCGCGCCTTCGACCGAAAGTCCCAGGAGTTCCGGGATTTCGTGATTACCCGTATCAGGCATCCCCGGGTCCTGAAAGAAGAAAAACCCGAGGCCCACGAAGTCAGCGATCAGGACATCCAGTGGACGCGGATCGTGGAGCTTGAGCTGGTTCCCCATCCGGACCAGCCGCGCCCAGAAATCACAGAGATGGACTACGGGATGGAAGACGGAACGCTGCGCATGAAGCTGCGTGCGGCCACTGCCGGCTACATATTGCGCAAGTGGAGCGTGGACTGCTCCCCCGACCACAGCCTGCGTGGCCATGAATTCAGGCTTTGGCTGAAGGACCCTCTGGCGCTTTACGGCGTCAAGAACGCGCTATTGGCACCGGGCTACCGCTCCCCCGACAAGAACAAGGGAGAGCCATAAAATGACCTATCAGCCACAGCGAGCACTGGAGCTACTGCGCATCGGCTCCGGCCGAGCTAACGCCACCTTCCGCGAAGGACAAGAAGACGCAATTCGCCACATTGTGGATGGACGCGGCCGCCTGCTGGTCGTTCAGAAGACAGGCTGGGGCAAGAGCTTCGTCTACTTCATTGCCACGAAGCTACTGCGCGAGTCTGACAACGGACCTGCCCTGTTGATTTCGCCGCTGCTAGCGTTGATGCGAAATCAGATTGCAGCAGCAGAGCGCATGGGCGTCAGGGCAGCGACCATCAACTCTGACAACGTCGACGACTGGACGCAGGTCGAGGCCCAACTTGCCCGTGGAGCAGTCGACATTCTGCTGATCTCGCCCGAACGTCTGGCCAACGAGCGGTTCCGCACCCAGGTCCTGGCTGGTATCGCTGCCCAGATTTCAATGCTGGTGATCGACGAAGCGCACTGCATTTCCGACTGGGGCCACGACTTCCGCCCCCACTATCGTTTGTTGGAACGAATTGTCAGAACGCTGCCGCCGAACCTCCGGCTTCTCGCAACGACAGCCACTGCAAACAACCGGGTGATGGACGACCTCGCCGCCGTGCTTGGTCCGAAGCTGGATGTATCGCGTGGCGACTTGAATCGCAGTTCCCTCACATTGCAGACGATCCGCCTGCCCAGTCAGGCAGAGCGCTTGGCATGGCTGGCCGAGCAACTGGCCACGCTGCAAGGCCACGGCATCATCTACACACTGACGGTGCGCGATGCCAACCAGGTTGCAGATTGGCTCAAGACCCGTGGCTTCAATGTCGAGGCTTACACAGGCGAGACAGGCGACCGCAGAGAAGAACTTGAACACGCTCTGCTGAACAACGAAGTTAAAGCGCTGGTCGCGACGACGGCGCTGGGCATGGGCTACGACAAGCCCGATCTGGCATTTGTCATCCACTACCAGATGCCTGGGTCGGTCGTCGCGTACTACCAGCAGGTGGGTCGCGCCGGCCGCGCACTGGATTCTGCTTATGGGGTGCTGCTCAGCGGCGAGGAGGAGTCAGACATCACCGATTGGTTCATCCGCAGCGCCTTCCCGACTCGCCGAGAGGTTGCCGACGTCTTGGAAGCGCTGGAGGAAGAAGAAGATGGATTGTCTGTTCCTCAACTGCTCGGTCGCGTCAATCTGAGCAAAGGCCGCGTCGACAAGACAATCGCACTGCTATCCCTAGAGGCCCCGGCCCCAATTGCCAAGCAAGGCACCAAGTGGCAGCTGACAGCCGCAACGCTGGGCGAAGGATTTTGGGCTCGCGCCGAACGCCTGACAGCACTTCGACGTGACGAGCACCGGCAGATGGAAGAGTACGTCGACCTGCCATTCGGCGCCCACATGGGATTCCTAATCAGCGCCCTGGATGGCGATCCACGAGGTGTCACGAGGCCCGCACTTCCCCCGTTGCCAACAACGGTCAGTGAGACCGTAGTTCGGGACGCAGTCACCTTTCTCCAGCGGACCAGCCTGCCAATCGATCCACGCAAGAAGTGGCCTGATGGCGGTATGCCTCAGTACGGCGTCAAAGGCTTTATTCCGCCAGGCCACCAATCCCAGCCAGGGAAAGCCCTTTGCGTGTGGGGCGATGCTGGTTGGGGCGGTCTTGTCCGGCAGGGCAAGTATCACGACAAGAAGTTCTCGGATGAACTCGTGACGGCATGCGTACAGATGGTGCGGGAGTGGAACCCCCAGCCCAAACCGACCTGGGTGACGTGCGTCCCCTCGCTGCGTCATCCGGATCTTGTTCCTAATTTTGCGAAGCGCTTGGCTGCAGCTCTGGGCCTACCGTTTCATATGGTCATCGCCAAGACCGATGACAGGCCTGAACAAAAGACGATGGCAAATAGTACGCAACAGGCGCGCAACATCGACGGCTCGCTTGAACTCAACGGACAACCGGTGCCACGTGGTCCAGTGATCCTGGTCGACGACATGGTGGATTCACGCTGGACACTGACCGTGTCTGCGTGGCTTCTGCGCAAGGCCGGAAGCGGCGATGTCTACCCGATGGCGCTCTCACAAACGGGGCACGACGAATGATACCGACCCTGTCCCCCAACACGCAGGCCATCCTGCTGCTCACCGCTCCGTTGATCGCCGGAAAAGGCACCTCAACGTCGGAGCTTTTGACGCCAGGCGAATACAAGCGACTGGCTCGCCACCTCAGAGAAATCCAACGTCAGCCTGCAGACCTCGTGTCGCCAGATGCAGCCGATTTGCTGCGTGCTTGCCATCCCGTGATTGAAGAGTCCCGGCTGCAACGCTTGCTTGGTCGAGGTTTCCTTCTGAGCCAAGTCATCGAGCGCTGGCAGGCGCGTGCCATTTGGGTGGTAAGTCGTGCCGACGCCGAGTATCCGCGACGCCTCAAGGTGCGTTTGCGCGAAGACGCTCCGGCCGTCATCTACGGCTGTGGTGACATGGCTTTGCTGGAGTCCGGCGGCCTCGCCGTGGTTGGCTCCCGACACGTCGACGATTCGTTGGTGGACTACACCATGAGCGTAGGCCGGCTGGCCGCACGTGCCGGGCGAACGATCGTCTCTGGTGGAGCCAAGGGTATCGATCAGGCGGCGATGCGTGGAGCCCTTGAAGCTGGAGGCAAGGTGAGTGGCGTCCTGGCCGACAGTCTGGAAAAAACAACCATGAACCGCGAGCATCGTAACCTGCTGCTCGATGGCCAACTGGTATTGATTTCACCCTATGACCCGAGCGCGGGATTCAACGTCGGCAACGCCATGCAGCGCAACAAGTTGATCTACGCGTTGGCCGACGCCTCCCTGGTTGTCAGCTCAGATAAGAACAAGGGCGGCACTTGGGCTGGTGCGACCGAGCAACTCGACAAGCTGAAGTTCGTCCCTGTGTACGTTCGATCGACGGGTGAACCTTCTACTGGCCTTGATGCGCTGCGGGCAAAGGGTGCGCTGCCCTGGCCGAACCCTCAAGACAGTGACGCGTTCGAGGCGGTGTTCGATGTCTCGACACCGCCTCAGGAGCCGCCGCCCCAATCAGGGCTTGGATTGTTTTCTGGAGTGGAATCAACAGAAGTCGCTACGGAGACGTCATCAGCTTCGGAACCATCACCCGTCATTGATGCGCCGAGTGAGTCCGCGCAGCCACCTGCCGAAGCGCCAAGTACCGAAAAGAGTGAGCCTACGCCCGAGCCTGCCGCGAAGGCTTCAGCGACACCTGAGGCTCCGCCGAAGCCAAGCAGCCCGACAGTGACAGCGCCAGCAACACCTGCAGACACGTTGTTTTCGGCTGTCCGAGACGCAATCACGCTGCTGCTGAAGGCTCCAATGAAGGACGCGGAAGTCGCCACCGCACTCGACGTGACCACTGCTCAAGCAAAGGCGTGGCTCCAGCGGCTGGTCGACGAAGGGGCGATCGAGAAACAGAAAAAGCCTGCGGGATACATCGTCAAGCAGTCCAGGCTGTTTGAGTAACCGGATCGCAACCATGCCAACCAGATTGAACAAAGAGTGACCAAATGAAGGAATCCTACCTATCAACCCTTTTGCAGATGAGGCTCCTCGTCGGGTTTCTTGGTGAGCGCGCCCAGTTCGGATGGTGGCCAACATCATTCAATGAGGCATCGAGTCGGCTGTTCCTTGAGCCAGTCTTTTCCAAGACATCCCGGTTAGCTCAGTACCACGGCGTTTTGGAGGCCGCTCGTCGCCTCCACGACGAACACCTAAGCGTCGGTAGCTACCACCTGTTCCGGATGCCCGAGGAAATCGAGCAGGACCTTCACGCACTCGTCCTCAGCCCCGTCGGCGAAGAGATTTTCACCAAGATTCCGCTGAAGAAGGAGGAGGCTCTGGAGGCGGTAAGACATTTGTGTCCGACTGACGCCAGGGTCAGCGAAGGACCTACCGCTGTCGGGAGCATCAAGGACATCGACTCCCCCGATGCGTTGCAAGCGATAGCAGGCGCCTATTTATCGGCGTTTTCCCGCAACGCGCAGACATATCCATATCTGGTGGGTTGATCGTGGCCGACAACAAACCCTACACGACACAGTTGCAGGCAGGTCTTGGACTCGTTAACGAGACCAAGACGCTCCTGGAATTGTGGTCACCCGGGATGTCGGCCAACCAGTTGCACCAGGTCGCGCTCGAATCCGGTCGATTCCCTACGGTCACTGCACGCAGACTGCGCAACATCGTCGTCGAGTGCTTCGCCCCACGCTACCTGGCATCCGGCGGCACACCGGCGATGCACCTCAAGCGACTATCGACGACGATCTCCACAGCCGATCTGACGCAACTCCTGCTCATCTTCACTAGTCGAGCCAACCCTATCCTGGGCGACTTCGTGCGCCACGTGTATTGGGCTCGGTACGCAGGTGGATACACGCAGGTCACCAACGACGATGCTCGCGTCTTTGTCGAGCGCGGAATCGACGACGGCAAGACCGTCAAGCGCTGGTCAGAAACCACCGTGCGTCGCGTTTCTGCCTACCTTACGGGCTGCTGCGCTGACTACGGAATGCTTGAGCGGGGGCTGCGATCGAGTCGTCGCATTCTGCCGTTCCGAATCTCGCAGACTGTGGCTGCATACCTGGCCTACGAACTGCACTTTTCCGGCATCGGGGACAACGCCCTCTTGACGCACGACGACTGGCAGTTGTTCGGTTTGGCGCGAGAGGACGTGCTGGAAGAAATCAAACGACTATCGCTCAAGGGATTACTCATCGTTCAGGCGGCTGGCGATGTGATCCGAATCAGCTGGAAACAACAAGACATGGAGGGGCTCTGCGATGTCCTCGCTCAAGGCTAATTTCGACGAGTTGCGAGAGCGCATTCGACACGGGCGCGAGCTCGGTCACGCGAGCTTCGAGCCGATCTATTACCTGGTCTTTCCGCCGGAGCAAATCCTTGAGGTGAAACGTCAGACGCCTGCCTGGGTAGCAAAGCTCCACCAGGAAGGATGGGAAGTCCACACATTCTCGATCGCCGAACAGATCTGGGCGCTTCTGAAAGAAGACCCATTTTGGTCGCTCTGCGTGATGGAGGACAAATCCGCACCTCTGGACTGGCCTCGAACCAACAAAGCGCTGGCCGACATCCTGACTTCGGAAAACGGACTACTCAAGCGACTTGAGGATGCACTGGTGCCACTCGAAGGGCAATCAAACGCACTGCTGTTGGTGACCGACCTCGAGGCATTGCATCCGTTCATGCGTATTGGTGCCATCGAAAGCCAACTCCAAGGCAAGTTTCACGTACCAACGATTTTCCTGTACCCCGGCGTGCGGACAGGTAAGACCCGGCTGAAGTTTCTCGGGTTCTACCCAGAAGACGGCAACTACCGCTCCGTCCACGTCGGCGGCTAAACAGAAGACAGAACCAGGGACTGACCTATGACCATCCGATCACTCTTCGACCCCAGCAAGGACATCTACCGGACCATCGAGAAGGTTATCACCTATGGCGCTTCCCAAGAAGGACGCCTCAAGGCTGAGATCTCCGAGTACGTCGTCACTGAAAGCATCGAGGAGCAGTTCCGCAAGCTCCTTGATCGCATGCAGCTGGCGATGGAGTCCGGTGGGGAAAACGAAATCGGCGTCTGGGTATCGGGCTTCTACGGTTCTGGTAAGAGCTCATTCACCAAATACCTAGGCCTGGCATTTGATGATCAGCGCACCATCGACGGTACGCCATTCATCAACTACCTGCAGGACCGCCTGCACAAGCCACAGACGAAGGCGCTCCTCAGCACCGTGGCAAAACGCTTTCCGGCCGCGGTGGTCATGTTGGACCTCGCGAGTGAAATGCTCGCCGGCGCCACGATGGAGGATGTCTCCACTGTTCTCTACTTCAAGGTCCTTCAGTGGGCCGGCTACTCACGCAATCTCAAGGTAGCCGCCTTCGAACGCATGGTTGAGAAGGATGGTCGCACCCCGGAACTGCACGAACGCATCGGGAAGGCGCTGCCCGGTGCGACTTGGGCACGGGTTCAAAACAACCCGCTGGCCATCGACGGACTAATCCCAAAGATTGCTCACGAGATGTACCCGGCGCTCTTCCCTGAGGCCAAATCGTTCTCCTCCAGCACGGATGGGTTCTTCCAGTTCGAAGACCAGCGCGTGCAGGAGATGATCGACATCGTCCGCGAAAAGAGTGGCAAAGAGAACATCATCTTCATCGTCGACGAAGTTGGCCAGTACGTCGCCTCGCGTGACAACCTGATCCTGAACCTCGATGGCCTGGCCAAGAATCTAAAACGACTGGGCGACGGCAAGGCCTGGATCATCTCTACGGCACAGCAAACCCTCACCGAAGACGACCCACGTGCGGCACTGAACTCCGACAAGCTCTACAAGCTCAAGGACCGCTTCCCGATCCAGATCGATCTCGAATCGAGCGACATCAAGGAGATCTGCTATCGGCGCCTGTTGGGCAAGTCACCGGCAGGTGAAACCGAACTTGGCAAGCTGTTCGACGCCCACGGCCAGGCGCTTCGCCACAACACCAAGCTGCAGGACGCCAAGTACTACGACGCCGACTTCAGCAAGGAGAGTTTCACCAACCTCTATCCGTTCTTGCCGGCTCACTTCGACATCCTGCTGCACTTGCTAGGGGCGCTGGCCAAGTCCACTGGTGGCATCGGCCTCCGTTCGGCGATCAAGGTGATCCAAGACGTCCTGAAGGGCGAAGGCGGCTCCAAGGCCATGGCCGATCAGCCGGTGGGCTGGCTCGCCACCACGGTGACCCTGTACGACGAACTGGAAAAGGACATTCGCCGCGCATTCACGTCTATCCACCAGGCCGTTGGTAAGGTCCAGATTCGCTTCCCTGACTCGCAACTCCACCAGGATATCGCGAAGTCCGTCGCGGTTTTGCAGATACTGGGCAACTTACCGGTGTCCGTCCAGAACGTCGCCAGCTTAATGCACCCGTCCATCACTGCACCTTCGCAGCTCGACACGGTGAAGAAGGCGGTCGAAGACATGATCAACGACGTCCACGTTCCACTTGGAGAAAAGGACGGCAACCTCGTCTTCCTCAGTGAAAAGCTGCGTGATATCGAGCATGAGCGCGGCGCGATTGCCCTGCGCAGCGTCGATGTGAAACGCATCTTCAACGATGCGCTGCGCGAGTCCTTCGACCCGCTGCCCCGCGTTAGTCTGCAAGGCACGATGGCCGTTGCGACGGGTTTGAAGGTTCAGGCCGGTAGCGCCACCACCAGTTTGGCTGGAGACAACAATGCCATCCAGACCGTCGTAGAGCTGGTATCCGCCAGCGATCATGAGGCCGCCAAGAACCGCATGCTGGACGACTCCCGCAGTCGTGCTGGCCGAAACGTCATTGGACTCCTGACCCGGTCCAACACTGAACTCGACGATCTCGCCAACGAAATCTATCGCTGCCAGCGCATCTCCGAACTGCACCGTAACGAACCCGACCAGGAGGTCAAGGACTACTGCAGCGGCCAACTGGATCGCGCCGCCAAACTGGCCACACAACTGCAAAGCAAGATCAAGCAGACCTTGCAGGCCGGCTCCTTTGTTTTCCGTGGCCAAGCAACAGCAGTTTCCGCCTTGGATGCCGACCTGCTGGAGGCAGCAAAGAAGCTGCTCGCCGATGTCGCAGAGCAAGTGTTTGACCGCTATGTGGAAGCACCTGTCCGGGCGGCCACCGATACCGCAGAGAAGTTCCTAAAGGTCGCCAATCCCGCCGCCATCGGCAGCAGCCTTGATCCGCTAGGTCTGGTCCAGACGGTGGCAGGACGTGCCTCGTTCAAGACCGATCACAAGGCAATGATCAGCATCCGCGACTACATCGACAAGCGCGGCACCGTCGATGGAAAGCGCTTGCTCGATGACTTTTCAAACGACCCGTTCGGATGGTCACCTGACACGACGCGCTACATCATCGCCGCGATGCTGATGGCAGGCGAAATCAAGCTCAAGGTCTCGGGGCGCGAGGTCACCGCAGCGGGCCAGCAAGCTATCGACGCGCTCAAGACCAACAACTCGTTCAAACAAATCGGTGTTGCGCTGCGCGACGAGCGGCCATCCATCGAAACCCTCGGCCGCGCAGCAGAGCGCCTCACTGAACTGGTGGGCGACATGGTCATCCCGCTGGAGCAGGAGATCAGCAAGGCTGCAGCCAAGCACTTCCCGCGCTTCCAGCACGACTATGGGTCGCTGGCCGAAAAGCTCAGTGGCCTGGGACTGGCGGGCAGCGACCGTATTCGGACCCTGAATCAAGACATTGCTGATGTTCTTTTCACCGATGCCTCGGATGCTCCGCAGCGTCTGGGTGCCGAGACGTCGTCCATCTACGACAACCTCAGGTGGGCGCTCGAGGTGAAGCGCGTGCTCGACAACGGGCTTGATGCGACCCTGCGCGACCTGCAAACCCATCGCCGCGACATCGAGGCACTGCCAGACACCGGAGTACCCGGCGACCTGCGTCGTGAATTGGCAGAAGACCTGAACACCCTGTCAGATCGCCTCAACAAGGAGGACTTCTACAAGCACACCGCCGACTTCAATTCGCAGCTCACCCACTTGAAGGGCCGTGTGCGCGATGCGGTCATTACGCTGTCTGACCAGCAAAAACTGAGGCTATCGGTTGGCGTTGAAGACCTGCAGCGGATCCCTGAATGGGACGAGCTCACTCAGGAAGAACGTGGTAACGCCGTCAGTCGCCTTGACGGTCTGGCCTTGGCTGCTACGCAGGATCTGGTCGGCCTCAAGAAGCTGCTTGCGCGCGATTACGACATCAACAGTACGCTGGAAGAACTCAAGCGCTCCATCCAGCGTCAGGGCCAAGAACGCCTACGCCAGCGGATGGAGGAAGAGCGTGCCAAGTCGGGGGACAAGGGCCCTGCCAAGCTCACCAAGTCGATTCCGGTTCCTGTGAAGATGACTTCAGCAGCGGACATCGATGCGCTGATTCAACAGCTCCATGAAATCAAGGCACAGCTCGGACTGTATGCGGAGATTGAAGTTTCGCTCGTCTTGGGAGGACAGCCAGGAAGTGAAGGGAGCTGAGAATGGATCTGACCCCGGACTCCCGGCACCACATCGAACACGTTGCTGACGAGGCACTCAAGCAACTCGAAAGCATCGCCGCGACAGCCCAGAGCAAACTCCATGACGGGCGAACGCTGGGCTTTGATTCGCTGGCAAGCATCAACACGATGACCTCGAGTTCGGCCGTCCAGCGGCTGGATCAAATCAGCCAGGCCAATCGAGACAGCTATTCCGTGCTGGCAAGAGAGCCAGCCATCGCTCGCGTCGTGGTGGCAGACGAGGAAGGAGAAGAGCGCACCTTCTACATCTGCCGTACCACGCCGGTATCCGGCTTTCCCAACCTCGCCAGCTACCGCGCACCTGTTGGGCGTCTGGCCTCCCTGGCGATTGGAACTGAATTCACCCTGCCGAACGGCAACGTCGTCGAGGTACTGGAGCGTGCCCAACTCAGGCCTGCAGCTTTGGCAGACGGCTGGGATTCTCGTGACACCGTGGTGGAGGCAGAGCACTTCGGTCCGCTCACCATCGAGTCACTGCGTGCGCTCCTGACAGAGGTTGCTGGCGAAGAAATCACCGAAGACATCTTGGGCCAGCTATTGGCCGAGGAGACCGTCAAAGCCAACATCATCGACGGCGTGCGTCGCAGTGTCATCACCAAGATGGGGCTGCGTGATCAGCCCGTATTGGACCAGTACCAAGACGAGATTTTTCGCCTTCCCCTCGACAAACGCCTCCTGATCTTGGGCCCGCCCGGCACAGGCAAGACGACAACCCTGATCCGACGGCTGGGCCAGAAGCTCGACACCGCGTTCCTGGAGGAAGGTGAGCAACGGTTGGTAGAAACGGTTGGGGCATCGCAAGGATTGGCGCACGCTAACAGTTGGCTGATGTTCACGCCGACGGAATTGCTGAAACAGTACCTGAAGGAGGCATTCGCCCGCGAAGGCGTTCCTGCTTCGGATCTGCGCATCAGAACCTGGCAAGACTACCGGCGTGAACTTGCGCGGAATGCTTTCGGAGTACTCAGAACCACGACAGGTGGGGGCACCTTTGTCCTGAAAGAGGGACTACCCAGTTTGAATGGCGGCGCACTTGATCGTCCCATTGAGTGGTTCGAGGATTTCGACGCCTGGCAGCGTAGAGCCTATGTTCAGGAACTTGATGAAGCGGCGACACTCCTCCAGGGCGCAAAATCAACCGACGTTCAGAGTCTCGGCGCTCGTCTGAAAGACATCGTGGCTCGGGCCGGTGATAGCGCTCTGGCAGCCACGTTCGGTTCGCTGGCTGCAGAGCTTCCCAAGGTGCAGGCCCTCGTAACGAACCTGAAGGAAGGTTCTGACAACAAGATTAAATCCGCGCTCAACCTGCAACTCAACCGTAATCGCGCGTTCCTGGATGAGTTGGCCCGGGTCATTGACAGCTTGCAGCAGGCGGCCACAACCGATGCTGAAGATCAAGACGACGTCGATCCAGACGAGGAAGACGACACCACAGCGCCCCGCACTGGCCGGGCTGCTGCCCTCAACGCCTATATGCAAGCGGTGCGAGCTCAGGCCCGGGGTGCAGCTTCGAAGCGCGCCGTCAGCAAGACGTCCCGCAACGGGAAGATCCTTGAGTGGCTGGCCGACCGTGGCTTGAACGAAAGCGACCGGGCAGAAGTGGGCGCAAGCCTGCTGGTCCAGACCAATGCGCGACGCTTCGTCAACCCCGTCAAGCGCTACCTGGACGGCATTCCCAAGCGATACCGCGCGTTCCGGCGCGAGCAGCAACAATCAGACAGGTGGTACCGCAAAGATGGCTTTGAGCCTCGCGACATCCACCCGCTCGAGTTGGACATCGTCCTCCTGGCCATTCTGCGAGCAGCGGGCGACCTGATCGGCCGACCCAACGTCCTGCGGGATATCGAAAGCCCGGCCTGGTCGTCGCTTCAGCCGATCCTTGGTCATTACCGAAACCAGATCCTGGTGGATGAGGCGACAGACTTTTCGTCCATCCAACTCGCCTGCATGGCGGCTCTCGCTCACCCCCGGTTGCGCTCCTTCTTTGCCTGTGGCGACTTCAACCAGCGCCTTACGACTTGGGGAGCGCGTTCCGCCGACGATCTCAAGTGGGTGTTCTCCGACTTCGACATCAAGGAGATCACCGTCTCGTACCGACAAAGCAAGCAACTGAATGATCTCGCCCGCACCATGATCCGCGCTGTAGGCGGGACAGAGCAAAACGTCAGTATGCCCGCCCATGTGGACAGCGTTGGCGTAGCGCCCGCCCTGCTTGAGCAGGCCAATGAGAAGACGGTTGTCGTCAGCTGGTTGGCAGACCGCATTCGCGAGATTGAGCGCTTCGTCGGGCAGTTACCGTCGACTGCCATCTTCGTGAATGCAGAAGACGACGTTGCGCCCGTGGCGGAGGCACTGAACGAGGCCCTGTCAGAACACAACATCCAGGTCATTGCCTGCCGCGAGGGACAGGCCGTGGGGCAAGAGAGCAACGTACGGGTGTTCGACATCCAGCACATCAAGGGCCTGGAGTTCGAAGCGGTGTTCTTCGTTGGCATTGACCAACTGGCCGCGTTGCACCCCGCCCTGTTCGACAAATATCTGTACGTGGGCACCACCCGGGCAGCCACGTACCTTGGCGTCACCTGCGAGGGGACATTGCCCACTGCCATCGAGGGCCTGCGCGCTCACTTTGGCCAAGATTGGCAAACGCCAGTAACAGCACAGTAGGAATTGATCGATGGCTTTCGACCAAACAACAAGAAACCGCCTGCAGCGCTTCGTCAACGATGCGCGCCGTGTGCTGGAGGAGGAATTCACCCGCCAGCTTCAAAACGACTACGGCATGGACCCGAATGCGGGCACCGTGGCCGAGTTGGCCAGCCTGCGGCACATCAACGACGCTCAGCGCGAAACCGCCCGCATTCTGCGCGACACCTTGGCGCACTACACCGCCAGTGGCGACATGGACGCCATACAGGGGCTGGATCGCATTGTGCGTGAGCAGGCATTCACCGTACTCAACCGCCTGGCGGCCCTGCGCATGGCAGAGGCTCGCGGCCTGTTGGTGGAGTCGGTGGGCAACGGCTTCCAGGCCAAGGGCTTCCAACTCTACGCGCGGCTGGCTGGCACAGGCCTAGGTGAAACCGGCGATGCATATCGTGTGTACCTGTTCAGCGTGTTCGATGAGCTGGCGCAAGACCTGCCGGGCCTGTTCGACCGTTACTCGCCCCAGGGCCGCCTATTCCCGCGCGAGGCCGCACTTCTGCAAGTGCTGACCCTGATCAACGATGCCGAAATTGCCCCGTTGTGGAGCGAGGATGAAACCATCGGCTGGATCTATCAGTACTTCAACTCTAAAGAAGAGCGCAAGGCCATGCGCGATGCCTCGCAGTCACCACGCAACAGCCGCGAATTGGCGGTACGCAATCAGTTCTTCACGCCACGCTACGTGGTCGAGTTCTTGGTGGACAACACCTTGGGCCGACTGTGGTTCAACGCCACCGGCGGGGCCACT
>Ga0114939_10001918_pt1 | contig 16048 bp, 8 predicted proteins | sample AshMeaCrysSpring_FD_87196 | JGI IMG/M metagenome (GOLD analysis project Ga0114939, IMG submission 87196) | Groundwater microbial communities from Big Spring, Nevada to study Microbial Dark Matter (Phase II) - Ash Meadows Crystal Spring | ecosystem: Environmental > Aquatic > Deep subsurface >... | reverse complement strand
TCTAAAGTGTTTTTGGTATAGTCCGTGCCGATATAAGGTTTAATTTCTTCGCTAGCAATCACACCGGCATAGTATCGAAAAACGCTATCTGAGCCGGTAATATTGCCAGAGAAGCTGAGATGGGGATAGTAATTTGTTTTTTCTGTGTATTGGCTAGAACGAATAGCATTAACATCTTGATTATACAACGTCAGATAAACTTGACCATAGAAATCTTTCAAGTTGTTGTTATCAAATCTTTGTCCGTTGACAAGAGATAGGACATCTACATTCGAGTCTACTCCCCCTTCTCCACCAGCAGCAGTGACAACCCGACGAGGACCTGTGACTTCATAACGCTCGTTGTTAGATAAGCTGCGTTTGATGACAGGTGAAACACCAAGCCAGATACTATTATAATTAGCAGTCGGAACTTGACTGAGGCTGGTATTACCTGGTTTTGGACTTTCAGCCCTACCGATACCGGCATTATAAAACGTAAAACTATTTGCTGGTATTCGGGTATTATTAGCCGCTAAAAATAAGTTGACATTAATATTTTTATTCACAGGATTATCGCTAGCTGTAACCTGGGGGTCTGCATCTGGAAGGACGAAATTCCCTAGTTGCAAAGCGGTGTTAAGCAAGGCATTTTTATCATCCACGATGAACCCATAACCACGAATCGTCCGACCGATAACAGCTTCTTTGTCATTGGCTCGCACGACTTGTCTAACTGTAGAATAAATTCCCACAGGTGTATTTTCAATTTCTTCTTTTCTCTTTAATTCCGTTTCGTTTGCTTGGTTATTTCCAGATATTGAACCGGCGTTTGGGAAAAATAAATCTATACCAATTTCTTTTCCGGGAACTCCTCTTTGAAAACCAGGTTCTTTGATAGCAGCTAGTGTTTCTGGTGAGACTATATCTCCTACGTTAGAAGTTTGGATGATGCGTTTCGGAAATAAGGTGTCCGGGTCGATAGAATTTCTATCAGTGGACAGACCAGGAGTATAGGTACATTGCTGGTCTGAAGTTCCTTCTCCTAAAAAGCAGGAACCAGTCAAACTAAGTTGAACTTGGACACCTAATATAGTCTGGGGTTCTTTTTGTTCAACGGAAACTTGTCTCTTTTTTCTCACCGTTTGTAACTGAACATAACTACCTGTTTGTTCTACGATAAAAACATTATCTTTTGTCAAACTTTCTTCAATTTGACTGTTGATTTTGACAAGTCCATTGACATCAAAATTAGTATTTAACGTGTCACTAAAAGTTACACCAGTGAAAAATTGGTTTTCTGTTAAATGGTTGATGAATGTCCCATTTAGTGGCACGTTAGTTGTAAAAGGGTTAATTTTCTGATTCGCAGCAATCCGGGGTGGAATTATGTACTGTGGATCTACAGCAGCGTTTTCTTTGGGTTGTTCTTGGGTAGGTTGCTTATCGCGTTCAATAACAGCAGGTAAATTTGTGCGAGTATTAGATACTGCGGATATCTCCTGTTTATCTAGTGTGACAGGAGTCAGTTGCTGTTTTGGTGATTTAGCAGTAAATTCAGGTTTGTCGATGTTGCTGGGTTGGGTAACAGTAGCAGGTTGAGAATTATCTTGTTTGGTTAGTGAATCTGGTATTTTATTAACTTCAGGTTGTACTGGGTTAGTGGGTTGGATAACCACAGCAGGTTGAGAATTATCTTGTTTATCTGGAAAATCTGGTTTTTGAGTAACTTGAGCTTGTCTTGTGTTAGTGGGTTTAACGATAATAGAAGACGAAAAATTATCTTTTTGTTGTGAATCTGATTTATTTGTAAATTCTGGTTGGGTAATATTGACGGGTTCGATAACAGTAGAAGACACAGAATTATTTTTCTGCTGTTTTACATCTTTCGCATTGATAGATTCCGATTGTTCTTTTTGTTCTTTTTTAGTGTTCTCCTCAGATGGAGAACTTTTTGGATTTTCTTGGTAATTTAAAACTGTATTAGATTCACTTTTGATGTTTTGATTAATTGTAATAATGACAGATTTATTTTGCTTTTTATCGTCAAATTTTACTATTTGATTATCTTCCGTGTTTTCTTTGTAATCGCCACTGGGTATCTGAGAATTTTCTAAAGCTATTTCCTGTGTCTGTAGTAACGATTTATGCGTCGAATCAGAAGTATTATTTGCTAATGCTGGCGATTCTTTTAAAGTTTCTGGTTCAGCAATTGGTACAGAAATATCTTTGATTACTGCCGCAATCTTGTCTGGATTAGGATTTGATGGTATCCGTGGTTTACTAGCATCTGAATTGTCTAGTTCTGATGTGTTAATCTCTGTTTGAGACCAAGCTGCTTTAGGAACTAGAACTGCGGCAGAAGTAACCCAACATGCTAATTTTAATTTATTGCTAGCAGTAATCATAATCCACAGTGCCATTGTTGGTAGAAAAACATTAGAATCAGCCAGAGAGATTGATAAATCAAGATAAAAAAGAATTGATTAGCAATTTTTTATTATTCGTAATCAAAAAAATATATTGATGACTAGTAATTTTTTTAAATTTGTTTACTAGTGTTAATAAAATACCCAAAGTATTGATGGATTTTCCGAAAAGTTGGCTCAAAAACTTGTAATTTCAGAAAGTATGCTTATTCCTAATAGTCTATCACCCGCTAATCAGCACATGTCTGATATTTATAAATCCAATAATTAGCGGTGATAAATTTATTGATATTGCTGATTTAATACCAGTAATAACTATTAACATTTCACCAAAATATGAATTAGCTATTGTTGATTAAATCCGTATTTAATCATGAGTCATTTGAAATTCCAAATGACTCATGACAATGACAACCCTAATATCAAAATTGGAAAATTTAAAATGTTTTAGATTCGAGAGAGTGCTATGCTGATTTTATGACGATACGCACATTACTCTCTTGGAAACAGGCAATAATTGCCAGGCTGGGAAAAAACAGAGTCAATTATTGACCAACAGCTACAGCACCAGTAGTAGCAGCACTAGCACCACCACTTAAGGTATTTGCTTGGGGAGTAGCAAGATTAGGATCTGTACCGCCAGAAATATTGGTAGTAGTGCCACCAAAAGGGCTACTGGAAGTAATAACATTGACAGAACCAGCGCTACCAAGAGAGGAAGCGGTGTTAGCGGTATTACCAAAGCTAGTGGTGTTAGTAGCAGTAGCAGCGGCGTTATTTTTACCGACAGCCGCAGATACCGCACCACCAGTGACGTTACCTAAACTATCGGTGGAGAAGGAAGCCGCACCAGCAGCACCACCTTCACCAGCAAAGGCACCAGAAGCTAAACCAAACACACCAGTGGTCACAGCGAACAAAGCAACAGCCAGTTTGTTCTTGAAGTTCATGTTAGTCTCCTGTTGTGATTTTAATGACTTAATTGCAAGTCAGCAGTGATACTACTTACGGAAATTTACTTATTGACCGACAGCCACGGCGCCAGTAGTAATAGCAGTAGCACCACCACTTAAGGTATTTGCTTGGGGAGTAGCAAGGTCAGCATCTGTACCGCCAGAAATATTGGTAGTAGTGCCACCAAAGACACTACCACTGAAAGTAGAAACATTGACAAAACCAGCGCTACCAAGAGAGGAAGCGGTGTTAGCGGTATTACCAAAGCTCGTGGTGTTAGTAGCAGTAGCAGCGGCGTTATTTTTACCGACAGCCGCAGATACGGCACCACCAGTGACGTTACCTAAACTATCGGTGGAGAAGGAAGCCGCACCAGCAGCAGCACCTTCACCAGCAAAGGCACCAGAAGCTAAACCAAACACACCAGTGGTCACAGCAAATAAAGCAACAGCCAGTTTGTTCTTGAAGTTCATGGAAATCTCCTCTTGTGATTTAAGTGACAATACTTTATGTGCCTTGTGAAACCCCTAGGTAGTTTCACGTTGTTAACCCACTTTACTAGTTGTTTCTAAGGTTCCCGGAAAATTTAGTAAAAAAAATACTCGAAAAAATATAAAGTTATTGTGAAAAAAACTTCACCCCTTGTACTATTACTTAGTTGCTTAAAATACATTTATTTGCAGCATGGCAAAGACAGCCGAGTTTATTTGATACCCTCTTTTCTGCTTCCAAGTTCCTAGTCAGCATCAAGGGTGCTGAGTACAACCCCTGAGAATCAAATTAATCTACTGAATTACTAAAAGCCATCCCATTGAGTCACCCACTTGGGTGAGTCGGAATCAAATACCGGGACTTTACTCTGAAAACAGAAGTACGGGGTAGTGAACATTGTTCTCTACTTTACTGTTCATTTTTCAGCGTTTGATTGTTTATCAGCCTAGTGTTGGTTGTGCAAACATCACTCAGAACGCCAAACTTCCTCTTATTGTTTTGTGTTATCTATTACCTCTTTATCCATGCTAATAATGAAACTGTGAAATACGATAAAAACCAACGGTTTTCCCAACAAACAAGTTCTCAGATATCTTTAGAGTTACATAGGGAAGGGTTTTCTTTGCTACAAAAAATTGCTGCTAACTTACCGGGGATGATTTTCCAATTCTTGCAACGAAAAAATGGTTCCCAGTCTGTTATTTATGCCAGTTCTGGGTGTAAAGAACTGTATGAATTGGAACCAGAATCGGTGCTGGGAGATTTTCAGGTATTGCGTTCACTAATTCATCCTCAAGATGTGCAGAGATTTGCGATCGCAGTTGCTGTGGCTGCAAGGACTAGAAAATCTTGGCATTGGGAAGGTCGTATAATTACGCCTAGTGGTAAACTCAAATGGATTGAAGGTGCTTGTTGTCCGGAGGTACAACTTAATGGCGACATTCTCTGGAATGGCTTGCTAATGGATATTACTGATAGAAAGCAAGCAGAGGAAAAATTGCGGGAAAGCGGAGCTATCTACAGAGCGATTTTGAATGCTATTCCCGATTTAATGTTTCGCATTAGTCGTGATGGCGAGTATCTCGATTTTAAAGGTGAAGGTGCAAATGTTTTTATCCCAAAAGAAGAGATTGTCGGGAAAAATCTCCGGGATTTATTACCTGCTGATGTAGCGACTATGAGTTTGCAAGCAATTGTGAAAACTCTGGACAGCAAAACTCTGCAAACACTGGAATATCAATTACCAACACCCCTGGGAATGCGCGATTATGAAGCGCGGTTGGTAGTCAGTGGTGAAAATGAAGTATTGGCGATTGTCCGGGATATTACGGAAAGCAAACAAGCAGAAATAGCGCTGCGTCAGTCGGAAGAAAAATTTTCCAAAGCTTTTCGTTGCAGTCCTGACGCAATTACTATCAGCACTCTGCAAGAAGGACGCTATATAGAAGTTAATGAAAGTTTTGTCCACCTGAGTGGTTATACAAGGGAGGAAGCTATTGGGAAGACCGCGTTTGAGTTGGGTATTTGGGTAAACACGAGCGATAGCTTCGCTACTACTGTACAAAGCGCAGATCGCACTCGTTTAGTCCAAGCGCTATGGGAAAAGGGAGTTATTCGCAACCAGGAATTTGAGTTTCGCAAAAAGTCTGGTGAGACTTGTATAGCGCTAGTGTCTGCGGAACTAATTTATCTCGATGGTGTACCTTGTCTGTTATCGGTGAGTAGCGACATCACCTCACGCAAACAAGCAGAAGCACAGTTGCGTTTGCGAGCAGCACGGGATTCCTTGTTGGCTCAAACCCTAGCACGCATTCACAGTTCGCTCAACCTCGACCAAATTCTGCATACTACCGTCAACGAAGTTCGGCAATTTTTGCAAGCAGATCGAGTTTGCATTGGGATTGTTGATAATGGACAAGGTAAAGTCATTGCTGAATCCGTAGACCCTAACTATCCATCGATTTTAGGATGGGTTGTGAATGATGATGAATACATGCAGGAGTTACGCGAGTTCTTTAGCCAAAATCCTGTGTGCGTGATTCAAGATCCGATGGAACTCCTCTGTTGTCCCAAATACTCTCTATACTATGAACCTTACCAAATAAAAGCTGTCCTGGGTGTACCGATTACGGTAGGTGACGAGTTTTTAGGGGTGTTAGTAGCGCACCAATGCAAAAGCTGGCGTTCCTGGCAATCAATGGATATTGATTTGCTCTTGCAGATTTCTTCTCAAGTCGCGATCGCTATCCAGCAAGCCCAACTATACCAAAAACTAGCACAACTCAACACCAATCTCGAACGCCAAGTCCAAGAGCGTACAGCCCAACTTCAGCATAAAATGCAGGAACTGCAAGAACTAAACCGCTTGAAAGAAGTAGTTTTGCACACAGTTTCTCACGACCTGCGAACCTCTGTCATGGGTACATTGATGGTACTCCAGAATTTGCTGCAACAGGGAAAAGGGGACAAGCAATTACCCAGGACAATATTACAGCGGATGATACAAGGTAATGAGCGGCAGATGGCGATGATTAATTCCTTGCTAGAAATTAACTGTGGCGAAAATCCGGGAATTATCCTCAATCAAAAATTAGTAAACTTAGGCACTTTGATGCCGAAGATAATTCAAGACTTGCAATCAATGCTCAGCCAACATCAAGTAACTGTGACCAACTTGATCTCACCAGATTTACCATTAGTGATGGTAGACTCAACCCAGTTGCAGCGAGTTATAGAAAATATCTTCACCTACATCTGGCAACACAATCCCCCTGGAGCGCACTTGATTTTAGACGCTACCCCAGAAGCCGGGATGATTCGCTGCACAATTGCTGATAACAGTGTGGGGATGAGTCAATTAGAATGCGATCGCTTGTTCGATTTGTATGTCCGCGACCCCCGCGACCGTATTTCTACAGCTATGGGTTTAAAAATGTATCTCTGTAGCCAAATTATCACCACCCACGGTGGTGAAATTGGTGTAACTAGTCAACCCGGCAGTGGTTCAACTTTTTGGTTTACCTTACCGCTGCAGACAGAAGAAATAACTAGCCTTACAGAGAATAGGGCATGATTTTAGAATAAACATTGATACATCCAACGGCGTTGCTGAACAGCAGGTATGAATTACTCTTTATACCTTTGCGTATTGGCGCGAAATATTCATATCGTTAATCAGCAACGCCAATCTAACCGATTTTAGAGACGATTAGAGGTAAGACGAATCGTCCCCAGGTTCTACAACACCTCAATTATCTTTCTTGGGCGGTTTTGTGTTGATTTTGCTGACCAGATGCACAGGTAAAACCAAAAGCAGCAACGGAAAGTAACGCCAAGATAGTGCTAGATTCCGGGATAGACTGGCTTGAGGTTGACACCCCGACATTAGGATTGGGTCCTGGTGTGACAGCGACAATCTTCTCAGTGTATGCAGTATCTTTAACATCATTTTTATCGCCAGAAGTTGATGTCTGCGATGAACCTGTTGATGGAGTCAGCAGAAAAGCTTGGCTTTGACCGTTGAGGGCACCACTACCGATAATCTCGCCGGTATCGTTAATTCCCCAAGCGTCGTATAAAGTCCAACCGCTGTTCGGGGAAATCAGGAGATTGAGATTCTGCATCAAGCCGTTTTCCCAGAAAAAGCCAACACTACCCGTTTTAGAGGAAGAATAACCGACAATCTGACCTTGGCGGTTGATGTCGGTGGCTTGGCTGTAGGTTACACCACTGCTGGTAGCATCCAAAACCCCAAGGTCTTTCATACCGTTGGTTTTATCCCAGACAAAAGCGCGAGTCGGAGCTTTTGGGTTTCGACCAGCATAATCGTACAAATAACCAACGACCTGAGCTTGGCTGTTAATGGCAGTAGCTTGACTTTGGGGATAGCCACTCTTGACTCCCAGACTTTGCAGACCTTGATTGCGCTCCCAAATAAACGCGCGATCGCCAGTGTAAGTATCAGCATAGCCAACGACCTGACCTTCGTTATTGATATCATTTGCTTGGCTGCTACCAAAGGAACCAGAACTAAAAATACCCAGGTCTTGCATCCCTTGCTTTTTATCCCACAAAAAGGCACGTTCACCGTTACTACTGGAGGAGAAACCCACGACCTGTCCCTTATCGTTAATAGCCATAGCTTCGCTGTAGCTATACTTACCCTGGCTATTGTCTAAAAAACCCAAGTTTTGCATTCCCCGCTTTTTGTCCCACACAAAAGCGCTCGTCTGGTTAAAATCAGTCGAATAACCCACTAACTGACCATTATTATTAATACCATAGGCGACGCTTTCTTGACCGCCCCGTAAAACACCAAGGTTTTGCATTCCTTGATTTTTATCCCATAAAAAAGCACGAGTTCCCTTCCTACTGGTTGAGCTACCGGCTACCTGACCATTGTTATTAATAGCCAAAGGTGTACTGTAATTAAAACCGTTCCGATCAGCGCCTAAAGAACCCAGACTGGCAATCGAGTAAAGTGTCGCTGCACCTGCGGGAAGACAGACAGCAAAACCTAAAACTGTGCTGGTAGCTAGCGTCAAACTAATTTGGTAGATATTGACCATATTTACCTCATTTCATGCAATCGTGAATTAAGCTATAAGTTGCACAGGGTAAAGATAAAAAATGAAGATTGAAGGCTGAATTGTGCCAGTTTTTCATCCTTCATCCTTCATGCTTTCTTTGAATTTCGTACAACTTGCTTTCAGCTTTCAACATCACCTAACCGGCAAGATAAATAAATTAAAAACCGGCAAGTTGCCAACTTGGCAACTTTGTAAATACTTCATAAAATCTTGTATATAGGACTTCTATTTGATTGGTGAAAAAATCTCAGTAAAAAAACAACTTTTAAATAAATCAGATTGTGCTTATTTGTAATATTTAGCAATATAATCTTTGGCTACAATGACAACATACTGATTGCTACCTGCTGCCAAAGATTTGAGGATAATCTGATGGGACAAGAACGAATTAACCACAGTAAAAACACTACTAAAAACCATCTCCATCAGGCAACAAATAACACCAAATCATCACCGCACCCAATGTTGCAGCTGCAAGCAGATATTGGCAACGCAGCAGTAAATCGTTTAATTCAAGCGCAGTATCAGGGCAACCAGCAGCCAATGCAGTCAAAGCCATTGTTTGGGGGATTATCTCCAGAATTACTCCCAATTCAACCCAAGCTGTCAATTGGGACACCGGGGGATAAGTACGAACAAGAGGCAGACCAAATAGCAGAAGAAGTTGTCAGTCAAATTAATACATCGGGGATACAACATTCTACCGCCAGAGAAACGGTGCAGCGAAGCGTACAGCCTCTGTCTGATGGTGGTGCAACGGCAGCAACATCAGAGCAACAAACCTCCATCCAACAAGCAAAAAGTAACGGACAGCCCCTAGCAGAAAATATTCGCCAACCGATGGAAGAAGCATTTGGGGCTGATTTTAGTGGTGTAAGGATTCACACTGACGTCCAGTCTGACGAGATAAATCAATCAATACAAGCAAACGCCTTCACCACAGGAAAGGATATCTTTTTCCGCAGCGATACCTTTAATTCTGAAACTTCCCAAGGGCAGAAATTGCTAGCACATGAATTAACCCATGTAGTACAGCAAAGTGGTAATCAGCCGCAAACACAGACATCAGAAAAGGGAGATATATCCCCCGTCGCAGCCGAGACTGGGAGTCAAATGATACAGTGCCAATTTACAATGGATGACCAAGATTGGCTGGAACGACAAAACGGGCAGCCAGTGGATATATCAACTTTGTTGACACAAAAAGCAGCAACTGATGCACAGGCTGGGGTAGCACAACAATTGGGAGCTAGACCAACTGGTTTATTCAACTCCACTGCCAAGAGAAATTGGGATGATCGAGCAAAGGCTCTCAGAGATGCGGAAACCCGCAAGCAGCAGTTTAAATCTGATACAGCACTCTGGTATCACACCCTGTTTGATCAAGACGCAAACATGCAGCAAGCAGACGCCAGAGTCCTCGACCAGCAACAGCAATTATTGAAGCGTCATTTCCTAGCAATGGCATCTTTAGGTGTACAAAGTGGCAGCCAGAGAACAGGTCAGTATCAGCAGTTCCAAGACCCTAATGTTCCCCTAGCAGCACTGGCTTCTCATGGTGGTCGCTTCGCTTATGAATCGGATACCGCCGCTAGAGGGAATAGATTCTTTAATTTATTAATGACTGGCGATGCCAACACTCCAGTAACAGTAGATCCCTTGTACAATCCTAGCGGCACTGCACCGCGTCCCCTAGATGCAGCTACTCGTGCAAATAATCCCAGTGCCGCCGATGCTGGTTTGTTTGCACGTCGTTCCACCCACCCGCAGAATTTCACAGAAAACAGAGGGGGGTGGAAGGAAAAGAAATCAACCTCCGGCACTTTGGCTGGAACAAGCCTTGGTATGAATATCCCTATGGGTGGGGTGGGTAATCTTAGCGGTGCAAATACCGCCATTGGACCTGAAGGTGCAATTATCAACACACAAACAGGGGCACGCACAGGTGGACAGCACGGTCATGGCTTTTTTAAGTACGATACCCATGCAGCCTCGCAAGCTGACCCTGGCGGTTCAGGACGCCTGATGGTCGGCTTTGAAGGCTCAGGTCCTACCTATGATAGTCTGGTGGGGGCACATGGGATTATGTCTGCCATCCAAGGTAACGATCGCAGTCTCACTGGTCAAAGCAAAGCCGACGCAGTTGATTTACCCCACGGTCGTGGCGCTTTGAAAGCAGATGTTAAAGTTGGGGACACAACTAAATTGAGGAATATTTTCACAGATATGGAAACAGTGAAAGACACTGATTTTGAGCGTGATTTTTTCAAGAGACTGCTGACCAGCACAAATCAAAATACAAGAGATGCCCTAATTCAAGAACTTAGAGACGAAGCGCAATTCATCAGGGCTAGTGCAAATCTAGCATCGTTATTTTAGTTAGTAAGGTGGGCAGCAACGATAACAAAGGGGAGAGAATTGAACCCAACTAACCCCATACTGGATGGACTACTGCCACTATTGCAGCGCTTAGACCTACTGCTAGAGCTAGCCGTCGCCGCTGCTCAAGAAGCCTATGGCACACCAGCAACCGACCCCTATCGGGGATTGCACATAGATGCACCAGAAGTAGAACGGTTACTGTCGCGTCAGCCAGCAACACCTGTATTTCACATAGAGAGGAAATCTGTTGCAGATATAGTCCCGGAAGGTTCACGGTTAGCATGGTTGCAAACAACCTTTGAATTATCTGCCTTTGACATAGATGTGCTAGCTATTACCCTGGCACCAGAACTTGACCGTCGCTACGAACGCCTCTACGCATACCTACAAGATGATGTGCGCTGCAAGCGTCCTAGCGTAGACCTAGCCCTAAATTTGCTTTGCTCAACCGCATCTGCAAAACTAGAGCAACGTCAACACTTTGCCCCCGATGCGCCTCTGATTCGGCACAATCTTTTACATTTAGTCTCAGAATCCAATTCATCCCCAGCAACGCTACTAAGTCAAGAATTACACCTAGACTCTCAGGTTGTCCGCTTTCTCTTGGGAGAGTCAGGACTAGATAAGCGACTTACGGCTTTTTGTCAGTTAATTAAGCCTACCGTTTCCCTGGATGATGTAGCGCTAGATTCCCAAGTCAAACAAGCACTGTCCACTTTGGTGGTTCAAGACTGGCAAACCGAAAAATCCCTAGCGCTATATTTCCAGGGTACAGATAGAACTGGGAAACGTCGCACAGCCGCAGCCCTAGCAACAGAAGTACGTAGGGGCACAACACTGTTGTGCCCTGACTTACTAGTATGTGACTTAGCACGAATTATTGCCGAGAAAGCTGACTTTGAACCAACTCTGAAGTTGTTATGTCGCGAAGCCTGGTTTCAGGGTGCCTTACTGTATCTTGACAACCTGGATGTGCTGCAAACTAACGAGCAAACCATTGCTTACCAATCCCTGTTAGCAGCGATCGCACAACAAAAAGGCATTACTATCCTCGCCGGAACACATCCTTGGACTGGTGATCTAGCGCTAGTCTCCGTACCCTTTACCATCCCCGATTTTAAACAGCGTCGCCACTGCTGGCAAACTCACCTCACAGCCGCAGGTATCCCCCTTGATGAGCTAGATTTAGATGCCCTAGCAGACCGTTTCCGCCTCACTCCTGACCAAATTGCCCATGCTGTCCAAATTGCCTGCAATACTTCCCGGTGGCAAGCAGCAGCCCAGGGAAATATTTCCCCGTCCCCAATCACTAAATTTCCATCCCCAATTGTGTACGCTGCAGCCCGTGCCCAATCAGGTCATGAATTAGGAACATTGGCACGAAAAATACAAGCTAAGTACAGCATAGATGATATCGTGCTACCCCCAGACCAGCGGCTGCAACTGCAAGAAATCTGCAATCAAGTGCAATACCGCCATATTGTCTATGGTGAGTGGGGCTTTGAGCGCAAGTTATCGGTTGGTAAAGGGCTGAATGTGCTGTTTTCTGGTGAACCGGGTACGGGGAAAACTATGGCGGCAGAAATCATCGCCCAGCAATTGCAACTTGATTTGTATAAAATTGACCTATCGCAAGTCGTCAGCAAATATATCGGCGAGACTGAGAAGAACCTCAACCGCATATTTAGCGCCGCTGAGGGTGCGAACGCGATTCTGTTTTTTGATGAAGCAGATGCCCTGTTTGGGAAGCGATCGGAAGTCAAAGACGCACACGACCGCTACGCTAACCTAGAAATCGCCTATTTGCTCCAGAAAATGGAAGAATACGAGGGAATTTCGATTCTCACCAGCAATTTTCGCCAGAATCTCGATGATGCTTTTACCCGGCGGATTCGGTTCATTGTCGAGTTTCCCTTCCCGGAGGATGAGTACCGCTATGCAATTTGGCAGGGGATGTTCCCAAAACAAACCCCCCTAGCCCCTGATGTGGATTTATGGTTTATGGCTCAGAAATTTCCCTTAGCTGGTGGCAATATTCGCAACATAGCTCTAGCAGCTGCTTTTCTGGCAGCAGAAAATGGTCAAGCGGTGGGAATGAAACATTTGCTACAGGCAACCAAGCGGGAGTTTCAGAAGATGGGGCGGCTGGTGAGTGATGAGGAGTTTTTGCAGTTAGAAATGGCGGCAGAGAAAAAGCCATAACCGCCTGGGACTGCAAGTCCCAGGTTCATAGCGCGCATTCGGATTTATCCCACTGGATATGGGTTTGAGTCCATTTCAATGGACTTCATCTATTAGCTTGGGGTTTGCAACCCCAGGCGGGTTTGGAAGCTAATTGATTTTGGTGCAAGTTATCAGATTAACCAGACTTGATATCACGCAGTAAACAGCTTGTTGGTTGCCACCACCTGTAACTGGTTCCCATAGACACCCACTTTTGAGTCACCCTGAACCAGCACTTGAGACAAACCCCCCTGTAGCTTTGTTGGTTTAGCTACCAGCGTTACAGTTTCCGTACCCGAAACCGGATTTTGCGTACCGTTGGGTAAAGTTTGGCTACCGTTAAAGGTGAATGTACACTCAGCTTTGGATATTACCTGTTGTCCGTTCACTTTTAGCTTTGGGTATGATGTGTAGCTGACTGTAGCTGCTGTCCATGTACCTTTATCAGCTGGCGGATAGAATGCTGTTCCAGGTATTGCTTTCACATCGTTAATAACTGCTACATTTTTGCCCGTCATAGTGAATTTTTGTTGATTTTTTTTAAGATTATGATGATCAGTCAAAGGATTTTTTCGCAAAAATTGACGTTGTAGAACTTGTATGCTAATCATTGATAAATTAGCAAAAAATCACTCAAACAACTGATAATTCATCTATCATAGACGGGGTTCGTAGTGAGCGATTTATCGCTCAAATAAGCGAAGACAGCGCTTACTACAAACTAGGCAAAGTTACTTTGGTAAACTACGAGATGCCAGAAGAGCGGATAACTGTTGACCTCCCTTGTATCAGTTTTATATACAACAGAAAATCCTATGATTCAAGACTTAGATGAAACCCTGAAAGAATTGCTGATGCAAAAAATGCCGCGAGCCAGCGTTGATTATGATATTCAATTTGACAGACCAAACCAAGAGTGGGAAGGTAAACTAGGCTTAAAACCAACAATTAATCTGTTTCTCTACGATATTCGGGAAAATCTGGTGTTGCGGAATAACGATCGCTATCTGTCTCGCAATGGAGCAACGGGGATGGAAACTGTAGCCCCAATTCGCATGGATTTAACCTATCTAGTTACAGTTTGGGCGCAAAAGGTAGCAGATGAGCATCGGCTGTTGGGGGAAGTGATGAAAACTTTGCTTGGCTACCCGACGCTACCAGCAGAAATACTGAAGGGGGAAATGGCAAATCAATCACTACCCTTGCGTACCTGGGTTGCTCTACCGGATGAAACCCCGAAGACTTGGGATTTTTGGGGCGCTAATGAATGGCGCCTGAAGCCAGGGATTAACTACAGGGTGACATTGGCAGTGGAATCTACACCTGTAGAGGTTGGTTTGGTTACGGAAAAAATTATTCAGTTGCAGCAACAATAAGCGAGGGTTAATATGCGCGAGTCTCAACAGCAAACCTCGGTTAGTCGTCAGCATCATGCTGCAAAGCAGCCGCAGAACATTGCAAAAAACGCTGCGACCTCATTCCATCCGCTATTGCAACTGCAAGCAGAGATTGGTAATCGAGCAGTCAATCACTTGATTGGGCAGCAACAACAAAGAGTAACTCAGCAACCCATTCAAGCAAAACCGTCTTTTCGCGGCTTGTCTGGTGAGTTGAGTGCAAACTTACCATCCACTCCAACTGGTGGTAAGGAGTTACCTGAACAAGTACAGCAAAAAATGGAAACGGCGTTTGGAGAAGACTTTTCTGATGTTCGGATTCACGAAGGTTCACAAGCAGAGTCAATTGGCGCCGTTGCGTATACCCAAGGGAACCATATTCACTTCCAACCTGGTAAGTACGATCCCACAACTACAGCCGGACAGCAGCTACTGGGACACGAATTAACCCATGTGGTACAACAACGGACAGGACAAGTAGGGGTATCTCAGGGAAGCAGTACTTCTATAAATCTTGACCCCGCGCTGGAGGGGGAAGCAGACTCAATGGGTGCAAAAGCAGCACAGGGTAAGCTAGCAAGTGTCACGGGTGCGGCTAAAGATTCACAAAGTTCTCCTAATCAAGGTGCAACAAATGTGGTGCAGTGCGACCTAACTGAAGAGCAAAAAGTAGCGTTGAAGGGGTTGGGGTTAACTCCTGGTAATTTTGCCAGATTTGAGCAGATGGGGAGAGTATTACATGGTAAACGGGAAGACCAAGACCTGACTACAGAAGAACTGAGTGATGAGAACCTGATTCGCACTTTCCAAACACAACTGAGAACTAAATTCGCCGGACTCCTTGACCTAGATTCGCGTGCTACAGAGGGTATGAAGCTGGGGTTAAGGGAAGCTAATCTACTTGACTTGTCGATTATGGCAGATGTCATGCGCCAAACAGGAGATAGAAATTTGGTTGACTTCTTACAAGGTGGTCAATTTAGAATCAGTGACAAGCAAGAAGATGCTCAAAGAATACTTTACAATCAATGGGCAAGTATGCCACAGGCAAAAGAACGTATATCTTCCCACTACAGAGGCTACACTACCACTGGATACAGTTCTGATGTAGCAACGCAGAAGCACTACGGCATAAATTCACCCTTCCTGCACCATACTCTATTTGGTGCTGCCAGTCCTAAAGGCGAACAACCAAACGGTCCGAATGAATTCACCTTTATCCAAACGGAGAATACGCCATTTTCTGCTGATGCATCTAGGAGAGAGAAGATAGGGCATAGTCTAGATGCAGCAGAGTATGTATTCACTGGTTGGAATATTGGTCCGCATGGCACATCAACTCACACAGATTACAAGCCAATCAACCTCACACCTAATCCTGATACTCGTCCCGAACCCTCAATTCCAATCTACAGAAGACCATTTGGGCAAAATGTTATGTCTGCTTTGAGTTACGTTCAACCTCTAGGTAGAGTAGGGGTATACGGTACTAGAGCCGGGAGAACTGGTTTGGGATATTTAGGCACAGGAGCGTCATACGTAGGTAGTGGACTATCTACAGGAGCGTCATACGTAGGTAGTGGACTATCTACAGGAGCGTCAT
>Ga0114939_10001917_pt1 | contig 16055 bp, 18 predicted proteins | sample AshMeaCrysSpring_FD_87196 | JGI IMG/M metagenome (GOLD analysis project Ga0114939, IMG submission 87196) | Groundwater microbial communities from Big Spring, Nevada to study Microbial Dark Matter (Phase II) - Ash Meadows Crystal Spring | ecosystem: Environmental > Aquatic > Deep subsurface >... | reverse complement strand
TGAAGGTGGTGCTGCGCGGCATTCCGCCGCAAGGCAAGTACGTGCCGATGCCGTCCTTCGCGGGCATCCTCACCGACGGGCAGATCGCGCAGATCGCCAACTACGTGCGCAGCAGTTGGGGCAACGCGGCCGCACCCAATGCCACCGCGACGATGGTGGCGACGCTGCGCGCGCAAAGCCGCTAGGCCAGGCGGCTTCGGCGGCGCCGCAGGCGCCGGACCGGCTGCCCGATGCCCGGGGGGCGCGCCGATGCGTGCGCCTGCCGCGCCGTCCGGTTGACGCCAGTCAACGCGCTGCGCGCAGGCTGCGCCGAACATCGCGGCCATGTCGCAGCCGAGGAGCAGCTGATGAAGATCCTTCTTCCCGTCGACGGAAGCAAGTACACGCGGCGCATGCTCAGCTACATCGCCGCGCACGACGAGCTGCTGGGCGCGGGCCATGAGTACCTGCTGTTCACGGTCGTGCCGCAGCTCACCCACCGCGCTGCGCAATTCTTCGACCGGCAGACGCTGGCCTCCTACTACCACGACGAGGCGCAGACCGTGCTGCGTGCGCCGCTGGTCTTCGCGCAGAAGCAGGGCTGGACGGTGCGCAGCGCCTACGCGTCCGGCCATGCCCCCGAGCAGATCGCGCGCACCGTGGCGCGCGAGCGCCCCGGGCTCATCGTGATGGGCTCGCACGGGCATTCGGCGCTGGGCAGCGCGGTGCTCGGCTCGGTGGCGCAGGGCGTGCTGGCGCGCTGCAAGACGCCGCTGCTGTTCATCCGCTGAGCGCCGGGCCTACACTTGGCGCCTGCGTCCGCAGGATCACGCCAAGGAGACAAGCATGCACGTCGCCTCGCTGAAGGAAGTCGTCAGCGCCGAGGAATGGCAGCTGCGCTGCGACCTCGCGGCCTGCTACCGGCTGGTCGCGGCCTACGGCTGGAGCGACCTGGTGTACACCCACATCAGCGCGCGCGTCCCGGGGCCGGAGCACCACTTCCTGATCAACCCCTATGGGCTGACGTTCGACGAGATCACCGCCTCGTCGCTGGTCAAGGTGGACCAGCACTGCAACAAGCTGCACGACACGCCGTTCCCGGTCAACCCGGCCGGCTTCGTCATCCACAGCGCGATCCATGCGGTGCGCGAGGATGCCGGCTGCGTGCTGCACACCCACTCGCGCGCCGGCGTCGCGGTCAGCGCGCAGAAATGCGGCGTGCTGCCGATCAGCCAGCAGAGCATCTTCGTGCTCGGCTCGCTGGCCTATCACGACTATGAAGGCGTGGCGCTGCGGGACGACGAGAAGCCTCGCCTGCAGGCCGACCTGGGGCACGCCACCTACCTGATGCTGCGCAACCATGGGCTGCTCACCGTCGGCCGCACCGTGGCCGACGCGTTCCTCGCCATGTACCAGTTCGAGAACACCTGCCGCATCCAGATCGACGCCCAGGCCGGCGGGGAGCTGATTCCCGTCGATCCGGCCATCATCCAGGGCGCGGCTCAGGCTGCCAGGACCGTCACGCTCGGCGGGGGCGCGGGCGCGCTGGCCTGGCCGGCGCTGCTGCGCAAGTGCGAACGGATGGACCCGGGCTACAGGACCTGAGTCACTTCTTCTCGCGCGGCACGCGGCCCATCAGGTGGAAGGCGTCGTTCGGCCGCATGCCGGTGAGGTTGGCCATGCGGTTGCTCAGGCCGAAGAAGGCGGTGATGGCGCCGATGTCCCAGATGTCCTCGTCGTCGAAGCCGTGCGCGCGCAGCGCCGCGAAGTCGGCTTCCTCGACGGCCGCGGAGTTCGTGCAGACCTTCATCGCGAAGTCGAGCATCGCGCGCTGCCTTGGCGAGATGTCGGCCTTGCGGTAGTTGGTGGCCAGCTGGTCGGCGATCAGCGGCTTCTTCTCGTAGATGCGCAGGATCGCGCCGTGCGCGACCACGCAGTACAGGCACTGGTTGGCGGCCGAGGTGACGACGACGATCATCTCGCGCTCGCCCTTGCTTAAGCGACCGGTCTCCTTCAGCAGCAGCGCGTCGTGGTAGGCCATGAAGGCGCGCCACTCGGCCGGGCGGTGCGCCAGCACCAGGAACACGTTGGGCACGAAGCCGGCCTTTTCCTGCACCTCGAGGATGCGCGTGCGCAGGTCCTCGGGCAGGTCGACGATCTCGGGTACCGGGTAGCGGCTGATGCGTTCGCTCATGCGGGTTCTCCTTGTATCTTCATGGTGCCGAACTGCATGGCGTGCAGCCGCGCGTACAGGCCGCGCCGGGCCAGGAGTTCGGCGTGCGTGCCTTCTTCCACCACGCGGCCGGCGTCCATCGCCACCACGCGGTCGGCATGCTCGATGGTCGACAGGCGGTGCGCGATGACCAGCGTGGTGCGGCCGATCATCAGGCGGTCCAGCGCCTCCTGCACCGCGCGTTCCGATTCGCTGTCCAGCGCCGAGGTGGCCTCGTCCAGGATCAGGATCGGTGCGTCCTTGAAGATCGCGCGCGCGATCGCCAGGCGCTGGCGCTGGCCGCCCGACAGCTGGTTGCCGTTGTGGCCGATCGGTGCGTCCAGGCCCTGCGGCAGGCTCTCGACGAATTCGAGCAGGTTGGCGCTGCGCAGCGCCTCGCGCACGCGCCCGAGGTCCGGCGCAGCGTCCGGCGGCGTGCCCAGCGCCACGTTGGCGGCCACGCTGTCGTTGAACAACACCACGTCCTGGCTGACCAGCGCAAACTGACGGCGCAGCGCCGAGACCTGCCAGTCGACCAGCGGCACGCCGTCGAGCAGCAGGCTGCCGGCGCTGGGGTCCACGAAGCGCGGCAGCAGATGCACCAGCGTCGACTTGCCCGCACCGGAAGGGCCGACCAGCGCGACCGTCTCGCCGGGCCTGACGTGCAGGCTCACGCGGTCCAGCGCCAGCGGCTGGTCGTCGCGGTAGCGCAGGCTGACGTCGCGCAGCTCGATGTCGCCGCGCGCCGTGCCGGGGTCGTGCCCGCCCGCCCGCTCGACGCGGCTGTCGTCGACCAGCGCCACGCCGCGTTCCAGCGCGGCGGTGCCGCGCGTGATCTGCCCGCTCACTTCGGACAGCTTCTTGATTGGCGCCAGCAGCATCAGCATGGCGGTGATGAACGCGGCGAAGCCGCCCACCGTGGTGCCGCCGCTGCGGCTCTGGTACAGCGCGACGACGAGCACGCCGGACAGCGCACAGGCCGTCAGCGTCAGCGTGACCGGCGTCATCAGCGCCGAGGCGGCCACCGACTTCATCATCAGCCGGCGCAGCAGGTTGCTGCTCTTGACGAAGCGCGCGGTCTGCTGGCGCGCCGCGTCGTGCAGCCGCACGATGCGCCAGGCCAGCACGTTCTCCTCGATCACGTAGGCCAGTTCGTCGGTGGCCTTCTGGCTGGCCAGCGTGATGCGCCGCATGCGCCGGGTGATGAGCCGCACCGACACCGCGACCAGCGGGAACATCACGCCCACGAACAGCGTGAGCCTCCAGTTCAGCCAGATCAGGTAGCCGAGCAAGGCCAGCAGCGTCAGGCTCTCGCGCACCACCGCGAGCGTGGCCGTGACCAGCAGGTTGGAGCCCTGCTGCACTTCGTAGACCAGGATGTTGGTCAGCTTGCTGGCCGTATGGCGCGTGAAGAGCTCCGGATGCGCGCCCAGCAGGCGCGCGAACATCGCGCCGCGCAGGTTCAGCACGCCCTGGTTGGCGGTCCAGGCCAGCGCGTACTGGGCGGTGAAGGAGGCGGCGCCGCGCAGCACGAACACGCCGATCAGCACCAACGGCACCAGCCACAGCGGGATGTTGGTGGTGCCGAAGCCGTCGTCCAGCACCGGCTTCATCATCGCCGGCAGCAGCGGCTCGGTCGCGGCCATGACCAGCGAGGCGCCGAAGGCCACCGCAATGCCGCGCCTGCCGGACTTGAAGTACGGCGCGAAGCGGGCGAAGCGCTGCAGGAATCGGGGCATGCAAACAGGAGCGCGCCGCGCATGGCGGCTCGGTCGCGACCGATTATCGCGTCGCCGCATCGAGCGCCCGCCGCGCCCTTGCCTACAATGCGCTGCCTTCGGCTGCCGGGAGCGTGGGCACGGAACTGTGGCGACGCTGCAGGCTCTATGGCACCAGGCACCCCGCGGACATTCGCGAACGAACCTCCCCTGCATCAGTGATCCGACGCACGCGCCCCGCAAACTCGAACCCGTCCTGGCCGCGGCGTCGCTTCGTGGGAGCCCTGGCCGCCGCCGCGGCAGCCCCCGCTGCCGCGCAATTCCGGGTCGAGATCACCGGCATCGGCGGCAACCAGATCCCGGTGGCCATCGCCTCCTTCCGCGACGAGGACAAGGCGCCCGTGTCGGTGTCGGCGGTGGTGCGGGCCGATCTGCAGCGCAGCGGCCTGTTCCGGCTGGTGGATGCGCCGGGCAGCCTGGACGAGAACGCGCGTGTCAACATGGCCGAATGGCGCAGCCGCGGCGCGGATGCGCTGGCCGTCGGCTCGGTCCTGCGGCTGGCCGACGGGCGCTTCGACGTGCGCTTCAAGCTCTGGGACCTGGTCAAGGGCGAGGAGCTCGTCGGCCAGAGCCATGCGGCGCTGCCGGCCGACCTGCGGCTGGCGGCGCACCGCATCGCCGATTCCATCTACCAGAACCTGACCGGCGAACGCGGCGTGTTCTCCACGCGCATCGCCTACGTCACGAAGGCCGGCAACCGGTTTTCGCTGCACGTCACCGATGCCGACGGCGAGGGCGGGCAGATCGCGCTCGCCAGCCCCGACCCGATCATCTCGCCGGCCTGGTCGCCCAACGGCAAGGAACTGGCGTACGTGTCGTTCGAGAGCCAGAAGGCCGTGGTCTGGGTGCAGGACGTGGCCACCGGGCAGCGGCGCATGCTGGCCAACTTCCGCGGTTCCAACAGCGCCCCGGCCTGGTCGCCCGACGGCCGCGACCTGGCGCTGACCTTGTCGCGCGATGCCGTCGCGCAGCTGTACCTGATGTCGCGCGAGGGCGGCGCGCCGCGGCGTCTGACCAGCAGCACGGCCATCGACACCGAGCCGGTGTTCACCCCCGACGGGCGGCAGATCTACTTCGTCAGCGACCGCGGCGGCGGGCCGCAGGTCTATCGCATGCCGGTCGGCGGCGGCAACGTCGAGCGCGTGACCTTCTCCGGCAGCTACAACATCAGCCCGTCGATCAGCCCGGACGGCCGCGTGCTGGCCTACATCACGCGCCAGGGCTCGGCCTTCAAGGTGATGGTGCAGGAGCTGGCCGGCGGCAACGCCAGCGCCATCACCGACACCAGCGACGACGAAAGCCCCAGCTTCGCGCCCAACGGCCGGCTGCTCGTCTATGCCAGCCGTGCGCAGGGCCGCGACGTGCTCATGACCACCACGCTGGACGGCAGGATCAAGAGCCGTCTGCTCACCAGCGGCGCCGACATGCGCGAGCCTGCCTGGGGCCCCTTCGGCCGCTGAACCTTCACTCCTGCGGAGAATCGCGATGCAACTGACCCGACGCACCCTGCGCACTGCCGCGCTGGTCCTGGCCCTCGGCGGCCTGCTGGCCGGATGCAGCTCCACCAAGCTGGACGAGGCGCCGGTCGAAAGCCGCAACGTGCCTGCCGACGGCAGCGCGGGCAAGCCGGCTGCCGGCGGCAGCGCAGCGGCCCAGTCCAGCGTGGCCACGGTGGACCTGTCCAAGTCCGGCGCCGCCGCGGCCACCGGGCTGCTGGCGCAGCGCGTCGTGTACTTCGACTTCGACAGCTTCGTCGTCAAGGACGAATTCCGGCCGATGCTCGAAGCGCACGCCAAGGTGCTCGCCGGCAACCGCAGCAAGCGCATGACGCTCGAAGGCCACACCGACGAGCGCGGCGGCCGCGAATACAACCTGGCGCTGGGGCAGAAGCGCGCCGATGCGGTGCTGAAGACGCTGGTGCTGCTGGGCGTGCAGGACACGCAGCTCGAGGCCGTCAGCTTCGGCGAGGAGAAGCCGACCGTGCCGGGCAACGACGAGGCCGCCTGGGCCAGGAACCGCCGCGTCGAGCTGAAGGATAAGTGACATGCGCGCAGCCGTGGCGGCCTGGGTGCTGGCGCTGGCGGCCGGCGCGGCACAGGCGCAGCTGTTTGCCGACGACGACGCGCGCAAGGCCATCCTCGACCTGCGCGCCAGGTTGGCTGCCAGCGAGGAGCAGGCGCGCAGCCGCCAGGCCGAAACGAACGAGCAGCTGCAGGCGCTTCGCCGCAACCTGCTCGACATGAACGGCCAGCTCGAGACCATGCGCGCCGAGCTGGCGCGGCTGCGCGGCAGCAACGAGCAGCTGTTGCGCGACGTGTCCGAAATGCAGCGCAAGCAGCGCGACCTGGGCCAGGCGGTGGACGAGCGGCTGCGCAAGGTCGAGCCGCAGAAGGTGTCGGTCGACGGCCGCGAGTTCAGCGTCGATCCGGAGGAGAAGCGCCAGTACGACGAGGCCCTCGCGCTGCTGCGCGCCGGCGACTTCGACAAGGCGAACCAGGCGCTCGCCGCGTTCCAGAAGCGCTGGCCGGCCAGCGGCTACGGCCCGTCGGCGCGCTACTGGCAGGGCAACGCCCTGTACGGCCTGCGCGACTACAAGGAGGCGATCACGGCCTTCCGCGCCTTCCTGGCCAAGGCGCCGGACAGCGAGCGCGCCGGCGAGGCCATGCTGGCCATCGCCAACAGCCAGGCCGAGATGAAGGACAAGGCCGGCGCGCGCAAGACGCTGGACGACCTGATCCGCACCTATCCAAAATCCGAGGCGGCGGTTGCGGGCAAGGAACGCCTGGCTTCGCTGAAGTAGATCCCGGGCGCGCCTCGGCAGGCGCGCCGCTGTCCGGTACAGGCACGCATGCAGGAATCCGACTTGCCCGGTCTGACGGCCGCCGTCCTGTGGTCGGCGCTGGGGCTGGCCGCGGCCTTCGGCGCCGTCGCCCAGCGCACCCATTTCTGCACCATGGGCGCGGTCGCCGACATCGTCAACCTGGGCGACTGGACACGCATGCGCATGTGGGCTCTGGCCGCGGGCGTGGCCATGGTCGGCTTCAACGCCATGGTCGCGCTCGGCTGGGTGGAGGCGGCCAACAGCATCTACGCCGGGCCGCAGCTGCTGTGGCTTTCCAACCTGGTCGGCGGCCTGCTGTTCGGCCTGGGCATGGTGCTGGCCTCGGGCTGCGGCAGCAAGACGCTGGTGCGCATCGGCGGCGGCAACCTCAAGTCGCTGGTGGTGCTGTGCGTGCTGGCGGTGTCGGCCTATGCCACGATGCGCGGGCTGCTAGCCGTGCTGCGCGTGGCCACGCTGGACGCCGTGGCCGTGACGCTGCCGGCGGGCCAGGACCTGCCGTCCCTGCTGGCCCATGCCACCGGCATGCAGCGCAGCTCGCTGGCGCTGGGGCTGGGCGGCGGCATCGGCCTGGCGCTGCTGGCCTGGGCCCTGGCGCGGCCGGAGGGCCGCGCGGCCGACGCGCTGCTGGGAGGCGCCGGCATCGGCGCCGTCGTCGTCGGCATCTGGTGGGTGTCGGGCCGGCTGGGCTTCTTGGCCGAACATCCCGCGACGCTGGAACCGGCCTTCCTGGCCACCAACACCCGGCGCATGGAAGGCCTGAGTTTCGTCGCGCCCGTGGCCTACGCGATGGATTGGCTGATTCTCTTCAGCGACGCCAGCCGCGCGCTCACGCTCGGCATCGTCGCCGTGCTGGGGGTGGTGCTGGGCTCGGCCGCCATGGCGCTGGCCCGCGGCGACTTCCGCTGGGAGGGCTTCGCCGGCGTCGAGGACACCGCCAACCACCTCGTCGGCGCGCTGCTCATGGGCGTGGGCGGCGTGACCGCGCTGGGCTGCACCATCGGGCAGGGTCTCAGCGGCATCAGCACGCTGTCCATCGGCAGCTTCCTGGCCTTGGCCGGCATCCTCGCCGGCGGCGTCGCGGGCGTGCGCTATCAGGCCTGGCGCGTGGAGCGCAGTCTGTGAGCGCGCATGGCCGCTCCAAAGCGCTCACACCGGAGCGCGGTCAGCGCGGAGGCTGCCTGATGAGCGCGCATGGCCGCTCCACAACGCTCACACCCGAGCGCGGTCAGCGCGGAGCTTGCCTGACGAGCGCGCGTGGCCGCTCCAAAGCACCCACGGCACGCGCGCTCAGCGCGCCGCTTTCCTGATGAGCGCGCCGGCACTGCCCGAGGCCGACCTGGAGCGGCGCTTCGGCGGGTTGCGCCGTCTCTACGGCGAACTCGCCTACGCGCGGCTGCGTGCCGCGCGCGTCGCGGTGGTCGGTGTCGGCGGCGTCGGGTCCTGGGCCGCCGAGGCCCTGGCGCGCAGCGGCGTGGCGCGGCTGGTGCTGATCGACCTGGACCACGTCGCCGAGAGCAACATCAACCGCCAGCTTCAGGCGCTGGGCCGCACCCTGGGGCAGGCCAAGGTGCTGGCGCTGCGCGAGCGCATCGCGGACATCCACCCCGGCTGCGAACTGCTGGGCGTGGAGGAGTTCGTCGACGAAGGCAACTGGCCCGCGCTGCTGCCGGCGCCCGTGGACCTGGTCATCGACGCCTGCGACCAGGTGCGCGCCAAGCTGACGCTGGCCGCCTGGTCGCTTTCGACGGGGCACCCGCTGGTCACGGTGGGCGCGGCCGGCGGCAAGCGCCACGCGCAGCGCGTCGACGTGGAGGACCTCGCGGAGGTCACGCACGACCCGCTGCTGGCATCGCTGCGGCAACGGCTGCGCCGCGACCACGGCGCGCCGCGCCGCGGCCGCATCGGACTGCGCTGCGTGTTCTCGCGCGAGGCGGTCGCCGCACCCGTCGCGGCCTGCGCCGCGGACGCGGCACGCGACGCGACGCTCAACTGCGCGGGTTACGGGTCGACCGTCACCGTCACCGCCACCTTCGGCCTGGTGGCCGCGGGCGAGGCCATTGCGCAATGGCTGGCGCCGCCAACGGTGCAGGAGGGCCGACGGGCTCGGCTATAATGTTGGCCTCTACGGACGGGTTGTTAGCTCAGTCGGTAGAGCAGCGGACTTTTAATCCGTTGGTCGCAGGTTCGAATCCTGCACAACCCACCACTCGATTCCATCGAGCGGGTCCTTAGCTCAGTTGGTAGAGCAGCGGACTCTTAATCCGTTGGTCGAAGGTTCGAATCCTTCAGGGCCCACCACAGCCAATCGGGGGTCTGACGTTCGCGTCAGGCCCCCTTCTCATATGGCACGTCCGTCGACATGGGATCCGCGTTCCCCGGGCGCTGTCGACGCGGGCTCGGCGCTTCGTCGCACCCACCGGCGGCCTTCCCGTTCGGGGCCGCGAATCGATCGCCCCTTGCGTTGGCAGAGGCCATCCGCGGCGAAGCAGAATGAAGCATGTCCCGGACGCGGGTCTTCATCAGCTACCGTCGTGACGACAGCGTCGGCCACGCCGGCCGGCTCTTCGACCGGCTGGCCGAGCGCTTTGGCGCGCAGTGCGTGTTTCGCGAAGTGGACACGCTGTCGGCCGGCGAGGATTTCCATGCGGCGCTGCGCCCGCGCATCCAGGACGCGGACCTGCTGCTGGCGTTGATCGGCCCTGGCTGGCTGCGGGCGACCGATGCTGGCGGCCATGCCCGGCTCGGCGACGCGGCCGATCCGGTCCGCATGGAGATCGCGGGCGCACTGCGGCGCGACCAGCGCATGCGGGCGCTGCGCGCGCTGCTCGACCGCGGCGTGGCGCTCGAGGACCGCCTGCAATCGATGCAGGAATGGCGGCCGACGGCGCTGCTGCTGGCGATCGAGAACCGTCTGCCGGATGCTGCGCTGCTGCTCGTCGCGCGCGGTGCCGACGTCGACGCGGCGACCGGTTTCACGGGCAGCGAACAGCCCGACATGAGTGCGCTGATGTGGGCTGCGCACACCGGCCAGGTCGAGCTCGTTTCGGCGCTGCTGGACCAGGGGGCATGCATCGATGCGCAGAACCGCGACGGCTGCAACGCGCTGATGATCGCCGCCGATTCGGGGCAGGTCGAGGTGCTGCAACTGCTGCTGCAGCGCGGTGCCGATGCCGCGCTGCGCAACCGGAACGGGCAGGATGCGCTGGCACGGGCGCGCGCCGCCGGGCATGAACAAGCCGAGCGCGTACTCGCGCCGCTGACGCCGGGGCGCTGGCTTCCCGGAAGATCCGTGATGCCCTCGGCGGCGCCGACATCATGACGAGCTTCGTCGGCGCAGTGGCCGGCGCGCGCAGCGACCGGTCGCGCTACCCGGCGCCGGATGCCTGGGTGCGGCGCTTCCAGCAGCGGCCGGCCTGTCGCCGCGCGCTGGAGCGCGGCGGGCCCTACGCCTTCGCCGGCTGAGGCGGGCCCGCCGCCGGCTTGCGGGCCAGCACCTCGATGGGCACGGTGCGCCCGTCGGCCAGGGCCTTGGCGCTGTGGGCCATGGCGCGTGCCGCAATCTCGCCGTGGATCAGCATCACGGCACGGTGCGGCGGCTTTTCGCCGCGCGCGACCGCCGCCCGCGAACGGGCGCCGTAGTCCAGTGCGCGCTGCGCCGTGCTGTGGCATTGCAGCACCTCGAAGCCGGCGTCCGCCAGTTCCTGCAGTGTCCGCTGCGCGCTCACCAGAAAGCTGGTCTGCGCGCTCGCGGCCCAGGGCATCGGATAGTCGGGCTCGCCGCCTTCGCCGCGCGCAATCTCGGACAGCAGCAGCCAGCCACCCGGACGCAGCACCCGGTGCAGCCCGCGCACGAAGCCGCGCTTGTCGGCGATGTTCATCGACACGTTCATCGAATAGGCGCCGTCGAAGCTGCCATCGGCGAAGGGCAGCGCCAGCGCATCGCCGAGCCGGAAGTCCACCTGTGCTTGCTGCCCCAGCAGCCGCGTCAGGTGGCGCGCGACTTCGCAGAACTCGGGGGTCAGGTCGATGCCGGTGACCCGACAGCCGAAGCGCGCCGCGAAGTAGCGGGCCGGGCCGCCCAGTCCGCTGCCGACATCGAGCAGATGGTCGCCGGCGGCGGGCTGCACCAGGTCGGCCGCGTCGCGCGTCGCTTCGATGCCGCGGCCGTGGAAGTGGTCGTAGGGCGCAAGGGCTTCGGCCGTCGGTCGCGCCGGATCGAGGCCTTCGTCGGCCAGCGCCGCGTTCAGCCGCTGCAGCAGGTCGCCACGCGTGTAGTGGCCGCGGATTTCATCGTTCATGGCTGTCCTCGATGTGCCGCGCCCGGTGCCTGCACCACAGGCCGTAGGCCAGCGATGCCGCCGCCGCCAGGCCCAGGCCGGCCCACACGTAGGGCGACGCAGCGCTGGGCATGCGCCGGTGCGCAAAGGCCGTCTCCAGCAGGAAGACGCCGCAGATCACCGCCACGCCGAAGGCGATGCGCGAGTTCCGGATGTGGTCGGGGCGGTCCACGGGGTGCGCGCGCCTAGGCAGGCGTCCGCAACCTTGCGGCCGCACGCACGCGGGACTGGCGCGCATCGGGGTCGCGGTGTCGCGGCCCGGCGCGCTTCACCAGGCCCCGGACGAGCCGGTGCGCCGCGTCGGCCACGTCCTGCACGGCGCGGTCGAAGGCCTCCTGGTTGGCCCGCGAAGGCAGGTTGAAGCCGCTGATCTTGCGCACGAACTGCAGCGCCGCATCGCGGATCTCCGGTTCGGTGGCGGGCGGCTCGAAGTTGAAGAGGGTCTCGATGTTGCGGCACATGGCAGTCTTGCGCGATCAGGCTGGGGCGATTGTGCGCTGCCCGCGTCCCGTGCACCCACGACAAGGCCTCGGCGCTGCACCGGCGCAGCGCTGCGCCGAGGCTGCGGACGCAGGTTCCGCGGCTGGCGGTTCCATCGCGTCGATCGGTTACGCGCCGGTGCCGGCGCTGGCTGCCGTGCGGGCTGCAGCAGGCGGTGGCTGTCCGGCCACGCCGATCGATGTCCGGGTCGGCCCGGAACACCGCGTTCGGGTGCTTGACGCCATGCCGCAGCTGCCTGAACAATGAACCGATGCACGAAGCCGCCGCCCCTTCACAGCCCAGGCTTGGCCGCGCGGTGCGCGCCCAGGAGGTCCACGCGGGTGAATCCGATGCCGCTGCGGACGCGATCTCGCGGGTCTACCGCGACGAGCTCGACGTCGTCGTCGTGCGCGCGGCGTTCGACGCCGAGGCCTTGCGCCGCGCCGGCGAGCGGCTCGACGCCGGCGCATGGCGTTGGTCGCGGCCCAACGAATCCATGCCACCCGAGGACGTGCAGCTGATCGGCACGGACACCCCGGCCACGCCCACCTACAGCGCCCCGCGCGGCGCATCGCTCGAGGCCTATCTCGCCAGTGCGGCGGCGCATGCGGGCGATACCCGCGCGGCGTTCGACGCCGCATTCGACGCTGCGGCTGCGGTGCACGCAGCGATCGCCCGCGTGGCCGGCGGCCGGCCGGTTCGAGTGGCGCAGGCGGCGGATGGGCGTGCCTATGCGCCGTTCACGATCCGGCGCCTGATCGAGGGCAAGCAGATCGGTCTGCACCACGACTTTCACTGGGGCCTCGATCTGTACCGCGAGCTTGCCAGGCAGGTCGACACCTCGACGCTGGTCAGCTTCGTTGCCGCATTGCGGACGCCGCTCGAGGGTGGCGAACTGATCGTCTACGGCGCGACCTCCGACGACGCGGCGGTCCCCAGGCTCGCCAACGGGTTCTCCTACGACCTCGGCGCCGTCGAAGCGCGTTACCGGCGCGTGAGCATCGCCCTGCGTCCCGGCGACATGTTCCTGCTGGCCGCGGGGCGCTGCCTGCATCGAGTCGAGCGCGTCGTGGGGCCGTGCGCCCGCATCACGATGGGCGGCTTCCTCGCGCTCGACCTGGCTCGCGAGCAGGTGCTTTACTGGAGCTGAGCCTGCGGGCGCGGACCGCTGCCGCGGGCAGCGAGGCCAGCGGCCGGCACCGTAGCTTGCACCCATTCGGGGGGAGCCTGAGGGAAAGTACTGTGCACATGGCGGCTTGCGGCGGCCGGCGCGGCCGCGCCGGCTGGTAGAGTGCCTCGCCCATGGACGCGGTGGCTTTCCTGCTGGACTTCGTGCTTCGCATCGACAAGCACCTGGCCGAATTCGTCACGCTCTATGGCGCCTGGGTGTATGCGCTGCTGTTCGCCATCATCTTCGTCGAGACCGGCGTGGTGGTGATGCCTTTCCTGCCCGGCGATTCGCTGCTCTTCGTGGTCGGCGCGCTGTGCGGCCTGGGCCTGATGGAGCTGGGTATCGCCATGCCGCTGCTGGTGGTGGCTGCGGTGCTGGGCGACCAGCTGAACTACAGCATCGGCCGCTTCTTCGGGCCCAAGGTCTGGCAGTGGGAGCACTCGCGCTTCTTCAACAAGCGCGCCTTCCATCAGGCGCACGACTTCTACGAGAAGTACGGCGGCATCACCATCATGCTGGCGCGCTTCCTGCCGTTCATCCGCACCTTCGTGCCCTTCGTGGCCGGCGTGGCCGAGATGAGCCGGCGCAAGTTCACGCTGTACAACGTGGCCGGCGCGCTGGTGTGGGTGATCAGCCTGACGACGCTGGGCTACTTCTTCGGCAACCTGCCCTGGGCCAAGGCCAACATGAGCCTGATCATCTGGGCGATGATCATTGTGCCCGGCGCGATCGCGCTCTTCGGCGCCTGGCGCGCCAGGCGCAAGAGCATGGAGCCGGTGGCCTGAGCCGCCAGCCCCATCCCCCTGTCTAGGCCAGCGCGCGCCGCAGCTCCGCGGCGCAGATCTGCACCGCGGTGTTGGCCTCGTCGATGACCTTGCCCATGGTGATGAAGCCGTGGATCTGCCGCTCGAAGAGGATGTGCGTGGCGCGGTTGCCCGCCTGCGTGAGCCGGTGAGAGTACTGCAGCGCCTCGTCGCGCAGCGGGTCGTAGCCGGCGGTCAGCACCAGCGCCGGCGGCAGCCTCGACAGGTCGGGGTGCAGCAGCGGCGAGGCGCGCCAGTCCAGGTCCTGCGCCTGGTCCGGGATGTAATGGTCGTGGAAGTAGTCCATCGTGTCCGACGTGAGCAGGTAGCCCTGGCCGTTGGCGGCGTGCGAGGGCCAGCCGCGGCGCTGGTCGGTGGCCGGGTAGATCAGCAGCTGGAAGCGGATGGGCAGGTCGCCGGCATCGCGCATCGCGATCGCCACCACGGCAGCGAGGTTGCCGCCGGCGCTGTCGCCGCCCACCGCCAGGCGCGCGGCGTCGACGCCGAGCTCGGCGGCATGGTCGCGCACCCAGCGCGTGGCTGCGAGGCAGTCGTCCACCGCCGTCGGGAAGCGGTGCTCCGGCGCCATGCGGTAGTCCACCGCCACCACGGCGCAGCCGCTGGCGTTGGCCAGCTCGCGGCACAGCGTGTCGTGCGTGTCCAGGTCGCCGATGACCCAGCCGCCGCCGTGGTAATACACCAGCACCGGCGGCGGCGCCTGCCGCTGTGGCGCGGCGGCCGGGTGGTACAGCCGCAGCGGGATCGCGCCGTGCGGGCCGCGGGCCTGCAGGTCGCGCGTCTCGGCGATCGGCGGCGGCGGCGGCTGCGTCACCGCGCGGCGTTCGCGATAGAAGCTGCGCGCCTCGGCCGGCGTCAGCGTGTGCGTCGGCGGGATCTGGCGCTCCACCATCAGGTCGAGCAGGAACTGGGCTTGCGGGTGCAGCATCTCGTCTCCTCGGGGTCTTGATCGGTCTGCAGGGGTCGGTGGCGTCGGGCGCTACAGCCAGTCGTTCAACGACACGCCGATGCCGATGGTGGTCTGGTTCCAGTCGTAGTCGATCAGCGTCTCGCCGTAGCCGCTGAACAGCTTGACGTAGCCGCGCAGCGGCCCGATCAGCGGCGCGCTGGTCCAGGCCAGTTGCGCGGCGCCCTTGCCGGTGCTCGGGTTGCCGCGCAGGGTGGCGCCGATGCTCTGGCCGCCCCACTTGTAGATCGCCGAAAGATCACCCCAGCCGTAGTAGTCCGAGATCGTCGGGTTGTCGTCCGATTCGCTCGATTCGGGGATGCGCCACCACAGGCGGCCCACGACGCCCAGGTTGCCGTATTCCACGCCGAAGCCGGCGACCAGCCGGTTCCAGCTGCGCGAGATCTTGTCCGAGCGTCCGTTGGACTGGTGGTTGAAGGCGAAGGTGAACAGGTTCCACTGCAGGGCGCCCCATTGCAGCCCGGGCTTGGTGCTGAGCAGCAGCTCGGGCATGTAGTTGGTTTCGCGGAAGGGCCGCGAGGCATTGCCCGAGTCGTTGTACAGCTGCCATTGGCTCTGCTGCGTGTAGGCGGCCCACACGCCCCAGCGGCGGTCGTCGGTGGTCCACATGCGGAACTTGAAGCTCAGCTGGAAGGCCGCCTCGACGCTGTCGAGTTCGGTGCCGGGCGCGAGCACGCCGCCGCCGACCAGCGGATCGAAGGGCGCAGTGTTCAGGTCGGTGGTGTAGCGACCGAACAGGAAGTAATTCGGCGCGTAGAGCGAAATGTCGTAGCGCGGGCTCGAGGCGTCGAAGCTCCAGGCCTTGTCGTAGATCGAGCCGCTGCCGCCCGGGCCCGGTGCGGCCACCGAGGTGGTCGTGCCCTCGCTGCTCGCCGTGCCGGCGGATGGCGCAGGCGCCTTGGCCGGTGCCGGTGCGGTCGCGGCCGCTGGTGCCGGCGCGGCATCCTGCGCTGCAGCGTCCGCCGGCGCAGCGGAGCGGCCGCTCAGGCGGTCGAAGCAGGCCAGGCGTTTGCTGTCGTCGGCTATCGCGGCGCACGTTGCCAGCGGCGATGCCTGCGCCGAAGACCAGGCGGGCGCCGACACCAGCACGGCGCCCAGCAGCGCGGCAGGGCAGCTCGATCTCACGTGGGCAATTGGCGAATGCATGGGGGAGTGCCTGAGGTGCGACGTGGACACGTTGCCGTGTGGAGGGATTCGACGCCAGGCGTGCATGCCGGGCGCGAAATATCACTTCGATTGTAGGAAGCCGTGCCGGGCCACTGTCGCACGATGGCGGCGCGATGGCTGCTTCGGTCGAAGTACAACGCAACCGCATCGTGTGGCTGCAGACGGCGCAAAGCGGCCGCAGGCCGCTTTGCGCCCGGGGGCGCCATGCACCGCTCCCCCGAGCCCCCTCCGAGAGGGGGCTCCAGTTAGTCGGACAAGTCGGCCTGGCGGCCGACCGATGGGCGTACCGGCTATTCGCCGG
>Ga0114939_10001916_pt1 | contig 16056 bp, 13 predicted proteins | sample AshMeaCrysSpring_FD_87196 | JGI IMG/M metagenome (GOLD analysis project Ga0114939, IMG submission 87196) | Groundwater microbial communities from Big Spring, Nevada to study Microbial Dark Matter (Phase II) - Ash Meadows Crystal Spring | ecosystem: Environmental > Aquatic > Deep subsurface >... | reverse complement strand
TAATATCTTGTCAAGTCTTTTTAGTCAATAGTTTATAACCGATTTTTTGGAGTTTTTTTGATGTTTTTATTGACTTTGAAATCTCTCAATTTAATCAAGAAGTCAAAGATGACAGCGAAAAAACTTCTGCTGTGGCGACTATATATTTTGTGAGAAAGCTGAGTGTTGATTTTGAGGCGATCGCTTTGTGTGAAATCAGTATATACCCTTCTAACATAAGCATTTGAGGGAAACATTTATTTTCCATCAAAGTAGGTTGAAATGGGTACTATTATATGTTGTGCATTTCCGTAGATATGCAGAATCAGTAAAAATTAACACGATAACACTACATTCTTTTAAGATAAATATTTAAAAAGTATAGACTCTAACTTAATAATACCAATAGGCTTACTTAAATAATCACTAGCACCAGCTTTGAAAGCACGTTCGCTATCAAATTGACTATACATCGGTGTCATCATTATGACTGGTAAATCTTGCCATACAGCATGGGAGCGTAATGTTGAGAGTAAATCCCAAGCTGTAATATTTCCTTGTAAATGTACGTCTAATAATATTAGATTTGGCTGTTGAATTTCCACATGTAGCATAAATTCTTTTTCATTTACTAAGCATTCCACTTGATAACCAATTGTTTGCAAGTAATCTCTTAATAATACAGCCATATTTTTGTCATCTTCCACAAGTAAAATTTTCTTGACACTATGATTTAAATTCGGATTAAAATCCGAGTAATTCGATTTATCCTTACCTAGTGCCATACTCGGCTGAGGTAAAAATAGAGTAAAACGACTACCAACATTAACTGTTGATTCAACTTTTATATGGCCGCCATGTAGCTGAATTAATTTACGTGTTAATGCTAAACCTAAACCAGTACCCTCATACTGACGGTTTAATCGACTATCAAGCTGTTTAAAGGGTTCAAATAAAAACTCAAATTGGCTTTTTTCTATACCGATACCAGTGTCTTCAACAATAAATTCAATACCCTGAGTCACCTTCTTAACTTCTAGAGATACTTTTCCCTGGGAAGTAAATTTCACCCCATTGGTCAGCAAATTTAATAGCATTTGCTTTAGTCTTCTATCATCAGCTATACAAATCTCTGCTTTTGGGTCTATATTCACGGTTAATTCTAAACCTTTATCCGAAGCTGCTTCGCTGACTGCTGAAATAGCATAATTACAAAAGTCTTCTACAACTAAGGGTGAAACAACTAATTCTTCCTTTCCGGCTTCGACTTTTGATAGGTCTAAAATATCGTTAATCAATGCCAGTAAATGTTCGCCGCTACTATAAATACAATTTATATATTCTTTTTGTTTCTCGTTTAAATCTCCAACTATTTCTTGTTGTAATAGTTGAGATAAACCCATAATGGCATTCAATGGTGTTCGCAGTTCATGACTCATGGTGGCCAAAAACTCACTTTTTGCCTGACTTCCCGCTTCCGCAGATTCTTTATTGGCAAGAAGTTCTAACTCTGTTTGCTTGCGTTGGCTAATATCCTCTACCATTGCTAATAGAAATTTTGTTTCTCCATTTTTTCCTGGTATCGTAGATAGACTAATCCCAATCCATAAGAATTTACCATTTTTATGGCGAAGGCGCTTTTCTGTTTCCCAGCGTTTAGATTTACCACTAATAAATTCTTCATAACCTCTAATATCCCTCCTGAATTCTTTCAAAGAAATATAATCATTAACTTGCCTACCCCATACCTCCTCTTTGCTGTAGCCAAACATTTGTGACAAAGCTGGATTAATGTCTATAATTTTGCCTTGAGTATCTGTAAGTCCAATGCCAATGGGAGAATTCTCAAAAATAGCTCGGAATTGTATATCGCTATGGTGTCTAGCATCTTCAGCTAATACCCGTTGACTTGCTTCTAGTGCTAAAGATACAAAATCAGCCACAGAAGCGGCAAAATTTTCCTCTTCTATTGTCCACTCCCGTAACTCTCCCCTGTGAGCATGGGATACAACTCCCACCACCCGACCTCCTAGCCAAATAGGCGCGTTTAATAGTGAAGTGATTCCATGCTTTTTTAAAAAATCTTCCAATAACTCTTTGATTCTGGGGTCGTTTTGGGCATCATGGGAAGCAATACTACGCTCTTGCTGCAGTGCTTGGAAATAATTAGGATATTCTGACCTGACTAATTCTTCCCCTGAGACATGAAGATTTTCAGGATTTAAGTACAAATTAATACATTTCAACTTAGAGTAATCTTGTTCAAATAACCAAACACCAACTCTATCAATAGAAAGCGATCGCCCGGCGGCTTCTGTAATTTCTTTTAATGCGAGTTCTAAGCATCCCTTTTTCAAGGCGTGACTGCGTGCTAAATTCACAAGAACTTTACTTTTCTCACGCAATTTTTCCCTCGTCTTTAAAGCAACCTCACCTTGCCTTAACTGAGTGACATCGTTATTAACTAATGCTTCTTGGTCTTCTGACTCTTTTGAACCAATGGACTTTGCTTGTCCTTCTATATTGCCTCCAAGGACTTCATATCTCTGTTTGTGAGATGAAATAATATTTTCTTTTACATTTTTTTGGCAATCTATCGAATTAACATTAAAGTCTTTATTGTCAATGAATCCAGACATTTCAGAAACATCCATCTTAAGCCTTGGCTTGATTTGCTTTGAGGATTATCTTCCATCATGTAGCACGATATTTCCGAAGCTTGCCTCAGAAAGACTGCTGAAATTTTATATATTTGATATTTTTCAATTATAAATACAGGAATTAGTTTTATCACAAAGTAGTAAAACTTTTATTAATCGACATTTTATGCTTATCTCCCCCAGGACTTACGATATTGTCACATTGTTTTTGTTTGTAGTTGGGCGCAAGAGCGCCCATATTTTTGGAGGGAAGACAGCCCAACTACAGGCTTTTTAAACATTCTCTAAGGTTGGGCACCCAACTTAGATATAGTACGCAATGTTTTCTGTGCTTGAATATCATCTCCTAAAGTCATATATATATTGTAAGCTTGGCGATAATAAAAAACTGCTTCTTGATGACGATGTAGTTTTTGAAAGGTAGCGCCAATGGCTAAAGCTGTATTTGCTTCTTCTGTTAGGTTTTTCATATCCTCGGCAAGAAGCAAAGCACGACGGAAAAATTCAATGGCCGAAAGATATTGTTTTTCTCGATAGTAAGTACCACCTATGTTATAGAGCATCTGCTGTTGACTGCTTTTAGCCCCTATTTCCTGTAAGATGCCTAAACATTGTTTATAAAATCCTAAGGCTTTATTTGTATTACCTAATTGCTGGTATGTAGTTGCTATTCGCGATAATGCAGCAGCTTCCCCAAATCGATTGCCAATCTGGCGACTCAGATTTAAAGACTCCATATTATATTCAATGGCTTGCTCTAATTTATTTGTCTGGATACAAACATCGCTTAATCCTTGAAGAATAGCCGTCCTGACTCTTTTTTCACCCATTTCACAGGAAATTTTGAAAGCAGTTTTCAGATATATTATTGATTTCTGATATTGCTCAACAGCTTTATATGCCTGACCTAATGTTGTCAGGCTAATCATCTGCATTTCCTTATCTTCTATTTTTTGTGCTATTGTCAGGGATTGTTGACAAAAATTAATGGTTTTTTCCCACTGACTCAACTGTAAATATATACCGCCAAGGTTTGCGAAAGAGTCTCCTTCCCCTTTCATATCTTTCATTGAAAGGGCTATCAACAAGGCTTTTTGTTCGTAATCTAGTGCTTTTTGATATTTACCTAAAAATTGATAGACATTGGCCGAAGAACCATAGGCGCTTTTTTCCCAACTTTTTTCTTCCATTTCACAGCTAATGGCAAGTTGATTTTGAAAACACTCAATGGCTTTTTGGTATTCTCCCAAATTTTGATAATTTGTTCCTTGACCCCAAATCCCAGCTATTTGCAGAACATAATTACCCGTTTTGCGAGCAAATTCTACCAATTGAATAAAGTATTCAATTGACTCATGATATTGACTTAATAAACGGTAACAGTTTGCTATGTTATATAGGGTTAATTCATGCCAATCATCGGCATTTATTTGCTTAGATAACCTCAAAAGTTTTTGGTGATAATCTAATGCTTGTCCGTAATCAAAAAGCTTTTCATAGGAATTAGCCAATTGACTCAGACTTGTCAATAAATTTTGTGTATCTTGTTTTTCTCTGCTTGCTAAAAGTTGATCTTGATGGTAGGCAATTTTGTTTAAAAGGCGTTTTCTTAAATCTTGTTCATCTCTTTGTGTCATAGGAGGAGCATCTGTTTCAAAAGATACACTCTAAACTGCAAGTAACTTGTGATGCACCTGATTACTACTTCATGATGAAGCAGTAAATTCCCGGATGTTTGTTAGACTTTTTTATATTAATATTATTTGTCCAAATAAAAGTATAAAGTAATCTTTAAAAATCTCGATTTTTTTAAATTTTCTTACACCTAAAACTTTGCTTTTTACAAAAAATATTTCTTCTATAAGTAAAAGTAACCTATTCGCAAGCTATTCAGCCAATAAATTTATTGCAGCTAATAAAATTACTTAATAAATCTAGTTAATAAATCTACTTTTAAATATAATTAATAAATTTATTTTCAAATATAATTCGTTTATTTATTCAGTAAATTTATTTTCGTAAAAAAATGTAAAAAAGCTTGTAAAGTAAGGCTTTTCCCCTTCTACCCTCTACCCTCATACTTTTGCCTGATTACAATAGTTTCTTAATTGGCAAATATACTCTATATGTTCATAAACTATGTAAGTCGCAATCCCATAATTATTAAATCTCTTTCTAACCCATCTAATTCTGCAACTTTGGGAAGATGACCCCAGGTTTGGAAACCAAAGCGAGAAAATAGTTGAATGCTTGGCTCATTGTGGGCAAAAATAAAAGCAGTCAGAGTTTTTAAACCTAATTTAGGACTATGATCTATTGCTTCAGCAAGAAGTTTTTTGCCCAGACCTTGATATTGATAAGCCGGGGCTATATAGATACTAATTTCTGCAGTTGCTTTATATGCAGGCCTTCCATAAAAAGATTGAAAGCTAAGCCAGCCGACAACTGTACCATTTATTTGCATTACCCAAAGAGGGCGATTAGCAAAGCTAGACCCCTCCGGGGTATCGCTGCTTCTTTTGTAAAACCATTGTCGCCGACTCTCTACCGATACAGCATCTAAATCAGCTGTTGCCATACGACTCTTGATAGAAGCGTTGTAAATTGCTACAATTGTTGCTAAATCATTTTCTATGGCACTACGGATAATCATAAGTTAAACGGTAGTAATCAAGGTTTAAAGTATAAAATTTTATGATTTTAACGAAGCAAGAGGAAAGATAGACGTTGGAAGAAGTCTTCTTTCTGATGAGTAAACTGGTTTAAATCACCAATTATTCTTCTTCCTTCCTTCCTCAATAGACAAGTTTATAGTTCATTTTTAAAATTTCGGCGACTTGCACATAACCAAGAATGCGCCCCATAATGCTAATAAATTAACGTATAGACATACACTAGTAGATTAGATTAATCTGGCAATTAAAAATCAGATATATAAAGATAAAATTAAGAAATATAAAGAATAGTTATTTATGGTATCATTGCATTGACGTATTCAGTCCACATAATTTTCACCGTTGCGAAATATATATATTTGCATAGAGCAGTTAAATATTACAATACTCTTCAATTATAGCCCTTACTAATCATATCTGGTACATCTCCCTTAGGTGTTGGGGAGGGTGCTGTACTTCATTGAAATAGAAAGCACTATAAATCACTCACCTGAGTATAATTTTTCTATTGACTCCTTACACAATATTATCAGGATTACTAAACCAATGAATTCTAGTCTGATTCTATCAAATATATTAAATCCACCGGTACTATTTTTCTTTTTAGGAATGTTAGCTATATTTCTCAAGTCTGACTTGGAGATACCAGCACCTTTGCCCAAGTTATTTTCCTTTTATCTCTTATTGGCAATAGGTTTTAAAGGAGGATACGAGCTGGATGAAAGTGGTATTAATCCAGAAATAGCAATGACTCTCCTTGTATCTATCTTGATGGCTTGCATAGTACCATTCTATTCATTTTTTATTCTCAAAATCAAGCTAGATACTTATAATGCTGCTGCAATAGCTGCAACCTACGGGTCTATAAGTGCTGTTACTTTTATCACCGCCCAATCTTTCCTGAAGGTTTTAGAAATTCCTTCTGGGGGACATATGGTAGCAGCATTAGCATTAATGGAATCTCCTGCAATTATTGTAGGTATTCTGCTTGTCAGAATATTTAGTAATAATAAAGAAAAGGGAGAGTTTTCTTGGGGAGAAGTTTTAAGGGAAGCTTTCTTAAATGGTTCTGTATTCTTGTTAATAGGAAGTGTATTCATAGGAGTTTTGACTGGACATAAAGGTTGGGAAAAGTTACAACCTTTTACTCAGGGCATATTTTATGGAGTCCTGACATTCTTTTTACTTGATATGGGTATGGTAGCTGCCAAAAGAATTAAAGATTTAGCTAAAACAGGCTCTTTCTTGATTGGTTTCTCTGTGTTTATGCCAGTGGCAAATGCCATTATTGGTATTATTATTGCGAAATTAATTGGCATGTCTCCCGGAAATGCTTTATTGTTCGCTGTATTATCAGGGAGTGCATCTTACATAGCTGTGCCAGCCGCAATGCGATTAACTGTTCCAGAAGCCAACCCCAGCTTATATGTTTCTATGGCTTTAGCTCTGACTTTTCCTTTTAATATCATTGTAGGGATTCCTTTATATTTCAATATCATTAAAGCTATGGGAATATAATTAAGTAGATTTTCTTCAAAAACTAGAAATTATCCTGCTTAATTATCATTAATGATTTAGTGTTAGGTGATAAGGGAGATAGATTGAAAATGATTAAAAACTTTCTGATTAATCACTTAATAAGCACTATTTCCCTAGCGGCCATCTAATGGTCATCTAATAAACCATTCATTGTATACTCAGTAAATCTACATTTGTATAAATTTTTATTGATGCACAGCACATTGCTAATTGAGAAAAAGTAATGGTCAAGAGTAAAGGGTGAAACAGATTATACTTATTTTTTCCCCTCTATACCTTATGCTGAACTTAATTAGACTCTTATAGAAGTTAATTAGACATTGGATTAAGTATTTGTTATGACTAAGATGATTTAGCTAGAGGGATTAAACTGTGCCTATAAAAAGAATTATTGAAGGATTAAACGAGTTTCACGATAATTATTTTAATACCCACCGCGAGTTATTTGAGCATTTATCTCACGGTCAGTCACCAGAAGTACTATTTATAACTTGTTCTGATTCTCGTATTGACCCCTGTTTAATTACACAAAGCCAACCAGGAGAATTATTTGTAATACGTAATATTGGTAATATGATTCCAGCCTTTGGTACACCCAATAATGGTGAGGGTGCAGCAGTTGAATATGCAGTAGAGGCTTTAGGAATTAAAAAATTATTGTATGCGGTCATTCCCACTGTGGGGCAATGAAAGGTTTATTGCAGGTAGGTAGCCTTAGTCAGCAAATGCCTTTAGTTTATGATTGGTTGCGTCATTATGGAGAACCTACCCGTCGTCTTGTAGTGGAAAATTATAAAGATTGTTCTCCTGAAAAAATGATAAAAATTACCATTGAACAAAACGTACTCACCCAAATAGAAAATTTAGAAACTTATCCTTTTATTCGCTCCAGAATGCATAGAAATGCCTTGACACTTCATGCATGGAATTACGAAATTGAGAGTGGAGAAGTATCTGTTTATGATGCTAGCGCTGGACAATTTAAACATCTGGAAAATCGTTCTTTCCCTGTTCCAAATCCCCTGATAGGTTATCGCGTAGAATCTTAATTATGTTATATAAATAGAATCTGAAAATGGTAAACTCTAACAAACCATTTTCAATGGTCTACTTTTCTATCTAGGAATAATCATATACTTTTTGTTTATCCATAGTTATTTTTCGCACTTTATCTTGTAATACATGAATATTTTCAATATCCAGCTACGAACTCCTCAATCTAGGCTGTTGACAAGCGCTAAATTTTCAGGTTTTTGTTCGTGCAGTTTTTGTCCTATAACCTCAATTGTAACAGCAGGGCAAAGCAAGAGTACCCCTACAGAAACATATGCTTTCCATGAATTTTTGTTAGGTCAAAAGGCATAGAGTCAACAGCCTACCCTCAATACTAGTTTGATTGCGTTGCCACCTCTTTCCATAGACGAAGAGGGGCTTAAAAATCAAATCAAAATAAAACTTTGCCTTCAGTAGAGTCTTATAAATTATCTAGGAATAGCCGTTATTATTACGCATCAAAGGCCATTTTTTACGCCTGTAGGGGTACCCCTTACAACTATCTCCCTGGAGTACAATAGATATCGACCTTCAGCCTTTCTTGGTGCGTTCCAAAATTAAACTTTGACTCTTACAGGACAAGCCTTCTATATTCTTTTCCGGAGATGTCTAATACCCTCAGGACTTACGCAAAAATTGTCAGAAAGCTTGATTTGTGTAACCGCTCCTGAGCCAAGAACGCCAAGATTTCGTAGAGCTTGCGTAAGTCCCAACTTTGCAGTAAAAACGTACTACTCAGGGAAGTCCAGTTATCGTAACTTTATTTATTTCACACATAAAAATAACAGAATAGTTATAGATTAATATACTGAAAATATTTGTGAATTAATCTATGAAATTATAGAAATAATTGATATTATAAATAAGTATGAATTTAACTCAGAAGCTTTGATTAATGCATCTGCCCAGCATCGCTAATGTTGTCAAGCTAATATTAATACTATTCTAAGTAGTATTCAAGAATACTTTGCTAAGAATGAGTTAGTTAATTTTTAGTTAAATAAATTCGATTTAATTTACAACAATAGTGAATAAATATGCAAGTATCTGCAAATGTAAAAAATAATGAAGTACTTGTAATTTTCTAATTAATTTTCACATTATATATTTGAAAAGTTAAAAAAGTGCAACCAATATCTAAGAAAACAGGAATCCTCCCTAGGTCAATTGGCAGAACTTTAAAACGAATTGCTAAAGACCTTAGTCCAAAGGCAGAAGAAGAGTTTGTAAATGATTTCCGCTCTTCTCGCAATCAGACAAGAATTGCTGTTAGATTTTTAGTACTTTTAATTATTCTCCCCATATTAACTCAACAATTATCAAAGCATTTTATCATTAGCCCTGTCTTAGAAAAATTAAAAGAAAAATGGGAGTCCCCTATTTTCTTAAATCAAGAAATGGAGGAAAAAGCTTTTAAAGAATTAAAAACTTATGAGACTTTATTGAAATTTGAAAGCTTTACAAGAGAAGCCCCTAAGTTGACACCGAAAATCATTGAAGAAAAAACAAAAGAAAAAGCTAAGGAGTTATCTGAAGAATTTCGCGGTGAGAGTCGCAATGCAATTTCTAATGTTTTTGCTGATTTCATCTCTGTGATTGCATTTACTATTTTTGTTTCTATTAGTAGAAAAGAAATACAAGTAGTCAAATCTTTTATTGACACCATAATTTATGGACTTAGTGACAGTGCCAAGGCTTTTTTAATTATCCTATTTACAGATATATTTGTTGGATTCCACTCACCTCATGGCTGGGAAGTCTTATTAGAAGGAGTTGCCGAACACTTGGGTATTGCTGCTAATCATAGTGGGATATTTCTCTTTATTGCTACTTTCCCTGTGGTTTTAGATACTATTTTTAAATATTGGGTATTCCGTTATCTCAGTCGTATTTCTCCTTCTGCTTTAGCTACTTATAAGGAAATGAATGAGTAGGGGAGCTAATGGCTAATTGAAGACTGGCTGATGGATGATGGCTGATTGCTAAGGTAACTTTGCTGTTTGATAATAAATTTATGGATTAGTAGTAATAGATAGTAATTATCTATTACTATCTATTACTTTGTTGGGAGTTTCTACTATGTTACAATTACCACCACTAAATACAGATACTATTTGGGCTATTCTTAAGGAAACAGTTGATGATGCTACTGTTAATCAGTTAGTTTGGCAATGTTTAGGTTATCAATATAATGAGTCTACTGGAATGTGGGATGCTACAAAAGCTTTAGAAGAATGGCGTCAAGAATATCCTGAGCCACCTAATTTTATTGAAAGCCGTCCAGCTACTGTTAAATTAACTCGCTCCATTCCTACTGAATATAAGCAATTACTTAAAGAGGAGTTGGGTTTTCAAGGTTATAAGTTAGGTGAATTTGGCCCTCCTCAGACTCGCCGCGCTACTGCTGCTAATTGGTTGTTAAGTTATATGAAGCAATAATTATAGCCAAGTATAACGATCGCTCCCAGGGTAAACGTATCTAAATTCCCTACACCTTATCTGGCAATGGTTACATATTTTTAGTAAGAAAACTAAATAATGACTAACAGCTTTAGCCAGTAGGAATCGTAACTATAAGATGCCTTTGCCCTGCGATCGCTCCCAAAAAGTCAAAAAGATTGTCAAAAAGGTCTGTAGCCCCCAACTAACTACAAACTTTGCTAGGTATTTGTGGAACAGGTAGGAAAGGCTGTTTTTTCTAAATAAAACTTTTTTGGTACAGGCGGGAAGCTTTTTTTGGTACAGGCGGGACGCCCATACCACGGGAGGAAAACATTCAATTTGTTTTTTTAGCTAACAAAGTTGCTGTGACAGCAATAGAATTTATCCATATCGGTTTATCACAACTTCCTTTACATCTTTATATTTTCTGATTTAAATGGTCATGATTGCTAATGGTTAAGAAATTTAGTAATTTTACATATAAACCTTGTTCTACGCCATCTTTTCCCTAGGGCGCTTCTAACGCTGCCATGAACAAATAAATTTACATGGCACATTCTTCTTATCTTAGCCATTAGCCTATTAGCCATTAGCCTATTAGCCATTAGCCTATTAGCCATTAGCTATTAGCAATCAATAAAAGCCTGTGATAAGATGGGAGACTGCTGCTAAATTTAAAAATTGAACCATCATGGCTCTGACGCAACTGCGTAAACAAGAACTAATCACTCAATATCAAGTACATGAAACCGATACTGGTTCGGCTGATGTACAGGTTGCAATGCTGACTGACCGTATTAATCGCCTCAGCCAACATTTACAAGCAAACCAAAAAGACCATTCCTCTCGTCGCGGACTACTAAAGTTAATTGGTCAGCGCAAGCGCCTTTTAGCTTATATTCAACAAGATAGCCGTGAAAAGTATCAAGCTTTAATTGCCCGTTTGGGAATTCGTGGTTAAGGACTACTACTATGTCTGCTGAGTTTGAAGGCGATAAATTGCCTTTTGAGCCTAACAAAAAACGTCAAAAACCCGCCAAGCAAACAAAACAACAACCTGTTGTTAAAGCTAAATCCGAGGATAAGACTATTCAAAATCCTCCTTTTACTAAGGAGGAAATGGCTATTCCTAAGGTTGTTAGTGAGCGAATGATTAGAAGGGTTGCAGCTTTCTGCGGGATACCAACATTTTTGGGTATTGCGACTTTGGTTGCTAGTTATCTGCTAATCACCTTTGCTGATATCAAACTTCCTCCCATTGCAGTCCTATTGGTAAATATGGGATTGTTTGGTTTGGGAGTTTTAGGAATCACTTATGGAGTCTTGTCATCCTCCTGGGAGGAAGATAGAGATGGTAGCTTGCTGGGCCTGGGCGAATTCTCTGTGAATTGGGAGAGAATGGTCGCCGTTTGGCGCGAAACTCGGCAAAATAAAACTCGGCAAAATAAAGCGTAAATCCGAACTCTGAGATTTTCTAAATATTTTCTTAATGAAGCGACGTAAGTCAGTAGTCATTTATGGGAAAGTGGTTATTTCGTTAATTACGAAATAACCACTTTCCCATAAATGATAGACGTGGTATTAAACTATACTTGAACTATCAGGGATAATCGCATGATTGTAGTAATGAAAGTTGGTTCCCCAGAACAAGAAATTAACCGAATTAATCAGGAATTAGTTAGTTGGGGGCTATCGCCAGAAAAAATAGTTGGTAAGCACAAGGTAGTAATTGGTCTAGTTGGAGAGACAGTAGATTTAGACCCATTACAAATCCAGGAAGTTAGCCCTTGGATTGAGCAGGTGTTGCGTGTGGAACAGCCTTATAAGCGGGCTAGCCGTCAATACCGTCAAGGTGAAGCTACTGAAGTAATTGTTCCTACTCCAAATGGTCCTGTTACTATTGGCGAACATCATCCTATGGTGGTGGTAGCGGGTCCGTGTTCTGTGGAAAATGAAGAAATGATTGTGGAAACAGCCCTGCGGGTAAAAGCTGCTGGTGCTAAGTTTCTCCGTGGTGGTGCTTACAAACCAAGGACTTCTCCCTACGCTTTCCAAGGACATGGTGAAAGTGCTTTAGAATTATTGGCAAAAGCCAGGGAAGCTTCTGGGTTAGCAATTATCACAGAAGTTATGGATGCTGCTGATTTGGATAGGATTTCTGAAATAGCTGATGTTGTTCAAGTTGGCGCTAGGAATATGCAGAATTTTTCTCTGCTAAAGAAAGTGGGCGCCCAACCCAAACCTGTTTTATTAAAGCGGGGTATGGCAGCTACTATTGAAGATTGGTTAATGGCAGCGGAGTATATTTTAGCTGCTGGCAATCCTAACGTAATTTTGTGCGAACGGGGTATCCGTACATTTGACCGTCAGTATACACGTAATACTTTAGATGTTTCAGTTGTTCCTGTCTTAAGGAAATTAACTCACCTACCTGTTATGCTTGACCCCAGTCATGGTACTGGTTGGGCTGAGTATGTGCCTTCTATGGCGAAAGCTTCCATTGCTGCTGATACAGATTCTTTGATGATTGAGGTACACCCCAATCCTAAGAAAGCCTTATCCGATGGTCCTCAGTCCTTAACTCCAGATGCTTTTGACCGTTTAATGAAGGAATTAGCGGTTGTTGCTAATGCTATGGGGCGTGGTGAGAAGCAGCCTGCTATGGCTTTGGTTTAGATATTTGACTTCTCCCCTGACTCTTATGCACAGGGGATTCTAAACGGATGTTGCTGTGCCGGATAAAATCCTGGCACAGCAACGTTTACGATATGATTTATTTAAACGAGTAAACAAGCTTTTCTCCTTTGGTGATGCCGCATTGGAGTTTTGTGATTGGCTCTAAATTTTTCCAAGACTGACGTGGGGATTCATCAATAGGATTAGTAGGGATCGCGAGCTTAATACTTTGTAACTTACTACCAGGTTTTTCGATTAGATACTGCAATGCCGATTGAATTTAATTTCTGGATGGGTCTATTGACTTGAGTAAAAGTTCGTAGTTGAGGTTTAAATCTTTTGTACTAACCATTTTATAGCGCTATCTATATTATTGACTTTCTCGCATGATGGAGTTGACGGGCGCCTAACCATAACAACTTTGATATTCAACTCTCGCGCTGCAATAATTTTGCCAATAGTCGCATCACCGCCGCTATTTTTGCTAACTATGGTATCTATCTGATATTTTTCCAGGAGCGATCGCTCGTCTTCTACAATAAAAGGTCCGCGAGAACATAATATTTCTCCCGGTGGAATTAAAGCATCCGATGGGGGAAGGTCAATTAACCTCATCAAAAACCAAATATCCTGTAAATTAGCAAAGGGGGTAAGTTGCTGTCTGCCAACGGTGAGAAATACACGCTTTGCAAAATTAGGTAATGCCTTTGCCCCAGCTTCTACACTATCAACTTCAATCCAATTATCCCCAGGTAATTTTTCCCAGATTGGGCGAACAAACATGATATGGGGAATAGAATACATCGAGGCAGCGATCGCGGCATTGAATGATATGTTGGCTGCATAGGGATGGGTAGCATCAATTAATATATCTATTTTGTTTGTACGTAAGTATTCCCCTAAACCCTCACTTCCCCCAAACCCTCCTATACGGAAGTTTCCATCCGGGGCTACAGGATTTTGGGTCCGACCTGCCAATGAGGTAATAATTTCTATACCTGGAATGAGAGAGGCTTTTGTCGCCAGTTGGGATGCATCACCAGTGCCGCCAAGAATTAAAACACGTTTCATTTTTCTCTAAAATAACATTTTATGAATTTTATATCTCTCGAATTCCGCTCCTTGGAGTACAAGAGCGTCTAGGAACGCAGCGGTCTCGCTCTTAGGCGGTTCAATCTCTTACCTCACATCTTGCATCTTTACGCAAAAAAACTTAGAGTAATAGAAATACGTGATAAATATTACACTAAAAAGATTATTTTTTAGTCCTCTTTTAGAGGACTTTTAGCTATTAGACAGGGACTTCCAGTCTAAGAGCGGACCAGAACCAAGTCAATAAATCTAGTCTTTACTTAGTTCCTTTTATTTAGAGGTTATAACAGGTGCAAGATGTGAGTTACCCGATAAAGATTATGTCACACACCCTAATCATCAAATTTTTTATGGAATGTCTTGAGCTATAATTTCGCGCTGACGATTAAATAAAATAGTATTAACTCTCAGAGTTTGATTGGCATATTTTTGGACATAATTTTCAGCTTTATGACTAATTTTTTCCGCTAATAAACCAAAAACTAATTTATCTAAACCCATCTCCACCAATATTTTATATGCTGCATCGGCGGTTTTGGCATTTAAAATATTTTGGGCAGCTTCTAAATTACCACAAGAAGTAATTACTGCAGCGCTAATAATTTCTAATTTACCATCAGCTAAATGACTGGAAGTGTTAAAAATTCCACCGCCTAATTTAATTAGTTTACCTTGATAGCCTAGTAACAAAACAGAATTAGCATTATTTAAACCTGCTTCTACTAATAAAGCCCCAATCCAGTTTCCTGTTTGGACAATGGATGATTCTGGGATGGCTAAGCGTTGTGCAACTTGCATCCCATTGGCACCAATACAAAATACTAAGTCGGGAGAATTTTTGACTTTGCTTTGTAATTGTTGACGAAATTCTTCTAAATGGTCAGCGGCTGATAATGGTTGAGATATACCACTTGTTCCTAATAGGGATAATCCTTCTAAAATACCAAAGGCTTCATTGGAAGTGCGCTGTGCTAATTGACGACCTTCTGGGAGAATTATTGAAACTGTCACTGTTTTGTCTGGGGGAATTATTGGTAATAAATTAGCATCAAATAAACGACGGGCATAACTATAAATTGCTGGGTCTCCCGCTGTTGTTTTTCCTAACCCTTCTCCTGCTTCTAATATTAATGCTTGAGATTGTCTTGGTGATAATTTTACCCAAGCCCAAATCGGTGTATTTCTTGTTAAATCTAAATTGTCTCCTGGGTCACTGAGGGTAATTGCTAGGGCGCTTTGGCTATCTAATTTTGCTATTTGGGAGATGGGAATACTTACTATATCAGGAAGTATATCTATTTCAATATTCTCAATATTAATGGAAGGGTTAGTTACAGGGGTAGGGCGATTAGCGTTCGCCCGGAGGGCGCGGTCTTTGCTAGACGCCTCCGGCGTATCGCTATTTAAAGACCCTAAATATATCAAAGCTGCCTTTGCTGCTGCCACAGCGAAAACTGGTAGAGTATAACCACTACGAGCCATAAAGTAATCTTAGAATAATCTATAAATCATATTATATAAATAGCATTTATAGCCCTTCCCAGTTCATCAGGAATAGCCGCAAAAATTGCTACTATGCTTGATTTGTGTAACCGCCTAAGAGCGAGACCGCCACGTTCCTAGAAGCCAAGAAAGCCAAGATTTCCTAGAGCTTGCGTAAGTCCTATTCATGTATAACAACTTTTTCAAAAAGAATTGAGGGGCAGGGTGCAAAATTCTCTATCACACTGACATATAAATAAACATTTATTTTTTGTAATGCGAGCTTTTAGGGAGTATTTGGAAATTATTAGTATATAAATTATGACTACATTAAATAACCTCAAGTTAAATTTATATATCTCATATTTACAGGACTTACGATATTGTCACATTGTTTCAGGACTTACGCAAAAATCCTCAGAAAGCTTGATTTATTTAACCGCCAAGAAGCCAAGAAC
>Ga0114939_10001914_pt1 | contig 16061 bp, 11 predicted proteins | sample AshMeaCrysSpring_FD_87196 | JGI IMG/M metagenome (GOLD analysis project Ga0114939, IMG submission 87196) | Groundwater microbial communities from Big Spring, Nevada to study Microbial Dark Matter (Phase II) - Ash Meadows Crystal Spring | ecosystem: Environmental > Aquatic > Deep subsurface >... | reverse complement strand
TAGTTCACCCTGCCTTTTATCTTTTAAAGTTATTAACAATGTAGCAGGAAATTAACACCCCCCAGACCCCCCATAGTAATAGTAATAGATTTATGATATTTTGATCAATACAAGACCAAAGGCCATCGGGATTTATAAAGGTCAAATGATAAAAAGGAAAAATTATTGTGAAGCTTGAAAAGCAAAAGGTGTCTGAAAGCTTTGCAAATCTTATTCTCTGAAATAATCCATTAGATGTAAGTACTAAAATTAATACATATTAAGGAAGCATTTTACAACAAATGAAGAGGACGCAATTAACCTTCTGTGAACGAAATCAGGGGACACAAGTTTGGCACAACAGTAGTGCAATAGCTTGATCAGGGAACCCACCCGAAACCGGGCTGTCTTCGGTTTCGGGGGCCCTTTTTGGTTACCTTTTTGGGCAAGCAAAAAGGTAAAAAGTCAAAGGAATGCTGAGGCTAAAATTAGCGGGAAGCAGTTCAATGGAGCTAAGGGCAATGTAGAAAAAGAGTAGATATTCATAAATGCTGATGACAATGCAAAATAGATTTAGCTTATTCACTGTAATCACAAGTATGGTAATTACCTATTGCGTTTTTGCGCAGCAGGTAAAATGGCCTGCTGCAAGCAATGAAACAAAGCCTTGGACCCGCTGGTGGTGGCAGGGCAGTGCGGTAAACAAAGAAGAACTTACCCGATTGCTAAAGCTGTACAACGATGCAGGCCTTGGCGGCGTTGAAGTTACCCCCATATTTGGCGTACGCGGCGAGGAAAGCAAATTCATCAACTACCTGGGCCCGCAGTGGATGGACATGCTGCAGCATACGCTGAACACAGCCGGTAAACTGGGCATGGGCGTAGATATGGCCACAGGTACAGGCTGGCCTTTTGGCGGACCCTGGATAAGTTATGAGGATGCCTGTAAGCAGGTAGTAACCAAAACATGGAAATTAAACAAAGGCGAATCGGTGCCGGCCAAAATAAGCTGCATACAGGAACCCTTGCTGCGTGGCGCAAGCAACAAACCACCCAAGCCGGGCGATGTAAAAGACCCCGTGGAAAGCAACACCAACCTGCAGCAGCTGGCTATAGACCAGGTAAAGTTTGCCAGGCCGCTGCCACTCATCACCGTGATGGCTTATCCCAAAGGTGGCACACCGGTTGAACTTACCGGCATGGTGGGCGCCGATAGTGTGCTTAACTGGGTGTCGCCGGCTGATGACTGCGAAGTGTATGCGCTGTTTATGGGTTGGCATGGCAAAATGGTGGAGCGTGCTGCACCTGGCGGCGAGGGCAATGCCATTGACCACTTCAGCCGCAAAGCCATAGATACGTATTTTACGAAATTTGATGATGCATTTAAAGGCCATGACATTTCTTCGTTGCGCGGCTTTTTCAACGACAGCTACGAAGTGGATGATGCCCGCGGACAAAGCAACTGGACACCGCAATTTTTCGACGAGTTTAATAAGCGCCGTGGCTACGACCTGAAGTTGTACCTGCCCGCATTATTTGGCAAGGCCACACCCGAGCAGAATGAGCGTATTTTGTACGACTACCGTCAAACCATTACCGAACTTATCCTGCACAACTTTACCGAGCCCTGGGTTGCCTGGGCCAAAGGGCAAAAGGCATTAGTACGCAATCAAAGCCATGGCTCGCCAGGCAACACCATGGACCTGTATGCAGCAGTGGACATTCCGGAAACAGAAGGCACCGAATTGCTGCGGTTTAAATTTGCCACCTCGGCCACACATGTTACAGGCAAAAAACTTGCCGCCGCCGAAGCATGCACATGGCTGGGCGAACATTTTACCAGCACCCTGGGCGATGTAAAGCAAGCCCTGGACCGTTATTTCGTTGGTGGTGTCAATCACATTGTGTATCACGGCACCAACTACTCACCCGCCAATGCACCCTGGCCTGGGTGGCTGTTCTATGCCGCTGTGCATTTTCATCCAAGCAATCCTTTCTGGAAGCAGTTTCCCGCCATCAACAAATACGTGGAGCGCTGCCAAAGCTTTTTGCAGGCCGGCAAGCCCGACAACGACATCCTGGTGTACTATCCCTTTGCCGATGCGCAAATGGAACGCGGCCGAGATCTGCTGAAACATTACGATGCCATGCGGCCCGAATTTAACGGCACCTATTTTGCCGAAATAAGCGAGTGGATGCTGAAGAAGGGTTATTCGTTTGACTTTATAAGCGATAAGCAATTGACGGGCGTAACTACAACAGGCGGCAAGCTGCAAACGGGGGGCGCTCAATACCAGGCTATCTTGTTGCCGTACAATAAGTATATACCGCTTGCTACCATGCAGCAAATTGTGAAGTTGGTGGAAGCTGGCGCCACCCTGCTCATCTATGGCAGTCCGCCGGCTGATGTGCCGGGTTTTGCAAATCACAAAGAAGACAGGGATGCACTGGATGCACTGGTGCGCAAGATGCAGTTTACCATGCAGGACGGGTATGCCAAAGCCGTGATGGGGAAAGGGCTGGTGTATATGAGTGAAAAGGAAAATGTATTGCTGAATGCTGCTACTATACGCCGTGAGCCAATTGTTGACCTGGGGCTGCAGTTTATACGGCGTACCTACAATGGTGGACATGCGTATTTTATAACCAATCCGGGTACAAAGGCCGTAGATACCGTGATAGACCTGGATGCACAAGATGCCTATGCTGCCTTATACAACCCCATGACGGGTGAAGCGGGTATTGTAAAGCCTGTGCGTATTGCCAATAAAATGCTGGGTGTTCGTTTGCAGTTGCCCGCGGGGGCTTCCTGCATTGTACAAACTGCGCCTAAGGTGCTTACTGGGGCCGCCTATCGGTATTATCAGCCTGCCGGGCAGAGCACGGTGGTAAAGGGAACCTGGCGCATTAATTTTCTGCCTGCCGATACTCTGGTGCCTTTACCCAAGCAACTTACCATACCATCATCGTGGACGGAATGGGGCCCTAACTATGCCTGGTTTAGCGGTACAGCAGCTTATACCATTTCGCTGGACAAGCCTGCTGCCAGTGCGCAGGCCTGGAAACTCGATTTGGGCAAAGTAGGCGAAAGTGCCAATGTGTTTGTAAACGACAAGCTGGTAGGCACCGTGGTTGGACCGGATTACAGCGTAATTCTGCCCGATGCGCTGTTGAAGCCAACCAACGTGCTGCGTATTGAAGTAAGCAACAGCATGGCCAACCGCATCATTTTCATGGAAAGGCAGGGCATAAACTACAAGCGTTTTTACAATACCAACTTCCCGGCGCGCCTGCCCGAAAACAGGGGCCCTGATGGATTGTTTACAGCAGCCAAATGGCAGCCGAGGCCTTCTGGTCTGCTCGATTTGGTTCGCTTAACGCCACTGCAAATCGTGACGCAATAGAGGTGAAGAATCATGCATGAAATAAGTATGCACAACTATAATTGAAGGATATGACTATCAACTATACAGCAGCCGACAATCGCTACTCGCAAATGCAATACCGCCGCAGTGGCAACAGTGGTCTATTATTGCCCGCCATATCACTTGGCCTGTGGCAAAATTTTGGCGATGTAGATGACGTACATGTTTACCGGCAAACATTGCGTACCGCTTTCGACAATGGCATTATGCATTTTGACCTGGCAAACAATTACGGTCCGCCGGGCGGTAGCGCCGAAGTAAATTTTGGTAAGGTCTTCAAAGAAGATTTCACGACTTACCGCGATGAACTCATTATCAGCACCAAGGCCGGCTATTACATGTGGCCCGGCCCTTATGGCGAATGGGGGAGCAAAAAGTACCTGGTGAGCAGCCTCGATCAGAGTTTGAAGCGCATGGGCCTCGACTATGTAGACATCTATTATCACCATCGTCCGGACCCCAATACACCGCTGGAAGAAACGATGACCGCGCTGGACCTGCTGGTGCGGCAAGGCAAAGCGCTGTATGTGGGCATTTCTAATTATCCTGCCGACAGGGCAGTAGCTGCTTTTGAAATACTCAGGCAATTGGGCACGCCCTGCGTTATTCATCAGCCGCGGTATTCTATGCTCGACAGGTGGGTTGAAAAGAAAAACGAAGTCATCAACAAATCGCTGCTGGAAGTGGTAGATGAACATGGCATTGGCTGTATTGTTTTTTCGCCGCTGGCACAGGGCCTGCTTACCGATAAATACCTCAAGGGCATACCGGCCAACTCACGGGTTGGGCGCCATTTGCCCAATGGGGCGCTTACGCAAAATGCTTTGAATGAACAGGTGATGACCAAAGTGGCTGCGCTGAACGATCTGGCTATGCAGCGCAATCAGTCGCTGGCGCAAATGGCCATCGCCTGGCTGCTCAAAGATCCGCGGGTTACTTCGGTGCTCATAGGCGCCAGTTCGGCGGGGCAATTGCTCAATTCAATTTCGAGTATTGGCAATACAGTATTTTCTGCTGAGGAGCTGGAAAACATAGATGAAATTTTAAATGCGTAGCAACATGAAGAATGAGTTAAAATGCCTGCTGCTCATTACAGTCAGTATTTTTTGGCTGAACAGTACGGATGCACAGCAGAAGCAGATTCAATATCTGAGTGGTACCGACAACGAGCATACGGTGCCCTGGGAATTCTTCTGCACCGGCGGGCGCAACAGCGGTAAGTGGACCACCATACCCGTGCCTGCCCATTGGGAGCAACACGGCTTTGGCAACTACAACTACGGCCGCGACTATGTAACCTATGGCCGCAACTTTCGCTTTGCCGATGAAAAGGGCTTGTACAAGCACAGCTTTAAAGTACCTGCTGCCTGGAAGGGTAAGCGCATCAGCATCGTGTTTGAGGGCAGCATGACCGATACCGAAGTGAAGATAAACGGCAAACTCGCAGGTGCTGTGCATCAGGGCGCCTTTTACCGCTTTAGCTACGACATTACCGATAAGCTGCTATTTGACAAAGCCAATACATTGGAGGTAACCGTAAGCAAAATGAGCGCAAACGAAAGTGTGAACAACGCGGAGCGCCTTGCCGACTACTGGATATTCGGCGGCATCTTCAGACCCGTGTATTTGCAGGCAGTGCCCAAGGCACATATTGCCCGCGTAAGTATTGATGCCAAGGCAGGTGGTGCATTCGCTGCTAAAGTATTTACCATGGGCGCCACGGCAGGCAGCACGGTGGTGGCGGATATTACAGATGCATCGGGCCGCAAAGTAGCCAGCGCCAGGCAAATGCTTCAAGCTGGGGATTCAACCCTATTGCTGAATACCTCGGTAAGCAATGCAATGAATTGGACAGCCGAAACACCCAATTTGTACCGTGTAAAACTAACCCTGCTTCAACAGGGTAAAACGGTGTACGAATTGACGGAGCGTTTCGGCTTTCGCACTATCGAGATACGTAAAGGCGATGGTATTTACATCAACGGTGTACAGGTAAAAATGAAGGGCATCAACCGCCACGTGTGGTGGCCCGAGAGTGGCCGATGTGTAAGCCCAAAGATTGACCTGGCCGATGTGAAGTTGATGAAGGAAATGAACATGAACGCGGTACGCTGTTCGCATTATCCGCCCGACAAAACCTTTTTGGAATACTGCGACTCGCTTGGATTGTATGTATTGGACGAACTGGCCGGCTGGCAGAAATTTTACAGCACTAAGGCTGGTGCACCGCTGGTAAAGGAAATGGTAGAACGCGATGCCAACCACCCAAGCATCATTTTTTGGAGCAATGGAAACGAAGGTGGGCACAACAAAGAACTGGATGATGATTATGGCCTCTACGATTTCAGCAACAGGCCCGTGATACATGCACACCACCGCCCCGGCAACGACTTTAATGGCATTGACTGCAACCACTACGAAGACTACTACAGCAGTAAAAAGATACTGGAAGAGGAGCCTAACATTTACATGCCAACCGAGTTTTTGCACTGCCAGGATGATGGCGGATGTGCTGCCGGCCTTGAAGACTTTTGGGAACTGCACTGGAAGGCAAAGAAAAGCGGTGGTGGCTTTTTGTGGGCGCTGGTGGATGAAGGTATTGTGCGCACCGACATGAACAACCTCATTGATGTAAACGGCGTAAATGCCCCCGATGGCGTGGTAGGTCCGCATCGTGAAAAGGAAGGCAGCTTTTTTGCCATGCGTGATATTTTTTCGCCGGTGAAGATTTGGATGAAAGAACTGTCGGATAATTTTAACGGAAACATTCCTGTTGAGAACCGCTATCACTTTACCAACCTGAGCCAATGCAGGTTCGAATGGCAGCTCATCAATTTTACCAAACCCTTTAGCGGGCAACGCGGTGCAAGCATCATCATTAAGGGTACTGCTGTGGCCCCGGATGTTGCTCCTTTAAAAACAGGAACGCTGCAGCTTAACTTGCCGGCCGGCTGGAATGAACATGACGGGCTACAGCTTGCCGCATACGATCGGCAGGGCAATGAAATCTATCGCTGGAGCTGGAAAATTCGCAGTAATGCCACATTGCTTAAATCGGTAGTAGCTACCACTGCAGCCGACACGGTCAGTATTCGCGACAACGACACCACCATTACGCTTAGTTCTGCTGGCATAAGCATTGGGGTAAATAAAAAGACAGGCTTGCTGGAGCGGGCGGGCAGTGCGTCAAGGGGACCATTGTCGTTTGGCAATGGGCCAGTGCTGGTAGGTGGCGAGGCACGTGCACAACAGGTGAGTGCTGCACGGCTGGGTAATGCAGCCGTGATAACCGTGCGCTATGAAGGCGGTATGCAGCAGGCCACCTGGACCATGTACCCCGGTGGGTGGGTAAAGCTTGATTATACCTACAGCCTCACCGGGCCACAACAGTTTGCCGGCGTTAGCTTCAACTATCCCGATAACTTTGTGCTGGGCGCCAAATGGCTGGGCAAAGGCCCATACCGCGTATGGAAAAACAGGCTGACCGGTGTAACCGACAATGTGTACGAAAACATGAACAATAATACCCATACCGGCAGCTACCCCTGGAACTACCCTGAGTTTAAAGGCTATTATGCCGATATTGTGTGGATGGAAATGAACACGGTGGAGGGTAAGTTTCTGATAGCCAGTGAGGACACCGGGTTGTACGTGAGGCTCTTTAACTTTTATGGCCTGTCGGGCGCCAGGCCGCACCCATCGCTTCCCGCGGGCGACATATCATTTTTGGATGCTATACCTGCTATTGGTACCAAACTGGCGCTTAACATTAACCCCAATACGCGGGTGCTGGGCCCCAACAGCCAGGCCGCTATATTTGATGGCAAGCCTTTGCAGCGCAGTATCTGGTTTTATTTTGGACTGCCCAGGCCCGAAGATCAGAGGAAACAATTTACTATGCCAACTTTAAACGACTTGATCTAAATGAAACAGATTATTGTAATTACCTTTTTACTGAACGTAACATGGGTATGCGCTGCTCAGGACAGTGTGTACCTGTTCAGCTATTTTAAGGACAACGGTAAGGATGGACTACACTTTGCCTGGAGCGAAGACGGTTTTAGCTACAAGGCATTGAATAACGATAAGAGTTATCTGACGCCGGTACTTACCAAAGACAGCCTGATGCGCGACCCCTGCATTATTCGTGGTGCCGACGGCCACTTTCATATGGTGTGGACGGCAAGCTGGAATGACAGGGGTATTGGTTATGCGTCTTCGGCCGATTTGGCAAACTGGAGTGTTCAGAAGTACCTTCCTGTGATGGCGCTTGAAGACAGCGCCCTCAACTGCTGGGCCCCCGAAATAACCTACGACCCACGTCGTAACCGTTATGTCATTTATTGGGCTACTACCATACCGGGCAGGTTCCCTATGGGCAAAACAAGTGGTGATGGGCGCTACAATCATCGCATTTACTTTGTAACCACAACCGACTTCGATAATTTTTCAAAAACGCAATTGCTATACAATAAAGACTTCAGCGTGATTGATGCTACCATTTTCCCTGCTGCGAAGGATGGGGTGATGGTTCTGAAGGATGAAACCTTAAAGCCGCCGCAGAAGAACCTGCGTGTGGCTACCAGTAACATGCCTCATCGTAATTTTGGTCCCCCTTCGGCTCCTATTACAGGCAACTATTGGGCCGAAGGCCCTACTGTAGCCAGGGTGGGCGACCAATGGGTGGTGTATTTCGATAAATACCGCGACAAAAAATATGGTGCTGTTGCCAGCAAAGACCTGGTGCAGTGGTCGGATATTTCGGATAAGATTTTTTTTCCGCACGGTACGCGCCATGGTACTGTGCTTCGCATTAGCCGTGGCGAACTGAATGCATTGTTGAGCCCGAAATAGCGGATAATGAAGATCGTTGGCCTTTTTGTTTCAATGCTGCTTGCAAGCACTTTGGCATTTGCTGGAACGGATTTGCCTGCCTGGTCAAAGGATGTGGGCGTCACGAGCTTTCCAACGGGAAAGAAGTTGTATTGGGTAAACAAGTGCGGTGCTGTGGGCGATAGCCTGACGCTGACCACGGTTGCCATTCAAAAAGCCATTGATGCGTGTGCTGCAAAGGGTGGCGGTGTGGTAGCTTTTAGGCCAGGTATTTACCTGAGTGGAGCTTGGTTTTTGTAGAGCAATGTTCACTTGCGTATAGACGAGAGCGTTATCCTAAAAGGCAGCGACAACCTGGCGCATTATGCTGAGATAGACACCCGCGTAGCCGGTATAGAAATGAAATGGCCTGCCGCTTTGCTGAATGTAAACGGTGCAAATAATGTGGCTATAACCGGCAAAGGTGTTATAAACGCCGATGGCAAATTTTGTTGGGATGCTTACTGGGCTTTGCGCAAACAACACGAACCCAAGGGCCTGCGCTGGATAGTAGATTACGACAGCAAGCGGGTGCGTACCCTGGTAATTGATAACAGTACCAACATAACCGTGCGTGGCCTTACGATGCAGCAGGCCGGCTTTTGGACGGTACACATCCTGTACAGCAGCCGGGTAACGTTAGACGGTATTGTGATACGTAACAATATGGGTGGCAGCGGGCCCAGTAACGATGGTATAGACATAGACAGCAGCACAAGGATATTAGTTGAGAACTGTGATATTGACTGCAACGATGATAACTTATGCCTGAAGGCTGGCCGCGATTGGGATGGCCTGCGGGTAAATAAACCAATGGAATATGTGCTCATCCGCAACTGCATCAGTCGCAAGGGTTGGGGACTTATTACGTTTGGCAGCGAAACCTCGGGCAGCATACGCCATGTGGTGGCCCATAACCTGAAAGCGGCGGGCACACAGGCCGGGTTGCGTTTTAAGAGCGCAAAAACAAGAGGCGGTACGGTGGAAGATATTTTGCTGAAGGACATATAAATGCAAGAGGTGCTCACTGCCATACAAGTAACGCAAAACTGGAACCCAAGCTATAGCTACAGCAAGCTGCCCGAAGGCTATACCATGAGCACCATGCCAGCGCATTGGAAAACGATGCTGATGCCGGTGGAACCTGCCGAAAAGGGTATTCCGCAACTGAGCAACGTAACCATTGAAAACGTGGTGGTACACAGTGCTTCCCGGGCCCTGTTTGTAGAGGGCCTGCCCCAGGCACATGCCACCAACTTTACGCTGCGCAATGTATCCATAAACGCCAAGGCCGCCGGCAGCATAGCTTATGCTACCAATTGGAAGTTTAAAAACCTGCAACTAAAAGCTAATGATGGCAAGCCTGTGAAGTTGCTCCATACGGATGGTGTGGAGTTGTAAGGTGATAAATGGCGAGGTTATAAGTATCAAATGGTTCGCTAACAATATCTAAGCAGGCCACAGGCTAACAATGTCGAACCAAGAAGCTGGAACATAATGCAGCTGGTGTTTGATTTGTATATTCGTATTGCCGGTAAGAGCAGTTAGCTTTGAAGTTTAAGATACTTTTTATTATGGTCCTTTGAATGCGTTATTTGATCACCATACTAATCTATATCCTTGCACTTTCAACTTCAATTGTTGTTTTTTCCTTGTTGGCCATGCTCGCCAATGAACTCATATTGCTTGGATACAAACCAACATCGTCCGACGCCTATTTGTACGATGTATCCTTTCTTGAGTATTTTACCCTCTTTCCTGTAACCATTTTTGGGTTTTTAATGTATAAGCTTCTCCTGTACTTCTTCGGAAAGCGATGGAGGCTATATGCAAAAATGCTGGCAGCAGGAAGTACGCAGGTTGCGGCAATTTGTATTTTGATGCTTTTTTCAGCTATGTATCATATGGCCTTGATTTTACGGATAAGCATGATTTAGCCATACTGCTTTGCCTGTATTTATCTGGGCTGGTTTATCCAGTAGTAATTGATTGGGTTTCGCGCAAAAAAAAACATCAAGTGAGCCAACTGGCGAAATGAGCTATAGTATGGCAATATATTTCACCCTACTAAAAACACGGTCATCGTCTTTGGCCCATGGGCACCTAATACCAGGCTCTGTTCTATGTCAGCCGTTTTGCTGGGGCCGGCAATGAACAGTCCAAAATCATAGTCGCCACCGGCATTGACGCGTTGGTAAGCGTGGTGCATATAGGGTACCAGGGCATCGCGCTTGAGCACCACGGCCAAGTGTGTACATATAAAGGGCAGGGCACGCACCTTGTATTCATTTTCGGTAAGCCATACGGCACCGTTTTCGGCCACGCCAAATTGTGCATCCATCAGGGCCACTTCAATATTTTGCAGCATATGCGGATTGGCAGCCGCATCATCGGGTAGCGTATCAAAGGTTGCGTGTTGGCTTACACTTAGTATGGCTGCTTCACCATACACTTCTCGTACAGCTTCGGCTACCGTTTGCCCTTGCAATAACAATACAACCTTGCCACCAATGGCATTGAGTACTTCGGTAAACTTATGTACTACGTCAAAGGCAGCCGCGTTAGCTGGCTGTTCTACCACAGGAAGCGTTCTGCCCTTTGGCGCGGCAGCTTGCACACGCTGCAATATCAGGTCTTTCGAGCTCATGATTGTTTGTGGTTTTTAGCATACCATTCGCCAAATGATTGCCTGGGTGGCGCAGGCATTTCACGTTGTTTGTACCAGGGATTAAGCCCGTTGGCTGCCAGCCAGGGCACGTACTTCAGCACCAGGCGGGCCACTTTGCCACCCAGCTTGTACAGGGCCGGTTTACTAAGTACCCAGGCCGCGCCGCGCATGGCTACGGCCTTAGCCTTTGGAGCATAACCTTCTTGAGAAAGTACCTGCCGCCATTTATACAGCTGATCGTGTATGTCAATCTCAACGGGGCACACATTGCTGCAGCTGCCGCACAGTGTGCTGGCAAAAGGCAGGTCGGCATGCTTTTTCATATCCAGGTTGGGGGCCAGTATGGCGCCAATGGGGCCGGTAATGGCATAGTGGTAGCTATGGCCACCGCTGCGCCTGTACACAGGGCAGGTATTCATGCAGGCCCCGCAGCGTATGCACTTCAGCGAGTTGCGAAAATCGTCGCTTGCCAGTTGCTTGCTGCGCCCATTATCTACCAGCACAATATGCAGTTGCTGTCCGGGCCCCGGCCTGCGGAAGTGGCTGTTGTAGGTAGTGGTAGGCTGCCCGGTGGCGCTGCGTGCCAGTAGGCGGAGAAACACACCCAAATGCTCGCGCTTCTGAATCAGTTTCTCAATTCCCATGCAGGCGATGTGCACATCGGCCAGGTGGGTGCCCATGTCGGCATTGCCCTCATTGGTACATACCACAAACTCGCCCGTTTCGGCCACGGCAAAGTTGACGCCGGTAATAGCCACTTTACGGGTCAAAAACTTTTCGCGCAGGTGCATGCGGGCCGCACCGGTCAGGTATTGCGGGTCGGCATTGCCCTCGGGTGTGCCCAGGTATTTGTGAAACAGCTCGCCTATTTCTTCCTTCTTCCAGTGTATGCAAGGCAGCACGATATGGCTTGGCGCTTCGCCTGCCAACTGCACAATGCGTTCGCCCAGGTCGGTATCGGTTACGTCTATACCATGTTCGTGCAGGTATTCGTTCAGCCCGCACTCTTCGGTGAGCATGCTTTTACTTTTTACAACACGGGCTACACCTTGCTGCTGCAATATGCTGTGTACTATGCGGTTGTGCTCTTCGGCATCGGCCGCCCAGTGTACGGTGGCGCCGTTGGCTATGGCCTGCGCTTCAAACTGCTGCAGCAGCGTGTGCAGGTTGTCCAGCACATAGTCTTTAATGCCCGATGCCGTTTGGCGCAGCCACTCCCACTCGGGTATTTGCCAGGCAGCTTTGTCGCGCTTTTGGCGTATCCACCACAGCGTTTCGTCGTGCCAGTTTACGCGGTCTTCATCGCGGTTGAACATCTCCGCCAGTTGGGCATGTTCGCCGGTGGGCAGGTGCTTTCTTTCTGGTACTATCATTTGTTCTTCTACACTCATTTTTCCGAAGTTTTTATGAAGTACAGAATTACCTGCTATTCAGTATCTCCGCAATATGCATTACCCGGATGTTTCTTTTTTGCCTGCGCAATATGCCTTCCATATGCATCAGGCAGCTCATGTCGGCACCGGTTATCACTTCCACCCCATTACGGGCATGGTCGGCCACACGATCTTTACCCATTTTGGCACTTACCGATTCTTCAAACACGCAAAAGGTGCCGCCAAAGCCGCAACATTCATCTTTGCGGTCCAGTGTGGAAAATTCTATACCCTCTACCATGCGCAACAGTTGCTCGGGTTTTGAAAAAGGCTCTGCCACCAGTTCGGTCATTTGGCTCAGGTGCAGGCCGCGCTGCCCGTGGCAACTTTGGTGCATACCCACCTTATGTGGAAAGTGGGCCTCTATCTTTTCTACTTTCAAAATGTCGGTCAAAAACTCGGCAAACTCATGCACCCGGCTTCTGATGCGGGCTGCGGCCTGTTCGTTGTTGGCATGCAGGTGATGCTTGATGTGCAATACACAACTGCCCGATGGGCCCACCACATAATCATACCCGTCAAACAGTTCGGATATCAACTCGTTGCAGCCGTGCTGCAGGTGCTCAAAGCCCGAGTTGGCCATGGGTTGCCCGCAGCACGTTTGCCTTGCAGGATAATGCACTTCGCAGCCCAGGCGCTCCAGCACCTGCAGGGTGGCAATGGCTACCTGCGGGTAAAACTGATCTACATAACAGGGTACAAATAAAGCTACTCGCATGGGTCATGTTTTCAGGAAGGCTGCCCGCAGTTCGTCCACCTGCTCATCGTTTATAGGAATCAGGCTGCCGATGGACGATGCCAGCACCAGCGATTTGGCGCTGAATTCTGCAACTTCCAGGTAGTCAAAGGTCTGCAATAATTTGTCGCCGGTTACTACCACGCAATCATTTTTTATAAGCACTGCGGGGCTGCTCTTACTCAGCGATTTTACCACGGCATCCTGGCCGTAAAACTGCCCGCCAAAAGGTACCGTTTGCACATCCTGCAAAAAGATCCAGCTTTCGGGAATGGTACGCACATTAAAGTTGGCTGTGCCCGAGGTAAAAGCCATCAGGTAGGGCGATTGAGTAAGAATGATGGAGTTGATGTGCGGATGGACTTCGTAAATGTGCTGGTGCATATAGGCGCTGCGGCTTGGTAGCTTGCCGGGTTCGCGTTTGCCGCCAATTACCTGCACAATGTCCTGTATTTGCAAATCCCAACGGGGCACATCGGTAGGGGTTATCAAAAAGCTGTTTCCGCACCACCGCATGCTGATGGTACCGTACGAACTTGTCATCAGGCCCTGGCTGCATGCGCGGTGCACAATATTGCATATCTCCTGCCGCAGGGCACGTTCATCGCTCGGGTGGTCCACGGTGTCCATTTCGGGCATCAGTGGGGGCAGCATATTTTCAAAGGCATCTATGTCGGCATCGCTCAGGTAGTTGGGTTTGCCTACCATGCTGGCAAACAAAATGCTGCGGGCGCAAAACTCCAGCATCTCAAAGCGCAGGAAGGCATCAGCCAGGTCGGTACCGCCTACTACGGTGCCGTGGTTTTCCATGATCACCGCGTTCAAACCCTTTACAAACTCGCTGGCGATGATATCGCCAAGTGCGGCACTGCCGGGCAACCGGTAATTGGCATAGCCAATGGGGCCGCACACATGCCTTGCCTGCAGCATTACCTGTGTATTGGGTATTTGACGCACAATGCTAAACGAAACGAGCGCCGGCGGGTGCGCATGGATGATGGCCCTGAGGTCGGGCCGGGCTTCGTAAAGGGCTTTGTGAAAAGGGAATTCGGAAGATGGCTTGTGTTTGCCTACAACGGTACCGTCTTTGCGCACACACACAATATCGCTGGCACGCAGCGAGCCTTTGTCTATGCCACTGGGCGTTACCCATATGTCGCCGTTGCTGTCAATTACAGAAATGTTGCCCCCCGAGGTGGTGGTTAGCCCGCGCCGGTAAATGCGGCTGATAACCATTACCACTTGATCGCGGGGGTGCATCCAGGTAGTGTTTAAAATATTGTCCATAAGTAAGTGTGTTGCGTAATAGAATTTGTCGGCTACAGCCATGCCAGGTTACATGTCAGGAGTACCGTTGCAGCGTCACCAGTTGAGGTTTGTCGGGGTTTGGATTCCAGTGCTCGTGCAGTACTACGGCAGCGCCCAAGGCGGTGGCCTGCGGCACTTCGGCGGCAAATACTTCCAGTTGCGGGTAGGCCTGTGCCAGCAGGTTCATAAAAATCCTGTTGTTTCCAAACCCGCCATCTACAAATAGCTTGCTTACCTGCCAGCCTTCCAGGGCCAGGTTGGTACTGTACACCTGCTGTGCCACTATGTCCATCACCAGTTGGGTATAAGCTTCGGTGACCGTAGTAAATTCATGCAGGTTGCGCTGTACAAAAGGCGCATCAGCCAGGTTCGTCAATGCCTGGAGCGTTGGAGCGCCAAAGCGTTGCTTTAAATTCTCCACCAGTGCGGCATCATATTGCACATCGCTGAAAAAATTGTCCTGCACCTGAAAATAGGCCGCCATGCGCTTTGCCTGCTGCTCGTGAAAATGCCCGGCAAATAAACGGGCCGCTTTTACAGGCGAGCCCTGGTAGGTCATGTAGCACAGGCAGTCTTGCCGCAATTGGGCGGCGGTGAGCGCACTGTTGTTAAACGGATTGAGACTGATGCACCAGGTACCGGTAGAGAGCAGCAGAAACGGCTCATTAAAGGTGGCCAGGTACGGAATGAGCGCAGCCGAACTATCGTGTAAGCCCGTGCCAATCTTGAGCGCATGTCCTTCAATCGTGGCTTCGGTTATGCTTGTGCATGGCATTATCGGTGCCAGTGTGGGCAAAATGCCTTCTTCGTTTACCCAGCCGTGATAGGTATTGTTGTTTAAGTGCCAAAGGGCCGTATGGCATCCAATGCTGGTAATATCACTCACCGGGTTTTTGCTCAGCAAATAAGTAAGATATTGCGGCAGGTGCAGCGCATATTTCACCTGCGCCCAGATAGCCGGTTTCTCGTGCCGTAGCCGGTACAACTGCAAGCCCGAGTTGAGGCTGCCCAGCACAGGCGAAGCTGTTTCCAGCGCCACCGTTGCCTCGCCGCCATACGTTTGGTAAAACTGCTGCTGAAGCACTTGTGGGTAAGGCTTCAGGTAATTGTACAAGGGCGTAACCGGGCGGCCACTAGCATCAATAGAAACAAAGCTTGCACCATAGGCCGATACGTTGAGTGCCCTGATGTGGTAGTCACTGTCAGCCAGTTGCGCTTGCAGTTTATCCCGAAAAAAACGCTGCAGGGCAGGCAGGTCTTCGCAGGGAAAGCCGTCTTCATCGGCTATCTCCTCCATGCGCTCCGATACTTCGGAAACAATACGATAATCCTGGTTAAACAGGAAGAGTTTCTTGTTGGTTTTGCCTACATCCAGTACCAGTATGGCGGGCAGTTTGGCCATGATTTATGCATTAGTAAACACAATGAATGCCAACTTCCCTTACAGGCCGGTGGCCACAAAACCACTGCCGCGTTCGCCCACCAATTGCTTGCGCACCTGCAGGCTGCGATATAGTTGCAATGGTTGCAATGCAGCGCCACTGCGCAGGCGTGCCTCGGCTACCAGCGGACGCACATCGGTGCGGTATGCTGTTTGCTGCACCTCCTGTGCCAGGGCCACATCGTTGCTTTGCTGGGCG
>Ga0114939_10001913_pt1 | contig 16062 bp, 11 predicted proteins | sample AshMeaCrysSpring_FD_87196 | JGI IMG/M metagenome (GOLD analysis project Ga0114939, IMG submission 87196) | Groundwater microbial communities from Big Spring, Nevada to study Microbial Dark Matter (Phase II) - Ash Meadows Crystal Spring | ecosystem: Environmental > Aquatic > Deep subsurface >... | reverse complement strand
CTTTTTGGCAGCGGCACTGTCAGCATATGCAAGGGCGCCCTTCAGGCCGTTTTCTTCGTTCATAAACATCACGGCGCGTATAGTGCGCTTAGGGCGCAATCCGGCTTTATGCAAAGCATGAATTACTTCTATAGCCTGCATGCATCCGGCGCCGTCGTCGTGGGCGCCCTCGGCAAGGTCCCAACTATCGAGGTGGCCACCGGTGGTAATGATTTCTCCCGGCCGTTCGCTGCCGCGCAGTTCGCCTATTACGTTGTAGCTCATTACATCGGGCAGTTGCCGGCAGCCCGATTTCAGGAACAGGGTGGTCACCATTTTCTTCTTAAGCTGAGCGCTCAGCCAGTCGGCATCTAGGGTGCTGCAGGCAAAGGCCGGTATTTTGGGCACGGCGCCGTTTTCGTCGTAGCGGGTGGTGCCGGTATGGGGGTTATTGTCCAGGGCGTGAGTCACCGAGCGTATCATAATGGCCACGGCGCCCTTTTTGGCAGCTTCTACAGGCCCATTGCTGCGGTAGCGCACCGCATCGCCATAGCCGCTGTTGATCAGTTCGGGGCGCATGGGGTAGTTGTAAAAGACAATCTTTCCCTTCACGATGGCATCGGGAAGCGCGGCCAGTTCTTCAAAGGTGCGCACTTCTATTACCGGCGCGGCAATTCCTTTGTCGCCCGTGCCCACGCTCATGCCCAGAGCGCATACATTCAGGGCTTTCTTTTGGCCGCCCCATTGTACCACGGCCTGTTCTTTGGGCCCACGCTCCCAACTGGGCACCATACAGGGCTGCAGGTACACAGTGTCGGCGCCGGCTTCGCTCAGCATGCGGGCGGTGGCTTCTACCGCTTTGGCCGCACCGGCGCTGCCGCTCAGGCGCGGGCCCACCTGCTTGCACAAGTAGCGCAGGTTTTCGTAAGCCTGGCCTTCGTTCATAATTACGTGGGCTATGCGGCGCAGGGTGGCCGAATCCTGGTTTTGAGCAAAAGCAAGGGCGGGCAGCAACAGGGCCGTGGCGGAAACGATTTTCTTCATAAGCTGATGAAATGAATGTTAGGACGTTGAGCAGGGTAAAAATAGGCGGAACGCACATATTGTGCCCGAACCAATCCCATGGAAAGTGAATGTGAAGCGTGCATGATGACTTGTAATAATTAGCTCTTGATTTGTTTTTTTCGATTTAATTTTTACAAAAATGTAAAAATTAACTACCGTCAAGGACCTAATAAGTGCACTTTATGTTTGTATTAGGTTGGCTACGGGATTCAACAGAACTAACCGTTGAGCGATTAAAGACCGATTATTTGTTCTGGACTAATGAATCCTTTCCCTCGTTCCGGTTAGTGTTCTTACTAGCTGGCTTACCCACCTCCCCTTAGCTTTGCGGCTGTTTTATAAATCTCACCTCCTGTTATGGACCCCATCCGCCTCACCCAATACAGCCATGGCGCCGGCTGTGGCTGCAAAATAGCCCCCGCCGTGCTGGAAACCATTTTGCACACCACGCAGATTGCCCCGGTAAACAGCCGTCTGCTGGTGGGCAACGAAAGCAGCGACGATGCCGCCGTGTACGACCTGGGCAACGGGCAGGCACTTATTACCACTACCGACTTTTTTACGCCTATTGTAGACGATGCCTACGACTTTGGCCGCATTGCTGCTGCCAACGCCATAAGCGACGTGTATGCCATGGGCGGCACCCCACTGGTAGCCATTGCCATACTGGGCTGGCCGGTAGAAAAGCTAGCTGCCGAAGTAGCACAACAGGTGGTAGAAGGTGGCCGTGCCATTTGTGCGCAGGCTGGTATTCCCCTGGCGGGTGGCCATAGCATCGACAGCCCCGAACCCATTTTTGGCCTGGCGGTAAATGGCCTGGTGGCCACGCAAAACCTGCGGCGCAACAACACCGCCCGCGCAGGCGACCTGCTGTTTTTAACCAAACCCCTGGGCGTGGGCATCCTGAGCACGGCGCAAAAACGTGGCATGCTGGCCCAAGACCAATTGGCCATGATAGTGAAGCAAATGACTACCCTGAACAAGATTGGGCAGGCCTTGGGCCAAATGGAGGCCGTACACGCCATGACCGATGTAACCGGCTTTGGCCTGCTGGGCCACCTGGTAGAAATGGCCGGAGGAAGCAACCTGAGTGCCGAGCTTTGGTACGATCACATTCCGGCTGTGGAAGGCGTGAAGGAGCTGATTTCCCGCGGCGTATTTCCCGACGGCACCACCCGCAACTGGAGCAGCTACGGGCAGAAAATACAGTTTGAAAGCGGTGTAAACGTGATGGAAGCTTTTCGCCTGCTGCCCGACCCCCAAACCAACGGCGGACTGCTGGTGAGCGTGCAGCCAGAAGCTGCCGGTGAGGTTGCCGATGTGCTACGTGCCCACGGGCTTGAAGCTTTTGCCCGGCCCATTGGCCAACTAACGCCGCCCGGCGAAAAAGTGGTACGGGTTAGGCCAACTGTCTAAGTACTCCAGTTGAGCATGGTAAGCGTACTGATAGCATTATATGAGCGCATTTTATTTGCTGCAGCTCATTTTTTAGGGTAAGAAGAGTGCTTGACGTTTTGTAAACACATAATTACAATGTGCCTTGTATTTTCTTACCGGCTGCTTCCCGTCCTTTCAATCTTCCCGGCCATAATGTATAGACTCAAAAGAAGGGATAATAAAAATCATGTTTGGGCCCGGCATATTATTCTTGCTTTGCGACAAATCCACTTGTCATGCTCAGCGTCACTAAAATATTCCGGTTTGAAACGGCCCACGCCATACTGGGCTATGCGGGTAGCTGCAAAAACATACACGGGCACAGTTATGTGCTGCACGTAACGGTAAGACTTAATGATGCAAGCGATGATTTTTTGCCCGCGCCGGGATTTGTCATTGACTTCAAGGAGCTGAAAGCCATTTTAAATGAGCAGGTGGTAAGCAGGTTCGATCATAAGATCATCCTGTCTGCCGACTACCTGGCGGAGCATCCCGCCCTTACCAGCCTCGAAAACCTGGAGACCTGGCCCGTGGAGCCCACGGCCGAAAACATGCTGCTGTGGATACGCAAACAGCTTGAGGAGACGCTTCTCAACGGTGTACAGCTTGCTGCACTCAGGCTGTACGAAACCAGCGACTCGTTTGCGGAGTGGCATAGCTAATAATTTCTGCATACGGCATGCGATATCGCTTATTCTGTACGAATACCGGATGCCGTGTTAGCCAGGGCCACACCTACAGTCTTGGCGCACACCGTACCAATGGCAAGCGGCTGCGATTGTACAGCCTTGCCGGGCAATATTGCACAACGCAATTTTGAGGTTGTTAATAAACATGAAGTGTAGTTATTCGGATCGTAATGATGTACCGGGGTTTGCTATTGCAGCTTTTACCGATAAGGCGCCTACCGTTACCATGGCAACTACCATGGTAACAATACCGGCGGCAGCAAACATCCACCAGGCGGGCTGCACCCGGTAGGCAAAATGCTGCAGCCAATTGCTAAGCACTATATAGGCAGCCGGCCAGGCAAGCAGGTTGGCAATGCCTATCCAAATCGCAAACTTTTTGGAAATGGTGGTTACCACTTCAGCCACCGATGCGCCCAGCACTTTGCGTATGCCAATTTCTTTGGTGCGTTGTTCGGTAATAAACATGGCCAGGCCAAACAACCCCATGCACGCTACAAATATGGCCAGCACCGAAAGAAGGGTACTCAAAGCGCTGATGCGCCTTTCGTTGTTGTACAGGCCTTTCAGGGTGTCGCTCAGCATATTGAAATTGCATTTTTCGTAGGCCTGCATCGAGTTCCACACCGGCTCTACGCTGGCACGCATGCTTTGCGGTGTGCCGCTTTTAAACTTAATGGTAATATATGTTGCGGCTTGCTGTACCCTGCTCAGGTGCAGTATGAGCGGCTTTACCGTTTGGTGCAGGCTTTCAAAATTAAAATCTTTCACTACCCCAACAATGGTGAACAGGCGGGGTGTTGAATCGTTGGAAAGCATAATGATGCGCTTGCTAATCAACGATGAGGCATTGGGTGCAAAGGCCCGGGCAGCTGTTTCGTTTATCACCACGGCCATGCTGTCAGTAAGCATAGCCGGGTCAAAAAAGCGGCCTTCTTTCAGGCGCAGGCCAAAGGTGGGGGCAAACCAGTTGTCTACGTCAAGGTACGATGCGTGAACGGGTTCTGTGTTGCCTTCGTAGGTATAGGCCGATTCGGGCACCCCGGCTGCAAACATGAGCGATGAGTTGGTAACACTCTCAATGGCAGGATTTTTGAGCAGTTGCTGCCTGAAGGCCTCCAGCTTATTGCCAAGGCTGGCACCGTTTGTTATGGTTACCAATCGTTGAGGCTGTAGTCCAAGGTCTTTTTGTTGCATGTATTTCAGCTGGCTCCTCACCACCATCATGCCAATAATGAGCGCTATGGAAATGGCAAACTGGCTTACCACAAGCGTACTGCGCAATGTTGCCTTGTGCTTGCGTTGCACACCTTTCAGGGTTTCTACAGGCTGGTAAGCCGACAAAAATGCCGCGGGGTAGCTGCCGGCAAGCAGGCCTACTATTATGACGAACAACAGCAAGGCAGGAATGGTATATGCACTGCTCAAAAGTGGTATGCTTATGTCTTTACCCATAGTATGGTTAAACCAGGGAAGGGCAAGCTGTACTATAACCACAGCCGCCACCACGGCAGCAAAACTAGTAACCATGGCTTCGGTAAGAAACTGCTGAACAAGCTGCCACCTACGCGAGCCAAGTGTTTTGCGAATACCTACCTCCCTGGCGCGCTTTTCGCTGCGTGCCGTTGCTATGTTCATAAAGTTGAAAACGGCTATGAGCAGCACAAACAATGCGGTGGCTATAAAAATGCGCACATATACAATGTTTCCCGTTCGCGCATGGCCCCATTCGGTATTGGGGTCTATGTTATAGCGGGTTTTGCTATACAGGTATATATCGGTAAGCGGCTGCAGGCGCATTTCAAAAGCATTGCCGGCTCGGCCAAATTGTTGGAATTGAATGCCGAGGAGTTTTTCAATTTGCGGCCCCGATCCCTTTTGCACAATGGCCTTAAGCTTTTGCTCCAGCGCCTGTGCGTTGGCTCCCTCTTTCAGCTTCACAAAGTTTGAATAGCCAAGCACCAGCCAGTTATCATCGTCGCGGCCATGCAGGGTGGCCATCGATAAAAGCATATCGGCGTTAAAGTGTGAGTTGTAAGGGTAATCAGTCATCACACCCGTTATTATGTACGAGGTTGTATCGTTTACGGTTATTTGCCTGCCTATCGGGTCTGTACCTTCACCAAAGTAACGCTTAGCCGTGCTTTGGGTTATCACCACCTGGTTGGGCCCTTGCAGTGCAGTGGCGGCGTTGCCCCACACAAGCGGATGGTCAAATACCTTAAAGTAATTGCTGTCGGCCACATACACCCGGTATTCCCTGAAAGTTTTTTCGCCGTACCGCATGTTGTAGGCTGCTTCGTAGCTTACCAGGGTGTTGGCTTCCACCTCCGGAAACCGGGTTCGGAATGCTTCCGCTACAGGCGGGCTGGTTTTGGCACCATACGATTGTACGCCATTGAGGCTGATGTAAATGTATACGCGGTATATACGCTCGGCATTTTTATAATAAGCATCGTAGCCAAATTCGCTGCCTGCATACAGGTACAAAATGATGGCGCAGGCCAGGCCAAGCGCCAGGCCACCAATATTTATAACTGATATAACCCGGTTGCGCATCAGGTTGCGCCAGGCTATTTTTAGATAACTGCGTATCATATTATTGTTATTTGTGCGGCAAATAAAAGTCCGCATGAAACAAAGCCTGCGGTGTATGCTGCAGCGTGGATAAGCAAACAAGAACAAAAACACATTTGCTTCAAGCTCTTAGCATCAAATACTTGTAAGGTTGCATATATTGGTTCAGATAACAGCAACGTACATGATTTTATTTTTTGCATGACGGCTTGTGCTTTAAGTTATTCGGTACGCAGGCTTTTTACCGGGTTGGCATGAGCGGCAGCCAACGCCTTCAGGCTTACCGACAGCAGGGCTATCAACAGGCCAATGAGCATGGAGAGCGGAAATATCCACCACGAAATGGTAGTGCGGTAAGCAAAATCCTGTAGCCAGCGGTGCATTACATACCAGGCCACCGGAAAGGCAAGTACCGAAGCCAGCGCTACCAGCTTCACAAAATCGACGGAGAGCATACGAATGATATTGGCAACCGAAGCGCCCAGCACTTTGCGCACACCTATTTCTTTTGTGCGCTGCTGCGCCATATAGGTAGCCAGCCCAAACAAGCCCAGGCAAGCAATAGCTATGGCCACAATGCTAAAGGCTAAAGCCAGGTTGCCCACACGCATTTCGGTACGGTACATTTCGTTAAACGAATCGTTGAGAAAGCGGTAGCTGAAAGGCTTGCCCGCCGCCAGGGTTTTAAACTCCTTTTCGATGCTGGCAATGAGTGCAGGCAGGTTGTTGGAGCTTACCCGTAGTGCAATGGTCCAGTCGTTGTAGCCCAGGCGCATCGTAAGTGGGCCAATAGGCTCGTGCATCGAATTGTAATGAAAGTCTTTGACTACGCCAATTACCGTAAATTCCAGCACTTTGCCAGTCATTGTATTGTCTACCGTATAAAGCTTACGGCCCACTACATTTGCCCCACCCATCATACGAGCGCAGGTTTCGTTTATCACTACAGCGGTAGAATCGGTGCCGTAATGGCGGCTAAAATTGCGGCCCTGCACCAGTTGCATGCCCAGCAGGGGTACATAATCGTAATCTACCGGCCAGTATTGCATATTGAATGAGTTGGAGGCGTTCATAGTGGGGTCCAGCGAAAAAGTATTGTCGCTGCGGGCCGAATTACTTACAGGAAGATAGCCCGCTTTAGATACCATTTGCACACCTTGCAGTTGCCGCATTTTGTTCAAAAAGGCATCCATGTTGCTTCGTAATACCCAGGTTTCATCCAGCAGCAGCACCTGTTCCTTGTCAAATCCAAGTTTAGATTGACGGATAAACGTAATTTGTTTGTACACCACAATAGTGCCGGTTATAAGCACAGTAGCAATAAAGAATTGAAATACCACCAGGGCGTTGCGCAGATAGCTGCGCGATGAACTGAGCAGCATTTTGCCCCTGAGTGCCTGTACAGGCTTGAAAGAGGAGATGATAAATGCCGGATATGCACCTGCCACCAAGCCCACAAGTACAGCCAGTATCAGCACGGCCCCCAGTTGCTGTGGTTGCGCAAAATCCTGCATGGTAAATGTTTTTCCGCTTAGCTGGTTAAAGAATCCCAGGACGGTCCATACCAGCAGCAAGGCGAGGCCGGTGGCAAGCAGGGCCGTGAGTACCGATTCGGACAAGAACTGCCTTATCAAAGCGCTACGTTGTGAGCCCAGCACCTTGCGAATGCCAATTCCGCGGCTTCGGCTGCCCGAGTTGGCGGTAGATAAATTTACAAAATTGACACAGGCAAGCAGGAGAATGAAAATTGCCGCAACCGAAAATATATACACATACAAAATATTTCCGGCTGGTGTAAGCTCCGGAAAGCGGTTGCTGCGCAGGTGTATATCGCGCAGCGGCATCAGGTGATATTGCAGTTTATTTCCGGCTTTCTCAAAATCTTCCATTGATTTTATTTGCATAAACTGCATGGCCTGCGGCGCTACGTATTTTTCTATTAGCTGGGCAAAATGCTGCTTAAATGCGGCAGGGTTGGTGCCGGATTTGAGCAGGATGTACGTATGAAAATTATGACTCAGGTAATTTCCAAACTGGTAGTTGGTCAGGTTGTCCATCGAAAACAGGATGTCGAACCTGAAATGGCTGTTGCGAGGCATATTGGCTACCACTGCAGTAATCTTGTAAGCATGCAGTTGGTCTTCCATTACTTCCAGGGTTTTGCCTGCCGCTTGTGTGGTGCCGAAATATTTGTTGGCAGTGTTTTCGGATATCACCACGGTGTTGGGCTCGTGTAGTGCTTTGGCTGTAGTGCCATCCAGTACTTTAAAGGTAAACACATCAAATACCGTGGAGTCGGCATAGCAAATGCTGGTTTCGTTGATGAATTCATTTCCCTTTTTTACCTGCCTGTTGCCCGATGAAGCATAAAAGCGGGTGTACTCTTCCACTTCGGGATAATCTTTGCGCAGGGTAGGGCCCATAGGGTCCGATGATACGCATATCTTCATTTCGTTGCTGCCAAAGCGGATGTCGGCATCCACACGGTAAATGCGGTCGGCCTTTGTGTGAAAGCGGTCGTAGCTCAACTCATCCAGCACATAGGCGGCTATCAGCAAAAAGCTGCCAAGCCCTATGGCAAGGCCGGCAATATTGATGAGCGAAAATGTTTTTTGCTTAAGCAGGCTGCGCCAGGCTATTTTAAACGAATTGGCAAACATGGCTGTTGGTGTTGTATGTGGTGCAATGGCTGATTGTGTAGGTGTGCGGTAGCTGTATGTGGATGGCAATGATTGTACTTTGCAAATTTTGCTGCTTGTGTGCCGGTGCTTTTACACCAGGATGTTTTCGGTTACGGTTTGCCCATCCAGCATGCGCACAATGCGGTGGCTGAAGCGTGCATCGTGCTCGCTGTGGGTTACCATTACAATAGTGGTGCCCTGCTCGTTGAGGTCGGTGAGCAGTTGCATCACCTCGTTACCGTTACTGCTGTCCAGGTTTCCGGTAGGTTCATCTGCCAAAATCAATTTTGGATTGTTAACTACGGCACGGGCCACGGCCACCCTTTGCTGCTGTCCGCCGCTTAGCTGCTGCGGGTAGTGGTTGCGGCGGTGCATAATCTGCATTTTGTCCAGCACCTCTTCTACCCGTGCTTTGCGTTCGGCGGCTTTCATGTTGCAGTACACCAGCGGCAGCTCTACGTTTTCAAATACCGTGAGCTCATCAATGAGGTTAAAACTTTGGAACACAAAACCAATGTTACGCTTACGCAAATCGGCACGGCGCCGCTCGTTGTAGCCGGCCACTTCCATGCCGTTGAACATGAAGCTGCCGCCATCGGGGTCGTCGAGCAATCCAATAATGTTGAGCAGCGTGCTTTTGCCACAGCCGCTAGGCCCCATAATAGCAACAAATTCGCCTTCTTTCACCTCAAGGCTTAGCTTGTTAAGCGCAATCGTTTCTACCTCATCGGTGCGATAGTACTTTTCCAGGTTGGTAATCTTTATCATAGTAGTATATGTGTGTTGTTGTTAGTAATATTTGTAAAAAACATCAAGCGGGTGAATGCTTTGCGGGGCAGCCATGTTTCGGCTTGTTTTTGGGGCAACTTTATGTTCTTTTTCGTTGCAACCCGTTGCATTACTGCAAGTAAGGGCCATGAGCAAGGGCAAAGCTAACACGGCTATATGCATAAGCATTCCGCCAAATGTGAACCTAATGAATAATAGTGTTTTCATAATCCCTCAATTTTTCAAAATCAGTTCCTGAATGTCTCCAAAGTTTTCGTAGCTGCTCGTAATCACTTTATCGCCGGGCTTCAGGCCTTGCAACACTTCGTAATAGTCGGGATTTTGCCGGCCTACGCTTATATCTACCTTGTAGGCCTTGCTGCCGTTTTCCGATAACCTAAAAATCCAGTTCCCTCCCGTTTGCTGGTAGAAGCCTCCTTTGGCCAGCAGTATTGCCTGCGTTTCATCGCTCAGTGCCAGGCGTATTTGCAGGCTTTGTCCGCGGCGTATGCCTTCGGGCACTTGCCCGGCAAATTCCATATCTACCTGAAAGCGGCCGTTGGTTACCTGTGTATACACTTTTTTAATGCGCAGTATATAGTCTTTGCCGGCAAAGGTGAAGGAGCCCTCCAGCCCGGTGAAGATTCGGCTGATGTAGTGCTCGTCAATATCTACCCGTACTTTAAAGCCGGTGGTTACATCCAGCTGCCCCAGCCGCTGTCCCTTGTTTATATTTTGCCCAATTTCTGCGTCAAGTGAGGTCAGCTGCCCGTCAATGGGTGCCCTTACTACCAGGTCGCCTACTTTGCGGCGCATCAGCTCAAGTGTGTGTTGCATGCGTTCCAGCGATTGCCGGTCTTGTGTGGTCATGGTGTTTACGGCTTCCGCGTCCTGCTTCAAAATTTCTTCTGTCAGTTTTTTGCGGCGAACCTGGTAGTTGTAGGCATTCTCCGATTGTTTAAACTCTTGCTGGGCAATTACCTTTTGCTCGTACAGGCGTTTGTTCATGGTGTAAACCCGTTCGGCCTCGGCAAGAGCATTGTCTACTTCGGCCATTTGGTTAAGCAGGCGTGTGGTGTTTTGTGTGGCGTTGTTTTTGCTTATGTTCATTTGTGTGAGTACGTTAAACACTGAAGTTTCCTGGGTGGCAAGGCTTAGTTCGAGGTCGCTGTTGCTCAATCGCAAAATGGGCTGGCCTTTTGTCATCATGGCGCCGTCTTCTACATACTTTTCTTCTACACGGCCGCCTTCCTGCGCATCCAGGTAAATGGTGGTAAGGGGCAGCACCACGCCATTTACGGGTATCAGTTCTCTAAACGGGCCTTTGCTTATTTCAGTAATGGTAATGCGTTCGGTATCTACATTGAGCTTGCTGCCACCGCGGGTTAAGTAAAGGCTGCCGGTAATAATAATAATTGTTGCAGCTATGCCGGCAATGGTAAGTATCCGCTTGGTTATCCAGGTCTTCTTTTGTATGCTTCTGTCCACGGTATTCGCTTTTTGTGTGCGGTTATGCCAAATAGTATGAAACTTCTGTGCCAAAACTGTAACACATTGAAAATCAGCATTTAAATTATTTTGGAATACTTTACGCTGTACGGTTCCGGTACAAAAACTGTCCGATTCTGATACACATGCCTGTATCGCCATTTGGGCCGGGTCTGGGTCATAAGGCTGTATGCCCAATAGCGGTTTTGCCTTTTTGGTTATTCAGGCTACTTTTGAGCATCGTGCTTCAGCAGGCTGCCACCCACGTTATCCGGTTATGACACTTAAAAACGCCTCACTGCTTGTAATAGACGATGATGCTGATGTGCTTACAGCCGTGCGCCTGCTGCTGAAGAGCCAGGTACGCCAGGTATTTACCGAAAGGGAACCCGCGAATATACCCACACTTTTTGCTGCCGGCCACGACTACGATATCATTATGCTCGACATGAATTTTCATGCCAGCGTCAATACGGGCAACGAAGGGCTTTACTGGCTGCGGCAACTGAAGCAGTTGGGTAGCAAGGCGGCCATTATAATGATTACCGCTTATGCCGATGTAGACCTGGCCGTGCGTTCGCTAAAAGTAGGCGCCACCGATTTTGTGGTGAAGCCATGGCAAAACGACCGGCTTATCGAAACCCTGAAAGAATGCCTTATTAAGGTGGCTTCAAATGGTGCGCCTGCAAGCAAAGCCGCTGCCACTCCTGCCCTGGAACTGCTGGGCCAAAGCGATGCCATGCAGGCGGTGTTTCAAAAAATAGAAAAGGTAGCTCCCACCGATGCCAACATTTTGATACTGGGCGAAAATGGCACCGGCAAAGACCTGGTGGCCAAAGCCATTCACGACCATTCGCTCAGGGCGCAGGGCCCCTATGTAAAAGTGGATGTGGGCGCCCTAACCGAAACGCTGTTCGAAAGCGAGCTGTTTGGCCATGTAAAGGGCGCGTTTACCGATGCCCGCGACAACCGCACCGGACGCTTTGAAGCGGCAAATGGTGGCACGTTGTTTCTCGACGAAATTGGCAACATTACCCTGCAGCAGCAAAGCAAACTGCTTACGGTGCTGCAAAACAGGCAGGTAATACGCCTGGGTAGCAACAACCCGGTTGACATAGACATACGACTGCTGTGCGCCACCAACTTACCTGTGCAGGAACTGGCCAAAGAAAGCCGCTTTCGCAAAGACCTTATTTACCGCATCAACACGGTAGAAATTGTGCTGCCGCCCCTGCGTAAGCGCGGCAACGATATTGCCCTGCTGGCAAGGCACTTTGCCGGCCTGTATGCTCGCAAGTACCTGAAGCCAACGGTAGAACTGCACCCTTCGGCGCTGGACAAACTGGTGAAGTATCATTTTCCCGGCAATGTGCGCGAATTGCAGTATGCCATTGAGCGTGCCGTAATTATGTGCGATGGCGATGTAATCCGCGACAGCGATATTCTTTTTTCGCCTATAGAAAGCACACTGCCACAGGAAGAAGAAACTGCCGATACCCGACTGAACGTAATTGAACGCAACACCATTTTGAAAGTGATAGAAAAGAACAACGGAAACATCAGCAAGGCTGCCAAGGAACTGGGGCTTACCCGCACCGCACTGTATCGCAGGTTGAATAAGTATGATATTTAGCGTGCAAAGGATTGAGTGGAGAGAAGTTCAGGAGTTCGTGAGTTCAGCAGTTCGTGAGTTCGTGAGTTTGTGGGTTGCCAGGCTGCAGCATTCGTGGGTTGTTGGGTTTGTGGTTAAGGGTGTGATACAAGGGTATTTTATTGTGTGAAAGGGGTATGAATGTGGATATGTTTGTGTGATTATATGTTTATCAGCCTTCACTACATCTGCCGTCAACCGTCATCTGTCATCCGTCACTTGTCATCTAATGATCAAAGACTACCGTTTTCGCCTCATCCTCCGCGTTGTGCTGTTGTTTGCAACAGCCTATGCCATTGCATGGCTGTACCTGCGCGGGCAGCACCTGTATGCGGGCATAACGGGTGTGGCGGCGGCATGGTTGGTATACAACCTTTACAGCATACTGAAGCAGGCTCAGAACGAAGTGCAGGAGTTTGCCGAAAGCGTACATTATCGCGACTTCAGCCGTCACTTCAATGTAAAGATGGCGCCCAGCGAACTACAGCCCCTGCGTGAGGGGTTCAACGAAATAAACAACACTTTTAAAGAAATACGCAGCGAAAAGGAAATGCAGTACCAGTACCTGCAAAAAATACTGGAACTGGTAGACACCGGCATCCTGAGCTTTAGAACTGAAACCCGCGAAGTAAACTGGATGAACGACAGTTTTAAACGCATGCTGGGTATTCCGTATATGCGCACGCTCGACTCGCTGGAAAAGCGCGATTCAGCCCTGTACCACGAAGTGATAGACATTAAGCCCGGCGAGGGGCGGATTGTACACATTGAAAAGGAGGGTCGCCCATTGAGGCTGCTCATCAACGCTACTGTTTTTCAAACGGAAGGTGTGCCCAATAAAATAATAGCCTTTCAAAACGTGAATGAAGCGCTGGATGAAACGGAAGCAAAAGCCTGGCAAAAGCTGCTGCGTGTGATGACGCATGAAATCATGAACTCCGTAGCCCCTATCAGTTCGCTGGCCGATACGCTTAAGAAAAACCTTGAACACACCCTTGCAGCCAAAAACGAACAGGACGATGATTGGGAAGACCTGGAGCTGGGCCTCGAAACCATACGCCGCCGGAGCGAGGGCCTGCTCAAGTTTGCCGAAAGCTACCGCTCGCTCAACAAAATAACCGAGCTTAACTTGCAGCGTATACCGGTGAGCAGCCTGTTTGGCAACCTGACCAGCCTGATGGCGCCTACTCTCGACCAGAAGCAGATTCAACTCGATACCATCTTGAAAGAACCCCAACTTGAAGTGCTTGCCGACCTGAGCCTGATAGAACAGGTACTCATCAACCTGATGGTCAACGCAATTGAAGCTGTAAAGGATATCGACGTGCCGCTCATTACGCTGTCGGCCTATACCGATGGTAACAAGATAGCCATAAAGGTAGCCGATAACGGACCCGGTATTGATGCTGATTTGCTAGACAAGATTTTCATCCCGTTTTTCAGCACCAAAAAAACCGGCAGTGGTATTGGCCTCAGCCTGTGCAAACAAATTATGCTGCTGCACAAAGGCAGCATACATGTACAAAGTGTGGTGGGTAAGGGTACGGCCTTTGTAATAGCAGTAGGTAAGGTGGAGCCGGCTTAAGTAGCCTTTGTTTCAAACGCAAGTGCAACTTGTTTGGCTGATAGCCGCTTATTTTGCTCTTTCATGGCACCCCCATACTCCGCATTCCTTTTCGACCTAAACGGCACCATGATAGACGATATGCCCTATCATGTGCAGGCTTGGCACCGTATTCTGAACAATTTTGGCGCCAACATAAGCCTGGAGCGCATGAAACAGGAATGCTATGGCAAAAACGATGAACTGCTGGAGCGTATATTTCCCGGCCGGTTTGGTGCCGAAGAAAAGCAGCGAATGAGCCGCGCCAAAGAAGAAGCTTACCAGGCTGCCATTTTGCCGCAGCTGAAGTTGCTGCCCGGCCTGCAGCAACTGCTTGATATGGCTGCCCAAAGCGGCATTTGCATGGCCATTGGCTCGGCGGCCATTATGTTAAATATTGATTTTGTGCTGGACCATTTGAATATCCGCTCGTACTTTGACGTGTTGGTAAGCGCCGACGATGTGCAGCACAGCAAACCGCACCCCGAAACCTACCTGCAGTGTGCCCAAAGGCTGGGTGTGCAGCCGGCACAGTGCCTGGTATTTGAAGATGCACCCAAAGGCGTGGAAAGCGCCGTCAACGCCGGCATGGATGCGTGGATAATTACCGGCATGCATACCGCAAGCGAGTTTGACGGCTTTGGCAGCGTGGTAGGTATAAGCACCGACTTCAATACGGTAATGCAAAAGCTGTTCGTAATCCCATAGCCATCAGGACAGTGCAGGTTTGCTGGGCGGGCAAAGGCTGTAATTTTCACCCGTTAATTTCTGTGTATGAAAAGATTTGCTTGCGCTGCCAGGGCCGTCCTGCTTTTGGCCCTTTTTCTCACATCATGTATGTTATCTGCCAACGCCCAGTCTTTGCCTAAAAAGGCCGACATACTTCAGGCCATGGTATTGGCTAATAAGTATTTTATGGATAAATGGCCTGATCCCGGCAAGCCCATTTTTACCAACATAGAGCGCCCAAGCAATATATGGACCCGCGCCGTGTACTACGAAGGGCTGATGGCGCTGTATGGTATTAAGGCCGACAAGGCGTATTACGACTATGCGGTACAGTGGGGCGAAAAGCACAAATGGGGCCCGCGTGGCGGCATACAAACCCGCAATGCCGACAACCATGCCTGCGGCCAAACTTATATTGACCTGTACCAGGTAGATAAAAAAGAGGAAAGGGTAAAAGATATAAAAGCCAGCATAGACCTGATGGTGAAGAGTGAAAAGCTGGACGACTGGAACTGGATAGACGCCTTGCAAATGGCCATGCCTGTGTACACCCGCCTGGGGGTGCTGTACAACGATACGGCTTACTTCCGCAAAATGTACCGCATGTATGCCTTTACCAAGTACCGCCATGGGGGCAATGGATTGTACAACCCCGTAGAAAAGCTGTGGTGGCGCGACAAAGATTTTGTGCCGCCCTACAAAGAACCCAACGGCGCCAACTGCTACTGGAGCCGCGGCAATGGCTGGGTAGTGGCCGCCCTGGTACGCACGCTGGATATGCTGCCGAAAGATGAACCCGGATACACTGAGTATCTGCAAGACCTGCGAGATATGCTGCAGGCCCTGGTACCGCTGCAGCGCAACGATGGCTTCTGGAATGTAAGTCTGAAAGACCCCACTCACTTTGGCGGCATGGAGCTGAGCGGGACGGCACTTTTTATATATGGCATGGCCTATTGTGTAAACAAAGGCCTGGTAGACCGCAATACCTACCTGCCGGTAATTACAAAAGCATGGAACGCCCTGGTAAAAGACTGCCTGCACCCAACCGGCCGCCTGGGCTTTGTGCAGGGAACGGGCAAAGAACCCAAAGACGGGCAACCGGTTACCTACACCAGCCTGCCCGATTTTGAAGACTACGGGCTTGGTTGCTTTTTGCTGGCAGGGCGTGAAGTGTATAGGTTGAAGTAGGTGTTATTGGGTTGAGAAGTTAATTGTTTGATCCCGATCATCGGGAGTTAACCAGGGTGCATAGATGTATCAATGGTGTGACGGAGAGTAGGGTGAAATAGGAAACAAATACTAAGGAATTGCATACATGACAGTAGGCAATAGGCTTGCCTTACCCTTCTTAATAGTGTTCGCGGTCCTTTATTTCTTCGCTACTCAGTGGTT
>Ga0114939_10001912_pt1 | contig 16067 bp, 16 predicted proteins | sample AshMeaCrysSpring_FD_87196 | JGI IMG/M metagenome (GOLD analysis project Ga0114939, IMG submission 87196) | Groundwater microbial communities from Big Spring, Nevada to study Microbial Dark Matter (Phase II) - Ash Meadows Crystal Spring | ecosystem: Environmental > Aquatic > Deep subsurface >... | reverse complement strand
GGGAACTCGCGGCAAGTTTATGACACAATTTGTCACAGACCTTAATCTCTGAAAGCTCAATTTTGCGTTATTGTGCGGCAAGTTTATGCTAGAAAATTTGGCAAAGTTATGCCGGAAGTCACAATTCTCTTCAAAACGCCGAATAGCGGAACGAACAATGCGTTCGAGCCTTTCTGAGGTTGGAGGTTCGATTTTGAGATGACGCAAACGCTCTCTGGCAGCTATTTCTAAAGATTCTGGTTTGAGATCGTAGGCTAAAACTTGGCTTTCTAACCATGCAGTGAGGTCAAGAGCATCTTTAACAGTTGCCTCGGTGATACCAAGAAATTCACGCACGATAGCGCGGTGAGCTTTGATGGTTCTTCCTTGCCAATCATAGCTATCAAATTTATCGGGGGGAACTTTTAGGACTTGGGCAACATAACAAACTACATCGCGGGGGATATCAGCTTTGGATGTGGGGAAACGACCTTCGTATTGAAAATATTTGAGTAACAAAGCTATTCCCAAACGATTAGAAGCTGTTTTCTTGGTTAAAAGGTCTAATTCAGTGGGAATAAGTGTCCAGTGTTCGATTAGTTCTTCTGGCTGCCAGGAGCGTTTCATTTATGGGAAATATGCCTCAAATATCCCTTATTATTCTGTGTCATGGGAGTTAGATGAGAACATTAATTAATTTTTTATGATTTGACGCGGACTTAAATTATTGCAGCTTCTAACCAGAGACTGCAATACTTTGCTGATTCGCTTTATTCTTATTTTCCTACAATCAAGGTAAGACAAAAGATTGAGGAAGGGCGAGTTATGACTACTTTAACTGTCCCAACTACTAAAAGCTGCAAAACTTCTCGCGACCATCTGACAGATAAGGAAGTAAAACTATTAATTGAGGCGGTGAAGAATAAAGGTGGGTGGTATTCTTTTAGAAATTCCCTTCTTATTTTAATGCTTTACCGTCATGGACTCAGACGAAGAGAAGCTGCTTGTTTAAGATGGTCGGATGTAGATCTATTTGAAGGCACAATTTACATCAGACGCATTAAGGGTTCTCGTTCTGGTCGTCATCCACTTCAGGGGGATGAGATGAGGGCTTTGAAAAAACTGAAACGAGATTACTCTCCTTCACCGTTTGTCTTTACTGGCAATCGCCACACTCCTTTGAGTGAGAGGACTATCAGTCATATTGTTCATCAAGCAGGATTGTCGGCTGGTTTTGATTTTCCCGTTCATGCACATTTACTTCGTCATGCTTGTGGCTATCATTTGGCGAATAAGGGAGTAGATACGAGAATCATTCAGGATTACCTTGGTCATGCCAATATTCAGAATACTGTCAGGTATACACAGCTATCAGCAGCTAAATTTGAGGGCTTGTGGAATTAATCTAAAAAAAAGTGATGTTGAAATGCTTCTGGGGTAAGGGTTTCAAGCTAGATTGCACTTGGTGACAGCTTCGCTAGTTTTCCCCCAACTTAAATGTTGAAGCAATTGTTGAAGCAAACGTTGAAGCTGCAAGGCTTACACAGTCTACTGTTGAAGCAATTGAAGCAATTTTATTAACTTCAGCCAGGAAAAAAGTTACTTTAAATTTTCAATTTTGGTTTTTAGGTTTCACTGTCTGCCAAATCCTCTAAAAGCCTTTGTTTGATTAGGTTTTTATCTTGTGAGGATAATAGATCGATAATTTCTAAAACATCTTTTGCTTCAACTCCAAAAGAAAAAGTAGCCAAATTTGACTTAACTGCTTCAACATTTTGTTTTATAAGGCTTTCAGCTTCAGCGTTTATTTCAGCATTTGCTTCAATACGAGAATTAATTGCTTCAGCACCTTTTATTTTTTCTCCAGCCAATGTAGCCGAAACTGGTTCAACTGCTTCAACACCTTTATTAGTAAGGTTTACAGCTTCAACATTTGCTTCAACAACTGCTTCAACATCAAAATCAACTGCTTCAACATGGTTATTTAGCTTGATATCTGACAGGTAAAATTTACCAGTGCGATCTCCTCGTGAAGTGTCTCGTTGTTTCTTAATCTTGGGAAATAGTTCGGCAAATCGTTGATAGATCTGATTGGGAGCTTTGACGTTGCGATCGCCCCGTCTTGGCTGTTCGTGCCAAATCTTTTTCTCTTTGCCCTTATCTGTCGCAATAATTTCTAACGTGCCATTGTTGATATACCATTCCCTGAGTAATTCCCAGAGATCATTAATATAAACCTTGCTGCCAGTTTGATATTCCAAGCCCAGATCTTGAGCGAACGCCCAAAGGTGGTTGGTTTCTTTTTGAATATCTTGTAGTGCCTGTTCGGTGCAGCTATAGTCAAGACCGTTTACTGCTAGCTTTTCTAGTGCCTTCAACATTTTGTTGAGTAGGGCTGGGCAAACTTGCTCTTTAATAAAGTAGGGGTCGTAGCGAAAACGGCTGTCGGCTTCTAATTCCCCTTTGGATGGATCGGCATTAACTTTGTAGGTTTTGTTAAAGTTGAGTACCGCCCAACGAGATTGAATTGCTTCTAGTCCAGCTTTGAGATTGGGGGTTTCGTTGACGTTGAACAAAAATACAGTAGATAGATTCATGGTATGGGAATCTACCCCTTTGCGTTCCATATCTAAAGATTCACCAGTAATCGCTTTTTTAAGAGATTCAATGCGGTCTAGTTCGTCAAAACTACTGTTTTCACTGCTCCAGTTAATTCTCGTTCCTTCTAGCTTGGCAAGATCGAATTTTCTACCATTGTCATAAGCTTTAAAGTCACCAATGGTAGCGTCGCTCATGCCAATTTCGCCGAACAGCAATCTAACTGCTTCTCTGAGAGTATCTTTACCGTTGTTACCGTCTCCCTTGCATAGTAAAGCCTTAACTGTCCGTCCTCGGTATTTGCGAATGGTGGCTAAATCTAAGGAAGCTGCCATTGTCTGAATGAATAGCTGCTGCTGTTCGGGTTCGAGACAGCTTAACATCCTGTCGCATTGGGTAGGGTCGGCATCGGGGTCGAAGTTAAATTCGCTGACGTAGGTATAGATTACTTCGGGGTCGTGGGGTACTAATTCCCAAGAAGCAACTCCATTGTTCCAGTTGATTTTAACTACTCCGTTGAGACAGTTAATACCTGGAGGATTGATTTGTTCGGGAGCAACTTCAAAGTATTCCAGCACCCATTTCCAGATATTTTCGACGTGGGTAGCATCAGCGTAGGCGTATTTCCAACCTGTTTTGGTTTCTACTGGAGTGGTGTCGCACCAATTAACGATTCGTTTTCTGGCTTTAACTCGACAAGCCTTTTGATAATGAGTGCCAACCCACTGATAAAGCTTGCCGTTAAAAGAGATCCAGTGAGTGTCGGAGAAAATAGTGTCTATACACATTTGGGGATACTTCTTTGCGGATGGGGGCGGTGTTGTGGGAACTTCTGGGTTAGGAAGTTCTTCTCGGTACGGTTCGATGGCTTCCCAGACTTGGGCTTTAGTTAAATTGTAGTCTTCGATCCAGTCAGCTACATCGATTCCTCCAGATGAAGGTAAGTTATGCCAGAAAGGAGAGTTAGGAAAAGCATAGAGCCATTGGGCATCTTTAAAGTCAGTAGCTATGGTTTCCATATGCTTGATTCCTGGTTCATCCCGATCAGGACAGAGGACAATTTTTTTAGCCTCCTCTAAATCTTGGGTGTCTGACTCTCGCCACTTGCCAGAACCACCAATATTAGTAGTAGCGGGTAAGTCTAAATTCCAAAGTGCATCGGCACAAGTTTCACCTTCTACTATAAAGATAGTTTTTCCTTGGGCGATCGCTTCTCTTATTTCCCGATAGCGATAAATAGGAATATCTACTCGTTCGATTCCTTTTAACCCTTTTACCCATTCTCGACCATTCCAATGTTCTTGCCAACGTTTGGGCTTGCTACCTTTGCCGTCATCGATGCGAACTACGCGGACTAAAGGCTTTCCTTGGCGGTCGGGATACTCCCAAGTTCTTTTCTGAGCAGGTCTGATGGCTTTTTGGGGCTTATCTTTTGGGGCATAATAATAACTTCCTTCAGAATCTTGCTTGCTGGTCATTTTCCAACTGGGAGCGGGTTCTGCGTCGCGTTTACAAACTGACAGATTGCCTAGAAAATAGCACCAATCGGGTTTTCCGCAGTGAGGACAGGGATTGTGCTTGGTTACTTGCTGAAGATTTTCTGTTATCATGGGTGTATGTATTTTCAATATGATGATTCCGCCATCTCTATCTACAGAGAAAGCGGGATTTACATTCTGAGAGCAGTTGTTAACTTTGGTCAGTTGGGCAACTGCTTTCTGGGTTTTTAGCTTAGATAAGAGAATTGTAAACTGGAATCTGTTGCTGGTTGGTATTTTTGTTAGTAGTTTTCATATTCATATTCTTTTAGGGGGTAGATTCTCTAAATAATCTCAAATTTATTAATATTTATGATTTATATTGACTAATATAGAGAAATTAGGTTAAAGACATGGGCTAATCCGTTCTTAATTACTGCTTAACCAATATAACTTTGCTTATCTTTGAATGACAGTTGCTTGTTTGAGAAGATAAAAGCGACAAGCGCGATTGCGTTGAAGCAGTTGTGAGAAATGTTGAAGCAATTGTTGAAGCAAACGTTGAAGCTGTAATGCTTACACAGTTTAATGTTGAAGCAATTGAACCAATTTTGACTACATTGGCTGGAGAAAAAAGTAAAAAGTATTGAAGCAAATATGACTTGTCGCTTTTTTTCAACTATTAACCAATTCATTGGGAGTCAAACGTAACGGTTGAACTTTGTGTTCGTGTTCTCCCTCAACAGGAACGAGGTTAACCTCTACCTCATAACCAGCAGCAGCAGCAAGCTTGGCTAAAGTCTTCAATTTCGGTGTTTGCTTACCCGATTCAATTCTGGCTAACTGAGACTGTTTCATACCTACCTTGGCAGCAAATTCTCTTTGAGTTAAACCAATTCCTTCTCGCAGAGTAATAACTGCCCGTGCTAGCTCAAATTCAGGGGAGAGAGCATCATATTCTGCTTTGACTTGTGGATCGGATAAGATCTTGTCGCGGATAGAATCCCAGGTAATAGTATTGGCAGTCATTGTTTTTTCCTCTTTTTCTTAGTTTTGTTATCATTTGGGTTATTTTGCTGTTCTTGAGCTAAAAATTCTTTTCTTCTCTTTTCAGCTAACTCAATCTCTTTCTTTGGTGTTTTCTGAGTCTTCTTCTGAAATCCATGTAATAAGATAAACCGCCTTCCCGTGTAGGCAAAATAGAAAATGCGATAGATGTTGGTACTTTGCTCGACTCGGATTTCATACAGTTTGGTGTTAACAATAGGACACACATAAGGCATTCCTACCGATGTACCTTTGTCCTGAAGTAGATCGAAGATTTGGGCAAACCTAGCTTGGACTTTGGCTTCTTGCTCTAGAAACCAGTCATAGACTACAGGATTACCACTAGGAGACTGATAAAATTCAATCTTCCATTGAGCCACTAGATTACTTACCTCCTACGATAACAAAAATGTTATCAGAAAACTACTTTAAAGTAAGGTGGTTTATTTAGAAATTTTACGTTTGTCGCTCGATATATTTAATCCAAGCTAAAGCTTTTTTACCATTTCTACTATCGAGAGAATTAAACTCAGCTAAAGAGCGATCGCGGGGAATGTCGGGTAACTTTTTTGCTGCCCAAGCGACCACGAAGTGCCTCAGCGAAGCTGAGACCGCATCATCAGACGAATGCCAATTTCCCCAGGGTTGCCCGATCCACTCATTGAGAATCACTGCTACTTCTCGACCAGGAAAGTTTTACCACTACCCGATGCACCACGCTCGTGCTAGTCTTACTCTTATAGTAGCTAAGATGGCTTTTTTGAACATAGTTCTTGATTGCCCTGACAGTAAGCCAGGGTACGAATGTTGCTAGTAGTAGGTGTACCTTTGCCAGCGAGAAGAATAGGTATAATTTCCCTGTCTAAAACTCCTGCGTTTATCGATGATTTCTAATTGGTTGCGATGACAACTGGTAACTTTTCCGCGCAGATTGATTAAGTAATCGCTGCCAAATCTCATGCTGATTCTTCCTGTTTTTCCTGCTTCACGATGAGGGGTAAGGATTAGGACGCGGGTGTTAGGTCGAATTTGATAGCCTGGAAGGTCGAGGGATAGCTGTATGTAATTCATTTCGGTCAAGCCTAAAAATGCCTTGATTAGCCACCGCGAAAAATCTTGAATCAGATATCCGCGATGGCTTAAATAGTAGGTTTATGCTGCTAAATATTCGCTTACAGCTTCATCTATCTTTTGACGAAGGCGATCGCTAATATATTTCTCTGGATTAGTTGAGAATTCGTCAATCAAATCGTTGATAGCCTCATACATTAGGGGAACTAAAACGAATGAGGGAACTTGACTGTATTCGCTTTCTGCATAGATAAAGTTTTCGGCGATGTCTTCGAGACAATCAGATAGAGAAATGGTGTATCGGTCTATTTTCTGAGTCATAATGAATTATTTTCGGGAATTTGTAGCGAAAAATTTTGATATTGGGTGCAGTCGGTCTGAACCGCACCCACAAAACAGGTTTTGATTACTAATAATTGGTTAGCTGTTGAGCGAATTTCTCACAGGCGTACCACACCATGAGATTTTTAAAAGAGTCAATGCTAGAGAGCATATCGCTACGTCCAAACTCAGCAATCATCGCAGCTACATTTTTATAGCCCATCGCTTCGGCATCTTCTACCGCCATCTCCCAAATTTCGTCAGCAAATTTATCGAAAATTTTGACGGTATGGGCTGTGTAGGTAATATATGGGTATCCCGCGTCAGCACCATGTAAAGCGATATCTTCAGCGTGTTCTTTTAGGTTGGTTTTAAACCAATTTTGGAAGGATTTAGATCGGATAATCATCTTGAAAACTCTTGAAACTTTAATCGTTGAAGGGAAGTAACCAGCGTTATTTACTGGTTACTGTTTGATGCTTACCAGCGTGGTTGGTAACCTGTGGTGTAGTAGTTATACTCGTCGAAATCGCAGCCGATATGTTTGGCTGTTTCTGATTCGACTAGATAATCCAAACCAAAAGCATGGGTGTCTGCATAGCGTTGCATTCCGCGAATTTTGATTTCTGCTTCAAAATTTTTGAGATATTTGGATTTTCTGATCTCGCTCCAAGAACAGCGATAAAAGGTGTTGATGGTTTTGAGATATCCAGATATTTCTGCTTCGCTACAGCCTAGATAAGCTATAAAAGCTGGTTCGGTTTCGGTAGCATTGCCCCAATTGTGACGGTCTTCTTTGAGGGCTTCACAAATTGCTACACTCTGGCATAGTTGCGTAACTTTAAAGCTTCCTTTTGGGGAAACTTTTAAAACTGAATCGTTTAACATGATAATTACCTCATTAAAATTGATGTAGGTAAGCCGAGAGAAAGATGCTTTGGTCGGTGTCCCTCTCGGCTTTGGTTGTTTTATTAAGCTGCTGCTTCAAGTTGAGCAATGGTCATTCTGGTTTCGAGCTTGGCAACTGAAAATTCATTGCGTAGCTGATTTAATTTAATGGTTAATTTTTCTCTTTGCACTTTAACTTCTTTGAGTTTTGCTAGAGATTCTAAATAGTCAGGCTGCTGTCTCAACTCCAAACGTTTGGCTTTGCGATGCTGTTCGTTAGTTAAGGATGAATTAGAAGCGATTTCTACTTCAATTTCTCCATCCATAAAACTGATACGCTCGGTTTGAATTTCGAGTTGACAAGAAGCATTGAGGATTTTAAATTCTATCTCTGCAATGACTTGAGGATATTGATGTAATTTCATAGGTCGGTGTCCTTTAGTTGAACTAAAGATATTATAGCATGACTGTCATGTAAAATAAAGTTTTTTTGGATGTCTGACTTGCTATGATTGAGGTGAAGCTAATAATGATAACCATGCCTAAAGGTAGACCAGGGGGCAACCCAGAATTAGAAAAGTATCAGTTTCAGCAGAAGTATGACTGGGACGAACCTTGTACTGAAAAAATGACTTTGCGTATGCCTCAAGGGATGAAAGCAGCAATTAAAGCGGGATTAATTGAGGATTGGCAAGAAGTAGCGAGACGGGCGATCTCGGCAGAGATTGATCGCGTGAGCGAGAAACAAGAAAACTAAAACAGGGACAACTGCACGGGAGGAGGAACGGGAACACCGAGCCACCAACAGCCACCAGAACCCAAAGCACCAGCAGAAGACCAAGAAACCCTAGACCACGAAGGAGGTAAACAACCAGAGGGCAACCACAACAACACCCGCCGACCGTGACCGAGAGTAAAAGCCAGCGATTATGTGTATTGAAAAATTTACAATTAATACTGGGCAATAGTTTTACGCTGTAAAATAATTACATGACGATAATCTGAATAATAAATATTTAGTACAAATTATGGCAATTGGAGAAGGAACTATTGAAGAAAATAGTGCAAAATACACTATTTTAATGGCTGAAAATCAAACCCTGACAGAAGCCCTACAAAGACTTTTTGATAACAATAAGTATCCAGAAAATGATACTTACCTTGTTGTAACACTACCAAACGCACAATATAAAGTCATTCTTTTCTCCGATCTCAACAACATATTACAAAACATGGGGTATGACATCCCGACTCAGCCTCTATCAGACTTGCCCATTATTCCTCCAGTGAGTCGTGTTGTTTCCAAAGATACAACCGAAGCTGGTTTAGAGATTCTCGATTGGGTTGATACTCATCCTCAATCAACAGTTGTTGTAACCGATGCAGGAAAATTTGTTGGTCTGTTTGTCAATCCAAATAGGTCTGGAGACTCAGGTTTAGTGCGTAATTTATCATTACAAGAACTATATGGTGATTATATTAAGCTTGGCAAAGACCCTCGATCCTTCTACAGACCAGAAGTAGATGCTCCTACTTGTCCTCTTTGCCAACAAAAACACTTTAAGAAATTGGATGTTGAAAAAAACGCATATATATGCCCAATTAAAAAGGGTATTGTAGAACAGCTATGAAAAATATTTCTGATACTGTTTCTGAGTCAGTTAATTATCTTGGTCAGGAGTTTTTACTGGCTTATTATTTACCAGCCCTAGTCTTCGTGTTGGCTCATATTTATTTGTTAATTCCCGCTTGGATAATTGCATTACCATTGTCTCAAGGACAAATAACAAAATTATCTATACCTTTAATCGGAAAAATTAATTTAACGTCAATAATTAATATATTAGTTTGGTCTTTGCTTATTGGAGTTATTTTGTTGGTTCTTAACAGTGTACTAATTAAATTATTTGAGGGAAAGCCATATTGGATTAAAGAAGGTTTACTTAAATTACTAACAAACCGTAATCGTAAATTCCATAAAAAACTCTATGAAAATTTAGTCAGTTTCAAAAAACAGTATCTTGATATCAACGAGCTTATTTGGCAAGCAAATTCTTCAGACGAACAGCTTAAAATTAGACAGGATATCGCTGGAATAGCCTTACAGATACAAGAAGAGCATCAAAGAATCGAGAAATTGCAACCTCGACAAACTTTACCTCATGATTTGCGTCGGGTTTGTCCAACTTCTTTTGGTAATGCTTTGGCGATCGCCGAAGAATACTCTTATGAACGATATGGTATTGATGCAGTGCTTTTCTGGCCACGTTTGCGTCAACTTATGCAAGAAAAAGCTTCTAACCATTCTTTATTACTAACCCAGCAAAAGACAGTAGTTGACTTGTCAATTAATTTTGCTTTTCTTTTTGGTTTACTAGCTGTTGAAGCAGCCCTAACATCAATTTTTTCAGCTTATCGAAATATTCTACTGGTGTTAGCTATTATAGCCATAATACTTACTATTTGTTTTTATAGAGCTAGCGTTTCTGCAATTCAAGTTTTAGGTGAACTAATTAAAATCAGCTTTGATTATCATCGAGGACTTGTCTTGGAAGCATTTAATTTGAAAATGCCTGATAATTTGAGTGAAGAACAAGTAATTTGGGTAAAATTAGCAACATTTATTCGGCGTGGCGATGTGTTTTATTTCCCAGAAAAATATCGAAAAACCGAAACTAAAAATGATGAAGCAAAGGAAAAAAAGAATACAAATGAATAAACTTAAATCAATTGAGAATAAATTATTAAATGGTAAGACTTATGTCCAACACTTTTACCATCACCATCAAAAAGAAGGATGAAAGTTACACAATTGAGGCACATGGTCAAAAAGGAATTCAAGTTTACCCTCAACCTGCTCCTCAACTTAAAAACTTACTTTCTGACGAACAAATAAAAGCTACCCTTAAAAGTTTAGCTAATAAGCAAGGAGTTACAACACCTCACGATATTCAAAAGCTTGGTGAAGCTTTATATAATGCCTTATTTATTCAACCTATTCTTTTGGCGTATGGTAAAGCGCAGGGTCGTGCAAAAAATGAGAATGGTGTGCGGTTGCGGTTGCGAATTGAACCACCAGAGTTAGCTACTTTACCTTGGGAAACCCTTCATGGTGAAACTCTTAATGGAAAAAAAGATTGGCTTTCAACACAAAGTACTACCCCCTTAGTACGACAACTGATTCTTGAACCTGGAAGCAAGACTCTACAAAAGCTACAGGTACGAGGAGCATTAAAAATTCTTTTTGTTGGTGCTTCTCCAAAAGACTTGTCTAATTTGAATATTGAGAAAACTGCTACTGAACTAAGAAAACTACTTGAGGAGTCTATTAAAAAGAAGAAGATAAAGATAGTTTTTGATGTAATACCAAACGCTACTCTAGATGAATTACGAAAAGAATTGGTCAAAGATTACTATATTCTCTACTTTTCGGGACATGGCAGCCCAGAGGGAATTTTTTTAGATGATGGTGGAGGAAAACTTCTAAAAGAAGGAGATAAAGTTGTTGGACGTGAAAAAGGCTCTAAGTATGGTGTTTCTGCTCAAACTTTAGCTAAATACTTGGAGGGAAAGCAGACGCGACTGGTATTTTTAGCAGCCTGTAACACTAGTACTGCACCGGATGAAAGTGGCTTACTTGCAGGGTTTGCTCAAGAGTTAGCACAGCGTTCTGAATTACCTGCCATAGTAGCGATGCAATATTTCATAAGTGATAGGCAAGCTAACCCTTTGACAACTCAGTTTTTTGCTGCGCTGGCTGCTGGTCGTCCTGTTGATGTTGCTTTAGCAGAGGCTCGAAAGACTTTGATTAAAAAGGAAACAGTAGGGCGTGATGTATTTTCCCCAGTCCTCTATTTGCAAGCTGAAGATGGGGTGCTGTTTCCCAAAGCCAAGGAGTGGCCAGTTATTGTTCGGAATCTGGTTATAGGAATACTATTATTTTCCACATCATGGCTAGGTCTAGGGATATTCAGCACCTACAGAATCAACAGAATCACGACATCTTCAGAAGAGCTATTTACCTCAAATAATCAGTTAGAAGCACTTTTAGAAAGCATCAGAGCTGGGAAACACGCCAACAACAGATTTTTTATTTGGATCGATGCCGAGACTCGGCTACAAGCTGGATTGAAGCTTCAGAATATGATGAACAGAGTAAAAGAATACAATCGTTGGGAAGGACAGAAAGTTCTGGATATTAGTTTTAACCCCAAAGATGGGCTGATGGCTTGGGCGGGTGAGGACAACACCATCAAGCTGGGGCAACCAGACGGCACGATTCGCATTCTGGAAGGACATACGTGGTCAGTAACCAGCGTTAGTTTTAGTCCCGATGGTAAGCTAATTGCTTCACCTGGTCAGAATGATACGGTCAGACTCTGGAAACTGGAGGAACAACTCAAAATTCTGAAAAGTAATCAGGATTTAGTTAATAGTGTCAGCTTTAGTCCTAATGGTCAGCTAATTGCTTCTGGAAATGACGATAACACGGTAAAACTATGGAAGTCAGACGGAACACTGCTCCATACTCTAGAAGGACATAGTTCAGGAGTTAATAGTATTAGTTTCAGTCGGAATAGTCAGCTAATTGCCTCAACAAGTTGGGACAATACCATAAAAATTTGGGATATTGAAGGAAATCTGATTCGTACCATAGATGGTAGTGTTCGCATCCAAAATGGTGAAGTAATTCATGACGTAATTAATAGTGTCAGTTTTAGTCCTGTTGATGGTCAGCTAATTGCTTCTGGACATGGGGATAATACTGTAAAACTCTGGAAAACTGATGGTACTCTCATTCGGATTTTGAAAGAGCCGAATCAGTTAAGTCGTTTCAATTTCCAAGTTCAGCTAATTCGTGCTGTACAACCTATGGTGATTGAAGGTCATAATGATGGAGTTAGAGATGTCAGTTTTAGTCCAAACGGTGAACTGATTGCTTCAGCAACCCAAGATAACAAGATTAGACTTTGGAAGATTGATGGTTATTTAGAGAGTACCTTACCAGGTCATAACCAAACACTCTGGAGTCTTAGCTTTAGTCCAGACGGTAAACTGATAGCATCAGCCAGTTCTGATAATACAATTAAGATTTGGAAGTTAAAGGATGGTTCTTTGATTCGTACACTACAAGGTCATCAAAGTTTAGTTCGGGATGTTAGTTTTAGTCCAGACGGTAAATTGATTGCTTCGGCAAGTAATGATAATACTGTTAAACTTTGGAGGTTAAAGGATGGCTCTCTAATTGATACATTTGAAGGGCATGATAGAGAGGTTAAAAGTATTAGTTTTAATCCAGATGGTAATACCCTTGCTTCTGCTAGTTATGATGGAAAATTGATTCTATGGAGTTTAACTCCTGACAATCCACTAAAGCGTAGTTGTAATTGGGTCAAGGATTATCTGAATCAACCTAGTATCGAGGAAAGATATAAAAACATTTGTGATGACATTGGCACTCAGAAATAGCATCAAGATAGGTGGTGTCTAGAGGTGAATTTTTGTCTAAATCTAACTTTCATACTAAGTCATTTTGAGTTTTGCTTCCGTCTCAAATACTCCAAAGTCCACTTAGCTGAAAACTCCTCAAACTGATACCAATTACCCGTATTCTCTTGCACCATCATTACCCCATCTTCCTCCCGACAACCAATAACAATTCCATAACTACGGGCTAGATCGTACCACTCTGCAAAAGTAGACTTAACCGCATTAGTTTCTCTCTCTGCATCAGATTCATTTGGTTGCCAACCTTCCTCCAAAGCCTTCCTAAACAATCCAGCTTTTGACTTAATTTTACCCACTGCTAAAGCCTCTTTCACTACCGATAAAGCATTGATAACCTGTGACTCTGGTGCTGATACAATTAACTCCCTTAAATTCTTATTTAACCTAATTCCAACATCATTAAATTGAGATTTCAACTCATCACTAATCTCATCAGTAGTTGATGGCTTGGTTCTTTTTTCTTCAATAGAAGTTATTTTAGGATTGCTAATAACTAAACTCTGCTGGCAATTATTTAACTCTTTCTGAGTAGTTGCTAACTCTGCTCTTAGTTTCTCAACTTCAGATTTTAATCTATCATTTTCACTATTCAAACGAGCAATCATATCCTGAGTATTACCCAGACTATAAAGCCTTCCCGTTAAAGCTTCATTTTGTCTAGTCAACTCTTTCTTATCAGCATCTAAAGCTTTAATTCTATTCTTCAGTTGATTAATAATCGCTTGAGATGATTTTTCCGTTCTTAACTGAGGTTTAACGGGTTTAGCATTCTCCTCCTGCTGTCTTCTCAAATACTTAATTCGCTCTTTTATTTCAGGATATTTATATAAGTAACTAATACTGACATTAGCTTCTCTAGCAATATTAGCAAAAGACAATTTTTGATTAGTTTGAGATAGTTTAATTATCGCTTTTTCAGTTCTCTCTAAAAATTCTCGTCTACGCTTTTCTTGAGTTTTATTGAGAACGGCAATTCGTTTTTCTTTACCCTTATTCATTATTCTTCCTCCAGTGAATTGATAATATTATTGAGATTATTGAAAACATCCTCGTTAACCTGTATCTGACGCTGCCAGTTATTAGTTTTTGCTACTTCTAAAGCTTTTTGAGTTCTATCTCGATGTTCCTTGTGCTGCTCTAAAAACTCTAACGTCGTCCGAAAATCACCGCACTGGAGACAAGCATTACCTTTAGAACAAGTTAATCTAGCAGGTAACGCACAATAACCATTAGCTAAAACTTCTCCTAATATTCCTTTTTTGAAAGTGTAATTATAGGCGTTATCAATCTCTGGATTAAGCTTGATAAGCTCTCCAGAAATATTGACAATCTTGCCTTCTGCCCACGATGCTTTTACTTGTTCTTTAAGGGTGCGGTCGTGAATATGGGTATAGCGTAAGGTCATGGCAAAAGTATTGTGACCTAAGTAACGTCTAACGTACTCAATACCGACTCCGTTATTAATTAATTCCGTTCCTTTGGTATGTCTGAATTGGTGGATGTGATTCAAAGGAAAAATTTTGCCATCTTCTCCTTTTATTTGTTTAGTATTAGCTAAAAAAAGCAAATATCCTCTAAAAACACCCTGTCGAATAATTTCGGGTATTGGCTTAAAATAATCAAGGGAAAATTGATTTGCTGTTCGTCCAAATGTCTCAAAGTAACTAGGATTTTTAGTGCTACAAAATAAATAATTAAACTCTTTGCCTAAATGTTCTCTAATATATGCCTGTTGAGTTTGAATGATTCCTGCTACTTCCGAACGAATTGGGACACTATGTTCGTCTTTTGATTTAAATCTTTTGTATTCAATCCACCATTCTCCTTGAGCATCTTGTCTCAAACAATCAAACTTTAATGCACACAATTCTGAGATTCTCATCCCGACTTCTCTAACGACAATCACCATTCTGGCTATAGGATCGGGAAGATATTGTAAATTCTCATCTAATTGTTTGAGAACAGCATCGGGAATGTATCTTGGTAATGGTCTATCTCTGGATGGAAAATCTTCAGTAAATATTAAAGGACTTTTCGGAACATCAACCCAGTTCATTGCTGCGCTATATTGAAGCAATTCTCTCAGGGCTGATATTTTATGTATTCTAGTAGAAGCTGCATATTTTTCCTCTTTCAAAAAGACTAAGTAATCTTCTATTACCTGACGATTTAATTCATGAGGAAGCAGATGAGGATAACGTTTACTTAGAAAGCTAGAAAAATCCCTAATACTTTTTAGCTTATCTCCTAAAGTTGTCAGACCAAGAGTAGCACTTCTAAACTTAATAAACCTCTTACAAGCTTCTTTTAACCAGTCTTGTTTTATCGGAGCAAAATTAGCGGTTGTCGAGTCGCTATGAGTAGGATTTCTTTGATAACCTAATACAGTTAAATCCCACACATCATAGTCGTACATTTCCTCTAGGAGCAACCCTTCAGATACCGATTGTTTAACACTCTTCCAATCGCAATAATCTAGAATAAATGACCTACCACAGTCTTTACATTGATATTGTTTTTTCCCTCTTAATGTGCCGCTTTTAATACAGTGAGTGCTGGAACATCGAGGACAGATTATTCCCTCTAAAGGTAATTGAAGACTATTAACTTGGTAGCTATTAGAAAACTCTTTATGACAATTTTTACAGTAAAGTTTCTGGGCAATAGTGCCATCTTTTCGGCGATAAATTCCCTTTTTTTTATAATTATTACCTTGACAATGAGGACAGAAACTATGTTCTGTTTTATATTCTCCAATTTTAGGTTTATTTGTAAATTTAGTTTTGAATTTATAGTTGTCTCTAAATTCTTTATGACATTGTTTGCATCTAAATGCTTTGGCTTTAGTTCCGTCTTTCCTGGTTATCTTTTCTTTGAAAAAATAATCTTTTGAGCCACAATGATAACATTTAATTTCTTGTTCGGGAACTATAGATAATGGTAATTTATCTGATAAATTAAGTTGTTTCTTTTCCATTATTTTTGGTCTGTATATATTGTTGATAGGCTTGTGCCATATCTTCTGTAACTAAGTGAACGTAGGTATTAATCGTGGTTTGAACATCGGCATGACCCAATCTTTTCTGCACGTAAGCCATATCCCAACCCGCTTTAATTAGTTCGGTGGCGTGGGTATGTCTGAGTAAATGGGGAAAAGCTTTTATTCCAGTTTTCTTT
>Ga0114939_10001911_pt1 | contig 16069 bp, 16 predicted proteins | sample AshMeaCrysSpring_FD_87196 | JGI IMG/M metagenome (GOLD analysis project Ga0114939, IMG submission 87196) | Groundwater microbial communities from Big Spring, Nevada to study Microbial Dark Matter (Phase II) - Ash Meadows Crystal Spring | ecosystem: Environmental > Aquatic > Deep subsurface >... | reverse complement strand
TCGACCACGGCGGACGGGTTCTTGATCTCCATGTACGGGAAGGTGTGCGCGCCGCACCTGTCGCCCATCAGCAGCGAGTCGCACTGCGTGAAGTTGCGCGCGCCTTCGGCTGACGGCAGCACCTTGACCAGCCCGCGGTAGGTATTCTGGCCGCGGCCCGCGGAGATACCCTTGGAGACGATCGTGCTGCGCGTGTTGCGGCCCACGTGGATCATCTTGGTGCCGGTATCGGCCTGCTGGTAATGGTTCGCCAGCGCGACCGAGTAGAACTCGCCGACCGAGTTGTCGCCCGTCAGCACGCAGCTGGGATACTTCCAGGTGATCGCGGAGCCGGTCTCCACCTGCGTCCAGCTGATGCGCGAATTGGCGCCGCGGCACTCGCCGCGCTTGGTGACGAAGTTGTAGATGCCGCCGACGCCGTTCTCGTCGCCCGGGTACCAGTTCTGCACCGTCGAGTACTTGATGTTCGCGTCGGCCAGCGCCACCAGCTCGACGACCGCTGCGTGCAGCTGGTTCTCGTCGCGCATCGGCGCCGTGCAGCCCTCGAGGTAGCTCACGTGGCTGCCTTCGTCGGCGATGATCAGCGTGCGCTCGAACTGGCCGGTGTTGGCCGCGTTGATGCGGAAGTAGGTCGAGAGCTCCATCGGGCAGCGCACGCCCTTGGGCACGTAGACGAACGAGCCGTCGGAAAACACCGCGGAGTTCAGCGTGGCGAAGAAGTTGTCGGTGTACGGCACGACCGAACCCAGGTACCGCTCGATCAGCTCCGGGTGGTTCTGCACGGCGTCCGAGAACGAGCAGAAGATCACGCCGGCCTTCGACAGCTTCTCCTTGAACGTGGTGGCCACCGAGACGCTGTCGAACACGGCGTCGACGGCCACGCCGGCGAGGCGCGCGCGCTCGTGCAGCGGCACGCCCAGCTTCTCGTACGTGGCGAGCAGTTTCGGGTCGACTTCGTCCAGGCTCTTCGGCGCGTCTTTGTTCGCCTTCGGCGCGGAGTAGTACGAGATCGACTGGTAATCGATCGGCGCGATCTTCAGGTGCGCCCAGTCGGGGTTGCGCATGGTGTGCCAGTGGCGCAGCGCCTGCAGCCGCCAGTCGAGCATGAACTGCGGCTCGCGCTTTATCTTCGAGATTGCGCGCACCACGTCCTCGTCGAGGCCGGGCGGCAGCGTGTCGGACTCGACGTCAGTGACGAAGCCGTGCTGGTATTTCTGCGCGACGAGCGCGTCGAGATCGGTCGGAGTCGTAGCCACGTCAGATCCTTGGGTTACGCACGGCGCCCGAGAGAGCGGGGCGCCAGGCGACGACCGCTTCCTGGCCGGACAGCTGTGCCAGCGAGATGTCGTCCAGCGACCGCCGGATGGCGCCGTTGATACGCTGCCACGCGCTGCCGGTGCTGCAGGACACTTCGAAATCGCAGGCGCTATGGTTGCCGCTGCATTCGGTGATCGCGACCGGACCCTCGATGGCGTCGATGATCTCGGCGGCGCTGATGGCCGACGCTGCCCGGGCCAGCTGGTAGCCGCCGCGCGAGCCGCGCGTGGACGTGAGCAGCCCGGCGCGGTGGAAGCACTTGAGCAGCTTGCTGACGGTCGGCAGGCCCAGCCGGGTGCGTTCGGCCACTTCCGAGGCCGTCAGTCGACGGTCCGGCGTGGCGGCGAGGCAGGCCAGGACGATGGTGCCGTAATCGGTGAGTTTGCTGATGCGGAGCATGGCTTTATTCCAATTGGGACGATTTTAGTCCTATTGGACGTCCACGCCAACCCTTGGCCTTGGTTCGGGCCGTGCCACAGGCAAATGCACCCAGTCTGCTAGAATCCGAGCCCTTGAACCGCCCCACAGTGCCGGGCCGAGCGGCCCGAGCCGGGGAACTCGACCGGACCGGCACGGTCCGTTCCCTCAACGAACACCAATACGACTCATTCGTGAACAACCACTCCGGGCCAGCCGACTCCCCCGCGGCGGCTCCATCCCCCGCCATTGCCGTGCTGCGCGACGTCCACTACGCCGTGGACTCGGGCAAGGCCGTGTTCAGTGGTCTCGACATCGAGATTCGCCGCGGCGCGGTCACCGCGATCATGGGTCCCAGCGGCACGGGCAAGACCACGTTGCTCAAGTTGATCACGGGCCAGGTTCGGGCTGACCGCGGGCAGGTCATCGTCGATGGGCAGGATCTCGCCACGCTGAATTGGCGCCAGGTCTTCGCGCTGCGCCGGCGCATGGGCATGCTGTTCCAGAATGGCGCACTGCTCACGGACCTCGACGTGTTCGAGAACGTCGCGTTCCCGCTGCGCGAACACACGAAGCTGCCCGAACGCCTGATCCGCACGATCGTGCTCACCAAGCTGCATGCAGTGGGGCTGCGGGGCGCGACGAACTTGTACCCGCAGCAGCTGTCCGGCGGCATGGGGCGCCGCGTCGCACTCGCGCGCGCGATCGCGATGGACCCGGACATCCTGATCTACGACGAGCCGTTCGCGGGCCTCGATCCGATCTCGATGGGAGTCGTGCTGCGCCTGATCCGCTCGCTCAACGATGCACTGGGCATCACCAGCATCGTCGTCACGCACGACGTGCGCGAGATTTCGCAGATCGCGGACGCGAGCTTCATCCTTTCCGATGGCAAGGTCGTTGCCAGCGGCACGACGGCCGAGCTGCGCGATCATCCGTCGCCGATCGTGCACCAGTTCGTCGAGGGCCTCGCCGACGGCCCCGTGTCGTTCCACTATCCGGCGCCCGACTATCACGCGCAGCTGCTCGGCGGCCGGGTGTTCGCGTGATCGTGTTCCTGCGCGAAGCCAGCCAGGGGCTGCTCACGTTCCTCGAGCGCGTGGGCCTGTTCGTGCGCTTCAGCCTGCGCCTGCTGGCGATCCTGCCGTCGGGGTTGTTGCGCGTGCGGCCGATCATCGAGCAGGTCTACAACGCCGGCGCGCTGTCGCTGGTCATCATCATGACCTGCGGCCTGTTCGTCGGCATGGTGCTGGGCCTGCAGGGCTACGACCTGCTCACGCGCTTCGGCTCCGAGGAATACCTGGGCACCGCGACCGCGCTCAGCCTGATGCGCGAGCTGGGTCCGGTCGTCACCGCGCTGCTGTTCGCGGGGCGCGCGGGCACCGCGCTCGCGGCCGAGCTGGGATTGATGCGCGCGACGGACCAGATCGCCGCCATGGAGATCATGGCCGTCGACCCGATGCGCCGCGTGGTGCTGCCGCGCTTCCTCGGCGGCGTCATCGCGATGCCGCTGCTGGTGGCGATCTTCATCGTGGTCGGCCTGTTCGGCGCGCAACTCGTCGGCGTGCAGTTCTTCGGCGTCGACGCGGGCAGCTTCTGGTCGCAGATGAGGAGCGCGGTGGAACTCGACGACATCCGCGAAGGTCTGGTCAAGGGCACCGTATTCGGGGTGGCCTGCAGCCTGATCGCCGTCTACGAAGGTTACAATGCGACGCCCACGGCCGAAGGCGTCGGTCGCGCGACCACGCGCACGGTGGTGATCTCCGCCGTCGTCACGCTGGTGCTCGATTACATACTCACGGCCTCAATGCTGTAGGACAACCATGCGTTCAACGCGCACGATCGACATATCCACCGGGCTGTTCGTGGTGCTCGGCTTCGCCGCGATCCTGTTCATGGTCACGCAGATCACGAACCGCGAGTTCTCTCTCGCCAGCGACTCGTACCGGCTGCAGGCCGCGTTCGAGAACGTCGGCGGGCTCAAGCCAGGCGCCCCGGTCTCGATGGGCGGCGTCTCGATCGGCCGCGTCGAGAGCATCCAGTACGACATGGGCACCTTCAAGGCCGTGGCCACGCTGCGCATCGATGGCAGGTACAACGCCATCCCGAACGACAGCGACGCCAGCATCCTCACCGCGGGCCTGCTCGGCGGCCAGTACGTGGGCCTCTCGCCGGGCGGCTCCGACCAGTCGTTCCAGGACGGTGACTCGGTGGAATTCGTGCAGGACGCCGTGGTGCTCGAGAACCTGATCAGCAAGTACCTGTTCAACTCCGCGGCGAAGACGGACGCTGCGGCAACGCCGGCCGCACCGGCCGCGCAGGAGTGAGAGGACGATGACGATGCGTGCAGACACGGCGGCAACTCGCACCCGGATGGCGCGCCTGCGTGGCGCGTCACTGCTGTTCGTCGCGGCCGTGCTCGTCGGCCTGGCGCCGATCTCGCTGCCGGCGCAGACGGCGCCCGTGGCCAAGCCGGCGATCACGGCGCCGGGCCCGTCGCCGCAGGAACTGATGCAGAAAGTCTCGCAGGACATCCTGCGCGAGCTGGACGCCAATCGCGCCATGTACGCCAAAGAGCCAACGAAGCTCCGGGCGCTGGCCGACAAATACCTGCTGCCGCATTTCGACGTCGACTATGCCGCGCGCCTGGTGCTGGGCAAGCACTGGCGGACGGCCACCGACGCGCAGAAGCAGCGCTTCATCGACGCGTTCTACCAGTCGCTGATGCGCAATTACGGCGACGCGGTCGCCGAGTTCACGGCCGACCGGCTGACGATCCTGCCGTTCAAGGGCGACCTGTCGTCAGGCGTGGCCACCGTGCGCACGGAAGTGAAGCGCAGCAACGGCACGCCCGTGCCTGTCAACTACAGCATGCGTGCGACGCCGCAGGGCTGGAAGGCGTGGGACGTCACGATCGAAGGCATTTCATACGTCAAGAATTACCGCACCGACTTCGGCGCCGAGATCGACCAGAAGGGTATCGACGCGGTGATCCAGCGACTGGAATCGCAGAACGCGGCTGGCAAGCCGGACGCGCCGGGCACCGCGCCGGCGGCGACCGCGCGCTGAGCCGGCAGCAGGCCGCGATCGACGATGGCGATATTCGAAATCCGACGTGTGGCCGACGGCCGGCTCGAGGCGAGTGGGGCGCTCGGCTTCGAGAGCGCGGGCCAGGCGTTACCGCGCGGCCTGGTGCTGATCGAGAAGGGCAAGCCTTGCACGGTTGACCTGTCCCGCGTGACGGAAGCCGACAGCGCGGGCCTGGCCGTGCTGGTCGAGTGGCTCGCGACGGCGCGCGCGCGCGGAGCGAGCATCCGCTACGAGGCGATCCCGGCGCAGATCCTCGCCGTCGCGCGCATCTCGGAACTGGAGAGCCTGCTCACCGACGGGCAGTGAGCGCGTCAGCTGCTCGATGCCAGCCGTCGCGTCGGCAATGGCCGGTGCCTGTTGTTCCGGCGCTCCGTGTCGGACGCCGCCGCTCGAACGCAGGAGCGAAGCGGCACTGCAGCCGAGTCGATGCTGCGCTGGCACCATCGCTTCGCTCCCGTTCGAGCAAGGTTCGCCGTTAATCGCGCAGTTCCCCTGCGCGATTAACGAGGCGCGGGAGACTTCGGAGCGCCGGAACAACAGGCACCGGCCATTGCCGACGCGACGGCTGGTGCCACAGATCTGCGGCGCTTGCGCACAGACTGGCGCAGGCTCTCCGATACAGAATCGCGCGACAGCGCGTTTACTGCGGCGGGGGCGCCTCCGCCGGTGCCGGTTCCTCGGCCGCCGCATCTTCCTCGAGCGCTTCCTCGGCCCAGGCCGCCTCGTCGTCGTTCGGGTCCTGCGGCGGATTGCCGTCGAAGACGAGGTACTGTCGCCGCTGCTGGTAGGCGTTACGCACGAACGCGTACGGGTCGTACGTGCGCGCGAGGGTCTCATCCAGGGGCAGGAGGCCGGCGCGGCGATCGATGAAACTCAGGCCCAGCGAAATCCAGCGCTCGGAGCCGGAGTTGTACCAGCGGAACGGCTGCGTGAAATCGTCCGCAATGCGTGCCGGCGTATCGCGCAGGTTCGCGGGCCCGAGGAACGGCAGCATCAGGAAGGGACCGGGCGGTACGCCCCACCAGCCGAGCGTCTGACCCGAATCTTCGTTGTGAATGGGCAGGTTCGTGCCACCGGATGCCACATCGAAGACACCGCCCCAGCCCAGCGTCGTATTCAGCACGAAGCGGCCGATGTCCTGCGTGCCCTGCTTGAACTTGCCTTGCAGGAACTGGTGCAGGATCGTCGTCGGGTAGCCCAGGTTCACGAAGAAATTGCTGACACCGGTCTGTACGAGCTTGGGCGTGTGGTTCGCGTATGCGACGGCCACGGGCCGCAGCGCGTGGCGGTCCAGCGCCTGGTTGAACCTGAAGAAGCCGCGATTCATCGGCTCGAACGGGTCGGTGTTCTTGACTCGTGGCTGGCCGCTCTCGACCTTGGTCGCGCCGCTCGTCGCGCAACCGCCGAGCCCCAGCCCCAACAGGACGAGGCAAGCGGCCAGCGCAACGCGCCTGAGGGCAGGAAATTCATCGTGCTGTGCTAAAAAGCGCAAGGACATGCCTCGTCCTGAAAATGGGCGGAGTGCCCGCATGCGGGCACAGGGTAAACCCGTGATTCTACCGGGTGCCGGGGCCTGACTCAGCCGGGCCGGCGCTGGTCGTCCGGTCCACCTTCGCCGGGCGGCTTCGAGCGGTTGCGCTCCTTGGGCATCCATTCACGGATTTCCTTGAGTCGCGCGACGTACTTCGCGCGCTGCTGGTCGGTGATGTTGGGTACCGACAGTGCCAGCTCCAGCTGGTTGATCGCGAGCATCAGATCGCCGCCCATCAGGTGGTACTCGGCCATGTAGGAGTATGCATCGGCGACGTCGCCCGCGGCGTTGGCCGCCATGGCCGTGAGCCGGATCTGGTCCTGGGTGGGTGGCGTGTTGTTGAAGAGGTCCAGCAGCACTTCGTGCGCGCGCTTCGGCCGGCCCGCCTGCATCAGTGCCTCACCGTACCGCACGGTCACCGGCACGTTGCGCGGCGCCAGCGCCCGGGCCCGCTCGAGCGTGTCCAGCGCTGCCTGCGTTTCGCCAGCGGCCAGCTGTGCCTGGCCCAGCGCCGTGTGGAACGCCATGATCTCGGGGTACTGCTGCCGCAGCCGGGTGAATGTGGCGACCGCACCGGCGGCGTCATTACCGTAGAGCTTTGCGAGCCCGCGGCCGTACACTTGGGCGAGCGACAGGTCCGCTTCGTTGTCGCCGAGCGCCCTGTAGTACTCGCGCGGGTCGCTGTTGCGCGTCAGCAGCAGCACGCGGACGCGCTCTTTCATCAACGAGTAGCTGAGGCTGTCCTTGGGGGCGACGGGCGGATACTGCAGTGCGCGGTCCTTGGATTCCGCGATACGGTTGCTGGTGACGGGGTGCGTGCGCAGCAGTTCCGGCACCCGGTCCGGTCCCAGCTGCGTGCGGCGGAACATCGTGTCGAAGAATGCAGGCATCGCGTTGGGATCGAAGCCCGCGGCCGCGAGCACGCCGATGCCGATGCGGTCCGCCTCATATTCGTTGTCGCGCGTGAAGTTGATGCCCGCCTGCACGGCCATGTTCTGCGCGGCCGTGATGGCGCCCATCGTGGCGTCGGAACTGCCGCCGCCGGCGGCGCCCACCAGAATGGCCGCGAGCACTGCCGCGGTCGACATCAGGTTGGCGCGCGAGCGCGCCTCGATGCTCCGCGCGATGTGGCGTTGTGTGACGTGGGCAACTTCATGCCCGAGCACACCCGCCAGTTCGCTCTCGTTCTTGGTCTCCAGCCACAGGCCGGAATGGATGCCGATGAAGCCGCCGGGCAGGGCGAAGGCATTGATCGCCGGATCGCGCACGACGAAGAAGTTGAAGGTGCGGTTGCCGTCCTGCGCGAGGCTGGACAGGCGCAGGCCCAGCGACTGGATGTACTCGTGCACTTCCGGGTCTTCGAGGACCATGCCGCTTTCGCGCAGGTTGCGCATGACCATGCGGCCGATCTGGTTTTCGTCCTCGAGGCTGAGGGCGGCCTGTGCTGCCGTGCCCATCTCAGGCAGCGAATCCTGCGATGCCCTCTGCGCCTGTGCGACGGTTGGCACCGCAACGAGGCAGGCCAGGGTGAGTGCCCAGGGCCGGATGCGCCGCAGCAGGGTGATTGCTTGCATGGTCTCCATCTGACAACGTGACCTGCCGCAGGTTCCTCGGCCGGGCCTACAGTTTCTCGGACGCGTAATCCGCCAGCCGTGAACGCTCGCCGCGCGTCAGCGTGATGTGTCCATAGTGCTTCCAGCCCCGGAAGCGGTTGACCACGTAGGTGAGGCCGCAGGTGGTCTCCGACAGGTACGGCGAGTCGATCTGCGCGATGTTGCCGAGGCACACCAGCTTGGTGCCAGGGCCCGCGCGAGTCACCAGCGCCTTCATCTGCTTCGGCGTCAGGTTCTGGGCCTCGTCGAGGATCAGGTAGCGGTTGAGGAAAGTGCGGCCGCGCATGAAGTTGAGCGAGCGGATCTTGATGCGGTTGCGCAGCAGGTCGTTGGTGGCTGCGCGGCCCCAGCTGCCTCCTTCCTGGCTCTGCGTCAGGACTTCGAGGTTGTCCATCAGCGCGCCCATCCAGGGCTCCATCTTTTCTTCCTCCGTGCCTGGCAGGAAGCCGATGTCCTCGCCCAGCGGAATCGTCACGCGCGTCATGATGATCTCGCTGTAGCGATTGGTCTCGAGCGCCTGCGACAGGCCCGCGGCCAGCGTCAGCAGCGTTTTGCCCGTACCCGCGGGGCCGAGGATGGTCACCATGTCGATCTCGGGATCGAGCAGCAGGTTGAGGGCGAAGTTCTGCTCGCGGTTGCGCGCGCTGATGCCCCAGACGCCATGACGCTCGTTGCGATAGTCGCGCAGCACCTCGATCACCGCCGTGTCGCCGTCGACCGAGCGCACGATGCCTTCGAGACCGTGCTCGTCGGCCTGGTAGACGAACTGGTTCGGCACCCAGTTGCCGATCACCTTGTTGCGCACGCGGTAGAACGTGCGGCCGCCGTTCTCGTGCCAGGACTCGAGTTTCTTGCCCGACTTGTCCCAGAAGTTGGCAGGCAGCTTCTCGATGCCGGTGTAGAGCAGGTCGGCATCTTCGATGGTCTTGTCGCTGTAGTAGTCCTCGGCCCGCACGCCGACGATGGCGGCCTTGATGCGCAGGTTGATGTCCTTCGACACCAGCGTCACGCGCGCATCGGGGCGCTGCTGCTGCAACGCCAGCGTCTGTGCAAGGATCGCGTTATCAGCTCCGGCCCCGGGCAGCGTCGACGGCAGGTTGCCGTTCAACTGCTTGGTCTGGAAATACAACCGGCCCGTCGGCGGCTTCTTGCCGCCCGGAGCGTACTTGGCCGTGGGGAGCTCGATGCCATGGTTGATGTCGAGCCGGGGCGAGTTGGCCATCAGCTCGTCGAGGAAGCGGCTGACCTGGCGCACGTTGCGCGCAGCTTCCGAGAGACCCTTCTTGCCCGCGTCGAGCTCCTCGAGCACGGTCATTGGAATGAAGATGTCGTGCTCCTCGAACCGGAAGATGGCCGAGGGGTCGTGCATCATGACATTGGTGTCGAGAACGTAGATCCTGCGCGGTTCGATCTGCTTCCGGGGCTTGGCCAAGTCGGGCTCCGCTGGGGTCGGGGAATTCGGTGGCGGCCGCGGTCAGGCGTGGCCGTCGCGTGGAGGTTCAGAGTTCGGCGGCGGCCGCGAGCACTTCTTCGGCGTGGCCGGGCACCTTGACCTTGCGCCACTCGCGGCGCAGGACGCCCTTGGCGTCGAGCAGGAAGGTGCTGCGTTCAACGCCCATGTACTTCTTGCCGTACATGCTCTTTTCCTTCCAGACATCGAAGAGCTGGCACACGGATTTGTCTTCGTCCGCAAGCAGCGGGAAAGTGAAGCCGTACTTGGCGATGAACTTGTCGTGCGAGGCCACGCTGTCGGGAGAGACGCCGATAATCTCGGTGCCGGCCTTCCTGAATTTCGCGTGCAGGTCGCGGAACGCCTCGCCTTCCTTGGTGCAGCCCGAGGTGTTGTCCTTCGGGTAGAAGTAGACGACGAGGTTCCTGCCGGCGGCATCAGCCAGCTTCCACTTCTTGTCCCCGCTCGCGGGCGCGGAGAAGGCGGGGACCTTGCGGTCGAGCGAGACGGTCTTGTCGGTCATTGCGGGGTGGGGCTCAGGACGGCTGTCAGGATTTGAGGGGTTCGAGGATCGCGTCGAGGTTCATGTGGTCGCACAGGTCCATGAATTCTTCGCGCAACGCAGCAATGTGGATCCGCGTGGGCACGTGAATGACCATGTAGACCGAGAACATCGGCGCGCCAGTGTGTGCGGCATTGTAGGTGCGGGTGCTGATGTCGCCCACGTCGATGCCGCGCGACGAGAAGAAGCCCGACAATGTGTGCAGCACGCCGGGCTGGTCGAGACAAACCACGTCGACCGTGTAGCTGACCATGTCGACGCGCGGCGGGCGCTGCTCGGTGCGACGCACGGTGATCGCGAGGCCGGCCGCCTCGCCGAGCTTGCTGAGTTCGCCTTCGAGCTTGGCCAGCGTGTGCCAGTTGCCGGCGACGAGCAGCAGCATCGCGAACTCGTTGCCGAGCGCCGTCATGCGGCTCTCGAGGACGTTGCCGCCGCTTTCGGCGACGACGCGGGTCAGGTCGTAGACCAGCCCGGTACGGTCGTTGCCGATGGCGCAGATCGCGATCAGTTGCTTCATGGACTTGCCTTGACGGAGTTTAGCGGCGCCACAGGGGCGCGTGGACCGAGATTTTGCCTTGCTTCGCCGGTTTGCGCTTGCGTAGCATGAGCGGTCGTCCCCCACGAGGCTCCCGCCGAATGTTCAAGGGCAGCATCCCCGCGCTCGTCACGCCCATGCAGGCCGACGGAGCGGTCGATTTCACGGCCTGGGACCGCCTGCTTGACTTTCACGTGGCCGAAGGGACCGACGGCGTCGTCGTTGGCGGCACCACGGGCGAGTCGCCGACACTGGAGCCCGGCGAAGTCGCCGAGCTCGTCCGGCGTGCAAAGACCCGGGTCGCCGGGCGGATGCCGGTCATCGCGGGCAGCGGGACCAATTCCACAGCGAAGAGTATCGAGCTGTCGCGGGAACTGGCTGCTGCCGGCGCCGATGCCCTGTTGACGGTGGTGCCGTACTACAACCGGCCGACGCAGGAAGGACTCTTCCGCCACTTCTCTGCGATCGCAGACTCAGTCAATGTGCCGGTGATCCTTTATAACGTGCCCGGGCGCACGGCGTGCGACCTGCTGCCGGAGACGGTCGTGCGCCTGTCGGAGCATCCGCGCATCAACGGCATCAAGGAGGCGACGGGCGACCTGTCGCGTGCCGAGGCGATCCTGGGGCACGCCCACAAGGACTTTGTGCTGCTGAGCGGCGACGACCCGACGGCGGCTGAATTGATGAAGCGGGGCGCGTGCGGCGTGATCTCGGTGACGGCCAACGTGGCGCCGCGCGCGATGCACGACATGTGCGTGGCCGCAATGGCGGGCCGTCATGCCGAGGCGGCCGCGCTCAACGAAAAGCTGATGCCGTTGCACCTCGCCATGTTCGTGGAGCCGAACCCGATTCCGGTCAAATGGGCGATGGCGCGGCTCGGCCTGATGGGACGGGGCATCCGGCTGCCGCTGACGCCGCTCTCCGAGCGGCTGGAAGACGAGTTGCTGGCGGCGATGAAGGCCACCGGCGTGTCGATCGCCTGAGCCCGGTGTTGGCCGGCGAAACGGTGCCGCCACTAGCCGGGTGGGCGAGGGGCGTGTACCCTTCCGCCCCCTGTGGAGAGGTGGCCGAGTGGTCGAAGGCGCTGGACTGGAATTCCAGTTACATCTTAACGGGTGTACGTGGGTTCGAATCCCACCCTCTCCGCCAAAATGTGAAGTTAACGCCCGCGCAAGCGGGCGTTCGCATTTGTGGCCCGAGTGGGTGCGATGAGTTTCGCTGAATCAAGGGACGCTGCCCGCCTTCCTGAAATCGGGTAACGTCTCCATTTTCCTGGCGACCGGCGCATGCAAAACGTCGAACCGCTCGAATACGCGGGCTTCTGGGTCCGCGTCGGCGCGTCCCTCATCGACACCGTCCTGCTGTTGATGGTGACGATGCCGCTGCTCATCTGGATCTATGGCTGGGACTATTTCGACCCGGCCCGCACGGGCCTCTTCGCCGGTACCGCCGATTTCCTCCTGTCCTGGCTGATGCCAGCGATTGCCATCGTGGCATTCTGGATCTACCGCTCTGCAACGCCGGGCAAGATGATGCTCTCGGTCAAGATCGTGGACGCGAGCACGGGCCAGCCACTCAGGCCTGGTCAGTCGATCCTGCGCTACGTCGGTTACTTCGTTGCGACCGTCCCACTGTGCCTCGGCCTGGTCTGGGTGGCCTTTGATCCGCGCAAGCAGGGCTGGCATGACAAGCTCGCCGGCACGGTCGTCGTGCGTTCCGCGCGGCGCGGTCCGTTGCCCGTCACGTTCGAGCACAAGCAACCCTAGACACGGCGGACGCTGGAGACCATGGAAACCCCACTGACCCCGCTCGACTTCCTGCGCCGTGCGCGCAAGCTGCACGGCGACCGCGAAGCCGTCGTCGACGGTGACCGTCGCTTCACCTACGAACAGTTCGGCCACCGCTGTGACCTGTGGTCGGCCGCGCTCGCGAAACTGGGCGTCAGGCGCGGCGACCGCGTCGCCACTCTCGCGCCCAACATGCACCAGCACCTCGAGCAGTACTACGCGGTGCCGCAGCTCGGCGCCGTGATCGTGCCGATGAATTACCGCCTGGTCGCCGCGGACTTCGTCTACCTCGCCAACCACAGCGGCACCAAGGTCATGTGCGTGCATCCCGACTACCTCGACATCGTCGACGGCGTCCGCGCGCAGATGACCACGGTCGAGCATTTCGTGGCGCTCGAGGGCAGCAAGCCCGGCTGGCTCGGGTACGAGGCGTTGCTGGCCGCGAGCGATGGCCGGTTCGAGCGGCCGGCGATCGAGGAGGGCGACCTCATTTCAATCAACTACACCAGCGGCACCACTTCGCGCCCCAAGGGTGTGATGATCACGCACCGCAATGCCTGGGTGAACTGCGTCGGCACGATGGCGCACGTGCCGATGTCGCCGGCCGATCGGTTCCTATGGACGTTACCGATGTTCCACGCGAACGGCTGGACCTACACGTGGATCGGTACCGCCGCTGGCGCGACGCACGTCTGCCTGCGACAGGTCGAGGCGAGTGCCGTCTACCGTCTGATCAACAGCGAACGAATCACGATGCTCTGTGCGGCACCCACGGTGCTGATTGCGATCGCCAACGGGCCCGCCGAGCTGCGCCGCGATCTGCGGCGCGGGTTGCGCGTACTAACGGCGGGCGCACCGCCGGCCGCCGCCACGATCGAGCGCGTCGAAGGTGAGTTTGGCTGGACGATCACGCAGGTGTACGGCCTCACCGAGACGGCGCCGTTCATCTCGATCTGCGCGCCGCTGCCCGAGCACGACAGGCTGGCGCCGGCCGAACGCGCGCGCATCAAGGCCCGCCAGGGCGTGGAACTGATGACGTCCGGCGAACTGCGCGTGGTCGACGAGAACATGATCGACGTGCCGCGCGACGGCCAGACGCTCGGCGAGATCGTCGCCCGCGGCAACGTCGTGATGAAAGGCTATTTCAACGACCAGGAAGCCACCGAGAAGGCATTCCGTGGCGGCTACTTTCATTCGGGCGACGCCGCCGTCGTGCACCCGGACGGCTACATCGAGATCCGCGACCGCTACAAGGACGTCATCATCAGCGGCGGCGAGAACATATCGTCGATCGAGGTCGAGGGCGCGCTGCTGCGCCATCCAGCGGTGCTCGAGGTGGCGGTCGTAGGCATGCCGCACGAGAAGTGGGGCGAGTCGCCGCACGCATTCCTCGTACTGCGCGAAGGCATGACCGCCACGCCGGAGGAGATGCGTGAATTCGCCCGCGGCGCGATGGCGCACTTCAAGGTGCCCACGGTGTATACCTTCGTGCGCGAGCTGCCCAAGACCGCGACCGGCAAGATCCAGAAGTACATCCTCCGCGGCGGTCAGTCGGCAATTGCGAAGCAGTGACTGCCTGCCCGCGCTGGCTTCGCGATCCGTGCCAACCGTCCCTGCGCGCAATGGATCCTGGCTGAGTTCGGGGTGCGCCATGTTTTTCGCGTTGGCCGCGACGGCGTGCTCGCACGCGCCGGAACACGTGCAGTTCACCGGCCATACGATGGGTACGACGTACAGCGTGACAGTGACCGGCGCCGAGGCGGCCCAGACACGGGTGCGAGTGCAACAGGCGATCGACGATGTGCTGCAGGAAGTGGAAAGTCACCTGTCGACGTACCGGGCAGACAGCGAGATCAGCCTGCTCAACCGCGACCAGGCGGGTGACTGGCAGGACGTGTCTCCGGTGCTGTTCGCCGTCGTGCAGGAAGCCCTCGTCGTCGGCGAACTGACGGGCGGTGCCTTCGACATTACCGTTGCGCCTCTGCTGGACCTTTGGGCGTTCGACGTGACCCGGCCGCCGGCCTTATCGAGCGAGCCGTTCGATCCGCCAGGTCCGGCGCAGATCGCCGCGGCTCGGCGCAGCGTCGGTCAGGGCAGGCTCGAACTGCGCAGGTCGCCACGAACCGCGATCCGCAAACCGATGGCCACGACCCGACTGACCGTCGACGGCATCGCGCCTGGGTATGCTGTCGACCGGATCGCCAGCGAGCTGCGCGCGTTGGGATACGTCGATTTCATCGTCGAGATCGGCGGCGAGGTGCGTGCGGAGGGTCAACGGCCGGAGGGTGGCCCATGGCGCGTCGCGATCGAGGTCCCGCAGGCGCTCGGGCGCGAGCCGCTGCTGGGCATCCTGCTGCGTGACGCCGCGGTTTCGACATCGGGCGACTACCGTGACGAGCGCATCGACCGGTCAGGGCAGCGCTACTCGCATACGATCGACCCGCGCACAGGCCGGCCGGTGCAGGGCGTGCTGACGTCGGTGACCGTCATCGACCCGAGCGCCACGCGCGCTGACGCCTATGCAACCGCGTTGATGGTGATGGGTACCGCGGCGGGTCTCGAGTGGGCGAAGCACAGACGGGTGCCGGCGCTGTTCGTCGAGCGCACGACCCAGCCTGGCCAGTGGCGAACCTTGGAATCTCCCGCATTCAACGATTGGCGGGAATAGCAGGAGGCGGCGATTCGTTATGATGCCGCCATGGACCCGCTGACCAAGCTGCGCCGCCGGCCTTTCATGGCGCCTTTGCTGATCCCCGTGCTGGGGATCGCGATGGCGGCGGCGGGTATCTTCTGGCTTGGGTCGTGGGCACGAACCTCCGTTGTCGTCCTGGTCCGGCATGCCGAGGCCGGCACCAGCAGCTCGGGCGACCCGGACCTGAGTCCCGCGGGTGAGAAGCGAGTGGCCCAGCTGGGGACCGTCGTTGCCGACATGTTGGCGGACCGCAAGGTCGACTACCTGTATGCCGCGGACACACGGCGGGCGCAGCAGACCGCGGCGCCGGTCGCGAATGAGTTCAAGCTGCCGATAAACCTGATCGCGAGCAGTGACTGGTCAGGGCTCGCGGCCCGCATCAAGCGGGAGCACCGGGGCAAGACGGTCATGGTGGTGGGGTACGCGACGACTCTGCCGGGCGTCATCAGCCAGTTGAGCGGTCGGGATTACGTGATGCACGACGACGAGTACGACGCAATCTACGTGATCGTGATGCCCAGCCCCGGCGAGACGCGGGTGGTGCGGCTGCGTTACGGCGCGCCGTAGCGGAAGCGCAGGAAGCGCAGGAAGCGCAGGAAGGGCAGGAAGGGCAGGAAGGGCAGGAAGGGCCCCCATTCAAGATCCGGCCTACCACCAACGAATTTTAAAAAAACATATAATTCAATAAACTATAAGTAATTTTGAATCTAACTTAGAGAGTGAATCGGGGGTCACCTCGCCGTATTGCGGTCCACCGGAGACAGTACTTCCTCGCCTTCCTCGCCTTCCTGCCCTTCCTGCCCTTCCTGCCCTTCCTGCGCTTCCTGCCCTTCCTGCGCTTCCTGCCCTTCCCGCGCTTCCTGCCCTTCCCGCGCTTCCTACACCGCGCCGGCCGCCAGCGCGGCCTTCACGAACTGCTCATGCTCGCCAATCCGCAGATCGGCCAGCACGGAGTCCTGGATTTTGCCGTCCGCGCTGATCAGGTAGGTGCCGCGGCGCACGCCAAAACCCAGCGGTCCGTCGACGTCGTAGGCCTTGACCGCCTTCTTGTCCGGGTCGGCCAGCAGCGTGAAAT
>Ga0114939_10001910_pt1 | contig 16069 bp, 17 predicted proteins | sample AshMeaCrysSpring_FD_87196 | JGI IMG/M metagenome (GOLD analysis project Ga0114939, IMG submission 87196) | Groundwater microbial communities from Big Spring, Nevada to study Microbial Dark Matter (Phase II) - Ash Meadows Crystal Spring | ecosystem: Environmental > Aquatic > Deep subsurface >... | reverse complement strand
TGGCGCCCGGGATGAAGCGGTCGTAGTAGTGCAGCACCGCCGGGATGATGCCGGCCGCGCCGTTGGTGGGCGCGGTGACCACGCGCCCGCCGGCGGCGTTCTCCTCGTTCACCGCGAGGGCGTACAGGTTGACCCAGTCGAGCACGGTCAGCGGATCGCGCATCGCCGCCTCCGGCCGCAACGAGAGTTCCGCGTGCAGGGTCGGCGCGCGCCGCGACACATGCAGGCCGCCGGGCAGGGTGCCGGTCTCGCGGATCCCGCGCGCCACGCAGGACTGCATCGCTGCCCACAACTCGCGCAGGCCGTCGCGGATGTCGGCTTCACTGCGCCATGCCTTCTCGTTCCCGAACATCAGCGCGGCGATCGACAGCCCGCTGCGTTCGCACTGCGCCAGCAGCTCGGCGCCGGTCTGGAACGGCCACGCCAGCGGGGTTTCGTCGGCGACGATGCGGTCCTCGGCAGCCTCGTCGGCGTTGACCACGAACCCGCCGCCGACCGAGTAGTAGTCGCGGCTGGCGATTTCGGCACCATCGGCCGCGTATGCGATGAAGCGCATGCCGTTGGTGTGGAACGGCAGCTTCTGCCGCTTGTTCATCACCAGGTCGCGCTTCTCGTCGAAGGCGATCTCGTGGATGCCGTGCAGCCGCAGCCGCTTGTCACCGCGGATCCGCGCCAGCGCCGCGGGGATGATGTCGGGGTCGATCGCGTTCGGCCACTGGCCTTCCAGGCCCATCAGCACCGCCTTGTCGGTGCCATGGCCGCGCCCGGTCAGGGCCAGCGAACCGAAGACCTCGGCGCGCACGCGGATGACCACGCCCAGGCGTCCCGCCTCCGCCAGGTGGTGCTCGACGAAACGCGCGGCGGCGCGCATCGGCCCGACCGTGTGCGAGGAACTCGGACCGATGCCGATCTTGTACAGGTCGAAGGTGGAGACGGCCATGCGGCGCTGCCAGTGGACGGGGGCGCTTATTCTAGGGCGACTGTCCGACCGCAACGACGCAGGCGTATGGCCCTGATCCTCTACCAGCGCGACCACTGCCACCTGTGCGACCTCGCGCTTGAACTGCTGGCGCAGGCGCGCGTGCCAGAGTTCGAGAGCGTGTTCATCGATGGCGACGACGCGCTGGAGGCGCGCTACGGCCTGCGCGTGCCGGTGCTGCGGGACGCTGCCAGTGGCAGCGAGCTGGACTGGCCCTTCGCTGCCGCGCAGCTGGCGGCCTTTCCGCGCTAGGCGCGGCCTCAGGCCGGCCCGCCGTCCGGGCTGATCCGCTTGCTGCCCGGCAGTATGCGGGCGAGGGTGGCGTCCTTCAGGAACACATGGTGGTAGGCCGCCGCCAATGCGTGCCCCAGCGCGGTCGCGGTGAGCGCCCAGAACAGCAGCTCGTGCGCTGCCTCGAAGGCTTCGTGCAGGTCGTGGTTCTCGGACACCAGGTTCGGCAATTCCAGCAAGCCGAACCAGCCAAGGTCGCGGCCGCCGTAGTCCACCAGCAGCCAGCCGGTGAGCGGCACCGCGAACAGCAGCGCGTACAGGACCAGGTGCCCGAGCTTCGCCAGCATGCGGTTGCGCGCGCTGACCCCGGGCGCGGGGTGCGGGCGACCCGCCACCAGCAGCCACAGCACGCGCAGCACCGCCAGCGCCAGGATGGTGATGCCGACGGACTTGTGCAGGTTCATCAGCACCAGCTTGTCCGGGCCGCGCGGCATGTCGCCCATCAGCAGGCCCACGGTGCCCTGGCCAAGCAGCAGCAGCACGATCAGCCAGTGAAAGGTCTTGCTGACCGAACCCCAGTGGGTGGCCGAGTTGCGCAGGGTCATGGTCGATCTCCCGGGGTGGGCGTGGCGGATTGCGTCATCCTATAACGCGCCCTCGCCGCGCCTCGCGCATTCAGCGCATCGGCGCGACCGGGGCGAACACCACGCGCGTATCGACCACGATGAGGTCGGACAGCGTGCCCGTGTCGGCGTAGCTGGCGCTGCCGATGCCGAACTGCAGGCGACGCACGCTGGCGGTGCCCACCAGCACCGCCTGTTTGCCGGCAGTCCAGGTGAACGTCAGGGTTACCGGCTTGGCGATGCCGTGCAGGCTGAGCACGCCATCGGCGGCGAAACGGTTGCCGCCGAGCGCGCGGATGCGGCTCGCGGTGTAGCGCGCCTGCGCGAACCTGCGCACGTCCAGCAGGCTCTCGCCGCGCAATTCCGCGTCGTGGTCGCGATTGCCGGTGGTGGCGCCCGCCAGCGGGATGATCACGTCCAGGCGGGCTTCGCCCAGCTTCGCGGGATCGAAGCGCAGCCGCGTGGTGAACCCGGGGAAGCGTCCTTCGAAGCGTTCGCCCTCCAGCGTGCCGGAGAACCCCAGCGTGGAGCCCGCCGCCTGCTGGTAATCGGCGGCGCGCGCGGGGAGGTTGGCCAGCAGCAGGCAGGCCAGGAGGGCAGTGCGGGTCTGCAACGGCATCAGGGCTTCGGGTCGGATCGGTTCGCGGCGGATGACCTGAATTCTAGGAGCGTGCGCGCCGGTGGCAGTACTTGCGTGCGCAACGCTGCGTTGCCAGCATGCGGGCAGGGGAGGGGTCGCATGCCAGGGAAATGGGGCGCATCGCTGATGCTGTGGCTGCTGTGCGCGTGCGCGCTTGCGGCGGTGCCAGAGCGACCGCGTTTCCGCATCACCGGTCCAGGCCAGGGCCTGCCCTCGACCGAAATCAAGGCGCTGGCGCGCGACCACCAGGGTTACCTGTGGATCGCCACCGCGGACGGCCTGGCGCGGCACGACGGCGTCGGCATGCGGGTCTGGCGGCACCAGCCGGGCAATCCGCGCGGGCTGCCCGGCAACAACGTGCAGGCGCTGATGGTGGATGCCGGCGACCGCGTCTGGGTGGCCACCGAAAGCGGCGGGATCAGCGTACTGGACGCGCAGCGGCAGGCCTTCGTGCACCTCCGCAAGGCGACCCACCCGGCGCTGGGCAGCGACGATATCTGGGCGTTCGCGCATCGCGGCGGCACGGTCTGGTTCGGCACCTACGAGGGCGGCCTGCACCGGATGGATGCCGATGGCCGCATTCGTCGCTACACCGCGGCGAACGACGGCCTGCCATCGGACACCGTGCTCGCGCTGGCGGTGGATGCGAAAGGCGTGCTGTGGATCGGCACCGACGCCGGCCTCGCACGCCTGCAGGGCGATCGCATCGGCGCCGTGCGCCTGCCAGGCACCGACACCGCGCCGCTGGTGTATTCGCTCAACTTGCAGGTGGACGGGCTATGGGTCGGCACCGCGGTCGGGGTGTGGCGATACGATGCAGGCGGCAGGTGGTCGCAACCGGACTGGTCGCCGATGTTCCAGCGCCCCAATGCGATGAACGCGATCGTCCGCGATCGCGATGGCAGCGCGTGGATCGCCAGCCAGCGCGGCCTCTGGCGCCAGCACGGCAGCGAGCCGCCAACGCCGGTGCGGCTCGGTGGGCCGGACATCCCGCGCGGGGTGATGGCCCTGCTGCAGGATGCGGATGGCGCGCTGTGGGCGCCGGTGGCCGGCCTTGGCCTGGGCTACCTGCGCCCGGACTGGCGCCTGCTGGCGCAGTATTCCGGCGCGACCGACGGGCTGCAGGGCGCGATGTACCGCGCGCTTGCACCTTCGCGCGGGGGTGGGTTCTGGCTCGGCGGATTGAACGGAAACGTCGAGCGCCTGGCCGCGGATGGCAGCATCCTCCGGCTCGACGAGGACAGCCTGGAACGACTGCGCAGCATCAAGCCGCTGGCCATCGTCGAGGATGCCGGCGGCCGCCTGTGGCTGGGCCATCGCAATGGCCTGCTGCGCATCGGCAGCGATGGTGCGATCGACGAATGGCGTGCCGGCGATGCGCAGGATGCAACGCCGGGCGGCCAGGTCGACCAGCTGCAGGTCGCCGCCGATGGCAGCCTGTGGCTTTCGGCGCCGGGCGGCGGCGTGCAGCAGCGCGATGCCGCCAGCGGCCGCGTGTTGCGGTACATCCCCGCGGATGCCGCGCATGGCCTTGGCAGCGGCGACATCGAGGCGCTGGTGGTCTCGCCGCGTGGCGAGGTGTGGGTGGCCGGCGGCGACGGCGTGGCGCGGCTGGATGCGGTGCACGGCAGGTTCCGGCGACTGCCGGAACCGGGCGATGAGCGCGTGTTCGCGCTGGCCTTCGATGGTGCCGATGTGCTCTGGCTGCAACGCCAATCGGGGCTCGCGCAGTACCGTCGCGATGGCGCGCGCTGGCGCGCCGGCGAACAGATCGATGTCGCGCACGGCATGCCGGCGGTGGGTGCGTCGGGCATGCAGGTGGATCGCAAACATCGCGTGTGGCTGTCCACCTCGCGCGGGCTGTACCGCTACGACCCGCGAAGCCGCAACCTGCGCCGGCATGGCATGCGTGATGGGGTGAGCAGCCAGGAGTTCCTCGACCGCGCCCTGGCGATGAGCGCGCAAGGCGTGCTCGCGGCGGCGACCGCGGATGGCGGCATCGTGCTGGTCGACACCACCGCGGACGATCCCGCCAGGCCTGAGCCCTCGTTGCGCTTCGACCAGCTGTCGGTGCGCCACAACGGCGAGTGGCGCGACCTGCCGATGCAGGCAGGCCTGCAGCTGGGCCGCGACGACCGCGAGTTCCGCATCCGCGCGCGCCTGCTCGCATTCGACGATCCCGGCGGCAATCGCTACTGGTCCCGGCTGGAAGGTTTCGATCGCGGTTGGGTGGCGCTGGGCACCAGCGGCGATCGCGTGTTCACCGGCCTGGCGCCCGGCCACTACACCTTGCGGATGCGCGCCCGCGATGCGGCGGGCAACGCGGCGAAGGAGCAACGGCTGGCATTCACGGTGCCACCGCCGTGGTGGACGTCCTGGTGGGCGCTGCTGCTGTATGCCGTGCTGGCAGTGCTCGGGTTGGCGGCCGCCGCGGTCGCCTACCGCGCCAAGCTGAAGCGCCGGCACGCGATGCAGCTGACCGAGGAAAAGCGACTGCTGGCCGAACATGCGTCGGAGGCGAAGTCGCGCTTCCTGGCCACGCTCGGCCACGAGGTACGCACGCCGATGACCGGCGTGCTCGGCATGAGCGAGCTGCTTCGCGGCAGCCGCCTGGACGATCGCCAGCGCAGCCAGGTCGACGCCATCCATCGCGCCGGCGAGCACCTGCTGCGCCTGGTCAACGATGCGCTGGACCTGGCCCGGATCGAAGCCGGGAAACTGGAGCTGGCGAACGCCGACTTCGCGCTGCGCCCGTTGCTGGACGAAGTGGCGGGCCTGATGGCGCCGGTCGCGGAGCGCAAGGGCCTGGCGTTCGTCGATGCGATGGGCGCGGATGCGCCGTCTGCGTTGCACGGCGACCGGACCCGCCTCCAGCAGATCCTGCTCAACCTGCTGGGCAATGCGATCAAGTTCACCGAGTCAGGGCACGTGTCGCTGGAAGCCGGCGCGCTGGCGCCACGCGGCATCCGCTTCGTGGTCGCCGATACCGGCCCGGGGCTCAGCGCCGAACAGCAGTCGCGCCTGTTCCGCCGCTTCGAACAGGCCGACGGCGCGCGCACCGCGTCGCGCTACGGCGGCAGCGGGCTGGGCCTGGCGATCAGCCAGGAACTGGCGGCGGCGATGGGCGGCCGCATCAGGGTCGAAAGCGAGCCGGGGCGCGGCACGCGCTTCATCGTCGAATTGCCGCTGGCGCGCGCCGAGAGCGTGCTCGCGGAGACTCCCTTGCCGCCATCGGTGTCGCCAGCGCGCAGCGGCGGCTTGCGGCTGTTGCTGGTGGAGGACGACCCGATCGTCGCTGAGGTCGTGCAGGGCCTGCTGCGTGAACAGGGACATGCGGTCACCCATGCCGCGCATGGCCTGGCGGCCCTGTCCGAAGTCGCCACGCAACGCTTCGATGCCGGGCTGCTCGACCTCGACCTGCCGGGGCTGGATGGCCTCGCGCTGGCGCGCATGCTGCGCATGCAAGGTGTCGCGGTACCGCTGCTGGCGGTCACCGCGCGTTCGGATGCCGATGCCGAAGCGCAGGCGCACGCGGCCGGTTTCGACGCCTTCCTGCGCAAGCCGGTCAGTGGCGCGATGCTAGCGCAGGCGCTGGATGCGGCGGTGCGCTGAGCTGAGCCGGATCAGCGCGCGCTGAGCGCGTGCACCGCCTCCACCAGCACGGCCACATGGTCGGGGTTCATGTCCGGCGACATGCCGTGGCCGAGGTTGAACACATGGCCCTCGCGCGAGCCGCCATTGCCGGCCGCGTAGCTGTCGAGCGTGGCCTGCACCTGCGCACGGATCGCGTCCGGATTGGCGTACAGGATCGCGGGGTCGAGGTTGCCCTGCAGCGCGACGCGGCCGTTGGCGCGGCGGGCCGCGTCTTCCAGGGTCACCGTCCAGTCCACGCCGATCGCGTCCGCGCCGCTGGCGAACAGGTCGTCCAGGTGCGGCGCATTGCCCTTGCCGAACAGGATCACCGGAACCCCGAGATCCTTCAGCGCCCGCGCGATGCGGGTCAGGTAGGGCAGCGAGAATTCGCGGTACATCGCCGGCCCAAGCGCGCCGCCCCAGGTATCGAACACCTGCAGCGCCTGCGCGCCGGCGGCATGCTGCGCCGAGAGGTATTCTATCACCGCCTCGGTCACCACCGAGAGCAACCGGTGCATCGCCGCGGGTTCGTTCAGCGCCAGCGCCTTGACCTTGCCCCAGTCCTTGCTGCCGCCACCTTCGACCATGTAGCAGGCCAGCGTCCACGGGCTGCCGGAGAAGCCGATCAGCGGCACGCTGCCGTCCAGTTCGCGGCGAATGATGCGCACCGCGTCCATCACGTAGCGCAGCTCGGTCTCCATGTCCGGCACGGCAAGCGTGTCGATCTGCGCCACCGAGCGCAGCGTGCGCTCGAACTTCGGGCCTTCGCCTTCGACGAAGTACAGGCCCAGGCCCATCGCGTCCGGCACGGTGAGGATGTCGGAGAACAGGATCGCCGCATCCAGCGGGAACCGGCGCAGCGGCTGCAGGGTGACCTCGCAGGCGAGTTCCGGGTTCTTCGCCATCGCCAGGAAGCTCCCGGCCGCCTTGCGGGTGGCGCGGTACTCCGGCAGGTAACGCCCAGCCTGGCGCATCAGCCACACCGGCGTGCAGTCGACGGGTTCGCGCCGCAGCGCGCGCAGGAAGCGATCGTTGTTGAGCATGGGGGGTCCGGTTAGCGGGGTGCGTCCGCGCCCTGCGCGAACATGAGTTGGAAGCCGCGCTTGAGTTGCGCGTCGCGCGCCACTTCCAGCGCAGCCAGCGCACCGGCCTGGTCGGCGTACTGCTCCCGCTTGAGCGTGCTGCGGCCGCCGATCTGGCCGGTCTCGCGCAGCAGCGTCCAGCCTCCCAGCAGGTCGGGCTGGAGCTGGAGCTGGACGAATCGCGGGGCTTCGCGGCCGTCGGGACGCTGTTGCAGCAGCAGGCGCATGCGCGCATTGTAATTTTTTTTCTCCCCAGCTTGCGGGGGAGGGCTGGGGTGGGGGCAACTCAGCCGTACAGGGCGTCCAGCACCCGTGCCTCATCGACATTGGCCACGACCCGCGCCTTGCCCGCGCTTTCCCACAGCACGAAACGCAGGCCGGAGCCTTGCGCCTTCTTGTCCAGCCGCATGCGCGCGACCAGTGCGCCGGGGTCCAGGCCCAGGGGCACGGCGGTGGGCAGGCCGAAGCGCTGCAGCAAGCCAGCCAGGCGTTCGCCATCCGCGGCATCCGCCAGTCCCATCGCGGTCGAAAGGCGCGCGGCCAGCACCATGCCCACCGCGACCGACTCGCCGTGGTTCAGACCCCCATAACGCTGTTCCGTTTCGATGGCATGGCCGAAGGTGTGGCCGAAGTTGAGCAGGGCGCGTTCGCCGTGTTCGAACGGATCGCGTTCGGTGATCGCGGCCTTGTGCCGGCAGCTGCGCGCAATGGCCTCGGCCAGCAGCGAGTCGTCGCCGGCCAATAGGCCATCGGCATTCGCCTGCAGCCAGTCGAGGAAGGGCGCATCGGCGATCGCGCCATACTTGATCACCTCGGCGAAACCGGCGCGCAGTTCGCGCGGCGGCAGCGTGCGCAGGGTCGAGGTATCGGCGATCACCGCGCGCGGCGGATGGAACGCGCCGACCAGGTTCTTGCCCTGGGCGATGTCCACCGCGGTCTTGCCGCCGACCGAGGAATCCACCATCGCCAGCAGGGTGGTCGGCAGTTGCACGCAGTCGATGCCGCGCATCCAGCAGGCCGCGGCGAAGCCGGCCAGGTCGCCGACCACGCCGCCGCCCAGCGCATAGATGCACGCATCGCGGGTGGCCCCGAGCGCGGCCAGCGCGTCGATCACCCCGGAGAAATTCGCCAGCGTCTTGGACGCTTCGCCAGCCGCGAACACATGCAGCGCGATGCTGGCATCGGGCCGGACCGCCGCGAGTGCGGCCTGCACGCGCGGCGCATACAGCGGTGCGACCTGCGAATCGCTGACGATCAGCGCATGCCGGCCGCGCAGGTGCGAGGCGAGCAGGGCGCCGTCGTCGAGCAGGCTCGGCGCGATGTCGATGCGGTAGGGCGCAGCGCCACCCACCTCGACTTGCTGCAGGTTGACGCTCATGCCCGGGCTTCCTCATCATGCGTCAGCAGCGCCGCCAGGGCGTCTGCGATGCGATCGGGTGGATGGGGGCCGGTCTCGAATACCTGCTCGGCGACCTCGCGGTACAGCGGTTCGCGCAAGGACTGCAAGTCGGCCAGTCGCTGCGCGCGGTCCGGTACGTCCAGCAGCGGGCGGCCACTGTCGCCGGCCAGCCGGCGCAGTTGCTCGGCCGGTTCGACCTGCAGGTAGACCACGTGTCCATTGGCGCGCATCGCCGCGCGGTTGCCGGCAGCCAGCACCGCGCCGCCGCCGGTGGCGATGACCTGGCCGTCCCGCGCCAGCGCCTCCGCCAGCACCCGCGATTCGCGCCTGCGGAACCCGGCTTCGCCCTCGCTGGCGAAGATCGCGCTGATCGGCATGTCGGCGTCGGCTTCGATGCGCGCATCGAGATCCACGAAGTCCACCCCGAGTCTTGCCGCCAGCAGGCCGCCGACATGGCTCTTCCCCGACCCCATCGGGCCGACCAGGACGATGTTGCGGCGGGGCGTGGCGTCGTTGCGCATCGCAACATGCTAGCAGCGGCGGGCCGCATCGGCGGGACGGGCGGGGAGAGGCCGCCGCTCGGTCCAATCGTCCGGGATTGATCTCGCGGGCGCAGGCCATCCATGGCCTGCTCGGCCTCTCCCCGCCCGTCCCGCCGATGCGGCAGCGTGCCGACTGCACGGAATTAACACTCGAGCGGCAAGGCTGCACGTCCGGCAGTCCGCCGGCTATCCGTGGAGTCCCGCCATGTCCGTCGCCAAGATCATCGAACTGAATGCCTCCTCCGAGACCAGCATGGAGGACGCAGTGAGGTCCGGCCTGAAGAAGTGCGCGGAATCGGTCAAGAACATCAAGGGCGCCTGGGTCAACGAAATCAAGGTTGTGACCGACGACGACGGCAATGTGCAGGAATGGCGGGTCAACCTGCGGGTCAGCTTCATCGTCAACTGAGCGTGCACCCGGGCGGCATGCGCGCGACAATGCGCGCATGACCGACATCCTCACGCCCGATATCCTCGCCACCTTCGATGCCCTGTTCGCCGAGGCCGACGCCGCCGGCGAGCCCGACCGCACCGCGATGACCGTGGCCACCGGCGTCGACGGCCGGCCCTCGGCGCGCACCGTGTTGCTCAAGGCGCACGATGCGCGCGGCTTCGTGTTCTACACCCACTACGACGGCCGCAAGGGCCGCGAACTGCAGGCCAACCCGCATGCCGCGCTGCTGTTCCACTGGCCACGGGTCCGCGACGGGGTGCAGGTGCGGATCGAGGGCGACGTCGAGATCGTTGCCGACGCCGAATCGGATGCGTATTTCGCCAGCCGCCCGCGCGGTAGCCAGATCGGTGCGTGGGCCTCGCTGCAGTCGGAGACCCTGGCCTCGCGCGAGACCTTCGAGGACCGCATCGCCCGCTTCGAACAGGAGTTCGAGGGCCGCGAGGTGCCGCGCCCGCCGCGTTGGGGCGGCTTCCGGGTGGTGCCGCGCCACGTCGAGTTCTGGTACGGCGCGCAGTACCGCCTGCACGAGCGCTGGGTGCACGAACGTGCCGACGACGGTACCTGGACCAAGCGGATGCTGTATCCGTGAACCGCCGGGGCCGCGGCTGACATGATTGGCCCGCGCCGCATCGTCTGCCTGACCGAGGAACCCACCGAAGTCCTGTATGCCCTGGGCGAGCAGGACCGGATCGTCGGCATCAGCGGCTTCACCGTACGCCCGGCGATCGCGCGCAGGGAAAAGCCCAAGGTCAGCGCGTTCTCCAGTGCGAAGATCGATGAGATCCTGAAACTGCGGCCTGACTTCGTGGTCGGCTTCTCCGACATCCAGGCCGACATCGCCGCCGCGCTGATCCGGCATGGCGTGGAGGTATGGATCAGCAACCATCGCAGCGTGGCGGAGATCCTCGATTACATCCGCCGGCTGGGCGCATTGGTGGTTGCCGGCGACCGGGCCAATGCCTATGCCGATTCCCTGCAACAAGGGCTGCGGGCTATCGAACGCGAAGCCGCGCTGCTGCCGCGGCGGCCGAAGGTCTATTTCGAGGAATGGGACGAGCCGCCGATCACCGGCATCCGCTGGGTCGCGGAGCTGGTCCGCATCGCGGGCGGCGACGACATCTTCCCCGAACGCGCGCTGGAACCGCTGGCGAAGGCGCGCATCCTGGAGTATCCGGATGAAGTGATCCGGCGTGCACCGGACATCATCCTGGGCTCGTGGTGCGGCAAGAAGTTCCGGCCGGAGAAGGTGACGGCACGCCCCGGCTGGCAAGCGATTCCCGCCGTACGCGACGGCCAGCTGTTCGAGATCAAGTCGCCGCTGATCCTGCAGCCGGGGCCGGCCGCGTTGACAGATGGCGTGGCCGAGATCGCGCGAATCGTCCGTGCGTGGTCGCAACGCGCCTCGTAGGAGCGCCTTCAGCCGCGACCCACGCTGGAGGGGATGCGATCACCGCGGTTGCAGCTCCGCCGTGGTCGCGATATCCGCGCGCGCGCCGGCGCGGGTCGCGGCGAGCCTGAACTGCACGCTTGCCGGCGCCTTGGCGCGGAACACGCCGATGTAATCGGTCATGCCATCGGTGCTGATCGCGCGCAGCTCCAAGGGCTTGGGTGTGTCGGTCAGGGTGCCGGCGGTGGCGGTGACCTGCAGGTCGCCAAGATCAATGCCGTTGCCGGCCGCGTCGCGCACGGTGACCAGCAGCAATACGCCTTCCTGCGCCAGGTCGATGCCATAGCGGCTGGCGATGGTGGCGTTGAGGTCGGCGATGTTGACGGTCGATGCCTGCAGGGTGGCGCCACCGACGGTGGCGCTGGCAACCGCCGACGTTGGCGACATGGCGACGGCCGGCGTTGGGGCTTCGCCGCGGCCGCAGGCGGTCAGGGCAAGCAGGATGAGGGCAGCGGAGGCGATGCGCATGGCGGATTCCTCAGTCGTTGGCGGCGGACAGTTCCGCCCCTCTTACGCGCGCCGCGTGGATCGCGGATGCAACCAGGGTGCGCAGGCCGCCAGCCTCGAAGGTTTCGATCGCGGCCTGGGTGGTGCCGTTCGGGGAGGTGACCCGGCGCCGCAGCTCGGCGGCGTCCACGTCCGATTCGGTCAGCATCCGCGCCGCGCCGAGCACGGTCTGCAGCGCCAGTGCGCGCGCCGTGTCCGATGGCAGGCCTTCGGCGATGCCCGCGTCCACCATCGCCTCGGCGAGCAGGAACACATAGGCCGGGCCGCTGCCGGACACGGCGGTGACCGCGTCCATCTGCGCCTCGTCGTCGATCCAGACCGTCCTGCCGGCCGATGCCAGCAGCGATTGGGCGAGGCCACGGCCGGCGGTATCGACGCGTGCGCTCGCGAACAGCCCGGTCACCCCGGCGCCGAGCAGGGCGGGTGTGTTCGGCATCGTGCGCACCACCGGCAGTGCGCCGCCGAGCCAGCGTTCCAGTTGCGTGGCGGTGATCCCGGCGGCGATCGACACCACCAGAGGACGCGCGGCCTGCGCCCGCAGCGCCAGCGACTCGCAGGCCTCGCGCAGGACCTGCGGCTTGGTCGCGAACACCCAGGTACCTGCGCCGGCAACGGCATCGGCGCCCTGTTCGAACACGGCCACGCCGAATTCCGCCGCGAGCGCGTCGCGCAAGGCGGCCACCGGTTCCGCGACGCGAATGCTGGCCGGGTCGCGGCCTTGGGCCACCAGGCCGCCGATGAGACTGCGCGCCATGTTGCCGCCGCCGATGAAGGCGATGTAGTGGTTCATGCGGTTCCTTTCGTCTTCGCGGGGCGGGCGCCGAACAGCGCGCTGCCGATGCGCACCATGGTCGCACCTTCCTCGATGGCGGGCACGAAGTCCTCGCTCATCCCCATCGAGAGGGTATCGATGTCGGGGTGCTGCCCGCGCACTGCCTCGAGCAGCGCCGACATGGCGCGGAACGCCTCGCGCCGACGGGCCACGTCGGCGTGCGGCGCGGGGATCGCCATCAGGCCCCGCAGGCGCAGTCGGGGTTCGGTCGCGATCGCCTCGGCGAGCGCCTCCACCTCGCCGGGCCGGCAGCCATGCTTGCTGCCTTCGTCGTCGATGTTGACCTGCACCAGCACGTTCAGCGGCGCGGCATCGGCCGGTCGGTGCCGGGCCAGCGCAGCCACCAGCTTGGGCCGGTCCAGCGACTGCACCCAGTCGAAATGTCGGGCCGCCAGGTCCGCCTTGTTCGATTGCAGGTGGCCGATCAGATGCCACTCCAGGCCGAGTTCGCGCAGGGCTTCGATCTTCGGCACCGCCTCCTGGACGTAGTTCTCGCCGAAGGCCCGCTGGCCAGCCTCCGCCAGTGCCGTGATCTCGCCCGCACTGCGTGTTTTCGAGACCGCCAGCAGCCGCGCCGCTGGCCGGTTCAGGCGCTTCGCCGCGTTCTCAATCGGCGACAGGACTGCGGCAAGTGCGCTGCTGGGTTCGGGCGATGGTGGCTCGGGCACGGCGGTTGACACTCCGGGGCGTGCGCTCATACTGCCCGCGGGGTGCGGGCGACGCCACTCGGGAAGGTGGCCGCAGGCGCGAGATCACAATCGAGGGGCGGGGAGCACGTGATGGATATTGCCGAGCTGCTGGCGTTTTCGGTCAAGAACAGGGCTTCGGACCTGCACCTCTCCGCAGGGCTGCCGCCGATGATCCGCGTCGATGGCGACGTGCGCCGCATCAACATCCCGGCCTTCGATCACAAGCAGGTGCACGCGCTGGTCTACGACATCATGTCGGACAAGCAGCGCCGCGACTACGAGGAATTCCTCGAGGTCGACTTCAGCTTCGAAATTCCCGGCCTGGCGCGCTTCCGCGTCAACGCGTTCAACCAGAACCGCGGTGCCGGCGCGGTGTTCCGCACCATTCCCTCGGAAGTGCTGACCCTGGAAGACCTGGGTTGCCCGCGCATCTTCAAGGAACTGATCGAGCAGCCGCAGGGCCTGATCCTGGTCACCGGCCCGACCGGTTCCGGCAAGTCGACCACGCTGGCGGCGATGATCGACCACATCAACAAGAACGAATACGGCCACATCCTTTCGGTCGAGGATCCGATCGAGTTCGTGCACACCTCGCAGAAGTGCCTGATCAACCAGCGCGAGGTCCATCGCGACACCCACGGCTTCAACGAGGCGCTGCGCTCGGCCCTGCGCGAAGACCCGGACATCATCCTGGTCGGCGAGTTGCGCGACCTGGAAACCATCCGCCTGGCGCTGACCGCCGCGGAGACCGGCCACTTGGTGTTCGCCACCCTGCATACCTCAAGCGCGGCCAAGACCATCGACCGCATCATCGACGTGTTCCCCGCCGGCGAGAAGCCGATGGTGCGTTCGATGCTGTCCGAGTCGCTGCGCGCGGTGATCGCGCAGGCGCTGCTGAAGAAGACCGGTGGCGGGCGAACCGCCGCGTGGGAAATCATGGTGGGCACCCCGGCCATCCGCAACCTGATCCGCGAGGACAAGGTCGCGCAGATGTACTCTGCGATCCAGACCGGCCAGAACGCCGGCATGCAGACCTTGGACCAGCACCTGCAGGACCTGGTCAAGCGCGGCATGGTCTCGCGCCAGCAGGCGCGCGAATACGCCAAGGACAAGCGCCTGTTCGAATGAACCGGCCACGGACGAACGGACGCGCCAACGCATCGGAGCCACGCGCATGAGCAGCATCGACTTCACCTCGTTCCTCAAGCTGATGGCGCACCAGAAGGCGTCCGACCTGTTCATCACCGCCGGCATGCCGCCGTCGATGAAGGTGCACGGCAAGCTGAGCCCGATCACCCAGGCCCCGCTCACGCCCCAGCAGTCCAAGGACCTGGTGCTGAACGTGATGACGCCGCAGCAGCGCGAGGAATTCGAGAAGACCCACGAATGCAACTTCGCGATCGGCGTGTCCGGCGTCGGCCGCTTCCGCGTGAGCTGCTTCTACCAGCGCAACCAGGTCGGCATGGTGCTGCGCCGGATCGAGACGCGCATACCAACCGTGGAGGAGCTCAACCTGCCGCCGATCATCAAGACGCTGGCGATGACCAAGCGCGGCATCATCATCTTCGTCGGCGCCACCGGCACGGGCAAGTCGACCTCGCTGGCGGCGATGATCGGCTACCGCAACATGAATTCCACCGGGCACATCATCACCATCGAGGACCCGATCGAATTCGTGCACAAGCACGAGGGCTGCATCATCACCCAGCGCGAGGTCGGCATCGACACCGAAAGCTGGGAGAACGCGCTGAAGAACACCCTGCGCCAGGCGCCGGACGTGATCATGATCGGCGAGGTGCGCACCCGCGAGGGCATGGATCACGCGATCGCCTTCGCCGAGACCGGCCACCTGGTGCTGTGCACCCTGCATGCGAACAACGCCAACCAGGCGATGGACCGCATCATCAACTTCTTCCCGGAGGACCGCCGCAACCAGCTTCTGATGGACCTCTCGCTGAACCTCAAGGGCGTGGTAGCGCAGCAGCTGATCCCGACCCCGGACGGCAAGGCGCGGCGGGTGGCGATGGAGATCCTGCTCGGCACGCCGCTGGTGCAGGACTACATCCGCGACGGCGAGATCCACAAGCTGAAGGAAGTGATGAAGGAATCCGTGCAGCTCGGCATGAAGACCTTCGACCAGAGCCTGTTCGAGCTCTATCAGGCCGGTGAGATCAGCTACGAGGACGCGTTGCGCTTTGCCGACTCCTCCAACGAGGTGCGCCTGCGCATCAAGCTGGCGCAGGGCGGCGATGCCTCCACCCTGTCGCAGGGCCTGGACGGGGTCGAGGTCGCGGAAGCGCGCTGAGGCGCGGCGTCGCCGGCGGGCCGCGCCTGCGCACGGGCCTGCAGTTGCCGGGCGCCAGCGTTTAGAATTGGCGCATGCCGATCGAGTCTTCGCCGCTGTCCAACCAACTGCTGGTGGCGCTGCCGTCGCTGCACGACCCGCATTTCGCGCGCAGCGTGGCGCTGGTTTGCCAGCACGATGGCGACGGCGCCATGGGCGTGGTGGTCAACCGTGCCTCCGAGTACACCCTCGGCGAAGTGCTTCAGCAGATGGGCATCGCGAGCGACAGCGATGCGCTGCAATCGCAGGTGGTGCTGGCCGGCGGGCCGGTGCATCCGGAGCGCGGCTTCGTCCTGCACGACGGCGACCGCGAATGGGATTCCTCGCTGGCAGTGGGCGGCGGGCTGCACCTCACGACCTCGCGCGATGTGCTGGAGGCGATGGCGCGCGGCGAGGGCCCCGCGCAGGCGGTAGTCGCGCTCGGCTGTGCCGGCTGGGGCGCCGGGCAGCTGGAGCAGGAGCTGGTCGAGGACAGCTGGCTGATGGTGCCCAACCGCCGCGAGGTGCTGTTCGAGCTGCCGCTGGAACAGCGCTGGCAGGCCGCGGCCGGGAGCATCGGGGTGGACCTGGTCAATTACGCCAGCCACAGCGGCCACGCATGAGCGAGACTGGCGACCAGCAGCCCGCGATCCGTCGCGACGGCACGGTGCTCGGGTTCGATGTCGGT
>Ga0114939_10001908_pt1 | contig 16076 bp, 11 predicted proteins | sample AshMeaCrysSpring_FD_87196 | JGI IMG/M metagenome (GOLD analysis project Ga0114939, IMG submission 87196) | Groundwater microbial communities from Big Spring, Nevada to study Microbial Dark Matter (Phase II) - Ash Meadows Crystal Spring | ecosystem: Environmental > Aquatic > Deep subsurface >... | reverse complement strand
GCCCGCCCGCGGCCGGCGCGCCGCCCCCCGCAACAGCGCGGTTCCTCGATCGCGCTCAGGACTCGCCGAGGCGCGCGAGGCCGAGCGTGGCGCGGACTGGACGCCACCGTCCTTCGCGCTGCTGCCACGCGATGGACACCTCGCGGCGCTCGAGGCGGTCGGGGCCCCCACGCGGGTCGGGCTCGCGGACCGTGGCCACCGCTCGTGCGGTGGCGGCGTGGCCGCCAGCGGTGACCTCGACATCGAGGTCGTCGAGGGTGACGGTGGTCCCACCGGCCGCGCCCGACAGGCGCGCCACGTAGCTCACGACGGTGTCGCGATCGGCCGACCACGCCGGCTCTTCCGCGACCTCGGCGACGAAATCCTCGGCCAGCCGCTGGCCGAGCCGGCTGGCGCGCGCGAGGCGGGCCACCTCGGCCTCGCCGGGCGGAACCGAGACGAGGACGGCCAGCTCCTCCGATGCGCGACGGATCTTGCGGGCATCCGACGGAAAGAGCCACCACGCCAGGGCGGCGAGCGCAACCACGACCGACGCGGCACCGACGCTGCGCGACAGGCTCGGCATGGGTCAGTCTAGCCCCGATCCGTCAGAACGCGGCCAGTTCCCGGTACCTGGTGCTTCGTGCCGGGCTCGTGCCTGGTGCCTCGACCCACGCACCATGGACCAGGAACCGACGTGGTTCTGCCGGATTGAGGCCGGACGCAAGGCTGGCTATAGTCCTGTCGCTGGAGGCCCTGAGAATGCGACGCATCGCCGCTGCCGTGTCCGCCCTCGTCCTGCTCGCTCCCGCGTTGGCGCGCGCCATCGACCTCGCCGACACCCGGCTCGTGTCCGACCCGGCCACGAGCGGCCGGCTCGTCGCCTTCGCCTACGCCAACGACCTCTGGGTGGCCGGGACCGACGGCGCCGGCGTGCGCCGCCTGACGTCGCACCCGGGCATCGAGGCCGGCCCGCGTTTCTCGCCCGACGGCTCGCTCATCGCCTTCACGGGCAGCTACGAGGGCAACACCGACGTCTACGTGGTGCCAGCGGCCGGCGGCGTGCCGAAGCGCCTCACGTACCACCCGGGCAACGACGAGGCGCTCGGGTTCACGCCCGACGGAACGCACGTGCTCTTCTCCTCGCCGCGAGAGGTCTACACCACCCGCTACACCCAGCTGTTCACCGTCCCGGTGGGCGGCGGGTTTCCGGCGAAGCTGCCGATCCCGAACGCGAGCGAGGCCGCCATCTCGCCCGACGGCGCAACGACGGCGTACGTGCCACTGTCGGACGCCACGCCCCAGTGGAAGCGCTACCGCGGCGGCCGCACCGCGCGGATCCTCCTCTTCGACAACACCACGTACGACACCGAGCCGGTGCCCCAGCCCGCGGGCCGCTGCAACGACCTGGACCCGATGTGGGCCGGCGCCACGCTCTTCTTCCGGTCGGATCGCGACGGCGAGTACAACCTCTACAGGTTCGACCGCGCCACCAAGGCGGTCACGCGCGTGACGACGCATGCGGACTTTCCGGTGCTGAACGCCTCGGCGGGCGGCGGGCGCATCGCCTACGAGCAGGCCGGCCACGTGCACCTGCTCGACCCCGCCACGGGCGCCGCAAGCCGCCTGAAGCTCGGCGTGGCGGCCGACCTCGTGGAGCTGCGACCGCGCTGGGCGAAGGGCGCGAAGTGGATTCGCAACGGCAGCCTCTCGCCGTCCGGCAGCCGCGTGGCCCTCGAGTTCCGCGGCGAGATCGTCACCCTGCCGCGCGAGAAGGGCGACGACCGCAACCTCACGCAGACGCCCGGCGTGCACGAGCGCTCGCCCGCCTGGTCGCCGGACGGGAGGTGGATCGCCTACTTCTCCGACGAGGGCGGCGAGTACGGGCTGGTGCTCGCCCCGCAGGACGGCAAGGGCACGCGCCGGCGCATCCCGCTCACGGGCGCCGGGTACTACGCCAACGCGAGGTGGTCGCCCGACGCGAAGCGGATCAGCTTTTCCGACAACGCGCGCACCATCTACGTGCTCGACGTCGCGACGGGGACGCAGAGGACGGTCGCGGGCGACCCGCTCTACGGCCCCGTGCCCGTGCTCAACCACGCATGGTCGCCCGACTCGCGCTACCTCGCCTACACGCAGAACTCGCCCACCTACATCAACCGCCTGTTCCTCTATTCGGTGGCCGACGGCAGGTCGTACCCGGTGAGCGACGGCCTTGCCGACGCGACGAGCCCCGCTTTCGACGCCTCGGGCAGGTACCTCTACTTCCTCGTCTCGACCGACGCGGGGCCGGTCAACGACTGGTTCTCGCTGGCGAGATCCGACATGCGCGCCGCGCAGCAGATCTATGTGGCCGTGCTCGCGAAGGGGGTTGCCTCGCCGCTCGCGAAGCAGAGCGACGAGGAAACGCCCGACGGGGGCGGGAAGACCCCGGAGAGCGCCACGCCGTCCCCGCAGAAGCCGAACGTGGATGGCGCCGCGCCGCCGGCGCCGCCTGAGCGCAGCGACGGCGGGTCGGCGCCAAACGACGCGAAGACACCTGTCGTCGTCACCTTCGACGCCGAGGGCCTGTCGCAGCGCATCCTCGCCCTGCCGGTGAAGGCCGGCGCGTACGCCGACCTCCAGGCGGGCCCCGCCAACCAGGTGTTCTACCGCCGCGCCGCCTCCACCGACCGCGACGCCGACGCCGCCCTTTACCGGTACGACCTCGAGAAGCGCAAGGAGGACACGCTCCTCGAGCGCGCCGACGGGTTCGTGCTCTCGGCCAACACCAAGCGGGCGCTCGTCCGTGTGAAGGAGGACTGGCACCTCGTCGAGGTCGCCGACACGTTCGACCTGACGAAGTTCAAAATCGACGTTGCCCGCATTCAGGTGAAGTTGGATCCGCCGGCCGAGTGGGCGCAGATGCTCGAGGAGGCGTGGCGCATCAACCGCGACTGGTTCTACGACCCAGGCTTCCACGGCGCCGACTGGCCGGCGATGCGAAAGAAGTACGCGGCCTTCGTTCCAGATCTCGCCACGCGCGCCGACCTCTTCCGCGTGATCCGCTGGATGCTCAGCGAGCTGTCGGTGGGGCACTCCTACCAGAGCCCCGGCGACCAGGTGTTCGAGGGTGAACGCGTACCGGGCGGCCTGCTGGGGGCCGACTACGAGGTGGCCAACGGCCGCTACCGGTTCAAGAAGGTGTTCGGCGGCCTCAACTGGACGCCGGACCTGCGCGCACCGCTGACCGAGCCCGGCGTGGACGTGAAGGCCGGCGAGTACCTGCTCGCGGTGGACGGCAGGGACCTCCGGCTTCCCGACAACCTCTACGAGCGCTTCGAGCGGACGGCCAACCGCATCGTCGAGATCACCGTCGGTCCCTCACCCGACGGGAAGGGCGCGCGCACGGTGAAGGCGGTGCCGGTCGAGGACGAGAGCGCGCTGCGGAACCGCGACTGGGTGGAGGGCAACCTGCGTCGCGTGACGGAGGCCACGCAGGGGCGCGCCGCCTACGTGTACGTCCCCAACACCGCGCAGCTCGGGCACACCTACTTCAAGCGCTACTTCTTCCCGCAGGCCGACCGCCAGGCCATCATCCTCGACGAGCGGCACAACGGCGGCGGGTCGGTGGCCGACTACTACATCGATATCCTGCGGCGGCCGGTCGTGAGCTACTGGGCGATGCGCTACGGCTCGGATCTCAAGACACCGATTGCCGGTATCCACGGGCCCAAGGTGATGCTGATCGACGAGACGGCCGGCAGCGGCGGCGACCTGCTGCCGTGGATGTTCCGGAAGTTCGAGCTGGGGCCGCTCGTCGGCCGCCGCACGTGGGGCGGCCTCGTTGGCATCCTCGGCTTCCCGGTGTTGATGGACGGCGGTACGGTCACCGCGCCCAACCTGGCCATCTGGACCGAGGACGGCTTCATCGTCGAGAACGAGGGCGTGGCGCCCGACATCGAGGTGGAGCAGACGCCGAAGGACGTGATCGCCGGGCGCGATCCGCAGCTCGAGAAGGCGATCGAGATCGTGCTCGCGGAGCTGCGGAACGCGCCGCCGGTGATGCCGAAGCGGCCGCCGTTTCCGCTGCGGGCGAAACCATAGGGCAGCCTTACGCCCAGCGCCGTGCGCCTCACGCCCTAGGCCCTACGCCTTACGTCCGGGTCTGGCTCACGTCCCAGCGCCCAGCGCCTTACGCCCGGGTCGGCCGTGCGCCGCACGTCCTGGCCCTCGTGCCTTGGTCTGCTTGGCGCCTCTTCGCCCGGAGCCCCGCCTTCGGAGGGCGCCGCTCCCGCGGCGCCTGCACGGCGGATTCGGCGCCGTGGGGGTCGGGGCACGGGGTGGTTCTACCGCCCGGCTGTCCGCAGCTCGATCAGCGTGACGGGGATCTTGAGAACACCGTCCTCGCCGTGCGGCGGGATGAGCATGTCTTGTTCGAGGATGTTGGCCCGGCCCGGCGTTCCCTCCTCGACGCCGAACGTCTCGTGCAGCAGGCCCTGCGCGTTGCAGCGGATCGAGACGAAGAGCAGCCTCTGGCCCGGCTCGGCGAAGAAGAGCAGCTGGATCAGGTCGGGCAGCGGCGCACCCGGTGCGGTGTTGATGAACTTCAGTTCGAAGTGCGCATCGCACAGCGCGGGCGGTGCGCCGGCGAGGACGTCGGAGGCCCGGCTCCCGAAGTACATCGGCGCGTCCTTCACCGTCCACGGTTCGGCGAGGTCGGCGACCCACGCCAGCGTGTTCTCGATCTTCAGCACCGCGTGCACGGTGGCACGTCCGTCGGCCAGCGGCCGCTCCGTGATGCGTCCCGTCAGGCGCGTGCCCAGGGACGGCCCGCCGTGGGCCGCGAGGAAGGCCTCGGTGCTCCCCACATAGTCGACGTAGGCCGAGTAGCGGTCGTCGACCAGGTACACCAGGTCGGGGACGTCACTGAAGATGTCGAAGCACTCGCCTTCGACCACCTCGATGCAATAGGTGCCCTGTGCGGCCACGAACTCCTCGATGGAGCGCGGGGTCGCGGGGCCGGGCTGCGCGGCCGCGGTTGCGGCCGAGACCAGGAGGGCAACGAGTGTTGAGGTGACCACCTTGACTGACATGACTCAACTCCTTTCCCGAGGAGACCACGGGGGGCCACACGACGTCACGGCGGCCGGTTGTGCCGGTCCTGCGACCGGGGGCGGGGGCAGTGCGCGCCGGAAGCGGCGCGCGGAGGTCAGCGCTTCGCCTTGCCGGCGAGGACGCGGTTGTTGGTGCCCTCGTCCAGCACCAGCGCCGGGTCCGTCCCCACGACGAGGCTGTCGGCGGTGTCGGGCCCCAGGACGATCGCGGGCGCGCCGGGCGGCAGCACGAGGCTGCTCATGCCGTTCTTGAGGACCCTGTACCCTCGTCCCGCCGCCAGCGTGATCCCGACGGCCGCTTCACCGGCGATGCGGTTCTGCTCGACGAGCGCGCCGTCCGCGTCGATGATCCAGATGCCACCGTACGGCGCGCCCGCGAGTTCGATCAGGTTGTGGCTCACGTGCAGGACGGATGCCTCCATGTCCCCGCCGTCAAACGCGTCCACCGCCAGGTCTGCGAACCGGTTGTGGCGGACCATCATCGAGCTGTCTGCCATCTCGTACGGGTTGTAGCCGGTGTTCACGCCCTCGATCAGCGATCGCGTGAGGGTGTGGCGTCCCACCATCGGTCGCTGCGTGCCGGACTCCGGCCAGAAGCTCAGTTCGCCCCACATCTCGATCCCGTAGGACGCGTTGCTGCCAAGGCCCCACTCGGTGTGACGGCCCTTCAGCGCCACCTCGTCGAAGTCGGTGCTCACCCACTTGCCCTCGACCGTGACGATGGCGAGCAGGGCGTCGCCGAACCACGCGGCGCGCGCCGAGGCAAAAGCCGGGCGTGGGTCGGTGACCGTGACCGTCATGTTCGACATCGCCACGCGGCTCGGCCCGTCGCCGAAGAGCGAGAAGTGGAACAGCGTGGGAGCCAGCGTGGGCCCGCGCACCCCGGGCGCGTCGAGGTCGCTGATCCAGTTGCGCATCAGCACGTCCTCGATGCCGTCGGCATCGGGCAGCGTCGTCAGGATGGTCCGCCCCATGCCCGCGCCGACGAGCGCGCCGTCGAACGTGCCCGTGATCACGATGGGCGCTGACAGGTAGTACGTGCAGGGCTCGAGGCGGACGGTGCCGCCGGGGCCGACCGACTGCAGGGCGGCGATGATGGCCGCTGAGGAGTCGACCACGATGCCGGGGCAGGGAACGGTGATGTCGGCTGCCGCGGGGATCGGCAGTGCGAGGCCGGCCGTCAGCACGGCCAGGCCTGCGAGCCTGGTGATTCGGGACATCGGACTGTCCTCCCTCCCGCCGCGTCGAGGAGACGCATGCGTTCGTCCTGCGGGTGCACAGAACGCTGACGAGGACAATCGTGACACCGGTCCGGGGAGCGCCGGTTCCGATCCGGCTCAGGATCCGTTCCGATTCGTCTCCGCGTCGATGTGCGACGAGCCGGCGGTCCGCCCCACCTCAGCCGGTGCCGGAGGGTGCCGAGGTTGCCGAGAAGGGCGCCGCCGCGCGGCGGCGCCCTTCTCGGGCTGGGTCGATCAGTACGGGGGCCGCGTGCTCACCGAGTCGCAGCCGAAGAACTTGTGCACGCCGCCGCCGCTGTCGGTCCACTCGCCCTTCACGCAGGCCTCGGTGTCGCCGCGCACCAGGCCGGTCGCCCGGGCGATGAAGTGCAGCACGAGGTCGAGGTCACCGTCGCGGGTCGTCTCGTCCAGCTCGTAGGAGTCCTCGATGTGGCCCCTGTCGTGGGCCTCGAAGGCCCCGCCCGTCTCCGTCCAGACCAGCGTGCGCGGCCCGAAGCGGACGCTGAGCGGGTCGATGGCCGTGGCGTCGAAGTCCACTGGCAGGCCGTACTCACCGGCCACGGTCGTGAGCACCGCCACGGGGACCTCGCCCCGCAGCTTGGGGTTGAACGCGTTGGGGAAGCTGGCCGGCTTGATGTTGAGGGCCACCGGCACCACGCACTCCACCTCCAGGTTCACCGACGCGAGGTTGTTGCTCTGATTCGGATCGGCGTCGCCGGGACGCAGCGGCTGGATCTCGTTGGTGAAGGTGAAGGTGTGGTGGCTGGCACCGCCGCAGTTGATGGTGAAGGTCTCCACCACCTCGCGCAGCTCGTCGAGCCCCAGCGCCAGCTCCTCCGACGTGGCGACCCCCGGCGTGACGGTCGAGTCGGCCGGCGCAGTGGCGGTCTGCGTGAGCGCCACGTCCATCGGGGCCGACGGTCCGCGGTTGCTGATCACCTTCCTGAGCGTGATCTCGACGTCCTCGCCCACCAGGATCTCGGCCGGCGGATCGACCGCCGCGAAGCTGACGATCTCGAGGTCGGCCCGCGCCACGACCAGCGTGCTCTCCGTGTCGCTGTTGTTGGCGGGGTTGGGATCGAGCCAGTCGCTCGTCACCGTGGCCGCGTTGGTAATCGTGACGGGCGCGCCCGCGTTGTAGACCAGGTCGGCGGCGACGAGCGCGACGATCTGGAAGACCGTGCCGCTGCCGGCGGCCAGGCTGCCGGCGGATGGGCAAACCACGACACCCGAGCCGGGCGCTGTCTCGGCGCAGCCGTCGGGGCTCGAGACGAAGGCGACCCCGGCCGGCAGGGTGTCGGTGACCGCGAAGCTCGGTGCGGCGTCGGGGCCGTTGTTGGTCACCTGCAGCAGGTAGGTCAGCGGCGTGCCGGCCACGACCGGATCGGGCGCGTCGCTCTTGGTCACCGCCAGGTCGGCCTGGAACGCCGCGCGCAGGCAGTCGATCACCCCGGCGCCCCAGTCGTTGTCGAAGCCGGCGGCGCCGCGGTCGACGGCCGACGCGGCCAGGCGCGCGTTGATCCCGGCCACGGTGGCAGCCGCACCGATGCTCGACCGTACCAGGGCATCGCAGGCCGCGACGTGCGGCGTGGACGCCGAGGTGCCGTAGAAACGGCAGTCGCCCGGGTTCACCGCCGGGCACGTGCCGGCGCCGAAGTTGCCGACGCCGGTCACCGAGACGCCGTCGGCCGCCGTCCACGCCGGAGCACCGACGGTGACCGCCGCCGGCCCGTTCACGCTGCCGCCCGGGCATGGATAGACGCCGCCGGGGCAGACGGTGGTGAGCCACAGCTGGACCGGCCCGCCCGAGCTGAAGCCCTCGAGCGGCACGGTGGCGGGGTTGGTGCTGATGTCGGCGCCAGCGGCCGCCGAAGAGGTGGCCAGGCCGGTGTAGTTCGAGTCGGGGTTCAGGCTCAGCGCCCGCGTCGTGGCATCGATGGCCACGGCACCGCGCCAGCGCAGGTCGATTGTCGGCGTGGCCACGCCCGCAGGCAGGCTCTGGACGTCGACCACCAGCTTGACGTTCACGTTGGGGCCGGCCACGAAGGGGATCGACACCTGCTCGATGGGGTCGCCGAGGCCGCCGACCTGCACGCCGATGCTGCTGCCCAGGCAGGTCGTGAGCCCGGCGTCCATCACGTACAGGTTCAGGTCGGTGAAGCCGCCCGCGCCAACCGTGGGGAAGATGGCCCGGGGCTCCGACCACTGCAAGGTCACCGACAGCCAGACGCCAGCGGCACCCGGACGCACCTGGACGTCGAAGGTGGTGTCGCCGCCCGGCGCAATTGCCACCACGTTGTCCGGCGTGATCGGGCAGAGGGCAAAGGGCCCGGCGGTGCCGTCGGGGCCGCCGCCCGTGCCGGTGGCCGCCACCCGGGCGGCGTGGCGCCCGGCCTGGTTGCCGGCCGAGGAGTGCATGGAGACCCCGGCGGCGGCGATCGCGTCGCCGTTGGCCGCGGCGAGCCCCTGCTGGAATGCCGGCTCGGCGTCGAAGGGGATGTCCTCGGTGATCACGTCCGCGCCGGCCGCCACGAGGAGGTTCTGCGCCAGCACGTGGCTCACCACGCCCGCGCCGGTTGAGCAGAACTGCAACGCGGCCGCGGGCGCCATGTCGTGCACGATCTCGAGCATGGCGGTACCCTCGTCGCCGCCAGCCGCGCCACAGCCCGCCGGAACGGTGACGGTGGCCGGCAGGTCGCCACTCGCCTGGGCAGCCGCCACGTTGTTGATGCCGTCGGAGATGACGCCGACCGTGATCCCCGCGCCGTCGATGCCGAGGGCCTGCAGGTCGTCGGCGTTGTGGAGGACGACGCCCTCGCTCAGGAACGCGCCCACGTCGGGCGGCGTCTGCTCGACGGGCGTCACGGCCGCCACCCAGGGCAGCGCCTCGGCCGCTGCCTCGATCTGCCCGTGGGGCATCCAGGCCACGATGATGCCGAGCCCGCGCGGCATTCCCTTCCCCTTGGGCCAGACCAGGTCGGCCGTCGAGGTGACCACACGCCCCCCGAGCGACTCGATGATCCTGATCTGCTCCGGGCCGATGGCCTGGGCGCTGTGGAACTCCACCAGCATCTCGCCGCGCGGAGACACCTTCAGCAGGTCGTCGGACAGCGCCTCGGCCGCACGCAACGGCAGCTGGCCTCGCACGCCCTCCGCCTTCAGTGCGCCGTCGACGCGCGCGACGCGATCCTGGATGATGTAGGCCACCTTCGAGGGCCGTGGGTCCTGCGGGGCGGGCCCCGCGTAGAGCCCGGCCCCCATGCAGCCGATCACGAGCACGGTGACGGCCACCATGCCAACAAGAAGAGCCCGTTTGTTGACCATGTCCAGCCTCCGGTCCTCCACGGCGGGCGGCGCCCGACGGGGACGACGGCCGGCATCATGCCGGGTGCCGGCGCACTGTCGTTGACGGCGTATTGTCGGGCCCGCGCGCGTCCGCCGGTGGCGGTCGTCACGCACACCCCTCCGCAGACAGGGAAGTGCCTCAGGTCGAGCAAGCTGTGCACCAGAGCGCGCCCTGCCGCTGGCCGAGTGTGTTGAACCTCACCCGTTCCTGGACTCTGCCCCGGCTGCGTCTTCTGTCTCCCTGGCGGGAGCAGTACAACAGCGGCGCAGTTCAGCACGAATCCCCGGTTGTGCGTCGTCTGTGTCACTGCAGCGCCCTGCCGCACAGCGTTGACGCGCTGCGCCACGCCGACGCTGCGGCCGTCGGAGGCCGGGAGCTGAATCCTACGCGGCCCGGTTCCGGGCCGGGGCCTCCACGCGCGTGCAGCCGTGCGCGTGGAACTCGCGCAGCCGGAGGTCGGCGTCGGTGTAACAGAGAGGCTGGCGCGGCGCCTCGAGCGGGACGAGGCGGGTGTTGGCGGCGGCGGCCGGCTGGCTCGCCAGCGCCTCGAGGTAGCGTTGCGGATACGACGGGTAGTTGCGGAACGTGAGTCCCACCAGGCCACCGTGGCGGCGCCGCAGCTCGGCGAAGTCGTGTCGGAGGAAGTCGTACACGGCCGGGTCGGGCCCGCTCGCGAAGTACTCGCGCACGAACTGCGCCACCTGGTGATAGAACTCGGGGCTGTGGCAGCTCCGGTGCGCGCCGCCATCGGCGCGGGCGAGCCGCCGGATGCCGGCGTCGGCCGGATCGATGTGATAGAGCTCGTGGATGATGGTGTCGAGCTTCGCCACCCACGCGGCGTAGCCAGGGTAGTGCTGACGCTTGCGCGCGCCCTCGAGGGTCTGGTCGCAGAAGCGCGGCAACGCGAACGAGATCATGTAGTCGACCGGCGTCCCCCCGATCACCACGTGCGGCGTCTTCATCACGAACCACGGCGAGCGCCGCGTGAGGCGGCCCGTGTCACGATCGCGCCAGAAGTAGTATCCGGGCTCGCTCGTCGGGAGGTTGAGGCTGTGGCACGTGGCGTAGGCGCCCGCCGCGCCGGCCCGGCCGAGCCGCGCGAACACCAGCACCCTGTCGAGATCGACGACCGACAGGGCCCCGACGCGACGAACGACGTCGGACATCACGTGCCGGATCGCGCTGGTGTAATCGAGCATGGAGCGGCCCGTGATCGCCTCCAGGTGGCGGACACGAACCGCCGGGGTCGGGCCGGACGGGCCCAGGACGCTGGCGGTGAGGCGCACTGAATCTAGCCAAGTGCCTCACACGCGTCAAGCACAGCGGTCGAGTACCCGGCCCGCGGCCGGCGGCCGGCGGCCGGCGGCCGAGTCGGGCTGCGGCCTCCGCCTTCTCCTCCCGTCATCGTCACGCGGCCCGGCAGCTTGAGCTCAGCCGGAGGGGCGGACCGGCGTGCGCGGGCGTTGGACTCTCCGCGCGCCCACGAACCGCCGCGCCCAGTAGTCGCCAGCGAGGCGCTCGACCCGAACGGCACCCCGCTCGTTTGGTGCGTGGACGAACCGGCCGTCACCAATCGCGATCGCAACGTGGGTCGGTCTCTCGCCGTTTGTCGCGAAGAAGAGCAGGTCGCCCGGAGCGAGTCGGCTCGCGTCGATCGGGGTGCCGGCGGCGGCCTGCTCACGCACCGTGCGCGGCAGGGCGACACCGTGTCGCGCGAACACGTAGGCGACGAGCCCGCTGCAGTCGAACCCACGCGGGTCGGCGCCGCCGGCTCGATACGGCGTGCCGGTGAGCGCGAGCGCGTCCTCGACGATGGCGGCGGCGGCCGGCGAGGGCGGGGGCACGCCTGAGGTGGCGGTGGCCGGCTCGGGAAAGGGCCGTGGGCGGGCGCCGCCGCGCGAGGCGCACCCGGCACCGGAGGTGGCGGCGAGCGCCAGCCCAATCGCCAGGCAGACGGGCAACGGGCGGGGGCGGCCGGCCATCGACCAGCTTATCGGCCAGGCGGGCGGCGCGCCTTATGCGACGCCCGCGATGTGATACGGCGCGTCTCGCGCGGTGCTGGTGGGAGAGACCCTGATGCCCGGTCCCACCCTCGTAACTCTATGTTGTAACATGTTTTACGCCCCGAGGCGCCTTGACAGCCCCGGACCGCTCAGCGACAATTGTGCGGGTCAGCCATGGAGCAAACGCTCCTGCTCAACGCCACGTACGAGCCGCTGAAGGTCGTCCACTGGCAGAAGGCGGTCACGCTTTGGTGCCAGGGCAAGGTCGAGGTGATCTCGGTCTACGACCGCGAGGTGCGTTCGGTCTCGTTCAGCTTCAAGCTGCCGTCGGTGATCCGCCTCCTGCGCTACATCCGCATCCGGCGGGCCGTGGACTACGTGCCGTTCTCGCGCGCGAACATCTACGCGCGCGATCGCCATACCTGCCAGTACTGCGGCCAGGTCCTGCCAAGCGGGGATCTCACCTTCGACCACGTCGTGCCGGTCATGCAGGGTGGCAGGAAGGACTGGGAGAACATTGTGACCTGCTGCATCTCGTGCAACCGCCGCAAGGGCGGTCGCACACCGCAGCAGGCGGGGATGCACCTCATCCGCATGCCGCGCCGGCCGGAGAAGTCGCCCGCGCTGCGCCTCACGATTGGCGTGCGGAACACGCCGGACCACTGGCGCGACTATCTCTACTGGAACGTCGAGCTCGACCTCGACGACTCGTAGCCCCGCCCGATGCCACGCATCACCGCGATCGCGCCGGGACTGGCGCTGCCCGGCGCACGCGTCGATCTCCACGGCGCCTTCGATCTCTCGTCCGGCGTGCCGCGTGTCACGGCGGGCGAGGCGCCCGCGCGCGTGGTGTGGGCGTCAACCAGCCGCCTGGGGGTCCGGTTGCCCGACGACGCCGCCGGGGGGCCGCTGGCGTTGCGCGTGGCCGGCGTCCCGGGCGAGACGCCGCTCGTCACGGTGGGCACCGCCGTCGCCACGGGGCTCCATCAGGTGGACAGCCCGGCGATCGGGGCCGACGGCACCCTCTACCTCACCTACAGCGGCGGGCGCGGCCAGACGGCGCCCGTGTCGATCTACCGCGTGCCGCCCGGCGGTGAGCGGGAGGTCTTCGTCACCGGGCTCACCAACCCCACCTCGCTCGCCGTCGACGGCCAGGGTCGGCTCCATGTGTCGAGCCGGTTCGACGGGACCGTCTCCCGGATCGACGCGGAGGGGCAGGCGGAGGTGATCGCCGCCGAACTGGGCGTGGCGTGTGGGATCGCGTTCGACGCGGCCGGCACGCTCTACGTCGGCGACCGCAGCGGGACGCTGTTCCGCGTGGCCCCGGACGGGGAGGTGCGGGCGTTGGCCACGCTGCCGCCGAGCGTAGTGGCCTTCCATCTCGTCACGGTGCCAGGTGGCGGGTTGTACGTCACGGGTCCCACGCTCGCGCCGCGCGATGGCGTGTACCGTGTGGACCCTGAGGGCAGCGTGCACGTGATCTCGCGCGCGTTCGGACGACCGCAAGGCCTCGCGGTGGACGCGGCCGGACGCCTGTACGTGGCCGAGGCGCTGGCGGGATCGAGCGGGCTCTACCGCCTCGGCGAGGGCGACCCGGAACTGATCGTGTCGGGGGCAGACATCATCGGCGCCGCCTTCGATCCGCGGGGCGGGCTCGTCGTCGCCACGGCGGACACCGCGTACCGGTTCGAGCCGACGGCGTAGAGGCGTATGCCCGCCGGCCCTGAAGGGCCGGCCTCCGTCACGTGGACCGCGTGGGCGGAATCCGGGAGTAAATCCAGGATGGAGCCCCGGGGCTTCAGCCCCGGGGGGAGGGAATTGCCCCCCATGGATGCCGCCGGCCTCGAGCCCGTCCCCGAGTCCGGGCGCACGCAGCCGGCCTTCGACCTCTTCCTGATTTTCGCCGCTGCCAACGTGGTGGCGACGACGCTGCAGACCGGCGCCGTGCTCGGCGCCCGATTCGGCGCAACGCGCGTGATGGCGCTCGTCGTGGCCGGGTCGGCATTCGGCGCGCTGCTCGTCGCGCTGCTCGCGCCGGTGGGCTCGCGCTTCGGCGTGCCCTCGATGATCGCGGCGCGCGGGCCGCTCGGGCTGCGCGGGGCGGGCCTCGTCGCCGCGCTGCTCTACCTGACCAACTTCGCGTGGATCGCGGTGAACAATGCCATTGCCGCCTCGGTGTGCGCGGGTGCGCTCGGCGGCCCCGCCACGGCGCGCTGGTGGGCGGCGGCGCTCGGCGTTGCGGCCACGGCGGTGGTGGCGCGCGGGCCGCGCGCGGTGGGCCGGGCCGACCGGGCGGCGGTGCCCCTGATGGTCGTGGCTGGCGCGGTGCTCTCCTGGGCCGCGCTGACGAGGCCGGCTGTTGCGACGGCAACCGTGTCGGCCGCCGGTCCGCCGCCGTGGCTGTGGGGCCTCGACGTGATCGTCGGTTACCAGGTGTCGTGGCTGCTGATGTTCGCCGACTACTCGCGCTACACCCGGTCGCCGGGCGCGAGCCGGGCCGCGGTGTTCGCCGGCCTCGCCCTGCCGGCGCTGTGGCTCGTTCCGGTGGGTTGGACACTCGCCCGCCTCGCGGGCAGCGACGACCCGGGAGCGATGCTCGCCGCGGCGGGCGTCGGGTGGTGGACGGCGCTGCTCGTCGCGCTCGCCTCGGTCACCACCAACTTCGTGAACATCTACCTCTCCTCGCTCGCGTGGCGCACGCTCGTCCCGCGCGCGCCGAGCGGCGGGTCGGTGTGGGCGATCGGCCTCGTGGGCACGGCGCTCGGCCTGCTGTCGTCGGGCTGGCTCACGCGGTTCGCCGACCTGATGCTGCTGCTCGGATCCGTGCTCGTGCCGGTGGGCGGCGTCTTCCTCGCGCACTTCGTGGTGCTCGGGCGGCCGGTGGACGTCGCGGCGGTGTACGACCGGGCGCGACTGCCGGCGTTCACGCTGGCCGGGATGACGGCGTGGATCGCGGGCTCGATCGTGTACCACCTCGCCGCGCCGATCGGCGCGACGCTGCCCGCGTTGCTCACCGCGATCGCGGTGTACGTGGCGCTCGGGCGGGCACAGCACGAGACGAAACGGTGACACTCACCGTTTCCCCCCCGACTACGAAACGGTGAGTATCACCTTTTTCCTGCACCGAATGGCCGGAGGCTGGCTCCGGCGTATCATGCGCGGCATGACGCACCGCCTGCTCGCCGCGCCCGCCGCGGTCCTCGCCGTCGTGGCTGCCCTCGTCCTCACGCCCGCGCCGGCTGGTGACGGCCCCGCCGGCCCGCTCGTCGGCACCTTTTCGATCGTCGGCGTCGACAAGGCGACGGGCGATCTCGGCGTGGCCGTGCAGTCGAAGTTCCCCAACGTGCGAGCCGTCGTGCCGTGGGCCCGAGCTGGTGTGGGCGCGGTGGCCACGCAGAGCTTCGTCGAGCTCGACTACGGCATCGACGGGCTCGAGTTGATGGCGCGCGGCGCGTCGGCCGCCGAGGCGCTCGCCATCGTCCTGCGCGGCGATCCGCGGCGCGAGCAGCGGCAGGTGGGCATCGTGGACGCGCAGGGCCGCGCGGCCACGTGGACGGGGACGGAGTGCTTCGGCTGGGCGGGGGCGCGGATCGGCGCGGGCGTTGGCGCGCCAACGCCCGTCACGGCCGAGCGCGGCCGCCTCGGCACGGTGGTCACCGGCAACGGGTTCGCGGCGCAGGGCAACACGCTCGTCTCGGAGGCCACGGTGGCGGCGATGGCCGACGCCTACGTGCGTGCGACGGGCGAGCTGTCGGAGCGGTTGCTCGCGGCGCTGGTGGCCGGCGGGACGGCGGGCGGGGACCGCCGCGGCGAGCAGAGCGCGGCGCTGCTCGTCGTGCGCGCCGGCGCCGGCTACGACGGGCAGGACAACTTCATCGACATTTCCGTGTACGACCACCCGACGCCCATCGCCGAGCTGGTGCGGCTCGAGAAGCTCAACCGCCTGCACTTCCGTGCGTCGCGTGCCGAGAACCTGATCCCCGTCACGCCGGAGATCGCGCGCGAACTGAAGCAGATCTGGACCATGCGCGGCTTTTGGAGCGGACCCGTCGACGGCACGGTGGACGCGGCCTTCCAGAAGACGCTCGTGGACTTCATGGGCTGGGAGAACTACGACACGCGCATCGAGCCGGTGGAGAAGGTGGACCTGGCCAAGGGCGAGACCCTCGTGATCGATCGCGAGGTCCTCGAGGACATCCGTGCGGTGTTCGCCGAGAAGCGGTGGAAGGCGAGAGACTGACCGCGACGCTCACCCCATCGGTTTGAAGCACACGGTTTCGCCGGGGCTGAAGCCCCGGCCTCCGGTCTGTCGTCGCTGCGCAGCGCACGGAGCCCGGGGGCGCGTGGTTTGAACGGAGCCCGGGGGCGCGTGGTTTGAACGGAGCCCGGGGGCTTCAGCCCCCGGGTCCCG
>Ga0114939_10001907_pt1 | contig 16077 bp, 9 predicted proteins | sample AshMeaCrysSpring_FD_87196 | JGI IMG/M metagenome (GOLD analysis project Ga0114939, IMG submission 87196) | Groundwater microbial communities from Big Spring, Nevada to study Microbial Dark Matter (Phase II) - Ash Meadows Crystal Spring | ecosystem: Environmental > Aquatic > Deep subsurface >... | reverse complement strand
CAGAAATGACCGCATGATCGCCGCCTGTGCTCGAGATGGCTCGACGATCAACACCGACAAATCGGCAGGGACTGTGATGTTCTGCCGTGTTTCCGTGTCGCCACGGCCAAGAACGACGGATGAATCGGTGGCGGAAGCGCTTCGCATCCAGGCGGGTTTCGCCTTCACAACGGCACCGGGCACCCTGCCGTCAGGCGCAAGCGCGGCGCTGATCCGTTCCAGCTCCACGATCACTTCTTCCATCGATTGAACGCGCTCATCGCGATTCTTGGCCATCATCCGACGGAACAGAACGTCCAGTTCCGCCGGGACTTCGGGCCGCACCGCCCGCAGGCTTGGAATTTCCTCTTCGCGATGCTTGAGCAAGACCGCCATCAGCGAAGAGCCGGTGTACGGGGCTTGACCCGTTAGCAGGTAGTACAGCGTTGCGCCGAGGCTATAGATGTCAGCCCGCTGGTCAATCGACGTCGAATCCACTGCCTGTTCGGGCGGCATGAAGTCGACGGTGCCCATCACGGACCCTTCCATCGTCATGTCTGTCCCTAACCCGGGACCGCTCGCTGCCTGATCCAGCCGGGCAAGCCCCAGGTCGGTCACTTTGACGATTCCCATGTCGTCCAGCATCAAGTTGTGGGGCTTGATGTCACGATGCACGATCGACTGCGCATGGGTATAAGCCAGACCGCGAGCCGCTTGCAGAATACAGTCGACTGCCAAGGGAACGGAGAAGACGCCGTTCTGTTGCAAGATGACCGCGAGGTCGCGGCCGTTGACGTACTCCATTACCAAAAAATGACCTGCTTCCGATTCATCCGCATCGTAGGCCATCACGATGTTCGGATGGCCCAGCCGCGCGATCGTTTCCACTTCCCGCTGGAAGCGCTGCACGAATGTCTCATTGCTTGAAAGGTTCGGTGCCAGAACCTTCAAGGCCACAATCCGCTTCATCCGCCGATGGCGGGCCTTGTATACCGTCCCCATTCCACCGGCGCCCAATCGGTCAATTACGTCGTAATTGCCGATCCTCAGTGAAGCAGCTCGGCCCTCCGCGACGGCCGCGAATTGAAACGCCGTCAGCATCCCATCCTTTGTGAGCGCATCGGAGAGTTGTTTCCAATCCCCTCCCGCACGGCTCTTCGCAGCTCCTAATTCGGCTGGCGCAACCAGCCCGCTCGCCGACAAGGCATCCACAATGGAATCAAAAGACTGGAGAGTCGTCGTGCGATCAGAGTCCATGCAAACGGTTTTTCTCGGCCTTTTGACTGCAAAAACACGGCGGCGTGTACCTGAGGCTGACAAACTCAACATACCTCCTGAACCCTGCCAATTCCAGGTGATCCGCGTTCCCAAGCTCCTAGCTGAGCTCAAAAGATGGTGATAGCCGCAACCTGGACCGCGTCCTTGAATCAACAGCCCATCAGGACTCGGGGGAACCATGGCGGAGGACCGGCAGTTGGTCAGGACAAACGAGCGGGACAGCATCTGCAAGCGGAGAGAGCCATTCAGCCAGCCTCGGTCGCGATCCTCGACACGGTTTGGCGTGCGGCGACTGACTGAAGGAACTGCAATTCGGGATCGCGTCTTGTTGCCTCGCCGATGATCCGAGAACCGCGCTCAACGCCGCAACCAAGGGCGGACTGGTAAACGCCACAAGGCAGGGCATCGACTGGCTTGAGCCCACGTGAAAAACGTGCGAGCATCACTTGGCGAGCGATGGCTGGGCCGAGCCAGGCTGGATGAATGTTTCGTGAACGTACATGGGCAGCGAGACGGGAAGCAGAGACTTCGAGAGCCCATTCCGAAGCGACCACTTTCCGTTATTGCATGTGATCTGTTTCCAACGAGACGGAGGTGGCGACCTTGAAGAGCATTTATTTCTATGGCTTGCTCTTGAGCCTGCTCGGGTTTGTTCACGTTGGAAGTGGGTTAGCGGGCAAGCCGAACGTGGTCTTCATCCTGAGTGATGATCATGGTTGGACTGACTACGGGTTCATGCGCCATGAGCATGTGCAGACGCCTCATCTCGACGCGTTGGCACGTGAAGGCATGCTCTATGAACGGGGTTATGTCACGGCGCCTTTGTGCCGTCCCTCGTTAGCCAGCATCCTCACAGGTCTCTATCCGCATCAGACCAGAATTCGTGGAAACGACCCGGTGATGCCGGCCGGGCAGAATAGCAGTACCAATCCAGAACGCTGGTCCGCGATGCGCCGTCGGATGACGAAGCCAATGGCCGGGCATCCGTCGTTTGTCAAGCTGCTGCAACAGAACGGATACGCCACGTTGCAGACGGGAAAATGGTGGGAGGGCGATCCGAAGGTTCATGGCTTTACGGATGCAATGACTCACGGAGATCCAACCCTCGGGGGGCGACACGGTGATCGGGGCCTGGATATCGGGCGCAAGACGATGAAACCGATTTACGATTTCGTCGACCGAGCGGCGGACGCGGGCCAGCCGTTCTTTGTCTGGTACGCCGTATTCCTGCCCCACGCGCCACACAATGCTCCGCAGCGGTTCTTCGACAAGTACAAGGGTGTCGCTCCCAACGAGCCCACAGCATGGTACTGGGCTAATGTGGAGTGGTTTGACGAAACCTGTGGGCAGCTTGTGTCGCATCTGAAGTCAAAGAGACTCGATGAAAATACGATTATCGTTTACACCTGTGACAACGGCTGGCTGCCGGATCCGAACCACCGCGATCGCTTCGTACGCTCAAAGCGAGAGCCTTTCGAAGCCGGAATTCGCACCCCGATTTTCATCACGCACCCCGGAACCATTACGGCTCGCAGGGATACCGAGACTTTAGCGAGCAACATCGATATCGCCCCGACGATTCTCCGCGCCTGCGGGATCGATCCGCCGGAAGAGATGACCGGCTTGGATCTTCGCGATCCTGCATCCCTGAAGAGGCGGGATCGTGTGTTCATTGAGGTATACGATCACGACAGCGATCTTGACCGGTTAGATGATCTCGACAGCGGTCTGACAGCGCGTGTCGTCATTTCCGGTGCGGACAAGCTGATTGCATGGCCTGGAAGGTCTGAACTGTTTGACCTGAAGGTCGATCCAGATGATCGTCATGACCTGTCAGCAATGCATCCAGAGAAAGTGGAATCCTTGTCCGCTCAGTTGGAGGAGTGGTTCCGCCGTACCAGCGAGTGAGCCTACCCGCAGCGCAAGCAAGGGCCTTTCGGCCACCATGAGCCTGTACGGCATGTGCAACTCGAAGAAACCTCACGCAAAGGCGCCAAGGCGCAAAGATCGGTGAAATCTTCGGGGATGTTCAAGCATTGCTCGGGTGCCAACGCGACGCGCCAGCGAGTGAGCCTGCCCGCAGCGCAAGCAAGGGCCAATACGCGACCACCCAGCCATATGATCCTGATCATCATCCTGCCGCCCGCCGCTCAGTGAAATACGGAGGAACCATATGAGGCGAGCGGGGGACGTCAGTCGCCTGTTTCGAATGTGGTCGTCGGCCGGGAATCATCATCCTGCTGCCCCGCCATTCACTGGCTGACCGGCCGTCTCATCACGCCCACCCAGCGCGCCTGTTTTGCAGATACGCTATTTGCAACGGTTGAGGAACCTCTTCTTCCATACCAGAGGCGGTTCCATCCGCGACGAGGTGAAGATGAATCCAGCCATGGGTGGAAGGATCCTTCTTGTCAACGGAATACCAAGCCCCCTTGTTGAACTCACCCAAGAATACCGCGGCTTCAGAACAGCCATGTCCCCGTTGATTGCAAACGGTCCAACCGGAACAGACCGCGCAAATCCAGAGCCGCGCAGCGTAGGAGCAAGAGATAATGAGTGGAACGAGAGCTTCTGAAATCCGCCTTGGGTACCGCGCGGGTACTCTTCTGCAGACAATTCTGGTCGTTCTGGCGATGACGGCTCCGCGAAGCTCCCTGGCGCTTGAAGAGGCACAGGTGCGCGTCGCTATCGCCGATCCGATGTTCGATCACGGACCGTCGGGATCCAAGGATGCTTTCGATGGGCGACTGCTGTTGATCTTGTCGAAGGACAACAGCACGGAGCCGCGCTTTCAGGTCAGCGATTCATTTCGATCGCAACAGATTGTCGGAGTTGACGTCGAAACATGGCGAAAGGGAGAAGGTCGCTCCATCACGGGAGATGCTTTTGGGTTCCCAGTCCGATCGTTGAGAGATGTGCCGGCGGGCAAGTATTTCGCACAGGCGCTGCTCCATCAATACGAGACATTCCATCGGGCTGACGGTCACACGGTAAAGCTTCCCATGGATCGTGGCGAGGGCCAGCAATGGAATCGGGCTCCGGGCAACCTCTACAGTCTCCCAATCGAAATCGAGTTTGATCCCACCAGGGAGCAACCGATCGAAATAGTGTTGGATCAAGTGATCCCGCCAATCGAGCCGCCCAAGGACACGAAGTATGTGAAGCACATTCAGATTCAGAGCAAACTTCTGAGCGAATTCTGGGGGCGACCGATGTTTTTGGGCGCTCACGTGCTGTTGCCAGAGGGTTTCGATGAACACCCTGAGGCTCGATATCCGCTGGCCATCATGCATGGCCATTTCCCCAGCGACTTCAGTGGATTTCGAACCGAGCCTCCCGATCCTGATTTGAAGCCGGATTACAACGAACGATTCAAGATGGCGGGCTACAACCGCGTGACTCAGCAGGAAGCCTATGACTTCTACCGGCTTTGGACCGGCGATGGTTTTCCGCGATTCCTAGCCGTAGAGATCCAGCATGCGAATCCTTATTACGATGACTCGTACGCTGTCAATTCGGCAAACCTCGGACCGTATGGCGATGCAATCACGTTCGAACTGATTCCAGAAATTGAACGGCGGTTTCGGGGCATTGGCAAAGGATGGGCGCGATGTGTCTACGGAGGCTCGACGGGCGGCTGGGAAGCCTTGGCCGTGCAGGTCTTTTATCCGGAGGAGTACAACGCCTGCTACGCAGCTTGTCCTGATCCGATCGGTTTTCGGCACTACACCGTCGTGAGTCTCTACGAGGACAAGAACGCTTACTACGAAAAGGGACCGTTCGGTACCGTGCGACGGCCAGGACGTCGCAACTACCTGGGTCACCTCGACGCGACACTTGAGGACATGAATCACTTCGAACTGGCGCTGGGGACGAACGGGCGGAGCGGACAGCAATGGGACATCTGGCAGGCCGTCTATTCGCCCTGCGGTGAGAACGGCTATCCCGTGCCGATCTGGGACAAACGGACAGGGGAAATTGATTCGCGCGTCGCCGAACATTGGCGTGAGCACTATGACTTGACACACATCCTGCAACGAGATTGGGCAAAGATCGGCCCCAAGCTGCAAGGGAAGATTCACCTCTATGTCGGCGATATGGACAACTATTACCTGAACAACGCCGTGTACGACGCGGAAGGTTTTCTGCGGATGGCCGACCCGCCGTTTCTGGGAGAAGTGGACTACGGAGATCGACAAGAGCATTGCTGGAATGGCGATCACACGCAGCCGAATGCGATTTCGCGTCTCCGCTACCACCGCATGTTCATTCCCAAGTTCGTGGAGCGATTGGACAAGTCAGCCCCAGCCGGAGCGGACCTTACGAGCTGGCGGTACTGAGCTCGGATCAGGCCCGTCGTTTGGTGCATTCGGCCGCGGGATGGGTCCTGAAAGTCGGGGATTCCTCTCAGCCCAGGCGGATCCACCTGCTATGATGAAGCGGTCCAAGCGATCGCATCCGCCGCAGTTTCAGCGCGGAGCAGCCGGCGCATTGCCGGGAGGTGTTTGGATCCCGCCTGCATGAAGATTGACCTGCATCGATAGGTCTTCCCGCCCCATGACTTCCATGCTGCAACCAGTCGGGCGACTGCTGCTGGCTCTGGCGGTCGCGTTTGCGTCGCTTTCGTTGCTCGCGGAAGGACCTGAGGACCACGCCGGACGGGAAGCGGTCGTTTCTCCCCCGTCTCGGGCGGACGCCGGCGATCGACCGACTCTTGCCCATTTGAAGGCAACCGGTCTGCAACGCTCGCGGTACCGAATCGCCGCCGACGGGCACAGTGCGGCGAACGAGAGCCCCGTGGAATCCAAACCACGTGAGCCCGATCTGGCTCAGTTTGCGTCAACGATCAAGCCGTTGCTGGAGCAGCACTGTATCGACTGCCATGGCGCGGAGACTACGGAAGGCAATCTCCGAATCGACACGCTGGATCCTGATCTGATGACAGGTGGCGATACCGATCGGTGGTTGGATGTCTTTGCCGTGATTACCAAAGGCGAGATGCCACCGCCTGACCAAGGAGTGCTGGAGGATGGCCAGCGCCGTCAGCTTGTCAATTGGTTGTCGGCGGAACTTCAAGCCGCTTCGATGGCGCGGCGGCGGTCTGGCGGCCGTTCGGCGTTCCGGCGCATGACACGATATGAATACAACTATGCGCTGCAAGACCTGCTCGGCCTGCCGTGGGACTTTGCCAAAGATCTGCCTCCGGAAGCTCATTCCGAAGACGGCTTCGAGAACAGTGCGGAGCTGTTGCACTTGTCGGTATCGCAGTTTGAGACCTACCATCGAATCGCTCGCAGCGCACTGGATCGAGCCACGGTGACGGGAGACAAACCGCAGACGCGATATTGGGGTATCGCGATGAAAGATGCCGCTGCGCGGGAGTGGTCAAAGCAGGACGATCAGATCAAGGAACTGACGAACCAGTGGAAGGACGATCCGGAAAAGTTAGCTGTTGAACTTGAGCAGCTTTTGGAGAAGTTGCGTAACCCGCCGGGCGGCGCTTACTACAAGGATCTTACCAAAGGCCGGTTTGCAGCAGCCACATGGGAGTACTACGAAGCAAACTATGCCTTTTCATCCGAGGATCAGCCAAAGGCGCTGCCAGACAGCTACGACTGTGTCGCAGTCCTGCCGCATGGCACCGGTTCGCGGTTGATCGTCGAGCTGGGCAACGAGTTGCCCGATGAAGGCACGATGCGGGTGACGGTGCGAGCTTCGCGAGTGGATCCCGCAAGTGATTACATCCCCAGCTTGCAGCTGCTGTTCGGGTGGCAAGCCAGTAACGAGGGTCGCGCACTACTCCGTGCCAGCGACGATACGCCTGTCACTGCGGGGGCGGATCAGCCGCAAATTATCCAGTGGGACGTCGAGCTCGGTGAGATCTATCCTCGCAACTCGGTCAGGAAGACCTGGCCGATGGGTTCGACTCCAAGCCCATCGGAATACATTCGCTTGGTCAACAGCTCGGCGTCACCATCCGAGATTCAGATCGATTTTGTGCAGGTGGCAGCTCCGGTCTATGACCAGTGGCCGCCGGAATCCCATCGGCGAATTTTCGGCGACGGAGGCAGTCGGTCTGATGAATTGGCGGAAGCGCGCGAAACGATTTCCGCGTTCATGACTCGAGCGTGGCGGCGATCGGTCAGCGAGCAAGAGGTCAATCGCAAACTGGAACTGTTCAGCACCATGCGACCGCAGTGCGACACATTTGAAGATGCGGTCATCGAGGTGCTAGCGGCCGTGCTCTCGTCACCACAGTTCCTGTATGTCACGAACACGGCGAAAGTAAGTGAGTCCGCCGAGCCGCTGCCGCTCGATCCGCTCACTTTGGCCAATCGTCTGTCGTTCTTTTTGTGGTGCAGCATCCCTGACGAGGAACTCACAAAGCTGGCCCGCGACGGGCAGCTCACCGACGAGGACGTTCTTGCGGCCCAGGTGCAGCGGATGCTCGACGATCCACGGAGCAAGCGTCTTGCCCAACATTTTGTCCCGCAGTGGCTCGACATGCAGTTGCTGGATTTCCTCAATTTCGATCAGCACCTGCCCGGCTTCGATCCACTGCTGAAGGAGTCCATGCAGCGTGAACCGATCGCCTTGTTTGACGAGATTCTGAAGCAGGATGCGAGCATCTTGGACTTCATCCACTGCGACTATGCGTTGGTCAACGAACGATTGGCCCGGCACTACGGCCTGTCTGACATTTACGGCAACCACTTTCGCCGTGTTTCACTGGACGGGGGATTTCGCCGAGGCGGCCTGCTGACTCAGGCTGGGCTGCTGGCGATGAATTCCGATTGGCCGGATTCCCATCCACTGAAGCGCGCTGTCTGGTTGCTGGAGAGTGTCCTTGGCGATCCGCCTCCCCCTCCGCCGCCAGCTGTCCCACAGATTGATCTAGCGGACCCAGAGATCGCGAAGATGACGCTGAAGGAACGGATCGAGGACCACCGAAATCATGCAGCATGCATGTCATGCCACGTCAAGATTGATCCTTGGGGTATCGCGTTTGAGAACTACGATGCGTTGGGGCAATGGCGAGAGGAGAACCGAGGCAAGCCGATCGACGCGGCCAGCGAACTGTTCAACCACCAGACGATTGATGGGATGGATGGGTTGAAGCGATTTCTGCTACAGAACCGGCAGGATCAGTTCGTCCAAACAATCGTTTCCAAACTGGCCACTTACGCGTTGGGCCGACCCTTGACCTTTGCCGATCAAGCCGCTGTCGATGCAATCACCACGCGGGTCCGGCGGAACGGTGATGGACTGAGGACCGCCATCGAGGCGATCGTCCACAGTGAGTTGTTTCGATCGTCTTAGTATCTGGATTCTGGACTGCCGCACGCCAACACCCGCGTTTGCCGAGGAAGCATGCCATGGCATGGGACATGAATAAGATGGATCGCCGCCGATTCCTCCGCGGCAGCGGAGTGGCACTCGCACTGCCGATGTTCGGCTCCTTGTGGGCCCGGACGGCTCTCGGTGAGGAGACGAGGCCGAATCCAAAACGACTCGGCTGTTTCTATTTCCCTGACGGCGTTCCCATGCCGTTGCCCGCGGATCCCGCGTATCAGGATTGGGCTTGGTTTCCCCAAGGAGGAGGCCATGACTTTGCATTTACGAAATGCATGGAGCCGCTGGGGCCGCTGAAGGCCGAGCTCACCGTGCTGTCGGGGTTTTCGCATCCACGATCTCGGAACGTGCACGGCCACAATAACGCGGATCAGTTTCTGACGGCGGCGGCCACGGGCGACGGAGACACCGAATACAAAAACACGATTTCGCTGGACCAAGAATATGTGAAGTATGTCGGGGATGAGACGCGGATTGGATCGCTGGTCATGTCAACGGATGGAGGCACGGGAACAGCCCGCGGCACCCACACCATTTCCTTCGACCGAAACGGGCGTCCGATTCCGGCCGAACATCGGCCCAAGCAGATCTTCGACATGCTGTTCGTTCAGGCTAGCAGCGATTCGGCTCGACGGCTTGCCCTCAGCCGCAGCGCGCTTGACGAGCTGCTTGCGGATGCCAGCGATTTGCGGAAGGAACTGTCCGCCAACGACCAATGCAGCCTGGATGAGTACCTGGAATCCGTGCGGCAAGCGGAAATCAAGGTCCAGAAGGCAAAGCGTTGGCTCGATGTGCCGCTGCCCACGGTGGATGGCGATAACTTGAATCTCGAGCTGACCACAGACGAACCGCGCGAGTACCTGCAGACGATGTTCGAGCTGATCTATCTTGCCTTCAAGACAGACTCGACGCGCGTCGCGACGTACCAGATCGGCCGAGAGAACGGGATCGGACGCAGCGATCACTTGTCGCGGGCTGTCGGATTCAACCTGGCCCACCAATTATCGCACGAGACGAAGCATCCCGACGGTTGGAAGAACTTCGGGATCTATTGCCGGTTCTTGAATGAGGAGTATGGACGTTTTGTTGGCAAGCTCAGGGATACGCCCGAGCCAGCTGGTACCGGCAGCATGCTCGACAATACCCTCCTGCTGTATGGTTCGGCATCGAGTGCGTTCCACCTCTCGCGGAACTATCCGTTGATTCTGGCGGGCGGCAAGCATTTGGGATTCAAACACGGACAGTACATCAACCACGCAGGCATGAATTTCCAGGGCGGCCCCTGGCTGGGCGACCGTGAACCGTGGCAGGACGCGGCGAAAGCGGAAGACCTGCCGCTTGCCAATCTGTACGTGACGATGCTCCAACGTCTGGGTGTCCCTGCCGATTCCTTTGCAGACAGCACCGGAACCGTGGAAGACATTTAGAGCGGACGCAAGCCCGTTGCTGGCGCCTGAAAAAGAACAGCGGTCGAGCCGGGATCATCGTGGTTTACGAAGGTTCGGCGTGAGACAGTCTGCACGATGCATTGGTGGTGCGCATGAGCGATTGTGGACTACTTAGAGCAGACAAACCCTCACCCTGACCTTCTCCCGGAGGGAGAGGGGACAGGATAGGGGTGCACGCTCTATTGCAGCGCACTTTGTATTGCAATTCAGTGTCTCTTGCAGCGCACTGTCTATAGAAGCGGATCACTTCTTCACTCCCTCTCCCTCCGGGAGACGGCCGGGGTGAGGGCTCTTCGACGCGTATTTCCGGTGACCATTAAGGGGGCAGGCTACAGCGAACAGAACGCCGTGGTGTGGAAGTTGCAGTACCGCAGCCCGCTTGCGGCAAGTGTGTCAATATGGGGCGTCGCAATCGGCCCGCCGAAGCAGCCAAGATGTCCAAAACCGACGTCGTCGAGGACCACCACCAGGATGTTCGGTGCGTTTTCAGACGCCGTCAACGGCAAGGTCGGTCAAAAGTCAGGCGTCAACTCTTTGTAGTTCTTCCCGATCTTGCCCTTGAACTCCGGCGCGGGCGGCGGAAGTACCGAGCGGTCCACCCCAGTGATTCCACTCAACCCCGCCGTTTCATCTTGCGCGTTGGCCGACAGACAGCCCAACGCAGATGGAACCACAAAGACCCGCGGCGCCAGTAGATATCGCAATCGCATTTGCACGATGCTCTTTCTTAGCGCCGTTTTGCAATCCCACCGGATCCGAGCCGCTCACGCGGGTCTGCAATAGACCCTTACTTCTGCGTCAACTCGAACGTGATCTTTTCGACAGTGCCGGTGAATTCGAAGGGCGTCTCGTAATCGGGCGAAACGGACGTGATCGAGTCACGGCCGACCTCGAATGGCTCAAGGCCGTGTCGGAAGAAAGTTCGCTTGATCTTGCCCTCACCGGCGGGCTTGCCGTTGACGAACAACTGGAGCGTGCCCGCGCCTTCCTTCGAACCGTCGGGAGTGAACTGGGTTTTCACAGTGACTTTGCCTTCGGGGATCGCGACGGTTCCGGCGATCGTTACATCCGAGAGTTCAAACCCGGTGTAGCGAAAGACCGGTTTCCTGTCTTGGATGTAGAGCGACCAACCCGCCGAGAACGCTCCGGCACAAGCGATGACGCCTTCTGCGCCCCCCTGGGGAATCGTCAGGTCCGCGACAACCGTATGACCGCGCGGAAACAACTGCGGCCCGATCGGCTCCGGCAACCAGACGCTGTTACGGTAGTAGGTCCAGGTCGTCCGCGGTTCACCCGACTCCCGCATCTTCGGGTCAAGCCGCTCGGCGAATCGTGGATCGAGCGGGAGCACGTCGTACTTCCTGGCCTCTTCCAGGAATTTGGCTTTCAGCTCCTTGAGTTTTTCCGGCTTCTTGGCTGCCAGATCGATCGCCTGGCTGAAGTCGTCCGTGATCTGATAGAGCTCCCATGGCGCGTCGACAAAATCCATGCCGCGGCCTGCGGTGATCCAGGGGTAGCCGTAGCGACTACATGCGACCCACCCATCGTGGTAGATCGCTCGATTGGTGGCCATTTCAAAGTACTGGGTGGTCCGCTTTGAATTCGCCTGTGCGTCCTCGAACGAGTAACGCATCGATACACCTTCGATCGGCTTTTGCACGATCCCGTTGACGATCTTGGGTTCGGGAATTTTGCACACATCGAGGATCGTCGGCACAATGTCGATCACATGGTGAAACTGGTTGCGGATTTCACCTTTGGCTTTGATTCCCTTGGGCCAGTGAACGACCAACGGATTGCGTGTACCTCCGAAGTGCGAGGCCACTTGTTTGGTCCACTGGAATGGAGCGTTCATCGCCCATGCCCAGCCCACCGGCACATGCGGTTCGCTTTTCGGTCCACCGATCTCGTCGAGTCGCTTGAGGGTGCTTTCCAGTCCCAGCTGGATGCCCAGCAGGCCAGCCAGTTCGCTGAAGGTTCCTTCCAGTCCACCCTCAGCGCTCGCACCGTTGTCTCCGACCACGTACAAGACGAGCGTGTTCTCCAGTTCGCCGGACGCGGCCAGGTTGTCGATCAATCGCCCCACTTGGTAGTCGGTGTATTCCATGTAGCCGGCGTAATTTTCCATGAGTCGTGCGAATACTTTCTTCTCGTCGGATGATCGCGAGTCCCACGACGGGATGCTCGGGTCGCGTGGCGTGAGCTTGGTCCCTTTGGGAATGATGCCCATTTCCAATTGCCTGACATGGGTCAGCTCGCGTTGCTTGTCCCACCCGTGATCGAACTTCCCCTTGTACTTTTCGCGATATTCTTTGGGGGGTTGGTGCGGGGCGTGGATGCCGGATGTGCTGAAGTAGTTGAACCAGGGTTTCTCGGAGTTTGCGGCTCGAACGTTGTTCGTCCAGGCGATCGCCTCGTCAGTCATGTCCTCCATAAACTGGTAGCCTTGCTCGGGCGACTTCGGCTGGGTCACGGGATTCGTGTTGCGGTATAGCGTTGGGTAGTACTGGTTCGTCTCGCCCTGGTTGAAGCCGTAGAAGTATTCAAAGCCTTGGCCGGTGGGCCAGTTGTGGAACGGGCCCGCAGGACTGATTTCTGGCTCGGGGGTATTGTGGGCTTTACCGAACATCGCGGTGGCGTAGCCGTTGTCTCGGAGCGTCTGCGCCACGACGGCGGTGCTCTGCGGAATGATTCCGGTGTAGCCGGGAAAGCCGGTGCCCATCTCAATGATGACTCCCGTGCCGCAGCTGTGATGATTGCGGCCGGTGAGCAACGCCGCGCGAGTCGGGCTACACAGCGCGGTGGTGTGGAACTGGTTGTAGATCAATCCGTTGTTGGCGAGTCGGTCGAGGTTCGGTGTGGGCACCGGACCGCCGAACGTCGAGCACATGCCGAAACCAACGTCGTCGAGCAGCACGAGAAGCACGTTGGGCGATCCTTGAAGAGCCTTTACGGACTGCGGAAAGTCGGGCGTCGAGTCATTGTAGGTCTCGCCGATCTTGCCCTTGAATTGCGGGTCAGGTCTTGGCAATTGCGTGCCGTCCGTGGCGGTCGTGTCGGCCGACGCCGGCGCGCCAACCGACCGGCTCACCAGGCCGGAAGGTGTGAGCCATCCGGCCAACGAACCGATCGCGAAGAGCGCGGCAGGCAAGATGATGTGCGAACGCATGGCAGAACCTCCTGGTGGTTGGGACCGACGTGAATCCGGTTGCCAAGAAGAAGCGTAGAGTCTTTGTACGGTTTGCGAGAGCTTGGTCACCATCGACCCATGACGAGACCCGATCTTGCATCTTAACCTCCTGATGATCGGCCCGCGATGCAGCGGAGATGCCGAGGACCCAATGATGGAGTGCCGCGCAGCGACTCACGCCACGCCGGGACAACAGATCGGCGGACCGCGGGAACGAATTCGCTCATGCGGGATTCACCGGTATAGTACATCGGTCTGAGGACCCGTAGGCACGGGATTGCCCGATCCGGCGCTAGGCTATCTAACCCAAAGGACGTTACCCGCCGACGTCTGTCGTGGCGGCAAAGGTTGATGTTGTACAGAACAGACATGAAACGAATTTGGATTTTGGTTTTCGTTGTCACGGGGCTGCCCTTGAGCAGCACGGTCGTATCCGCAGGCGCGCCGCGGGTGTTGGGGGATGCGAGTGGTGCACCGAGCCCATTGCCGGAAGGAAACCGGGGAATTGCGGGCCGGTATCCCGAAGACCAAGGCCTTGCCAATGACGGGACGGTTCTGTTCCACGACGATTTCGAACGCGGCTTTCCCACCGACCGCTGGGACATGCTGTACCAGCAGCCAAACATTCGACTGGTCGAGGAACCGCAGCACGTGTACGGCGGCCAGCGATCCTTAGAGCTGACAGTACCTCAGCAGCCGCGCGAAGTGAGCAACGAGCTTGTCAAGCGGCTGGGTGACGGGCACGACACGGTGTTTCTCCGCTACCTCTCGAAGTTCGATGCCGGATTCGATCAGGTGGGTTCCAGTCACAACGGAGGATTCCTTGCGGCAATTGCGCCCGATGGCCGTTCACTACCCCGGGCGTGCGAGCCGATGGACGGAACAAGTTCAACGCCAGCCTCGAGAACTGGCGCGGCGAGCAAGAGACGATTTCACCGGGGCAGCTGAATGTGTACTGCTACCACCCGCAGCAACGGAGCGATTACGGCGATCACTTTTTCCCTTCGGGAACCGTCCTGCCGTTCAGTGCTCAACCGGGTGATTTCCGGAGTCACTTCGTGTCGCGGCCGGAGGTTACGCCGGAGCTGGACCGGTGATGCTGCTATGAGTTCATGGTGCAGGCCAACACCGTGGGAATGAGCGATGGGCGCATCGCATGCTGGTTGGACGGAAAGCTGATTGCGGACTTTCCTCACCTTCGTTTGCGCGACGCGGATACTCTGAAGATCAATCACGCGGGAATCGGACTGCACATCAAAAGCAGTCCCGCTCGGGCAAAACGGAAGTGGTACGATGACGTGGTCATCGCCACCTCGTACATCGGGCCGCGGATGCCAGCGAACTGAGCGTTGCGTGCGATTGTCTTGGCGCTCAAACCACCGTGCTTTGCAGTAGGCCGTGCTATGCAATAGAGCGTGCACATCAGTCCTGTCCCCTCTGCCCCTGGGAGAGGGCTAGCGTGAGGGCAATCCGCTCCAACCCGGCCCCAAGACTCCTTCACACCATCACTACATCGCACTGCGCAGTTCGCGACCCAGGCCGATGGGGACCGGAAATGCGGATCGCAGAGCCCTCACCCCGGCCCTCTCCTACGAGTACGCGGGAGAGGGAGTAAAGAAGCGATGCGATTGCTGCTCGTGTATAACTCCGGGCAGTGCGACCGACATTTCACAGAGGAGAGAGCCGCAAATGGTGCGCGAAGGCCGTGGCTGGGCGTGGATCCTGATTGCGGTTGTCTTGGCTTGTCCCGTGGCGGGACTGAGCGACGATGGCGGCGGCGCCGCGGAGGCCCGTCATGACCGGCCTCCGCGGAAGGTGACTGTCGGTACCACGATGACGCGCTGGTACAGCGGCTATCCGGGCCTGGAAGGGCGGCTGGAGCAGATGCGCGTCCTGGTGGACGAGATGGCCGCCGAGTCGCAGCGCCAGTTCGGCCGTTCGCTGGATCTTGCGCTGTTCACCGAGTATGCGGTGACGGCGGGCAAGTCCGGAACCGCGGCCGAGATCGCCATTCCCTTGGATGACAAGGTCCTGTCCGCCTGTGCGTCGTTGGCCCGCCGTCAACACTGCTACTTGGTGTTCGGGGGTGTGTTCCTGGACGATCCGGACAGTGGAGCGTGTTCCAATGCGGCCGTCGTCATCGATCGCGAGGGTCAGTTGCTGGGCCGCTATGTAAAGGTCCACCCGGTGTTGGATGACGGCGGACAGGAGGGAAAGATTGTGCTGGAGGGCGGCGTGCTTCCCGGTAAGGAGTACAACGTCTTCGACTTGGACTTCGGCCGCGTGGGGATCCAGATTTGTTACGACATCGAGTTCCCGGAGGGCTGGCGTCGCTTGGCGGAGGGAGGGGCGGAGCTGGTGTTGTTCCCGACGCAGTCACCGCAACGAACGCGACCGGCGATGTATGCCGCGATGCATGAGTATTGGGTGGTTTCATCCACGTTTCGAAACAACGCTTCGATCTTTGAGCCGGGTACGGGGCGGGTCGTAGCGGAGATTGTCGAGCCGCGGCAGAGTTTGGTTCACGAGATCGATTTGAGCTATCTGATTCTGCCGTGGTCTGCGCGCCTCCGCAACGGCGCGGCATTTCGCGAGGCGTATGGGGATCGTGTCGGCATCAGTTATTCGGAATCAGAAGACCGCGGCGTGTTCTGGTCGAATGACTCTGCCATGACGATCGGCCAGATGGCGCGCCAGCTGGGGCTCAGTGAAACTCCCACCCAGCAGCACCTCCGCGCCCTCCACGCGCAAGACCGGCTCCGCGGCGGCCCCGCGCAGTAACGGGCCTCTTGCGACTAGCGCGACTCCGCAGCATTTTTGGAACTCGAT
>Ga0114939_10001906_pt1 | contig 16083 bp, 17 predicted proteins | sample AshMeaCrysSpring_FD_87196 | JGI IMG/M metagenome (GOLD analysis project Ga0114939, IMG submission 87196) | Groundwater microbial communities from Big Spring, Nevada to study Microbial Dark Matter (Phase II) - Ash Meadows Crystal Spring | ecosystem: Environmental > Aquatic > Deep subsurface >... | reverse complement strand
GAAGGCGCCCGCGCCCGCGAAGAAGGCCGCCCCGGCGAAGAAGAGTGCCGCGGCCAAGAAGGCGGCACCCGCGAAGAGGGCCGCGCCCCCGTCGCACGTGGTCCGGGCCGGCGAGACCCCCTGGACGAAGGCCGAACTGGCGGCGGTGCGCACCGGCCTGGAGGCCGACGTGATCCGGCTGCGCAGCGAGATCGCCACCGCCGAGGACGACCTGGCCGACCTGCTGCGCGACTCTGGCGAGGGCGCGGGCGACGACCAGGCCGACGCCGGGACCAAGACCTTCGAGCGCGAGCAGGAGATGTCGCTCGCCGCGAACTCCCGTGATCTGCTCGACCAGGTCCAGCGGGCCCTTTCGCGGATTGCCGATGGCACCTACGGCGTTTGCGAGTCCTGCGGCAACCCGGTGGGCAAGGGTCGGCTGCAGGCCTTCCCGCGTGCGACCCTGTGTGTGTCATGCAAACAACGCCAGGAACGCCGCTGAGCGGCGACGAGCCGTCTGCCACCGCCTCCGGGGGCCGCAAGACCGCGCTGATCTGGTCGATCGCGGCCGTCGTCGTCGTGCTCGACCAGCTGAGCAAGATCGTGATCGTCGCCACGATGCCGGACCGCGAGCCGATCGAGCTGCTCGGCGGATTGCTGACCATCACCTACGGCCGCAACTCAGGGGCGGCGTTCTCCATCGGGCAGGGCCTCACCGTCGTGTTCACCGTGGTGGCCATCGGCGTCGTGGTGGCGGTCGCGCGGCTGTCTGGGCGCGTGCGTTCGACCGGGTGGGCGGTGGCCCTGGGCTGCCTGGTCGGCGGGGCCCTCGGCAACCTGGTCGACCGGGTGTTCCGCGCCCCTGGCCCGGGCCGGGGCGAGGTCGTGGACTGGATCCAGCTCCCCAACTACCCGGTCTTCAACCTCGCGGACTCCTTCGTGGTCTGCGCGGCCATCGCCATGGTGGTGCTCTCCTGGCGCGGCATCGCCTGGAATGGCGCCGGCACGGCCGAATCCGACGCGACGGCCCCCGCGGCGCCGGAGTCCACCAGCCCGACACACCCCCCGGACCCCACCATCACCGACCCGGAGGTCCGGTCGCCGTGAGCGGTCTGCGCAGCCTGCCGGTGCCCGAGGGACTCGAAGGTGAGCGGGTCGACGCGGCCCTCGCCCGGCTGTTCGGCGTGTCCCGGACCAAGGCGGCCGACCTCGCGGCCACCGGCCGGGTGACCCTCGACGGGGCCGCGGTCGGCAAGTCCGACCGCGTTCACTCGGGGGGCTGGCTTGAGGTCGATCTGCCCGGGCCCGCGCAGCCGCCGCAGATCGTGGCCGAGCCGGTGCCGGGGATGCGCATCGTGCACGACGACGACGACCTGGTCGTGGTCGACAAACCGGTGGGGGTCGCGGCCCACCCGAGCCCGGGCTGGAGCGGGCCCACGGTGGTCGGCGGCCTCGCCGGCGCCGGCTACCGGATCTCGACCAGCGGCGCCGCCGAGCGGCAGGGCGTGGTGCACCGCCTCGATGTCGGCACCAGCGGGCTGATGGTCGTCGCGAAGTCCGAACGCGCCTACTCCGCGCTCAAGCGGGCCTTCAAGGAGCGCACGGTCGACAAGACGTACCACGCGCTGGTGCAGGGCCACCCGGACCCGAGCCGGGGCACGGTGGACGCCCCGATCGGCCGGCACCCCGTGCACGACCACAAGTGGGCGGTCGTCAACGGCGGCCGCGACAGCATCACCCACTACGAGACACTGGAGGCGTTCCGCTCGGCCACCCTCCTGGAGATCCACCTGGAGACCGGGCGCACCCACCAAATCCGGGTGCACATGAGCGCGCTGCGCCATCCGTGCGTCGGCGACCTCACCTACGGCGCCGACCCGCAGCTGGCCGAGCGGCTCGGGCTGGAGCGCCAGTGGCTGCACGCCCGGGCGCTCGCCTTCGAGCACCCGGGCACGGGGGAGCGGGTGGAGTACTCCGCGGACTACCCCCCCGACCTCTCCGCCGCGCTCGCCATCGTCCAGGATGAATCGTGATCACCCCGGGGGCGTTGTGAGCACTGAGATCGCGCCGATCGCCGACGACAGCGAGCGCGCCGAGGCGTACGAGATCCGCCGCGTGGTCTTCGTCGAGGAGCAGGCCGTCCCCGTCGAGCTGGAGCTCGACGACCGCGACCCCGCGGCCGACCACCTGCTCGCCCGCCAGGACGGCAGGGCCGTCGGCACGGCCCGTCTGGTCATCGAGGAGCCCGGCTTCGAGGGCGCCGACCCGGCGTACGGTCCGGTGGCGCACCTCGGGCGGATCGCCGTGCTGGCCGAGGCCCGGCACGCGGGGCTGGGGGCGGGACTCGTCCGGGGTCTGGAGGAGCGGGCGCTTCGACGCGGGCTGCGGATCGCCTATCTCGGGGCCCAGGTCCATGCCGTCGCCTTCTACGAGAGACTCGGATACACCGCGTACGGCGACGTCTTCGACGATGCTGGAATCGATCACCGGCACATGACCCGCATCCTTGGCGGCGGCCCGAAAACGGAGGAGACAGCGCCATGAACACCACCTTCGCCCTCGGCGGGGACCTCGAGGTCCACCGGCTCGGCTTCGGGGCGATGCAGCTGACCGGGCCCGGCGTCTGGGGCGAGCCGGAGGACCGCGCCGCCTGCGTGGCCGTGCTGCGCAAGGCCGTCGAGCTCGGGGTGGACTTCATCGACACCGCGGACTCGTACGGCCCCGCGGTCTCCGAGGAGATCATCCGCGAGGCGCTGCACCCCTACGACGGCGTGGTGGTGGCGACCAAGGCGGGACTGGCCCGCACCGGCCCCGGCCACTGGCATGTGATCGGCCTGCCCGAGTACCTCACCCAATGTGCCGAGATGAGCCTGCGCCGGCTGGGCGTCGAGCGGATCGACCTGTTCCAGCTGCACCGCATCGACCTGCGGGTTCCGGTCGCCGAGCAGCTGGGAGCCCTCACCGACCTGCAGGCCGCGGGCAAGATCCGCCACATCGGGCTGTCCGAGGTCACCGTCGATCAGCTGCTGGAGGCCCAGCGGCACGCCGAGATCGTGAGCGTCCAGAACCTCTACAACCTCTCCGACCGCCGCGCTGACCCCCTGGTCGAGCACTGCGCCAAGCACGGGGTGGCGTTCATCCCCTGGTTCCCGTTCGCCAACGGTGACCTGGCGCGTCCTGGCGGCCCGCTGGACAAGGTGGCCGCCGAGATCGGCTGCACCCCCGCCCAGGCGGCGCTGGCGTGGCTGCTGCGGCGCTCGCCGGGCATGCTGCCGATCCCCGGGACCAAGTCGATCGGGCACCTCCAGGAGAACTGCTCGGCCGCCGCGATCACGCTGAGCGACGCCCAGTACCTCGCGCTGGACGCCCTCGGCCGCTGACTCCTCCCGGCCCGGGCCGGGCCGGGAGGACTCGATCATGAGGCCGCTCGGGCGGGTCGCGGAGGACGTCGGCGAGTCGGGCTATTGTCGAGTCGCTCGGCCGCCTTCCCCCGGCCACCGACGCACCTGGCAGCACCGCCGACGCGCCCACCTGTCCCCGGGACGGGCCGTCGCCGGCGTGGCCCGCGGTGCTGGCCACGCAGGCGCCCGCGCGCGCAGGAGGGAACCGCCGGCATGACCGACTCGTTCGTGCACCTGCACGTGCACACCGAGTACTCCATGCTCGACGGCGCGGCCCGGGTCAAAGACCTCTTCGGCGAGGCCGCCCGGATGGGCATGCCGGCCCTGGCGATGACCGACCACGGCAACCTCTTCGGGGCTTACGAGTTCTACCAGGCCGGCAAGGCGGCCGGGGTCAAGCCGATCATCGGCATGGAGGGCTACTACGTCCCGATCGGCACCCGCCACGACCGGGCGCCGTTCAGCTTCGGGGGCGCCGCGGGCCAGGACGTCGGCGACGAGACCGCCGGCAAGGGCAAGGCCAACTACACCCACATGACGCTGCTCGCCGAGACGACGGAGGGCATGCACAACCTGTTCCGGCTCTCCAGCCTGGCCAGCCTGGAGGGGCAGTTCCGCAAGTACCCCCGCTTCGACCGCGAGTTGCTGGAGCGCTACGGCAAGGGACTCATCGCCACCACCGGGTGCCCCTCGGGCGAGGTCCACCGTTGGCTGCAGGCCGGCCAGTACGACCGCGCGCTTCAGGCCGCCGCCGACTACCGCGAGATCCTCGGCAAGGAGAACTTCTTCTGCGAGGTCATGGACCACGGCATCGAGATCGAGCGCCGAACCCGCGAAGACCTGATGCGGATCGCCAAGGCCCTCGACCTGCCGCTGCTGGCCACCAACGACCTGCACTACACCTACGCCGAGGACGCCAAGGCCCACGAGGTCCTGCTCTGCGTGCAGACCGGCAAGACGATGCAGGACGACAAGCGGTTCCGCTTCGACGCCGACGACTTCTACCTCAAGAGCGCCGAAGAGATGGCCGGTGTCTGGTCGGAGCTGCCGACGGCGCTGTCCAACACCCTGCTGGTGGCCGAGCGCTGCAACGTGGAGTTCACCGAGGGTCGCAACCTGATGCCCCGCTTCGGCGTGCCGGAGGGGGAGTCGGAGGAGTCGTGGCTGGTCAAGGAGGTCGAGCGAGGACTGGTCGAGCGCTTCCCGCAGGGAGTGCCCGCCGGCCACCGCGAGCAGGCGGCCTACGAGGTCGGGGTCGTCTGCCAGATGGGCTTCCCCGGCTACTTCCTGGTGACCGCCGACCTGGTGCGCCACGCCAAGAGCCAGGGCATCCGGGTCGGCCCGGGCCGCGGCTCGGCGGCCGGCGCGCTCATCGCGTACGCCCTGGGCATCACCGAGCTCGACCCGATCAAGCACGGCCTGCTGTTCGAGCGCTTCCTCAACCCCGACCGCGTCTCGATGCCCGATATCGACATGGACTTCGACGAGCGCCGGCGCACCGAGGTGATCCGCTACGCCACCGAGAAGTACGGCGAGGAGCGGGTCGCCCAGATCATCACCTACGGCACGATCAAGGCCAAGGCGGCGGTCAAGGACGCCGCCCGGGTGCTGGGTCTGCCATACGCGCTCGGTGACCGGATCACCAAGGCGATGCCCCCCGCGGTCATGGGCAAGGACATCTCGCTGGCCGGGGTGTTCGACTCCGCCAACGACCGCTACTCCGAGGCCGCCGAGTTCCGGGCGCTGTACGAGGCCGACGCGGAGGTCCGCACGGTCGTCGACACCGCCAAGGGCCTCGAGGGGCTCAAGCGGCAGTGGGGCGTCCACGCGGCTGGCGTCATCTTGTCGAGCGAGCCGCTCCTCGATGTGATCCCGATTCAGCGCCGCGAGCAGGACGGCGCGATCATCACCCAGCTCGACATGGGCGCCTGCGAGAAGCTCGGCCTGCTCAAGATGGACTTCCTCGGCCTGCGCAACCTCACCGTGCTCGACGACTGCCTGGTCCACATCGCCAACAACCGCGGCCAGGAGGTCGTGCTCGAGGCCCTCGGCCTCGACGACCGCCCGGCGTACGAGCTGCTGGCCCGCGGCGACACCCTCGGCGTCTTCCAGCTCGACGGCGGGCCGATGCGCGCCCTGCTGCGGGCGATGCAGCCGGACAACTTCGAGGACATCTCCGCGGTGCTCGCGCTCTACCGGCCCGGCCCGATGGGGGCCAACGCCCACATCGACTACGCCGACCGCAAGAACGGCCGCAAGCCGGTGGTGCCGATCCACCCCGAGCTGGCCGAGCCGCTCGCCGAGATCCTCGACGACACGTACGGACTGATCGTCTACCAAGAGCAGGTCATGGCGATCGCGCAGAAGGTCGCCGGCTACTCCCTGGGCGCCGCCGACCTTCTCCGCCGCGCGATGGGCAAGAAGAAGAAGGAGATCCTCGACAAGGAGTTCGGCCCGTTCAGCGAGGGCATGCGCGCCAACGGTTACTCGCCGGCGGCGATCAAGACGCTCTGGGAGATCCTCGTCCCGTTCTCCGACTACGCCTTCAACAAGGCCCACACCGCCGGGTACGGCCTGGTGTCGTACTGGACGGCGTACCTCAAGGCGAACTTCCCGGCCGAGTACATGGCCGCGCTGCTGACCAGCGTCCGCGACGACAAGGACAAGAGCGCGATCTACCTCAACGAGTGCCGCCGGATGGGCATCAAGGTCCTGCCGCCCGACGTCAACTCCTCCGACGCCGACTTCACCCCGCGCGGCGCCGACATCCGGTTCGGGCTGGCGGCGGTCCGCAACGTCGGCGGCAACGTGGTGGGCGGCATCGTCGCCGCGCGCGAGGCCAGGGGCCCGTTCGAGGACTTCTACGACTTCCTGCGCAAGGTCGACCCGGTGGTCTGCAACAAGCGCACCATCGAGTCGCTGGTCAAGGCGGGCGCGTTCGACTCACTTGGCCAGCCGCGCCGGGGGCTCGTCGCCGTGCACGCCGAGGCCGTCGACGCGTTCATGGACACCAAGCGCAACGAGGCGATCGGCCAGTTCGACCTGTTCAGCACGGGCACGCCGGGCGAGGGCGCGGTCGACATGGCGGTGCCCCCGGTCCCGGTCGAGGAGTGGGACAAGGCCGTCCTGCTCAAGTTTGAGCGCGAGATGCTCGGCCTGTACGTCTCAGACCACCCGCTCTTCGGGGTGGAGCATGTGATCGCCGGCGAGTCCGACTGCTCGATCGCGAGCCTGCTGGTCGACGAGGACCGCCCGGACGGCTCGACGGTCACCCTCGGCGGGCTGGTCACCGGGGTGCAGCGCAAGGTCACCAAGCAGGGCAACACCTGGGCCATCGTCACCCTTGAGGACCTCGAGGGCGCGATCGACGTGATGTGCTACCCGCAGACGTACCAGCTGGTCTCCACCCACGTCGTCGAGGACGCCGTGGTGATCATCAAGGGCCGCCTCGACAAGCGCGAGGAGGTGCCCCGCCTTGTGGCCAGCGAGGTGCGGGTGCCCGACCTGAGCGAGGGGCCGCGGGGCCCGGTGGTGATCCAGCTGCCGGTCAGCAAGTGCGTGCCCCCCGTGGTCGAGCAGCTGAAGGCCGTGCTGGCCGCGCATCCCGGCGTCACCGAGGTGCAGATCCACCTGCAGGCCACCGCCCGCACGACGCTGTGGCGCCTCGACGACCGGCTCCGCGTGTCGCCGACCCCGGCGCTGTACGGCGACCTCAAGGCCCTCCTGGGCGCCGGCAGCGTCGGATGAGCGAGGCGCCCGAGGACGCCGCGCCGTCCGGGGGCTGGCGGGCCGAGGCCGCCGGCGGCTGGCCGGTGGCAGCGGTCTTCGCGCTCTGCGGAATCGGGGTGGGCCTGCTGTGGGTGGCCCTGGCCCCCGACGTGCCGCTCGAGGTCCGCGACGACGGCATCTACCTGGCGACCCCGCAGCCGTGGGAGCCGTTCGCCACCCAGGCCGTCTTCGGGCTGCTGGGGCTCGCGGCCGGACTCAGCGCCGGGGTGTGGGCCTGGCTGCGGGCGCGCCGCACCCCGTTCGGCGCCCTGGCCGGGCTGCTGGTGGGGGGAGCCGGCTGCGCCCTGCTGGCCTGGCAACTGGGGGTGTGGCTCGGGCCGCCGCCGCTTGCCGACGTGGTCGACACCGTCGAGCCCGGGGACGAGGTCTTCGCGCCGCTGGCGATCGACGCCTGGGCGGTCCTGCTGGCCCCCGCCGTGGGGGCCGTGCTGGGCTACCTCGTCCTCGACCTGCTGCTGGAGGAGCGCCAGGCGCCCGGCCCCGAGCCGGCGGCCGCCGACGGTGGGCCGCCGGTCACCAGCGCGCCACCGGGGCCGTCGTCCCCACCGTCAGTCTGACCAGGTCGGCCGGCGCCAGCTCGAGGTCCATACCCCGCCGGCCGCCGCTCACGAAGACCGTCGGGTGGTCCAGCGCCGAGGCGTCCACCACGGTCGCCAGCGGCCTCTTCTGGCCCAGGGGGCTGATCCCGCCCCGGACGTAGCCGGTGGTCCGCTCGGCCACTGCGGGGTCGGCCAGGTCAGCCTTCTTGCCGCCGACGGCGGCCGCGAGCGCCTTGAGGTCGAGCATCGCCTCGACCGGCACAATGCCCACGACCAGCCGCCCGTCGACGCTCGCCACCAGGGTCTTGAAGACCCGGGCGGGGTCGGCGCCGATCGCCTCGGCGGCCTCCAGCCCGTACGAGCGCGCGGCGGGATCATGCGTGTAGGTGTGCACCTCAAAGGCGACCCCCGCGCGCGTCAGGGCCACCGTGGCCGGCGTGCCGGTGCCGCCACGGTTTCCCTTGACCTGGGATCCCTTGCCCTTGCCCATGGCAGCGCACGCTAGCCGTCCGGCCCCCAGCGGGCTGCGGGCGGCCGTCAGTTGGGGGAGAGCGGGATCCGGGTGTACTCGACGCCCGGCACCGACGGGAGCCGGGTGAGCAGCGACCCCTCCCGCCGCAGCAGGCGCAGGGCCAGCCGCAGCCGTTCGGTGTCGTCGCCGGCGGCGAGCAGGGCCTGGTGGTCGGGGAGGTCCAGGATCATCGCTGCCGCCACGAGGTACGACAGCACGCGCGGGTCGTCTGGGAGCTGGCCGGCCGCCTCGCCGGTGGCCTCTCCCGCCAGCGCCGAGCGGTAGGCGAGGAACCGCCGGCCGACCGGCTCGGCGAGCACCGCGGCGGCCTCTCCCGGCGCCTCCGGCAGCCACTCGACGACCCCCTGCAGATAGGGCAGTGAGGCGTCCACGCCGACCAGGCGGAATCGCGGGCCCCCGGTCGTCGCGAGCTCGAAGCGGCCGTCCTCGTACGCCTCGATCCGCCGGACCTGCGCCGCGCACCCGACCTCGTGCAGCGCCTCGACGCCGTCGGCCCCGACCTCGCGGCCCTGCCGGATCGCGACCACGCCGAAGCGCTGCTCCTCGGGCGGCCGCTCGGCGAGGTCGCGGACCAGGCGGCGGTAGCGCTCCTCGAAGATGTGCAGCGGGAGGAGCAGCCCCGGGTACAGCACCGTGCCCAGCGGGAACAACGGGATCACCGCGCGCTCGGCCACCTCTCGACGGTACGGGCGCGGGGCGGGGCGGGCATCCCGGGCCGCCTAGACTGCGCGGCGTGATCCGCCGCATCGACCTGCGCGGGGCCGAGGTGGACCCCCGCGACGTGCTCCCGCGCGCGGCGCTCGACGTCGAGGCCGCACTCGACGCGGTGCGCCCGGTGTGCCAGGACGTGCGAGCGCGCGGCGCAGCCGCCGTGCTGGACGCCACCGAGCGCTTCGACGGGGTGCGCCTCGCCTCGACGCGGGTCCCCCAAGCCGCCCTCGACGCGGCCCTGGCCGCGATGGACCCGCAGGTGCGGGCCGCCGTCGAGGAGGCGGCGCGCCGCGCCCGGCTGGTGCACGAGGCGCAGGCCCGCCGCGACGCCGTCGTCGAGGTCGCGCCCGGCGGCCGGGTGACCGAGCGCTGGCTGCCGGTGCGCCGCGTCGGCCTGTACGTGCCGGGCGGCCTCGTGGCGTACCCCTCCAGCGTCGTGATGAACGTCGTGCCTGCCCTCGTGGCGGGGGTCGGCTCGCTCGCCGTGGCCAGCCCGCCGCAGCGCGAGCACGGAGGGCTGCCGCACCCGGCCGTGCTGGCCGCCTGCGCGCTGCTCGGCGTCGACGAGGTGCACGCGGTCGGCGGGGCCCAGGCGGTGGCGATGTTCGCGTACGGCACGGAGGACTGCGAGCGGGTCGACCTCGTCACCGGACCCGGCAACATCTACGTCACGTCGGCCAAGCGCCTGCTCAAGGGCGTCATCGGGATCGACTCCGAGGCCGGGCCCACCGAGATCGGCATCCTGGCCGACTCCGGAGCCGACCCGGCGTTCGTGGCCGCCGACCTGATCGCCCAGGCCGAGCACGACCCCAACGCGTCCTGCCTGCTGGTCACCGACAGCACCGCCCTGCTCGACGCAGTCGATGCCGAGCTCGCCCGCCAGGTGCCGCTGACCCGCCACCGAGAACGGGTCGAGACGGCGCTGGCCAACCAGAGCGCGCACGTGCTGGTCGCCGACCAGGAGCAGGGCCTCGCGGTGATGGACGAGTGGGCCCCTGAGCACCTGGAGGTGCTCACCGCAGACGCTGCCGAGCGGGCGCGCCGGGTGCGCAACGCCGGAGCGGTCTTCGTGGGCCCGTGGTCGCCGGTGAGCCTCGGCGACTACCTGGCCGGCTCCAACCACGTGCTGCCGACGGCCGGCGCCGCCCGCCACAGCGGCGGCCTGTCGGTGCAGTCGTTCCTGCGCAGCGTCCACGTCATCGAGTACAACCGCGCGGCGCTGGCCGCCGTCGCGCCCCTCATCGACGCGCTGGGCGGCGCCGAGGACCTCGCGGCCCACGTGGACGCGGTGCGCGTGCGCATCCCGCGCGAGGGGTGAGGCGTGACCGACCAGGCCGGCGCCGTGACGGGCGCCTCGACCGACCCGCTCGCCGACCGGCTGGCGGCTCGTCTGTCAGCGTTGCCGCTGCGCGATGACCTGCGCGGGCGCACGCCGTACGGCGCGCCGCAGCTCGACGTCGCCGTCCGGCTCAACGTCAACGAGAACCCCTTCGCGCCCTCCGCCGATCTCGTGGAAGACCTGGCCCGGGCGGTCGCCGAAGCCGCCCACGGGCTGAACCGCTATCCGGACCGCGACGCGACGGCGCTCCGCGGAGACCTGGCCGCGTACCTGCGGGCCCGCGAGGGCGTCGAGATCGGGCCGGAGTCCGTCTGGGCGGCCAACGGCTCGAACGAGGTGATGCTGCAGCTGCTGCAGGCCTTCGGCGGGCCGGGCCGCACCGCGCTCGGCTTCACCCCGACGTACTCGATGTATCCCGACTACTGCCGCGACACCTTCACCGGCTACGTGACGGCCGATCGGGCCGACGACTTCGGCCTGGATGCGGGTCGGGCGGCCGAGGCGGTGGCCCGGCTGGCCCCAGACGTGGTGCTGCTCGCCTCTCCGAACAACCCAACGGGCACGGCGCTTGCCCCCGACGTGGTCGAGGCGGTGCTGGCCGCCGGGCCGGGGATGGTGATCGTCGACGAGGCGTACGCGGAGTTCCGCCGCCCCGGCAGCCCGAGCGCGCTGACCCTGCTCGGCAACGACCCGAGGCTGGTGGTCACCCGCACGATGAGCAAGGCGTTCGCCTTCGCCGGCGCCCGGGTGGGCTACCTGGCCGCAGATCCGGCCGTGGTCGAGGCGGTCCAACTGGTCCGCCTCCCGTACCACCTGTCGGCGCTCACCCAGGCGGCAGCCCGCACGGCCCTGGCGCACGCGTCTGAGCTGCTGGCCGGGGTCGACCTGCTGCGCTCCGAGCGCGACGACCTGGTCGCCTGGCTGCGGGGGCAGGGCCTCCAGGTGGCCGACACCGACGCGAACTTCGCCCTGTTCGGCCGCTTCGCCGACCGGCACACCGTTTGGCGGGCGCTGCTGGATCGGGGAGTGTTGATCCGGGAGACCGGGCCCGACGGGTGGCTGCGCGTGAGCGTCGGCGCCCCCGAGGAGAACCACGCCTTCCGCACCGCCCTCGCCGCGACCCTTGGGGAGATCCAGGCATGACCCGCACCGCACGCGTCCAGCGCACCACCAAGGAGTCCGACGTCCTCGTCGAGCTCGACCTCGACGGCAGCGGGACGGCCGACGTCGAGACCGGCGTGCCGTTCTTCGACCACATGCTGGCCCAGCTCGGCAAGCACGGCGGCTTCGACCTCAAGGTCCACACGGTGGGCGACCTCGAGGTCGACGCCCACCACACCGTCGAGGACACCGCGCTGGCCGTGGGCCAGGCGCTGCGTGAGGCCCTAGGCGACAAGGCGGGCATCCGCCGCTTCGGCGACGCGCTGGTGCCGCTCGACGAGGCCCTCGTGCAGGCCGCGGTGGACCTGTCCGGCCGCCCCTACGTCGTGCACGTAGAGCCGGAGGTCGTCGAGCTGATCGGCACGTACGACACGTCGCTGACGCGGCACATCTGGGAGTCGATCAGCGCCTCGGCCCAGATCTGCCTGCACGTGCGCGTGCTGGAGGGCCGCAACGCCCACCATGTCGTCGAGGCCCAGTTCAAGGCCGTCGCGCGCGCGCTGCGCGACGCGGTCGCCCTCGATGCGCGGGTGCAGGGCGTCCCCTCGACCAAGGGCGCGCTGTAACCCATGCTGCTTGCGTTCGTCTGCTTCATCGTGGCGGGCTTCTGCGTGGGCGGGTCGTACTCGCTCTACAAGCAGGGCAAACCCAAGCCGGGGCTCGTCGTCGGGCTCTTCGCGTTGCTCGCGGGGGTCGCCGGCGGGCTCTGGTACGTCGGATCGGCATGAGCCGTCCCTCCGTGGTGGTGCTCGACTACGGATCGGGCAACGTGCGCTCGGCGGTTCGGGCCCTGGAGCGGGCGGGCGCAGACGTGGCGCTGACCGCCACCTACGACGAGGCCCTCGGCTGTGACGGACTCGTGGTGCCGGGTGTCGGAGCCTTTGCCGCCTGCATGGCGCAGCTGCGCGCGGTCCGCGGCCCCGAGGTGATCGGGCGGCGGCTGGCTGGCAACCGTCCCGTGCTGGGTATCTGCGTGGGTATGCAGGTGCTGTTCGACCGCGGCGTCGAGCACGGCGTCGAGACCGCAGGCTGCGGGGAGTGGCCCGGCGTCGTCGACCGGCTGCATGCCGACGTGCTCCCGCACATGGGGTGGAACACCGTGCGCGCCGCTCCCGGGTCCCGGCTCTTCGCCGGGATCGAGGGGGAGCGCTTCTACTTCGTGCACTCCTACGCGGCGCGGGCGTGGTCCCTGCGGCCGCACGCGCGGATCGCCGCCCCGCTGGTCACCTGGGCCGAGCACGGCGAGCCTTTCGTGGCCGCCGTGGAGAATGGGCCGCTCACGGCCACCCAGTTTCACCCCGAGAAGTCCGGGGACGCCGGCGCGCACCTGCTGGCGTCCTGGGTCCACTCCCTGAGGTAGGAGCAGCTCGCGATGTCGAAGGAACGGGCCCGCCGCCGCGCGGAGCGGGAGGCCAAGCTGGCCGAGGAGCACCGCGAGCGGGAGCGGGCGGCCAAGGCGGCCAGGCAGAAGGCCGCCGCCGCGCCCGCCGCCGGTCAGCAGGCCGGGTGGTGGGCGTCGTTGCGCCCTAGGCGTGGCAGCAAAGGGCGCCCGCGGGGCCGCTACGAGCACGAGCGCCGTGTTCGGATGGGAATCACTGTGACGATCTTCGTGGCGGTCCAGATCGCCGCGTGGCTGTACAGCCCCTCCTGGTACTTCCGGTTCCTCGTCTTCGGTTTGTCGCTGCTGTTCGCCCCGGTCCTCTACACCCTCACCACCGACCGAAAGGCCTGACGATGACCGGCCCCCCTGCACCCCCCTCGCGTGCCACCCGCCTGGCGCTTCTGCCGGCGGTCGATGTGGCGGCCGGCCAGGCGGTCCGCCTCGTCCAGGGGGAGATCGGCACCGAGACCTCGTACGGCGACCCGCTCGCGGCGGCGCTCGCCTGGCAGGACGCCGGCGCCGAGTGGGTCCACCTCGTTGACCTCGACGCGGCCTTCGGCCGAGGCTCCAACCGCGACCTGCTGGCCTCGGTCGTGGGGGCGCTCGACGTGCAGGTCGAGCTGTCCGGCGGCATCCGAGACGACGAGTCCCTCGCTGCTGCGCTGGCCACCGGCTGCCGGCGGGTCAACCTGGGGACCGCGGCTCTCGAAGACCCCGAGTGGACCGCACGCGCCATCGGCGAGCACGGGGACCGGATCGCGGTGGGCCTGGATGTACGGGGTGAGGTCCTCGCCGCGCGGGGCTGGACCCGCGAGGGCGGCAACCTGTGGGAGGTCCTTGAGCGGCTCGATCGAGACGGGTGCCCGCGCTACGTGCTCACCGACGTCACGAAGGACGGCACTCTGCGGGGGCCCAACCTGGAGCTGTTGCGTGAGGTCTGCGCGGCGACGTCCGCGCCGGTGATCGCCAGCGGTGGGGTGTCCTCGTTGGCCGACCTGGTCGCCTTGAGCGGACTCGTCGCTGACGGTGTCGAGGGTGCCATCGTCGGCAAGGCGCTCTACGCCCAGGCGTTCACCCTGGAGGAGGCGCTGGCCGCCTTGGCCGGCGCCGCGGGGCCCACTGCCTGATGGGCGCCGATCGGCTGATCAGCAGCGGCGGACCATGGGAGGACGCGGTCGGCTACTCGCGGGCGGTCGTGGCCGGCCCGTTCGTGCTGGTCGCCGGGTCGACGGCGACCGTCGACGGCCAGGTGCGGCACCCCGGCGACGCCTACGCCCAGACCCTCGAGGCCTTCGGGGTCGCTCGCCGGGCGTTGGAGGAAGCCCGGTGCGGGCTGGCCGATGTCGTCCGGACCCGGATGTACCTGCGCCACGCCCACGACAGCGAAGCCGTGGGCCGCGCGCATCGGGAGCTCTTCGCGGCGGTCCGGCCCGCGGCCACCATGCTGGTCGTGGCCGGTTTCGTCGACCCTGCCATGCTCGTCGAGGTCGAGGTCGACGCCTACCGCGGCTGAACGGTCCTCGCCCTTCGGCCGCTGCTAGGGGGGTGTGTGGGCCCTGTCGTGGGCCATGTCCTGGGCGCGGGGGTGGTCGGGCACCCGGGTGCCGTCGGGTCTGCGTGTGGTGAAGCCGCCGTGGTCAAGGCGGGTGAGCTGGTAGCCCCCCTCGTGGAGCAGATGGTGATGGTAGGCGCAGACCAGGGCGAGGTTGTCGGGGTCGGTCGAGCCGCCGTTGGCCCAGTGGATGAGGTGGTGGGCGTCGCACCACGGGGCTGGTCGGTCGCAGCCGGCGAAGCGGCAGCCGCCGTCCCTGAGGGCGATGGCGCGGCGCAGGGCGGGTGGCACGGTGCGGGCGGTGCGGCCGAAGGACAGGGGCTGCCAGTCGTCGGCGGTGAGCAGCGGGTGCAGGGCGGTGTCGCAGGTGAGCCGGCGGGCGGAGTCGCCGCTGACAGGGCTGACCCCGTCAAGCTCGGCCGGCCGCGTCCACGGCCAGGTGGGTTCACGGCCTGGGACACCTTGGGCGGCGGTGGGTCGGGGACGCCGTAGCCCGAGGTGGTGGCCGCTGCTGGGCGTGGGGCCTGCCCGCGCGTGCTCGACTCCGGTGCCGGCGCGTGGTGGTGGGGCAAGCGCTCCGGTGGTGGTGATGAGCAGGGTGTGGGGGCGGACGCCGCCGGTGAGGGGGGTGCCGGCGCTGTCGGGGTCGTTGCCGCGGGCGAGGTGGGCGCGGGCGAGGTCGGCGAGAGCGTCGGCGCGCCGCTGCGTGGCGGTCGGGCGCTCAAGCGCCGGGCTGCCGGGCACATGACCGCATTGGCCGCGCTGGGCTCGGTGCGACTGGTTGCCGACGGCGGCGAGCGCGGCGAGGAGGAGGGCCCCAGCCTCGGGGTCGAGGAAACCGTCGATAGCGACGCCGTCGCCGACGGGGGAGACGCGCAGGCAGCGCCGGGCGAAGGCATCGAGGTCCCCGGATGAGGCCCCAAGTGGGTCGACGGCGGTGGCCCACCGGTCCACGACCAGGGCGAACTGCCGCGGGTCGAGCGCGGCAGCGGCGTCGGTGAGGACCGCCTCGGCCTCGGCCCAGGCGGTGCGCCGCTGGGGGGTGGCCGCCCGTGCGGTGGCGGCGATGCGCACGTGCTCGAGGCTGGTCGCGCCTTCGGCCAGGGCCTGGGCGAGGAGGGGCATCTCGGGGAGGTTCCGAGCCGTGCGCAGGAGGGCGCGGGCCCGCCCGGGGGCCAGCCGGGCCCGCGAGCGCAGCCACGCGGCCGGGGTCGCCGCCCCGTCTGCGGCCCACACCCCAGACGACTCCACGGCGGCCGCCGCAGCCAGCCGCGCGGAGTCCAGCCGTGCTCCGGCGGCCTCCAACTGCCGCAGCCCGGCCGCCAGCTCGTCCGCGGAGGCGTGCTCCCAGGCGACCCGGACGAGATCGTCCAGCGCCGCGCCGAGGCCGACCAGCGCGTCGCGCGCGGCGGGGCGCGCGGGGAGCGGCGAGATGGTCAACACTAGCCTCCGAGCCAGTCGAACAGATGTTCGAACCATAGCGGAGCCGGTTCGCCTCGGGAAGCCCCCCGCGCCAATCTGTGGACAGGGGTTTCCCCTGCAACACCAACGGATTTCAGCGCCGGCGGCCGAGTGAAGGACTCCGACGGGTGTCCGCACGGAGCTCCCCTCGCAGTCGCGGCCCGGTCTGCGTACGGCCGCAGCGAAGGCCGCCATTTCTGCTTGATCAACAACTAGGGAAGGGCAACCAGGGAGCGGG
>Ga0114939_10001905_pt1 | contig 16083 bp, 16 predicted proteins | sample AshMeaCrysSpring_FD_87196 | JGI IMG/M metagenome (GOLD analysis project Ga0114939, IMG submission 87196) | Groundwater microbial communities from Big Spring, Nevada to study Microbial Dark Matter (Phase II) - Ash Meadows Crystal Spring | ecosystem: Environmental > Aquatic > Deep subsurface >... | reverse complement strand
TGATCGGCGACGCCCTGCGCGGCAACGCCGGCGGCAGCCTGCCGGTCACCTTCTCGGAGCGACTCGCAGCGGAACCGACGGTGCTCGCGCCGCGGCCTTCGGTGCTCCCGCTGGCGCCGCGGCGCGCGACGCGCATGGCCCTGTCCGCAGCAGCGGGCGTCGCGGCCATCGGCTTCGTGGGGATGATGGCGTTCCCGTCGCTCAAGCAGGAGCACGTCGTGCCGCCCATGGCGACCGCGACCACCGGCCCCCTGCAGCAGCAGGCGGCGTCCGCGGCCGTCGCCGCCGCCGCAGTGGCGCAGCCCCCGCAGCGTGCGAACGCGGTCGCCTCCCCCGCGGTGCGCGACTACCTCCTCGCTCATCAGCGGTTCTCGCCGGCACTCGCCCTGCAGGGCGCCGCCCCCTTCGTCCGCACGGTCTCGGACGAGCCGGGCGCGGGCGGGCGTTGAGATGGGCCGGGGCTGGCTCGCGCTCGCGCTCGCCGTCGCGACTCCCGCCTACGCCGGGCCACCGCCCGCGTCGCTCGACGCGATGGGCTGGCTGCAGCGGATGTACGCCGCCTCGCAGAAGCTCTCCTTCAGCGGCACCTTCATCTACCAGCAGGGTCAGCAGATGGAGACGTCGCGTATCGTGCGCATGGTCGACGCCACCGGCTCGCACGAGCGCGTCGAGGTCCTCGACGGGATGCCGCGCGAGATCCTGCGCGACAACGACGACGTCACCGCCTATCTTCCGGGTACGCTGACGGTCAAGGTCGAGAAGAAGACGGTAGCGCGGCCGTTCCCCGGGCTCGCGCCGGAGAACGTCAAGGACCTCGGCGCGCTCTACGAGGTGCGCAAGGGCGACGTCTGGCGGGTGGCCGGCACCGAGTGCCAGTCGATCGAGCTGCATCCGAAGGACGCGATGCGCTACGGCCAACGGCTCTGCGCGGACGTTGCCACCGGCATGCTGCTCAAGGCGCAGACGTAGAGCGAGCGCCAGGAGGTCATCGAGCAGTTCGCCTTCACCCAGATCCGCGTCGGCCAGCCGGACCGCGCCGAGCTCAAGTCGCGTTTCTCGGGCAAGGGCCGGGACTGGCGGGTCGAGCCCTCAGACATGGCCCCCGCGAACCTCGCCGAGCTGGGCTGGTCGCTCAAGACGATCCCGACGGGCTATCGCAAGGTTACGGAAGTGAAGCGCCGCCTCGGCGGCCATCCCGACGTCGGTCAGATCGTGCTTTCCGACGGCCTTTCGGCGGTCAGCGTGTTCATCGAGCCTGCGGCGGCACGCTCCGGGCCGCCGCCGGGCGCGACCCGTGTCGGCGCCACGCACATGTACACGCGCCGCGTCGATGACTACTTCGTCACCGTGGTGGGCGAAGTGCCGCTGGAGAACGTGAAGCTCATCGCCGACGGCGTCGAGCTGCGGCGCGCGTCGCAGTAGCGCAGTAAGCTTCGGGCGCACGCCGGGTGCCCGCAGGCCACCGGACGATGGCCGCCGCGCTCGCGAGCGCGAACCCGAACCCTTTCACCGCTGCACCATGAAAACCCAGACCCGCTTGTCCATCGCCGGGCTGCCTGCGGCGCTGCTCGGTCCGCTGCTCGTCCTCATGCTGCTTGCCGCCCCGGCGCAGGCCCAGCGCGACCTCCCCGACTTCGCCGACATCGCGGAGAAGCAGGGTGGCGCCGTCGTCAACATCTCCACCACCTCGAGCCGCCAGCGCCCCGGCGGGCTGCCGCAGGTTCCGGGCATCGACGACGAGGACCTGAACGAGTTCTTCCGCCGGTTCCTGCCGCAGCCGCGCCCCGGGCAGCCCGGTCCGGGACAGCCCAACCCGGGCCTGCCGTTCGGCGGCCCTGGCCCGAACGCGCGCGAACCGCAATCGCTCGGCTCCGGGTTCATCATCAGCCCCGACGGGTACATCCTCACCAACGCGCACGTGGTCGCGGGCGCGGACGAGATCACCGTGCGGCTCACCGACAAGCGCGAGATGAAGGCGAAGGTGATCGGCACCGACCGCCGCACCGACGTGGCGTTGATCAAGGTCGACGCCGCCAACCTTCCCACGGTGCGCTTCGGCGATCCGTCGAAGCTCAAGGTCGGCGAATGGGTGGTCGCGATCGGCTCGCCGTTCGGCTTCGAGAACACGGTGACCGCGGGGATCGTGAGCGCGAAGGGACGTTCCCTGCCGCAGGAGAACTTCGTCCCGTTCATCCAGACCGACGTCGCGATCAACCCGGGCAATTCCGGCGGACCGCTCTTCAACCTGCGCGGCGAGGTGGTGGGCATCAACTCGCAGATCTACAGCCGCACCGGCGGCTTCATGGGGCTCTCGTTCGCGATTCCCATCGACGTGGCCATGGACGTGCAGCAGCAACTACGGACCCAGGGGCGGGTCAGCCGCGGCCGCATCGGCGTCGTGATACAGGAGGTGTCGAAGGAGCTTGCCGACTCGTTCGGCCTCGCCAATGCACAGGGCGCGCTCGTGAACCAGGTGGAGAAGGGCGGCCCGGCGGAGAAGGCGGGCGTCGAAACGGGCGACATCATCCTGCGGTTCGACGGCAAGCCGGTGACGCAGTCGGCCGACCTGCCGCGCATCGTCGGCGGCACGAAGCCCGGTGCGAAGGTCGGCATGCAGGTCTGGCGCAAGGGCGGCACGCGCGACCTCAACGTGACCGTCGGCGAGCTTCCCGACGAGCGCGTCGCGCAGCGCAACGAGCGCAGCCGCCCGTCGCCGAAGGCCGAGGCGGCGCCCAACCGGCTCGGCTTCGTGGCGAGCGACTTGCCCGGAGAGCGGCGCAAGCAGCTCGGCGTTAGCGGCGGGGCGCTGGTCGAGGCGGTACAGCCGAACGTGCGCGGCGACCTGCGGCCGGGCGACGTCATCCTCTCGCTGACGGCGAAGGGGCAGACGACCGAGATCGCGAGCGCAGACCAGCTCGACAAGGCGCTCTCCGCGCTCGACAAGGCCACGACCGTCACCTTCCAGGTGCGCCGGGGCGAGTCGAGCCTGTTCGTCACGTTCCGCGGCGAGTGAACGCGACGCTCCGCCTCGTGCTGTACGGGCGCCCGTGGTGCCATCTCTGCGACGAGATGGCCGACGCGCTCGCGCCCATCGCCGCGCGTCACGGCGCCGAGGTGGTGAAGATCGACGTGGAGAGCGACGCGGTGCTCGAGGCGCGATACGGCACGCGCATCCCGGTACTGGTGCACGGCGAGCGCGAGCTGTGCGAGCACCGGTTGGATGAGGAGGCGGTCGGGCGCTACCTTGCGGGTCAGGGCGGTGCGCCCGCTTGAACGCCACCCGAGCTGAAGTCGCAGCACTGCCGAGGGCGTGAAGCCATGCCTCGTGCGACGCGCGTGCCGCAACGCCAGAGCCTGCGGTGTCATGCCGCGGCGCCGCGGTCCCTGCTAGAATCGCGGACTTTCCGGCGTTGCTCGAGAAAGGGTGCCCATGGGCACCCTTTTTTCAATGGATCACATCCGCAACTTCTCGATCATCGCGCACATCGACCACGGCAAGTCGACGCTCGCCGACCGGTTCATCCAGCGCTGCGGCGGGCTCTCCGACCGCGAGATGTCGGAGCAGGTGCTCGACTCCATGGACCTGGAGCGCGAGCGCGGCATCACCATCAAGGCGCAGACCGCGGCCCTCCAGTACAAGGCACGCGACGGCCGCATCTTCAACCTGAACCTCATCGACACGCCGGGGCATGTCGACTTCTCCTACGAAGTGTCGCGCTCGCTCGCCGCCTGCGAGGGTGCGCTGCTGGTGGTGGACGCTTCGCAGGGCGTAGAGGCGCAGACGGTCGCGAACTGCTACACGGCGATCGAGCAGGGTGTCGAGGTGGTGCCCGTGCTCAACAAGATCGATCTCCCCTCGGCGATGCCCGAGCGCGCCATCGAGGAGATCGAGGACGTCATCGGCATTCCGGCGCAGGACGCAGTGCGCGCCAGCGCCAAGACCGGCGAGGGCATCGACGACATTCTCGAAGCGATCATCGCACGAGTGCCGCCGCCGGAGGGTGATCCGGCCGCACCGCTCAAGGCGCTCGTCATCGACTCGTGGTTCGACAACTACGTGGGCGTGGTGATGCTCGTGCGCGTCGTCGACGGCGAGCTGAAGCCGAAGGACCGGCTCCTCCTCATGTCGACGCGCGCGCAGCACCTCTGCGAGCAGGTCGGCGTCTTCACGCCCAAGTCACAGCCGCGCGCGGCGCTCTCCGCGGGCGAAGTGGGCTTCATCATCTCCGGCATCAAGGAGCTCGAGGACGCGCGTGTCGGGGACACGGTGACGCTCGCCGACCGGCCGGCGGCCGAACCGCTCCCCGGCTTCAAGCAGATCAAGCCGCAGGTCTTCGCCGGCCTCTATCCGGTCGAGTCGAACCAGTACGAGGCGCTCCGCGACGCGCTCACCAAGCTCAAGCTGAACGACGCCTCGCTCCACTTCGAGCCCGAGGTGTCGCAGGCGCTCGGCTTCGGCTTCCGCTGCGGCTTCCTCGGCCTGCTGCACATGGACATCGTGCAGGAGCGGCTCGAGCGCGAGTACGACATGGACCTCATCACCACCGCGCCCACGGTGGTCTACGAGGTGCTGATGCGCGACGGGCAGGTGCTGCTGGTCGAGAACCCGGCGAAGATGCCCGACCCGTCGAAGACCGAGGAGATCCGCGAGCCGATCATCGACACCACCATCTTCGTGCCGCAGGAGTATGTCGGCACGGTCATCACGCTCTGCACCTCGAAGCGCGGCGTCCAGAAGGACATGCAGTACCACGGACGGCAGGTGGAGCTGCACTACGAGATGCCGCTCAACGAAGTGGTGATGGACTTCTTCGACCGGCTGAAGTCCGCCTCGCGCGGATACGCGTCGCTCGACTACGAGTTCAAGGAGTTCCGCGCGGCCGACATGGTGAAGCTCGACGTGCTCGTGAACAACGAGCGCGTCGACGCGCTCTCGCTCATGGTGCACCGCGCGTCTGCCCAGTACCGCGGCCGCGAGCTCGCGTCGAAGATGCGCGAGCTGATCCCGAGGCAGATGTTCGACGTCGCGATCCAGGCGGCGATCGGCTCGCACATCATCGCCCGCGAGACGGTGAAGGCGCTGCGCAAGAACGTGCTCGCCAAGTGCTACGGCGGCGACATCACGCGCAAGCGCAAGCTTCTCGAGAAGCAGAAGGCGGGGAAGAAGCGGATGAAGCAGGTGGGATCGGTCGAGATCCCGCAGGAAGCGTTCCTCGCCATCCTCCAGGTGGGCGAGAAGTGATGCTCGTCGCGGCCGGCCGATGAACTTCGCGCTGATCCTGTTCCTGCTCCTCGTCGTCTCGGGGCTCGTCACGCTCGCCGACAGGCTCTGGTTCCGACGGCGCCGCGCGCAGGACGCGAAGGAGCCCTGGTGGATCGAGTACTCGAAGAGCTTCTTCCCGGTGATCCTGGCGGTGTTCCTGCTGCGCTCGTTCCTCGTCGAGCCGTTCAAGATTCCCTCCGGATCGATGATCCCCACGCTGCAGGTGGGCGACTTCATCCTCGTGAACAAGTTCGCGTACGGTATCCGGCTGCCGATCGTGAACAAGAAGATCATCGACGTCGGCGAGCCGCAGCGCGGCGACGTGATGGTGTTCCGCTACCCCGAGGACCCTTCGCTCGACTACATCAAGCGCGTCGTCGGGCTGCCGGGCGATCGCATCCGGTACACCGGCAAGCGGCTGTGGGTCAACGGAAGCGAGGTCCCGCTTGACGCGATCGGCGACTACATCAACCCCGAGCGGGTGAGCGTGGCGCGGCAGTTCGCCGAGACGCTGAACGGCCACCAGCACCGCATCATCGTGGAAAACGACGCGCCGCCGATGCCGCCGTTCGTGCATCAATTCCCCTACCGTGAAAAGTGCACCTACAACATGGACGGCCTGGAGTGTACCGTCCCGCCGGGGCATTACTTCTTGATGGGCGACAACCGCGACAACTCCAGCGACAGCCGGGTCTGGGGCTTCGTCCCCGACGAGAACATCGTCGGCAAGGCGTTCTTCATCTGGCTCAACCTCGGGGAGCTCGGGCGGTTCGGTCGTTTCCAGTGAGTGGAGCGGGCGATGAGGAAGCAGCGCGGGCTGGGGATCGTGATGATCATGATCCTGCTGACGGGGCTGGTCTTGGCGGCGGTGGGCGGCATGAAGGTGACGCCGGCGCTGATCGAGTTTTACACCATCAAGAAGGCGGTCTCCGGCATCACCTCGAGCGGGGAGCTGCGCAACGCGACGGTCGCCGACGTGCGCAAAGCCTTCGACAGGCGCGCCGACATCGACGACATCAAGGCGATCTCGGGCCGCGACCTCGAGGTCACCAAGGACGGCAACGACATCGTGGTCGAGTTCGCCTACGAGCAGAAGGTGCACCTGTTCGGGCCGGTGAGCATCGCCTTCGATTTCCAGGGCTCGAGCAACCCCACGACCTTGAAACCGCGCGGGGAGTGAGCCGGCGCGCGGTCCCCGCGTAACCGGCGGCCCCGCCTCGCGGACCCGAATCCCGTTATCCTCGGTAGAAACGCCCGTCGGCATCGCCGCGGCCGCTCGGTGCGGCCGGTGCGTGTCCGCGCAGCGCTTCGCTGCCGCGGAGGGAACGCCGCCGGGCGGCGTCCGATCCGGGGAGCGAGTTTCCGTGGACCGCAAGCGGCTGCAGGAGGCGATCGGGTACCAGTTCCGCCGGCCCGAGCTGCTCGCGCGTGCGCTCACCCATCGCAGCTACGGCTCGCCGCACAACGAACGCCTGGAGTTCCTCGGCGATGCCGTGTTGAATTGCGTCATCGCCGCCGAGCTGTTCGATCGCTTCCCGTCGCTGCGTGAGGGTGACCTTTCCCGGCTGCGTGCGAACCTGGTGCGCGAGCCGACGCTGCACCAGATCGCCCAGGGCCTGAAGCTCGGCGACGAGCTGCGCCTCGGCGAGGGCGAGCTGAAGAGCGGCGGCCACGCGCGGCCCTCCATCCTTGCCGACGGCGTCGAGGCGATCTTCGGCGCGGTCTTCCTCGACGGCGGTTTCGCGGCTGCGGAGCAGACCGTGCTGCGCCTGTACCGGCCGCTCGTCGCGACCATCGACCCGCGGGCCTCCGCGAAGGATCCGAAAACGCGCCTCCAGGAACTGCTCCAGGGCCGCAAGCAGCCGCTGCCGCAGTACAACGTCATCTCCACCCAGGGTGCGGCGCACAGCCAGACCTTCGAGGTCGAGTGCCTGATCCCGGAGCTCGAGGTGCGCACGACCGGGAGCGGTGCGAGCAGGCGCCTGGCCGAGCAGGAGGCGGCGCAGGCGGCGTACGATCTCATCCGCAGCGCCTGAGCTTTCCCATGGCCTCGTCATCCTTTCGCTGCGGCACGGTGGCCATCGTCGGCCGGCCGAACGTCGGCAAGTCCACGCTCCTGAACGCGCTCGTCGGCGTCCGGCTTGCGATCACCTCGGCGAAGCCGCAGACGACCCGCTACCGCCTGCGCGGCGTGCTTACACGGGACGACGCGCAGTTCGTGTTCGTGGACACGCCGGGCTTCCAGACGAAGCACAAGGGCGCCCTCAATCGGATGCTCAACCGCACCGTGCGGCAAGCCCTCGAGGAGGTGGACGTCGTCCTGTTCGTCGTCGAGGCGGGCCGCTACGGGGCGGAGGACCGGGCGGTGGCGAAGCTGCTGCCCGCCGCGCGGCCGGTGCTGCTCGTCGTCAACAAGAGCGACGCGCTGCGCGATCCCGCGCGGATGCTGCCGTTCCTCGACGCGACCGCAAAGGAGCACGACTTCGCGGCGGTGGTCCCGACGAGCGCGGCGAAGCAGCGAAACCTGGAGCCGCTGCTCGCGGCGATTGCGCCATGCCTGCCCGAGCAGCCGCCGCTCTTCGAGGCCGATGCGCTCACCGACGCGAGCGAACGGTTCCTCGCCGCCGAGATCCTGCGCGAGAAGCTCTTCCGCCGGCTCGGCGACGAGATCCCCTACGGCGCCGCGGTGGTGATCGAGCAGTTCGAGGAGGAAGGGCGCCTGCGGCGGATCCACGCAGCCATCGTCGTCGACCGCGAGAGCCACCGCGGCATCGTGATCGGCCAGGGCGGCGAGAAGCTGAAGACGATCGCGAGCGACGCCCGGCGCGACATGGAGGCGCTCTTCGGCGGGAAGGTCTTCCTCGAGTGCTTCGTCAAGGCCCGGCCGGGGTGGGCCGACAGCGAGGCGGGCGTGCGCAAGCTGCAGCCGGAGACGGGACAGTGAGCGGTCCGGCGCGTGTGGATCAGGCGCAGGCCTATGTGTTGCACACCTACCCGTACCGCGAGACTAGTCTCATCGTCGAGGCGCTCGCCCGGGACCACGGTCGCGTGGCGCTCGTCGCGCGCGGGGCCCGACGGCCGCGCGCCGCGCTCCGCGGACAGCTGATCCAGTTCCAGCCGCTCGGGCTCTCGTGGTCCGGCAAGGGCGAACTGCGCGTGCTGCAGAAGGCGGAGTTCCTGGGCGGCTGGCCGATGCCGAAAGGCGAGGCGCTCCTCTGCGGCTTCTACCTGAACGAGCTGTTGCTCAAGCTGCTGCCGCGTGACGACGCGCATCCGGCGCTGTTCGCCGCCTACGGCACGGCCGTCGAGCGGCTGGCCGGAGGGTTCGAGCTCGCGACGTCGTTGCGCCGCTTCGAGAAGGCGCTCCTGCGCGAGCTGGGGTACGCACTGGTGCTCGACCGCGATGCCGGCAGCGGTACGCCGATCGACCCTGCCGCCGCCTATGCCTATGAGCCCGAGCGCGGACCGGTCGCGATCGCCAACGGTGCCCTCACGGCGACGCGCTTCAGCGGCCGGGCGCTGCTCGCGATCGCCGCGGACGACTACTCGGACGGCGAGACGCTAAGCCAGTCGCGCACGCTCATGCGGCTGCTCATCAACCACCGACTCGAGAGGCTGCCCCTGCACAGCCGCCGCATCCTCGCCGACCTGCAGGCGCTATGATCCGGACGCTTCGTCGCAAGCCCGCAAGGCGCCATTCGCTCCACCTCTCTCGGGACGTTCCAACGGCATGATCGAGCTCGGCGTCAACATCGACCACGTCGCCACTCTGCGTCAGGCGCGGCGCACCTACGAGCCCGACCCGGTGTGGGCGGCGGTGGAGGCGCACCTCGGCGGCGCCGACGGCATCACGGTCCACCTGCGCGAGGACCGGCGGCACATCCAGGACGAGGACGTACGACGGCTGCGCGACCTCACCCACATCAAGCTCAACCTGGAGATGGCGGCGACCAAGGAGATGGTCGGGATCGCGACGCGGCTCAGGCCCGAGATGGCGATGCTCGTCCCCGAGGGCCGGCACGAGATCACGACCGAGGGCGGCCTCGATATCGTGGCGCAGGAGGCGCGGCTCAAGCTCGTGGTGGCGAAGCTTGCGGACGCGGGCATCGTCACCAGTGTCTTCATCGACGCCGACATCGCGCAGGTCGACGCCGCGCAGCGCATCGGCGCCGCCGTGTGCGAGCTTCACACCGGGCCGTACGCCCACGCCTTTCACGCACAGGGTCGCGATGCCGAGCGGCCGGGGGTCGTGACCGAGCTCGAGAAGATCCGCGCCGCCGGGGCCGCCGTGCGCGCGCACGGCATGCGCTTCAATGCCGGCCACGCGCTCAACTACTTCAACGTCGAGCCGGTGGCGATGCTGCCCGGGGTGCGCGAGCTGCACATCGGCCACGCCATCGTCAGCCGTGCCGTGTTCGTCGGCATGCGCGAGGCGGTGCGGGAGATGAAGACGCTGATCGTCGGCGGCGCGTCGCGGGCAGCCATCCGGGGGTCGCCTTGATCCTCGGCATCGGCACCGACCTGGTGGAGATCGTGCGCATCGAGCAGGCGCTCGATCGCTGGGGCGAGCGGTTCGCACTGAGGATCCTCGTCGAGCACGAGCTCGCGCGCTTTCGCGCGCATCGCAAGCCAGCGGCCTATCTCGCAAAGCGGTTCGCGGCGAAAGAGGCCTTCTCGAAGGCGATCGGCACCGGCATCCGGCATCCGGTGAACTGGCAGAACGTAAGCGTCGCCAACCATCCCTCGGGCAAGCCTTACCTGAAGTTCTCGACCGTCCTCGACGAATTGCTCGTGTCGCGCGGCGTCCGCAGCGTGCATCTCTCGATCACCGACGAGATCAGCGTCGCCTCGGCATTCGTGATCCTGGAAGGAGAGGGGTGACGTGACCGGGCAACCGCTGGGCCCGGTGATGGTGGACGTCGCCGGACTCGCGCTGACCGCGGAGGAGCGCGAACGGCTCGGCCATCCCGTCGTCGGCGCCGTCATCCTTTTCACGAGAAACTACGCCTCGCCTGAAGAGCTGCGCACGCTCACTGCCGAGATCCGCGCGATCCGCAAGCCGGAGCTGCTGATCGGTGTCGACCAGGAAGGCGGTCGGGTGCAGCGCTTCGTGGAAGATTTCACGCGCCTGCCGCCGATGCGGACCATCGGTGAGCTGCACGCGAAGGACCCGGAGCTCGCTCGCCACCTTGCGCACGCGACCGGGGTCGTCATCGGGGCCGAGCTCGTCGCGCACGGGGTCGACTTCAGCTTCGCGCCGGTGCTGGACGTCGACTACGGGCGTCCCACGGGGGCGATCGGCAACCGTGCGTTCTATCGCGATCCGAGGCGGAGGACCTCGTTCCGTTCCGCGTGCTCGCCCCGCGCCTTGCCGCCGTCATGCCGGCGCACGTGATCTATCCGCGCGCGGACGCGAGTCCCGCGGGTTTCTCCCGGTTCTGGATCGGGGAAGTCCTTCGGACGCGCCTGGGCTTCGCCGGCATGGTGTTCAGCGACGACCTGTCGATGGAAGCGGCGAACGTAGCGGGCGACGTCGTGGGGCGCGCCCGTGCGGCGCTCGACGCCGGTTGCGATATGGTGCTCGTGTGCAACGCGCCCGAGCGAGCCGGGAGAGTGCTCGATGCGCTTGGTGGGGCGACGCTCGACCTCCGGCTTGCCGAATCCATGCGCGCGAAGGGCAGCGCAGGGAGCTTGGAGTACGGCCCTCACGGGAGCTGCTGGCGGCGTGGACATAGACCACGACGTAGAACTCCTGCAGCTGCCCGAGAGAACGCTACGGCTTCGAACGGCCCTCTCGGCGGAACCGCCATCCCCGCCATTCCGATGAGGGGAAAATGTTTCCCACGCCGGGGCCAACAGGGGCCACGGTTTCGCGAGCGATCCGATCCGCCCTTGCGCGGGCATGCCGCAAGTGCGGAGGCGTGACGGGCCCTTATCTGGAGCGAGAGCTTGTGAGGAAGTCGTCGCGGCTTGATTCCGGGCTCCGAGTCCCGGCTACGCACGCTCCATGTAGGTTCCGTCGTTCGTGTTCACCTTGATCTTCTCGCCGGTGTTCACGAACGGCGGCACCTGCACGACGAGACCGGTCTCGGTCTTCGCCGGCTTGAACGAGGTCGTCGCGGTCGCGTTCTTGATGCCGGGCTCGGTCTCGACGACCTTCAGCTCCACGCTCGGCGGCAGCTCGAGGCCGATCGGCCGTTCGTTGTGGAAAAGGACGCGCACCTCGGTGTTGGGCAGCAGGTAGCCCTCCTGACCCTCGATGAGGTCCTGCGGCATGGTGAGCTGCTCGTAGCTCTCCTTGTCCATGAAGATGTAGCCGCTGCCGTCGTTGTAGAGGTACTCCATGTCGCGCGCCTCGACGAATGCCCGCTCGATCTTCTCCTCGGTGCGGAAGCGCACGTTGTTCTTGGTCCCGCTCTCGATGTCCTTCATTTCCACCTGCATGTAGGCGCCGCCGCGGCCGCCGACGTGCACGTGATACGATTTCAGCACGCGCCAGACGCGCTTCTCCCATTCGATGAGGTTGCCCGCACGAACTTCGGTGGCGTTGACTTTGGCCATGGGTGGTCTTGGCTGAGCGGAGAAAAGCCCCGGATTTTACACGACGGCCGCGGCGCCCAGAATCGAGGACGACCCGCGCGGGGAAGTCATGGGGACGCGGCGCGACGGCCGCGAGCGCCCCTCCGGCACCGCGTTCGGCCTCCCGGGCGGAACGGGACGCGGAGCCACGCGATCGCGCCGCGAAGCCGCTGCCGGTGCCTCGGATCTTCGATCCGGGCTGCGTGCAGTGTCCCCGGCTAGCGGCCCATCTGGATGAAGTGCGCGCGAGCCATCCGCGCTACCACGCACGGCCCGTTGCGCCTTTCGGCGATCCCCATGCGCGGTTCATGATCGTCGGCCTCGCGCCGGGCATGCACGGCGCGAACCGAACCGGACGACCGTTCACCGGCGACCACGCCGGTGTCCTGCTGTTCGCGACTCTGCACCGGCATGGCTTCGCCAGTCACGCCGGGAGCGCCGACCCGCACGATGGGCTGGTGCTGCGCCATTGCCGCATCACCAACGCCGTGAAATGCCTGCCGCCCGCGAACCGGCCACTGCCGGTGGAGGTGCGCCAGTGCAACCACTACCTCGCGACGGAGATCGCGAAGACCCGGCCGTCAGTGCTGCTGGCCCTTGGCCGCGTCGCGCATGACGCAATCCTGATCGCGCTCGGGCTTCGCGCCCGCGACTTCCCTTTCCGCCATCATGCCTGGCATGTACTTCCCGGCGGCGTGTCGCTCGTCGATAGCTACCATTGCAGCCGATACAATACCCAGACGCTGCGCCTCACCGATGCCATGTTCGATGCGGTGATCCGTGACGTCGCGCTCCGCCTGCGCGACCTGCCCGCCACCGCTTCTCATGTTCGATAGCGCTACTTTCGTCGCCGGCCTGCCGCATCTGCCCGGCGTTTACCGCATGCTGGGCGGGAAGGGCGAAGTCCTGTACGTCGGCAAGGCGCGCGACCTGCGCAAGCGCGTGGCGTCGTACTTCACGCGCACGGAGCACGCACCACGCATCCAACTCATGGTGACTCAGGTCGCGGCGATGGAAGTGACCGTCACACGGTCCGAAGGCGAGGCGTTGATCCTCGAGAACAACTTCATCAAGTCGCTCGCCCCGCGCTACAACATCCTCTTCCGCGACGACAAGTCGTACCCCTACCTGATGGTCACCAGCGGCGATTTCCCGCGGCTCGGCTTCCACCGCGGCGCGCTCGACCGCGAGAACACCTACTTCGGACCGTACCCGAGCGCGTGGGCCGTGCGCGAATCGATCCAGTTGCTGCAGAAAGTCTTCCGGCTGCGCACCTGCGAGGACACCGCGTTTCGCAATCGTTCGCGCCCCTGCCTGCTGCACCAGATCAGGCGCTGCACTGCGCCGTGTGTCGGCTACGTCACCACCGAGGCCTACGCGGAGGACGTGCGCGACGCGAAGCTCTTCCTCGAGGGCCGCGAGGACGACGTCATGAAGGCGCTCGCGGAGCGGATGCAGCTCGCCTCCGAAGGACTCGAGTTCGAGCGGGCGGCGATCTATCGCGACCAGATCAGCGCGCTCTCGCGCATCCAGCAACGGCAGTACGCCGACACGTCGAAAGCGCTCGATGCGGATGCGATCGCCTGCGTGCGCGAGGCCGGGATCACGTGCGTGAACCTCGTCATGGTGCGCAACGGTCGCTATCTCGGCGACAAGAGCTTTTTTCCGCAGCACGCGGAAGAGCACTCCGCGGGGGAGGTGGTGGCCGCGTTCATGAGCCAGCATTACGCGACCGTGCCGGTGCCACCGATTGTCATCGCAGAGGCCGACGAGGCCGCCGAGCTTGCGCCGGGCCTCGCCGAGAGTGCCCAGCGTCCGGTCCAGGTGGTGCAGCGACCGCAGACCGAGCGCCGGGTGTGGCTGGAGATGGCCGAGCGCAACGCGACCAATGCGCTCGCCCAGCGGGCGCGCGAGCACGGCACTCAGGAAAGCCGGGTCACGGCGATGCGCGAGGCACTCGGGCTGCCGGCGTCGCTCTCGCGCGTCGAGTGCTTCGACGTGAGCCACACGCAGGGCGAGGAGACCGTCGCCTCGTGCGTCGTCTACGACCGCTTCGCGCTGCGCAACTCCGAGTACCGCCGCTACAACATCGTCGGTGTCGAGCCCGGCGACGACTACGGCGCTATGCGCCAGGCCTTGACGCGCCGCTACGAGCGGGTCGCGCGCGGCGAGGCGCCCATGCCGGACCTGGTGCTGATCGACGGCGGGCGAGGGCAGGTGAACGTGGCGCGGGAGGTGCTGCAGGAGCTGGGACTTGCCGACGTCGCCCTCGTGGGCGTCGCCAAGGGGGCGGAGCGCAAGCCCGGACTCGAGGAGCTCATTCTCGCCGAGGGGGACCGCGCGATCACGCTGCCGCCCGATCATCCCGGCCTGCATCTCATCCAGCAGGTGCGCGACGAGGCGCACCGTTTCGCCGTTACCGGGCACCGCAACCGGCGCGCCAAGAAGCGCGTGACGTCCTCGCTCGAGTCCATCAGCGGCATCGGGGCGAAGCGCCGCCGGCTGCTCCTCGAGCGGTTCGGAGGCCTGCGCGGGCTCACTTCCGCCAGCGTCGATGATCTGGCCCAGGTCCAAGGCATCAGCCGCACGCTCGCCGAGCGCATCTATCGCGAGCTGCACTGATGCCCGGGAACATCCCGAACATCCTCACATGGGTGCGGATCATCATGATCCCGATCGTGGTCGGCGTGTTCTACGTCCCCGATTCCTGGATCCCGGACCACAGCAAGAACCTCGTGGCCACGGTGCTGTTCGTGCTCGCCGCCGTCACCGACTGGATCGACGGGTGGCTTGCGCGCAAGCTCCACCAGACGTCGCCTTTCGGCGCCTTTCTTGATCCCGTGGCCGACAAGCTCATGGTCGCTGCAGCGCTGATCATGCTCGTGGAACTGAATCGCACCAGCGCGCCGATCGCGATGGTCATCATCGGCCGCGAGATCGCGATCTCGGCGTTGCGCGAGTGGATGGCGAAGATCGGCAAGTCGAAGAGCGTCGCGGTGAACGTGCTCGGCAAGATCAAGACCGTCTCGCAGATGGTGGCGATTCCGCTGCTGCTCTACCACGACCCCATTGGCCGCCTGGACCCGCAGTCGCTAGGGACGGTGCTGATCTGGCTCGCAGCGCTGCTGACGCTCGTGTCAATGTTCAGCTACATGCGCCGTGCCGTTCCCGCCCTCGAATGAGCGCGGCGAGGTCCGCCGCTCGTCGCTTCGCCGTGCAGAGAGGCGTGAAGCAAGAGCGTTTCTTGACACGCATGGGGCCGCGAATATAATTCAGAGCTCCGCGGGAATAGCTCAGTTGGTAGAGCGCAACCTTGCCAAGGTTGAGGTCGCGAGTTCGAGACTCGTTTCCCGCTCCAGGATTTCGGGGAAAACGTGCAGCCATCCTGGCAGACGTTTTCCCCGTTTTAGTTTCCGCGTCCGCCCGGCGGGGTGGCAGAGTGGTTATGCAGCGGCCTGCAAAGCCGTGAACGCCGGTTCGATTCCGACCCCCGCCTCCAAAGAATCAGTACATTGCTTCGACTAGCCAGGTCTGGTGCAGGGCGTAGCCGGGCCTGGACGCGCCACAAACCACCCGAAAAAGTGGCAAAACCACCCGTCAATCAGTCCTGTTGGCCGTTGACGTGAGCTTTGTCCAGCAGTACCGAGGTGCTGTGAGTCATCGGTAGCACAGCGTAGCGACCAAGGTCAGCGTTCCTCCGGCGCGTCGGAATTCGTCGTCAAGCGAACATCTGCTTGCAGCGCCGATCTGTGCATCTATCTCACTCTTGAAAGCGAGTCACAGGGCGATCGATAGGTCGCGCGGCTCGAAGCGCTTCTCGACAAGGGCATCGTTCCGGACGAGTTCACGACATGGGCAGCGAGACGACACGCCGGTCAACATCGCGGAACTGCTTTTCGAATCGCCGCGACGACGCGCCCGAGCACCAGCGGCTCGTGCTCGGAGGCGGCCGCGTCGAGGTGCGATCCAAGGCGATTCACCGTCTCGATCGCGATGGTGGGGTTGTCGCCGGCGATGACATAGCGCCCTGGAGTCGGCGCTGCACCCGCCGCACCAGCAGCGCATCGCCGAGCAGCAGCACGTGGACGCGATTTGGACGTCGCGGCATTCACCCGCGCGAAGGTCGCGCCGATGGTGCGAGGGCTGTTCGCGCGCAGCGAACAGGAAACGGTACTCGACGTCCTGGGTGCCTCGTTCGTCTTTCTCACACCTGCTACGGTCGATGCAGTGCTCGACAAGAT
>Ga0114939_10001904_pt1 | contig 16095 bp, 18 predicted proteins | sample AshMeaCrysSpring_FD_87196 | JGI IMG/M metagenome (GOLD analysis project Ga0114939, IMG submission 87196) | Groundwater microbial communities from Big Spring, Nevada to study Microbial Dark Matter (Phase II) - Ash Meadows Crystal Spring | ecosystem: Environmental > Aquatic > Deep subsurface >... | reverse complement strand
GTAGAGGTCGGGCCGCTGCTCGACCCTTCGCCCCATCTTCGTGGCGACGAAGGGTCGCTCCGCCCGGGCCGCCGCGACGTGCCCGACGATGCGCTCGCTGCGCCCGTCGCCGTACACGTCGGCGGTGTCCACGAACGTCATGCCGGCGTCGAGGCCGGTCTCGAGCGCTGCCGCGGCGTCGGCCTCGCTCACGTCGCCCCAGTCGGCGCCCAGCTGCCAGGCACCGAAGCCGACACACGACACCGAACGACCGAGACGAGGGATCTCCCGCAGTTCCATGCAGCCGAGCCTACGGCCGCGCCGCGATGGCGCGGCACGGCTGACCACGGGTCGGGCCGGCTCACGGCCAGGGCTCACGGCCAGGGCTCACGAGCCCGGTAGGTCGACCTGCTCCTGCGGCACCAGGCGCAGCCGCACGTCCACGCCCGACAGGCCCGCCTCGTCGAGCGCGCCGCGCAGCGAGTCCGGATCGGGGGCGGGCTCGGCACCGGCGGCGAGCACGATCACCTCGCTCGTGCCCGCCTCGACCGACACGATCCGCCACCCCCCGTCGTCGGCCCACGACCGGGCGACCCTCGCCACCTCGATGCGCTGCTGCTGCTCACGCGAGACCGTCACGGTGGCGCCGCCCAGCGGCACCGCCACGACGAGCACGAGCGCGACGACCAGCAGGATCGCGTTGCGGCGGTTGAGCTGCTCGGCCTGCTCGGCGAGGGCGAGTCGGTGCACCCGGAACACCGCCATCACGGCCGACCCGGCGAGCAGGATGGCGGCGACGTTCGTGAGGAACAGCAGGAGGGCGCCGCCCGCCTGCCCGGTCGCGCCCGCCTCGAGCGTGAGACCCACGACGGCGAGGGGCGGCACGAGCGAGATGGCGATGGCGACGCCGGGGAGCGTGTCGGACACGTCCTCCCGGCACTGGGCGAAGGCGCCGACCACGCCGGTTGCGAGCGCGGCGATGAGGTCGATCAGCCGCGGGTGGACCCGGCTCGCAACCTGCGAGCTGGTGTCGGCCACCACCGGCACCGCCGCGATGAGGCCGAAGAGGTAGCCGACGGCGATGGCGGCCACGGCGCCGCCGACCACCATGGCCAGCGAGCGCACGAGGTTGGGCCGGTCCCCGGTCGATATTGCGAGGACTGTGCCCATGATGGGCGTCATGAGCGGCGCCACGATCATGGCGCCGATCACGGTGGCCGTGGAGTCGCCCACCACGCCCGCCGACGCGATGACGGAGGCGAGCACGAGCAGGATCCAGAAGCGGCTGAGCTTGCGGCCGACGTCGGGGTCCTCGAAGAAGAGGTTGTCGCGCATGCGGGCGAGGTCGGCGGCGGTGGTGGTCGGCATGGCAGCCCTCTTGGTCGGGTCGACTGACACGCCAGTGTCGCACCACCAGCCGGGCTCGACGGGTGACCCGGGCGCGGGCGGGAGCCACGGGCCTACCGGCGGTCAGGGAGGTGGCGCCGGATCTGGCGGTCGCGAACGCGATGCCAGGCCGACCTCGCAATGGTCATGGTGACTGCTGCCACGAGGACGATGCAGGTGACGTTCAACAGCAGCTGGACGAGCGCACCCCGCGCCTCGTCGGGCTGGCCCATGGCGAGGGCGACACCGACGTTCGCCGCCGCCGGCACCGTCGTGACCGAGATGAACACACCCACGAGGGCGTTCGACTTCGCCTCGACGAGCGACACCGTGCCGGCCACCCCGGCGAGCACGGCGACGATCGCGCTGAAGAGATCCGGGTGCGAGATGAACGACGTGAGCGGGCGAGCGCCGAACTCGTAGGCCTGCGGGATGCGCCCGACCGACGACAGTGCCGCGGTGGCGAGGAAGGCCGCCCCGATGCCCAGACCGAAGCCGACGATCAGGGTGAGCACTCCCTGGCGGACGCGGTCGGGGCGGCGGCGGTGCAGGCCGTAGGCGACGTTGGACATCGGCCCGAACTCCGGCCCGACCACCATGGCCCCCACGATGAGGATCGGGCTGTCGGTCAGGATGCCGATGGCGGCGATGAGCACGGCCAGCACCATGAGGGCGAAGAAGCTGACCGTCGGGCGGCTCTCGGCCTGGGTGCGCGCCGACACCTCGGCCCACACCACCGCCTGCGACTCGTCGCCGGGCACCTCGCGCTTGGCCCGGTCCGCCGCCGCCGACACCACCACGTCGAGCCGGGCCGCCGTGATGCTGCCGACGTCGTCGAGGTCGAAGCGCTTGAGCTCGGAGATGATCGGGTTCGCCGACTCGAGCGGGATGTCGAACTCGACCACCGAACCGCTCGGCTTCTCCGAGACGGCGGACGACTCGACGAGGTGGCACACCGCCGGCTCGTCGCGGAGGTACTGGAGCAGGGTCGCCCGCTGGTCCTCGGGCACGACCACCCGGATCCGCATCACGCCTCTATCGTGGCCCATGCGCCGGCTCGGGGGCGGAGAATCCCTGCCCCGGGAGCCGACGTGGTCCCCTACGGTGGCGCCGGCCATGGCAACGCTGACCGCACGGAACCTGCACCTGACCCGGGGCGCCCAGCCCGTGCTGGCCGGCGTCTCGCTGACGGTCGCGCCAGGGCAGCGGGTCGGCGTGGTGGGACCGAACGGCGTCGGCAAGTCGACCCTGCTGCACGTGCTCGCCGGGCGCCTCGCACCCGAGCGAGGCGACGTCGTGCTGGCACCCCCACTCGCCACCGTCGGCCACCTGGCCCAGGAACCGGAGCGCCGCACCGACGAGACCGTCCGCGATCAGCTGGCGCGCCGCACCGGGGTGGCCGCTGCGGACCGCGAGCTCACCGCAGCCACCGAGGCGCTCGCGGCCGGGATCGCCGGGTCCGACCACCGCTACACCGAGGCCCTCGAACGGTGGCTCGCTCTGGGTGGTGCCGACCTCGACACCAGCGTCGGGGAGGTGTGGCACGACCTCGGCCTCCCCGACGGACTCCTCGACCAGACGACAGCGTCGCTGTCGGGCGGGCAGGCCGCGCGCGTGCAGCTCGCCACCGTGCTGCTCGCCCGCTTCGACGTCCTGCTGCTCGACGAGCCGACGAACGACCTCGACTTCGACGGGCTCGCCCGCCTTGAGTCGTTCCTGGCGGCGGTCGACGTCCCCGTGGCGGTGGTGAGCCACGACCGCGCGTTCCTCGAGCGGGTGGTCACCGACGTCCTGGAGCTCGACGAGCACACCCGTGAGGGCCGGTGGTACTCGGGGGGCTGGCTCGCCTACCAGGATGAGCGGGCCACTGCCCGCCGGCACCAAGAGGAGGCCTACAGCGAGTATGTCCGCCAGCGCGACGTGCTGCGCGACCGGGCCCGGCGCGAGCGCCAGTGGTCGACCGCCGGCGTGGCGCGCGAGAAGCGCTCCCCGCGCGACAACGACAAGACGGCCCGCAAGTTCCGCCAGGAGCAGACCGAGCAGCTGGCCGCCCGCGCGTCGCGCACGCAGCGTGCGATCGAGCGGCTCGAGGTGGTGGAGAAGCCGTGGGAAGGCTGGGAGCTGCGCTTCGAGATCGCCGCCGCACCCCGCGCCGGAGACGTGGTCGCCCGCCTCGAGCGTGCCGTCGTCGATCGGGGCGGCTTCCGGCTCGGGCCGGTCGACCTCGAGGTGGGGTGGGCGGAGCGGGTCGCCATCACCGGGCGGAACGGGGCCGGCAAGACCACGCTGCTCGGCGCCCTGCTCGGGCAGCTGCCGCTCACGGGCGGCGAGCGCTGGATCGGACCCGGCGTGGTCGTGGGCGAGCTCGACCAGGGCCGCCGGCGACTCGAGGGGCCGGGCAGCCTGCTCGACGCGTTCCTGGCGGCCACGCGAGGCACCGTGAGCGAGGCCCGATCGCTGCTCGCCACCTTCGGCCTCGGCGCGAACGACGTGCTGCGGCCACTCGGCGAGCTGTCGCCGGGCGAGCGCACGCGGGCCGCGCTCGCGCTGCTCCAGGCCAACGGCGTGAACTGCCTGGTGCTCGACGAGCCCACCAACCATCTCGACCTGCCCGCGATCGAGCAGCTCGAGCAGGCGCTCGCCTCCTTCCCCGGCACGCTGCTGCTCGTCACCCACGACCGGCGGCTGCTCGAGGCCGTGCACCTCGACCGGCGCCTGCACGTGGCCCGAGGGCGGGTGGAGGGCGAAGGCTCGTGACCACACCACACCGTCGCGCCCTGGTGATGCACCAGACGGCCAACGCCGTCAGCGGCGTGTCGAACGCGCTCGTGATCGTCGCGATCCCGTGGCTCATCCTCGAGCGCACTGGTTCGCCCGCGGCAGCCGGTCTCGCGGGGGCGCTGGCGGGCCTGCCCGGCATCGTCGTGGCGCCGGTGGTCGGGGCGCTCGTCGACCGTCTCGGCCGCAAGACGGTGTCGGTGGGATCCGACCTGCTGAGCGCGCTCTCCGTCGGTCTGTTCCCGATCGCCGACGCCGCCGGCCACCTCGGCCTCGGGGTCATCCTGGCGCTGACGCTGCTCGGCGCCGCGTTCGATCCCGCCGGCTACACCGCCCGCAAGTCGCTCATCCCCGACGTGGCCGCGGCGAGCGGCATCCGGGTCGACCAGGCGAACGGCGTGCACGAGGGGGTGTTCGCCGCGGGCTGGGTGGTCGGGCCGATGCTCGCGGCGTTCGCGATCGCCGCGGTCGGCCCGGTGACCACGATGTGGTTCGCGTGCGGCGCGTTCCTCGTCGCAGCGGCGACTGTCAGCCTGCTCGAGGTGCCCAACCGGGCTCCGCAGCACGACGACGACACCCACCACGACGACGGCCCGTTCTGGAGGACGGCATTCGCGGGCTTCCACGCCTTGCTGGCCGACCGGCCCGTCCTGATCCTCACGATCGCCGTTGCGGTGGTGGCGACGATCTACACCCCCACCGAGTCCGTGCTGCTGCCCGTCCACTACGAGGCGACCGACGAGCCGGAGTCGTTCGGCTTCGTCATGAGCGCCATCGCCGCCGGAGCGATGGTCGGCGCCTTCGGCTACGGCTGGATCGCGTCGAGGATGAGCCGTCACCGGATCGGCACCACGTTCCTCACCCTCGCGTGCGTGGCCTACGTGCCGATGGCGTTCCTGCCGCCGACACCGGTGATGGTCGTCGCCGCCTTCCTCCTGGGGCTGGCCTGGGGCCCGATGAACCCGCTGCTGAACAGCCTGGTGCAGCAGCGCTTCCCGCCGGCCCAGCACGGCCGTGTCTACGGCGTGCAGATGGCGGTCTTCTACGCCATGCCGCCGCTCGGCCAGCTCGTTGCGGGCGCAGCCGTGGCCGCCTTCGGCGTGCAGCCGGTGATGGCAGGGGTGGCCGTGCTCATGGTGGTGACCGCGCTCGTCGTCGACGCGCAGCCGGCGCTGCGCAGGCTCGACGGCGCCGGGCAGCGTGCGAGCTGACGTCAGGGACCTGCTGCGCCCGACAGGGCGGTCGCGGTGGGAGCGCGCTCGCCGCGACGGCCGAGACGCTCGAGCGGCAAGAAGGCGGCGAGCGCGACGAGGTGGGGCAGGAACACGATGCCGAGCGCCAGGAACGTCATGAGGTGGAACGCGTAGAGGCCGGCCACGATGCCGCTCACGAGCCGCTGCGAGCGGACGAGCAGCAGCAGGGGCGCGGCGAGCTCGAGCAGCAGGATCGCCCACTGGAGCACGTGGAGCAGCCCGGGCAGGTCGAGCGTCCAGTCGCTGAACCAGGTGCCCCGGCGGATGACCGCCCGAGCGAGGGTCGCACCGTTCACCCAGCCCCAGCCACCGAAGCGGATCTTGGCCCAGGCTGCCAGGAAGTAGGTGGCGACGGCCGCGACCTGCACCATCCGCACGGCCCACCCGGCGGTCTCGCTGCGGTCCTGCTGGCCAACGCGAGCGAACCCGACGGTGGGCAGGACGAAGGCCAGCACCAGGAACGCGAAGCGGTCGTGATCCACCTTGCCGTAGCTCATGGCGACGAACATCCACCACAGGTAGAGCACTGCGACGGCGAGACCGATCCACCGGTCGCCCCGCCGCACGCCGGCCACGGTGACGACGACCCCGGCGACGGCCACGGCGATGAGCGACCAGTGCAGCAGCGTCACGCCGAACGACGTCGGTGCTGGCAGCGAGACGGTGCGGGCAAGGAACAGCGGGCGGTAGAGCGAGGAGCTGACGTCGCCGTGGTGCGCGACCCACGAGGTGGTGAAGAGCAGGTCCACGACGACGAGCAGGTACGCGAGGACACGGAGCACCGCGATGCGGCCGAGGGCCGCCGGGGCGAACCACCACGATGCCGACCACGGTCCGGTCAGGGGCGCCACGTCGCCATCACCCGGTCGGTGGGCTCACCCGCGGGGCGGCCGCCCTCCATCTGCTGGCTCCGCTTCACGAGGCGGAGCTCGACGAGTCCCGGCGCGTCCGGGCGCCGCTCGGCGTGCGCCTCGGCGATCGCCCCGAGCAGGGACGGGTCCTCCACGAAGCGAGGCACCTGACCCTCGAGCTCGGCTCGGCGCATGCCGTAGGACGCTCCCGACAGGAACACCACCTCGCCGGTCTCCGTGACCGCGTCGATGCGATACCAGCTCGTGCGCCCGTCGAGCCGCTGGGTGGTGGCGTACATGCGGAACGGCCCGAACGGGAAGTGGTCGTCCTGCCCCCAGAGCGTGCCGGCGAGCAGCGCGCCGAACACGGCGGCGGTGCCGATGAGGCGCGCCCTGCGTCCGGGCCGCCCGAGCAGGTGGGCGGCAGGGCCGGGTCGCTGCCGGGGGACTGCGGGTCGAGCCGGCACGGGGCCCAGTCTGCCCCGGCGGCGACGCGGCGCCGGGACACACGGCCGACGCCGTCAGCCGGCCTGGACCGCCCTTGCGACCGCGGTGTCGAAGTAGTCGGCGTCGAGCGTGAAGCGGCCGTCGCGCACGGTGTGGAGCGTCCAGCCCGGCACCTTGCCGTTCGGGAAGTGGCACCACCACTGCGACCACGCCACGTTCTCGTCGCCGGCCGCGTCGACGTGCTCGAACCACACGCCGAGCGACGGCATCTCCTGCTGCATGCGGGCGAGGTACGCGCCGATGGCCTCAGCCCCCTCGAACCGGCCGTAGACGAGGTCGGTGAACACGGCGTCGTCGGCGAACAGCGACGCGAGCTCGCCGTAGCGGCGGTGCTCCTGGAGCGCCCAGAAGCGGTGCACGAGATCGAGCGCTGGCCCACCCTGGCCGCCCATGCCGGCCGAGAGACCCATGACGGTGGCGTGGTCGGGAGCCGTGCCTTCGGGCCGGGCCCGGCGGTAGGCGACGGGGTCGAGGTGGTCGGCGGCGAAGCAGACCTTGCCGTCACGGAGCCGGTAGATGCTCTGGCCGGGGATCGCGACGTCGTCCCCCGACGGGCCGGGCAGGTACATCGTCCAGCGCGCCCAGCCGCACGTGGTGTCGCCCGCCACCTCCCACTCGTCGAAGCGGACGCCCAGCTTCGGCACGACTCGTTCCATGTGGCCGAGGAACTCGGTGATCGCGGCGATCCCCCGCTGTGCCCCGACGAACGGGTCGTAGTACACGGCGTCTCCGGTGAAGCTGCCCACGAGGCGCGTGTAGCGCTGGTCGGCCTCCACCTCGCCGAACTGCCGGATGATCGCCGCTGCCGGTCCGTCCATGGTGCACCCCCCTTGGTACTCGGTGCCATCGTGGCGCACGATGTCCCGCCGCGGCGACCCGGGCGGTCACGCCGCCGTGCTCGATCTGGGACGATGGGGCATGGCTTCACTCCCGCCCGAGGTGCGCGAGCTCTTCGACGCCCCCAACTACGTCCACCTCGCCACGCTCCGACGCGATGGCTCGCCCCGCAGCTGGGTGGTGTGGGTGGGCCTCGAGGGTGACCGGATCCTCGTGTGCACCGGCGTGTCGACGTGGAAGGCGAAGGACATGGCCGCCGACCCCCGGGTGTCGCTCTCCGTCACCGACCTCGCCAACCCCTACCGCATGGCCGCCGTGCAGGGCCGCGTGGTGGAGGTGCGCGACGACGCCGACAGCACCGCCATGGACCTGATCTCGGTGAAGTACACCGGCCAGCCCTTCCCGATGCGCGGGCCGGGGCGCGTCTGCTTCGTGATCGAAGCGGAGCATGCCGGCTCCCGGACGCTCGGCTTCACGCACGCGCCCGGCTGAACCCGACTCCCCGGGCAGTTGCCCTCCATGGTTGGCGGGTGGAGCGCAGGGCCAGGCTCTCGGACGACGATGAGGTCGAGACGGCGTCCCGCGTGTCGGGCCTCAGAGGTAGTAGCCGGTGACGTCGATGATGAAGGACGTCCGGCCTCCCCCGCCGCAGTAGACGGTGACGGACCCGGCGCGACCCGTGACCGGTGAGATGGCGATGCTGACCGTTCCCCCGTTCGCGAGGAGCAGGCCGTTCTGCCACCAGTTGATGGACGAGCTCCCGGGCCAGTCGGTGTTGGCCGGGAACAGCGCGAGGTAGCCCTGGGCCAGCGTCTCCGCGATCGTGAGGTTGTACGTCACCGCCAGTGTGTTCGTCGGCAACCGCAGATCCGAGTACTCGTCGGTGATGAGGTCGATGTCGAACAGGTCGCCGCTCTCGAGGCGATCCGGCCGCGAGTCGTAGCTCCGGTACGGGGTGATCGGGTGGAACAGCACGCCGTCCGTTGCGACCGCCGGCGCTGCGGCACCGACGGCCAGCGCCACACCGCCCAGGCCGGACAGTCCGGCCAGCTGCAGCGCCTTGCGCCGATTCATCTGGGGTCCCGCCATGTGCCACCTCCACGTCGATGGCTTGTTGCTGCAGCATCCGCCCGCCGGCACGGTGACACAAGAGTCAATCGCGTGTCTCTGACCCGAGACGCCTCAGCGCGACAGGGGGAGTTCCTCCGCATCGTTCCCGGCATCGCTGAGAACCGTGTGACCGCGAGCGGGTCACCGTCGGCGGCTTGTGGCCCGTGGCCCGGCATTGGGAGACTCCGCGCATGACCGACACGGTGACGACCCGGACCGACGCCGACCGCGAGCGCGTCGAGGCGGCGCTCGACGAGCTGCTGCGCAACCACGACCCCAAGCAGGTGGACGACCGGACGTTCCGCGGCGCCCGGTTCGACGCCGGGCTCGCGTGGGTGCACTTCCCCGTCGGCTACGGCGGTCTCGGCGCGCGCCCTGAGCTGAACCGGCTCGTCGAGGAGCGGGTGCGTCGCGCAGGGGCGGCACCGCAGGACCCGGCGACGTTCTTCATCGCGCTTGCCGGTCCCACCATCGTCACCCACGGCTCCGAAGCGGTGAAGCATCGCTTCCTGCGTCCGATGTTCACCGGTGAGGAGCGGTGGTGCCAGCTCTTCAGCGAGCCCGGCGCCGGGAGCGACTTCGCCGGTCTCGGCACCCGCGCGGTCAGCGACGGCGACGAGTGGGTGGTGAACGGGCAGAAGGTGTGGAACACGCTCGCCCACCTGGCCGACTGGGGCATGCTCGTCGCCCGCACCGATCCCGAGCAGCCCAAGCACAAGGGTCTCACCTACTTTGCGCTCGACATGCGTGCGCCCGGCGTGGAGGTCCGGCCGCTCCGGCAGATCACCGGTGAGGCCGAGTTCAACGAGGTGTACATGACCGACGCCCGCGTGCCCGATGCGCACCGCATCGGTGACGTCGGCGAGGGCTGGCGGGTCGCCCTCACGACGCTGATGAACGAGCGGTCCGCGATCGGCAGCGGAGGCGGGGGAGGCGGGCGCCGCCGCGGTCCCATCGACGTGGCCGTCGGCCTGTGGAACGAGGCGCCCGAGGACCGGCGCTCCCCCGCCCGGCGCGACGAGCTCATGCGGCTGTGGTGCTCGGCCGAGGCGCAGCGCCTCACGAACGTGCGAGCAGCGCAGCGCGCGAAGGCAGGGAATCCCGGGCCGGAGATGTCGATCGCCAAGCTCGCCATGGCCGAGTTCAACAAGCGCGTCACCGAGTTCTGCATCACCCTGCTCGGTGCCGATGGCATGGTCGGCTACGACTACACGTTCCGCCGCCCCGAGAACCTCTCGGTCGACGGCATGGAGCACGGCATCCGTCACGCGTTCCTGCGGGCCCGGGCCAACTCCATCGAGGGTGGCACGAGCGAGATCATGCGCAACATCCTCGGTGAGCAGGTGCTCGGCCTACCCGGCGAGCCCCGTGTCGACAAGGACCTCCCCTGGAGCAAGGTCCCCCGCAGCTGACACCACGAGCGGCGGGTCGCGGGCGACCTCCGCCGTCGATCCGGCAGGCCGTCACCCTCGCGCGGCCGGCCGTCGTGCTCCGTCGTCGAGGCAGCGGGCACAGCGAACCGTGAGTGCGAAATGGCCGAGCGCCAGCTCGAGCCCGTAGCCCTCGCGCAGCCGCTGCGCCAGCCCGTGGAGCTCACGGCGCGGCAGATCGGTGACCCCACCGCACACCTCGCAGACCGCCGGGACCGACCGCTCGCGCACCCAGCGGTACACCGCAGGGCCGTGTCCGAGATGGGCATGCTCGATCACCCCGGCGCTCTCGAACTGGTGGAGCGCCCGGTAGATGGTGGCCGGATCGATGCCCGGGTGCCGCTCCACGAGATCAGCCGCAGTGATGCGGTCGGGCTCGTCGTGCAGGCCCACGAGGAGCGTGCGCTTGGCCGCGGTGAGCCGACCTCCGTGGGCGCGGACGCGCTGGAGCGCCTCATCGAGACCGACGGCTTCCGACCGCTGGGCTGCCTCCGGGATGGCCATGGGCCGTGACACTACGCATCTCGGCACGAAGAATGTTGTTGCGACCATTTGGCAGTTAGCGGTGCCGGCCCTACGCTCTGGGCGAACAGGCGAGGAGGTCTGCTGATGTTCGCCATGCATGCGCCGGACGGGTTCCTGGAGCCCCCCGTTGCTGCGGTGACCGCCGTGCTGTCGGCCGTCATCCTGATGTTCGCGCTGCGCCAGAGCCGGCGCGAGCTCAAGGACAAGCAGCTGCCGCTGGCGGGCATCACCGCGGCCTTCATCTTCGCCGCCCAGATGTTCAACTTCCCCGTGGCATCGGGCACGACCGGCCACCTCCTCGGTGGCGCCCTGGCCGCGATCCTGCTCGGACCGGCCACGGGATCGCTCGTCGTCGCGATCGTGGTGATCGTGCAGGCGCTCCTGTTCGCCGACGGCGGGCTCAGTGCGCTCGGCTACAACGTGATGAACATGGCGATCGTGCCTGCGTTCGGGGGGTACGCGCTGTTCCTGGTGTTCCGGCGCATCATGCCCACGAACAGCGGCGGCATCGTGGGCGCGACCGGCTTGGCGGCGGCGTTCTCGGTGGTGCTGTCGGCCATGGCCTTTTCCATCGAGTGGCTCTTCGGAGCCAGCGCACCCGTGCCCTTCGACAACGTGTTCACGGCCATGGTGGGTGTGCACCTGCTCATCGGCATCGGCGAAGGGGTGATCAGCGCCCTGGCCATGGCCGCGGTCCTCGCGTCACGGCCCGATCTCGTCTACGGCATCCGCGATCTCGACCAAGAGGCCTTCGCCGAACGCACCCGGGTGTCGACGCGCGCCTTCGTGATCGGCGGTGTGCTCACGGCCGCGCTGGTCGCGATCGTGGTCAGCCAGTTCGCAGCCGACGATCCCGACGGACTCGAGAAGGTGTCCATCGAGGAGGGCTTCGCCAGCGAGGCGACCGACCACGCCCTCGACAGCAGCATCTTCGCCGACTACGCCACCTCGGGTGTCGACAACGAGACGCTGAGCCTGGCCATCGCCGGGTTGTGCGGCACCGTCATCACGCTGGCCGTCGGCTACGGGGTGTTCCGCGCGGTCCGCGGCACCCGCCGGGAGCAGCCCGAGGACGAGCCCGCGGTGGCGTGACATGGCTGGCGCCCACCGGCACCTGCTCGTTCACGGGCAGTCACCGATCCACACCATGGCCCCGGAGGCCAAGATCGCTGCCACCTTCCTGTTCGTGGTCGGGGTCGCAGTCACGCCCCGGGAGGCCGTGTGGGCCTTCGTGGTGGACGGCGTGGTCGTGGCGGTGCTGATGGCGGTCGCCGGCTACCGGTTCGGGCAGGCCGTCGCTCGCTTCGCGGCGGTGCTGCCGTTCGTCGCCTTCGCCTTCCTCATCCCCTTCGTCGCCTCCGGCGAGCAGGTCGACGTGCTCTGGTTCTCGGTGTCCCGGGAGGGGCTGTGGGCCACCTGGAACATCCTCGCCAAGGCGCTGCTCGGCACCGGGGCCAGCCTGGTGCTGGCCGGCACCACACCCATCCCCGAGGTGGTCCGCGGGCTGGGCCGGCTACGGGTTCCCGCCCTCGTGGTGTCGATCGTGGCCTTCATGTTCCGCTACCTCGACCTCATCGTCGAGGAGATGGCTCGCATGCGCACGGCGATGGTCGCTCGGGCCCACGATCCGCGATGGCTCTGGCAGGCCAAGCCGCTCGCCTCCGCCGCCGGCGCCATGTTCGTGCGCTCCTACGAGCGGGGCGAGCGGGTGCATGCTGCCATGCTCTCGCGCGGCTTCACCGGCACCATGCCCCAGCTCGAGCACCGGCCGGCATCGGCCGCCGAATGGGCCGCTGCCATGATGGTGCCCATGGTCTCTCTCGCGGCCGCCGCCGCCGGCTTCGCCCTCACCTGATCGGGGACCTGCATGACCCCTGCGCTCGTCGTCGAGGATGTCTCCTTCGCCTACCCGCGTGGGCCGAAGGTGCTCGACCACCTCTCGCTCACCGTCGCCGCCGGCCAGCGCGTCGCCCTGCTCGGCGCGAACGGCGCGGGGAAGACCACCTTCGCACTGCACCTCAACGGCGTCCTCGAGCTGCAGTCGGGCCGCATCACGGTGAACGGCCTGCCGCTCCAGGAGCAGAACCTCGGTGAGATCCGCCGCCGCGTCGGGATGGTGTTCCAGAACGCCGACGACCAGCTGTTCATGCCAAGCGTCCGGGAGGACGTGGCCTTCGGCCCAGCGAACCTCAAGCTGCCCAAGGAGGAGCAGGCCTCCCGGGTGGCCGAGGCGCTTGCCGCGGTCGAAGCGACGGCGCTCGCCGACCGGGCACCGCACCACCTGAGCGGGGGCGAGAAGCGCCGGGTGGCGATCGCCGGGGTGCTCGCGATGCGGCCGGACCTGCTCGTGCTCGACGAGCCGACCTCCGGGCTCGACCCGGCAGGGCGCCGCGAGCTGGCCGACCTGCTGACGTCGCTCGCGCTCACGCAGCTGGTCATCACCCACGACCTCCCCTTCGCTCTCGAGCTGTGCCCACGATCGGTGATCGTCAGCGCCGGCACGGTCGTGGCCGATGGTCCCACGCCCGAGATCCTCGCCGACACCGAGCTGCTCGCTGCCAACCGCCTGGAGCTGCCGTTCGGCTTCGACCCCCGCACGGTCCGGCGAGGCGACGCCACCGGCTAACGGTCGGCTAACGGCCGCCCTGCGCTCGTCGCCGCGCGAGGAGGTGACGGCCATGACGGTGATCGAGCCCGAGGCCGGTGCGGCGAAGTCGCCCGAGTACGAGGCCGCCCGGAAGCGTGTGGAGACCAGGCGCAAGTTCCACGGTGACCTGGTCGCGTACCTGGTGATCAACGCCTTCCGCATCGGCGTGTGGGCGGTGACCGGCGCGGGCTACTTCTGGCCGGGCTGGGTGCTCGCCGGATGGGGGGTGCTGCTCTGCCTGGACGGCTGGAACGCCTACCTGCGCCACCCGGTGACGGAGTCCGAGGTGGAGCGGGAGATGCTCCGGGGCCGCTGACGGCGTGCGCGTCCCACGAGCGGAACCCGGGTCCTGGGACCCGGGCGGGCGCGGCAGCCAGTCGCCGCGCGATCATCGAGCCTGCCCGCCGTCGAGATCCGCACCGCAGTCGAGTCCGACCTGCCGCAGCTCCGGGAGCTGTTCCGCGACTCATCGTCGTCGAACGAGGGTGATCGGGTCGTCCTCACCGAGCATCCCGAGTTCCTCGAGCTGTCACCCGACGCCGTCCAGGAGGGCCGGACCCGTGCCGCGTCGATCGACGGCCAGATCGTCGGGTTCGCCTCTGTCGCCCACGCCGCCGACCGGCTGGCGCTGGAGGATCTGTTCGTCGACCCCGCCTTCATGCGCCAAGGCGTCGGCCGAGCACTGGTCGGTGACGTCGCCGAGCAGGCCAGGCAGCACGGGTTGGACCGCGTCGACGTGGACGCCAACGATCACGCGGCGGCGTACTACGAACAGGTGGGGTTCATCGCCCTCGGCCGTGTCGCGCTCGAGCACGGCACCGCGGTACGCATGACCTTGACCGTCGGTGGTCAGGCTCGCCTCCTGCCTGGCCGTCACCCGCACGCTGCGGGCGGCACAGCCGGCCGGCACGCCGACCGCGATCACTGCTGAAGGGGGGACGCCACGGCCGGCGCGCCGAGCGCGACACGACCGGAGGGCCCGCTTCCAGGTCAGCCATGCAACGCTCGCCGGGCACGTTCCGCGCCGACCGGCGAGGCGCTCAGCTCCCGCTCGTGGCGACGCCGACGGTCATGGTGAGCACGCCAAGCACCAGGATCACCGCGCCGATGCCGCTGGCGATCTTCAGCACCAGCGGGAGCCGAGCCACGCTCGGCCGGTAGGGCTCGGAGAGGATGCGGATCTCGAAGCCGACGAGCGCCAGGTACAGCACGTAGGCGATGATCACCCGCAGCCAACCGAGCTCGCCGGGACCGGAGGCGACGAGCATCAGCGTGGCGGCCCAGGCGAGCACGGCGGTGCCGATGCGCAGCCGGCGGGGCCAGTCCGTGCGGGCGAACGCCAGCGAGCCGAGCACGACGGTGGGGAGCATGATCACCCCTGCGCCGCCGAAGCAGGCGAGGCTGAGCACCACGGCAAGAGTGCGAACCGGGACGAGCAGCCCCTTCCAGCCCCGGCGGCAGCCGCCGGCCACCACGCCGGCCATGGTGAACCCGATCGTCATCGCCATGACGATGAAGATCGTCCCCGTCCAGGTGAACGCCGGGTCTTCGGCGACGAGGCGCATCCAGGCCCGGAGCACGATCCCGTAGACGGCCCCGAGCGCGCCGTAGGCGAGTGCCGTTCCGGGAACGAGCCAGAGGGAAGGCCGGACAGCAAGTGCCGCACTCGGGGGCTGTTCGGTCGGGTGCTCGGCGGTGATCGCGCTCATGACCCACAGACGAGCCGTTGGCGAGCTCGGGTGACGCGGGCCGGCGATGACGGGGGTGTCACCGCACGGCCGGGCCGCCGCCCTCACGGCCGTGCGGTGAGCGCCCCTTCGCCGCTCAGCCCAGCTCGATCACGCCGCAGGCTATGCGGTCGCCGGCGTTGCCGGTGTTGTTGGTGGCGGTCACGGCATCGGCTGCATTGGCCGTGTACTGGTTTGCCGCGCCACCGAGCGGGACGTTGCCGAAGTTGTCGCGCCCTGCATGGAGGACCACCGCTCGGCCCTTCAGCTCGGAGGGGTCGAAGCGCTCGGTGTGGAAGCGGAGCTCGGCGGTGCCGTCCGGGAGGACCAGGACGCTCGGCAGGTCGCCGGTGTGGGCCGAATGGTTCGCGCTCGGGTCCTTCTTCCAGTGGCCGTCCACTGCGGTGAACCAGGTGGACGACGCCAGGGCCGGATCCGCCACGCAGCCGTCGCCGTTGGCGGCGACGTCGTTGGCATGGATGTGGAACCCGTGGAACGCGTCCGTTGCGGCGAGATGCGCGGGTACCTGGCCCACCGACTTCAGCTTGAGGCGGACGCTCGTGTGGTCCTCGTCGCCCTCGAACGACACCGTGCCGAGGCGGTTGCCCCAGGCATCGTGAAGAGCGGCCTCGGCCTCCCACGCACGTGCGCCCGCACCACCGGCGCCCACCGTCCACACGCCGGCCGCGCCGGCGAGCACCGCCACCGCTGTGACTGCCATCGTTGCCCGTCTCATGACTCCTCCTCTTCTCGTCGGTCACCGAGCAGACGATCGAGTCGGCTCTCCGGGTGACGCGCGCGCCGTCGAGACCTCTTCTCACCGCCGGCGTCACCCGCGAGACTCCGTCATCCGTCTCTGGGGGGTGGTGCTCGCGTCTCCGGACTGCGCCGTGCTCATGGCGCGCATCGTGGACGCGCGCGCCCAGGGCTGGACGGTCAACCGGGAGGCCGAGACGCTCGTCCTGGCGCTCTTCGACCGGGAGGGACGCAACCTGGTGCGGCTCGCCCGGCTGTTCGTGGACGACGTGGACGCCGCCGAGGACCTCGTCCAGGAGGCGTTCATCC
>Ga0114939_10001903_pt1 | contig 16097 bp, 9 predicted proteins | sample AshMeaCrysSpring_FD_87196 | JGI IMG/M metagenome (GOLD analysis project Ga0114939, IMG submission 87196) | Groundwater microbial communities from Big Spring, Nevada to study Microbial Dark Matter (Phase II) - Ash Meadows Crystal Spring | ecosystem: Environmental > Aquatic > Deep subsurface >... | reverse complement strand
GAAATTTTTCGCCAGTCACCCGGCTAATATGGGTATCAATTTCAGTCCACATTGGTCAATTTTAGATTTTAGATTTTGAGGACAGTGCGGTGCGGGGGGAACCCCCGTTGAGCAACTGTCCGGGATTTTGGATTAATAAAGAGTCACGCTGGTTTGATCACTACTACACCATAGGCATTTGGGGACAGATATTTTTGTGCTGCTTGCATCAAGCCACCAGGTTGCTGAGATTGAATCTGTTTGGGGTAGTTAAAAGCAGGTTCTAAATCTCCTAGCAATGATTGATAGTAGCCATACAATCCAGCGCGATCGCTTGGTGTTTCATTACCAAAAATATATCTATTGGCGACTTGCATCCCCACGCGGGTAATTTCCGATGCAGCGACCATCTCGGTTTGAATTTTGTGGATATGTTCGATAATTGCTGCTTCTACGACTGCTAGATTCGATGCTGGTAGTTGGGCAGAAATGTAAAATGTTCCTTGCAACCGCTGGGTCATATTACTCACAGAAATAGAGGAAACCAGTCCTCTTTCTTCCCGTAAATCCCTGATTAACCTAGAGGTGCGTCCGTGTCCTAAAATTGCTGCTATCACATCTAGTGCATAGGTATCTTGGAGATCAATCATCCCCGGTACTCGCCAAACCATAACCAACCGTGCTTGTTGCAGGCTGTCATCTACAACTTCTTGGCGGACAATCTCCCGAAAGCCTGGTTCTGGTCTGGGTAAATCTCGGTTGCTCAGTGTTGCTGCGCTTGACGAGGAATCTCCATACCTGAGATTAAATCCGTCAGCCACAGTGTTAATTAATTCTTCCACGGGTAAATTACCCACCGCCACAGCAGTAACAGATGAAGGTTGATACCAATAATTATGGAAATCACGCATTTGCTGGGCTGTGAGGGAGGAAATCACCTCACTCGGTCCGAGTACGGGACGCCGATAGGGTAGTCTCTCAAAAGCCGTCTGCATGGCTCTATAATAGGTGCGACGGCGGGGATTATCTTCGGAACGTCTAATTTCTTCTAAAACTACTAATCGTTCCCGTTCAAAGGCATCATCAGGAATACTAGGATTGCAGACCACATCAATTTGCAGTGGTGCTAATTCGGCAAAATCTTGTGGAGCAGTGGTGATGTAGTAATGGGTATAATCTTGGCTGGTAGCAGCATTGGTGACAGCCCCCCGCTCTTCAATTCGCTTTTCAAATTCACCTGCAACCAGGCGTTGTGTGCCTTTAAAAACCATATGCTCCAAGAAATGAGCCATGCCGTTAATCTGATTTGATTCCACAGAACTACCAACATTAACCCACAAACTGAGGTTAACGGCTTCGACTGGGATCTGTTCTGCTATTATTGTCAAACCATTCGACAAACGGTGTACCTTGGGAGCATTAAGACGAGGAAATTTTAGCAGGGTTGAGGTCATTGGTGATTCAGTATGCGCCAATACCTCTTTATCTTAGTCATTAGTCGTGGGTCACTGGTAATTGGTCATTAGTCCTTCCCGATTCCCCATGACGTTACAATTTGCGGTTTGCGGGTGCTTTCGGTAACATCGATAGCATCCATTTTAATGATTGTTACTTAATCAACTGCTAGTGAAGGTATTAGATAGCTGTTTAGCCACTAACTTTTTATTGAAAACTACAGAAAACCGGCTATCAGGTTGTTTGCGCTGACATATATTCATGTATTCCAGGACTTACGCAACTGGCACATAAATTTAAGTTTGTAGTGAGGAATGCGCGTCCTCAGAATAAGGGCGTTTAGCTGCTTACTACAAACAAAAAACGACAACTATGTGTGACACGCAGCTTTAGTCCTATATTCATCAGCGAACTCATAACACCGTCCTGTTATTAACAAGACGGTTTTTCCATAACGGGAAGTTAGCATTTGCAAACCTCCTGGACTTTGACAGGACTTATGCAACTGGCACATTACGTTACAATTATGAAGAGAATTATTAAGAAATATAAAGAAAACTGGAATGGTAAGTCGTCTTGGTAGTAATAAACAAGCTCCTCGTGTAGTCGTTATCGGTGCTGGAATTGGCGGGTTGACCGCTGGAGCATTATTAGCACATCGGGGCTATAGCGTATTAGTTCTAGACCAAGCACTTGTACCGGGGGGATGTGCTTCTACCTTTAAACGGAAAGGCTTTACCTTTGATGTGGGTGCAACTCAGGTAGCAGGTTTAGAACCAGGAGGGATTCATCACCGTATTTTTACGGAATTAGAAATCGAGCTTCCAGAAGCGACACCATGTGACCCAGCTTGTGCGGTGTATCTTCCGGGGGAAACCACACCGATAAATGTCTGGAGAGACTCAGAGAAATGGCAAGCAGAGCGTCAGCGACAGTTTCCCGGTAGCGAACCCTTTTGGCAGTTATTGGCGAAATTATTTGAAGCTAGCTGGAAATTTCAAGGACGGGACCCAGTATTACCACCACGTAATCTTTGGGATTTTTGGCAGTTAACAAAGGCGCTGCGTCCTGATACGTTAATTACTGCACCCTTCACTTTTATGACTGTCGGGGACGGACTGCGGCTGTATGGGTTGGGAAATGACCAACGGTTGCGGACGTTTTTGGATTTGCAATTGAAGCTATATTCCCAGGTAAATGCGGAGGAGACGGCGTTACTTTATGCAGCGACGGCATTAAGCGTGTCGCAGCTACCCCAAGGATTATTTCACCTCCAGGGTAGTATGCAAGTGTTGAGCGATCGCCTCACAGAAGCCTTGGAAAGAGATGGCGGTAAATTGTTAATGCGCCATAGTGTGGAACATGTCAAAGTTGAAAATGGCAAAGCCACGGCGGTAGTAATTCGCAACCAGAAAACCGGGGAAGTCTGGACGGAACTGGCTGACCATGTGGTTTCTAACGTCACGGTGCAAAACTTAGTGCAGTTATTGGCAGACAAAGCACCCCAAGGTTACAAGCAGCGTGTAGATAAGCTTCCCCAAGCATCGGGAGCGTTTGTAGTCTATTTGGGCGTAGATGAAAGTGCTATCCCTCCTGATTGTCCACCGCACTTGCAATTTATGTACGATGGGGAAGGTCCGATTGGGGAGAATAACTCCCTGTTTGTTTCGGTGAGTCATCCAGGTGATGGAAGGGCACCTGCAGGGAAAGCAACAATTATTGCATCTTCGTTTGTAGATCCTACCCAGTGGTGGCGAACTCAGGATTATGAGGGACTGAAAGACAAATACACTCAAGAAGCGATATCCTGCTTAGGGCGATTCTTCCACCTGACACCAGAAACCATCGTCCATGTAGAAGCTGCGACACCGCGTACATTTTACCGTTACACAGCACGTGAGCAAGGGATTGTCGGTGGTATTGGACAAAGGATACCTACTTTTGGTCCCTTTGGTTTTGCTAACCGTACACCTATCAAGGATTTGTGGTTGGTGGGTGATTCGACCCATCCAGGGGAAGGTACAGCGGGGGTGAGTTATTCAGCGTTGACTGTCGTCAGGCAGATTGAGGTGCAAAGAAAACACTGATGATTTATCTGTGTTTGTCTGTGGTTAATTAGTTTTCACCACTCCTTTTCCAAGCCAGGTGATTGGTAAAACCCAACCCGACAATTTTCAATGCAGAGCGATCGCATGATGGCGGATATGGTCTTCGATAAAGCTAGAGATGAAATAATAACTATGGTCGTACCCTTGTTGATAGCGCAAACCCAGAGGTTGATTTACTTGGGCACAAGCTTGCTGAAATACTTCTGGCATTAACTGGTCTGCTAAGAATTTATCCGCCGTCCCTTGGTCAATGAGAATCGGACTAGGAAATTTAGCTTGCTTGACTAATTCACTGGCATCATAATCACGCCAAACCGACCTATCGTCCCCTAGATAACGACTCAAGGCCTTTTGTCCCCACGGACAGCGCATTGGTGCAACGATGGGTGCAAAGGCGGATACTGACTTGTATTTCTCTGGATTTCGCAACGCACAAACCAGGGCACCATGACCCCCCATAGAATGACCGAAAATCCCTTGTTTGTCGGGGATAACGGGGAAATTAGCATTAATGATGGCGGGTAATTCTTCGACGACGTAGCTATACATTTGGTAGTGCGATCGCCAGGGTTCCTCGGTTGCATCCACATAAAATCCCGCACCTGTACCAAAGTCCCACTCATCATCCTCCCCTGGAATCCCAGTATTTCTCGGACTAGTATCTGGTACAACTAATATTAAGCCGTATTTTGATGCAAATTGCTGTGCCCCTGCTTTGACCATAAAGTTCTCTTCCGTGCAGGTCAAGCCAGAGAGGAAATAAACAACTGGGACTGGTTGGGAAACAGCTTGGGGTGGTTGATATACTGCGAAGCGCATCTCACCCTTGCAGGTACTGGAGGGATGGGAGTAAAAGCTGAGTTTTCCGCCAAAGGATTTAGATTCTGAGGTGAGGGTGAGATGAGTCATTATGTGGCGTTGCTGAATCGAGGTATGAATTCCAGATTAATCCTAGAAGGCTGATTTCAAACAACCCAATTCCCAATTCCCAATTCCCCAAAATTATTTAGGACTTACGCACAAACTACGGAATAATCGAACCACGAAGACACGAAGGACACGAAGAAATAAGAGTTTCTAAGGTATTTTGCGTAAGTCCTGTTATTGTGGTGTGGGTGATGGTTGGGGAGCAACTTCTGGTGCTGGTTCTGTTTCTGGGGTAGAACCATTGAGAAGTTGTTCTAATTCAGTGGTGGATAAAGAATCTACCATACTCAAACCAATCTGTCCCTGAGTAATAGATTCTAGATATTTAGAGGTGAGATAGTACAGATAGTCTGGTCTGACGGTGACGTAGTTTTTGAAGAAAGCCAAGCTGACAAGTCCGAGATAATTCCTTGCTAACTCAGGGTCAGGACCGATAACTGCTGGAGGTACGGGAACTGGTTCAGCGCTGTTAGCTGCATCCCCAATCACGGAAAAATGGGTTCCAGCACGCATTAATAGAAGATACTTGCGGGGACTAGTCAGCCAGCTAAAAGGTAGAATTTGTTCCGGATAGGATGGAGCGACTGTATCATCACTACCAGCGACAATCATGGTAGGAATTTGAATAGGGCTGATTCCTTTACTTCCAAAGATACTGCTGGCGATGGGATTAACTGCGATCGCGGCTTTAACTCTTTCATCCCGCAATATATTAGCGGTGCGATTCATTTCCAAAGCTCGACATTGGAGGAATAAAGACACGTTCCATGTTTCTCCCAGTGCATCAGGAGCGCAGTCTTTTTTGAGTTGCTCAAAGTTAATCGTCGCTCCTGCTAAGGCTAAAGCGGTATAACCCCCAAAGGATTGACCGATGACACCGACTTGCTGTAGGTTTAACCGACCTTGAAAGCCTGGATCGGTCTGGTTTAACTGTTCTAGCTGGTCGAGCAAATATTTCACATCTAGGGGTCGGTCGATAAATTCATTCGGTGCAGAAACTTGGGAAGCGCGTCCCGCTAGCAAGGACTCTATTTGTTTAGCATCGCTACCGGGATGATTGGGAACAGCAACTGCAAACCCGTGGGATGCTAAATGAACCGCTAAATATTCAAAGCTGGTACGGTCTGAACCCAAACCATGAGAAATCACAATTACAGGTACAGCACCTTGGACAATTGGCAGATAAATATCCGCCAAAAACACCCGATTCCGTGGTGAGTCGTAAAGGGTGAGCGTCCGTTTATTCCAGTTCAACGGTCCGCGAGGCAGAATATTGGGTAATTTTGTCGGTTCTAGCTGCTGTTTCGCTGCTACTTCTGCTGATAATTTGATAATCGCTGCATTTGCTCGGTTGGTTTGGTTCACCAGTGTTTCCAACTGTCTAGCAATTTGCAGTCCCTGGGCTAAATCAATTCTGACACTGCTGGTGGGGAATTTACGCAGAAAATTTAATAGTGTTAAGCCTTCGGGGTCGCTTGCTGCAAGAATCAGAGCCGCTCGAATTGCAATCGAACCTGGTTGACGTGTCTCAGTTTTAATCACCAGTCCCAGCTTGTCTAACAAAGCTTCCCCTTGGGTGGTGTAGAGAAACTGGGAAACAGCCACTGGACTAAGGTCAATCCGCCGGAGAAGAACTTGTTGCAATTGTTTTAATTGTTCCGGCGGTACGTATTGAGCGTACACTGCTAAATCATCATTGATGATACCTTGTTTGGCGTAGGCTTCCAGTGCTGCTACAGAAATCGAGCGTTCTAAGGCAGAATAAGACGCATAAATCCGGTCTGCAGCCACAGCCGAATTATTTAAACCCAATACCGCTGGTAACACCACCAACATGGCGATCGACAGCGAATGGGGTCTAATATATGAATCAAAAATAGGAAACAGGGGGTTCATAGATCGGGTGTTTCTATAATCATGTGCTGGCAGAAGACCCTAATGAAAAACTGCCCAGACTGCTTTCCTCTAGGCTGTGAAGCGGCAAATTACCAAGTTTATGGTTCCCCAAATTACCTCTTCATCTATCAATAGGGACAAGCAGGACAAGGGAGGACAAGGGAGGACAAGCAGGACAAAGGAGAAATAAATTACCCATTAGCCATTACACATTACTCATTCCCTGATTTCCTCCCCAAAGCAATAGACATGGAACCACAGACAACCAAAATAGCTCCTAAAACAGCCAAAATGGTGAAATTTTCTGGTGGAATTAAGCTGGGTATCACTAAAGCGCTTGCTTGTACTGAGGTTAAGGTCACAATAGGAGTTATAGCTAATACCGCACTTACTCTGGATGCTTCCCAGTGTTCTAAGGCTTCAGCAAACGAACCGTAGGCAATTAAAGTATTTAAGGCACAAAACAGCAACACTCCCCAATACCAAGGACTGAGTGTAAAAATTACTTGCGGTTTAGCAAAGGGAGTAAACAAGATAGCACAGCCACCGTAAATCATCAACATGATGTTGGCAGAGGATAACTGCTGTAACAACTGCTTTTGTGCTAAGGCATACACAGCCCAGACTAATGCTGCTAATACAATCAAAGCAGAGCCAATTAGATACTGACCTTGGGTTGTAACTAAATTTCGTAATTGCGAGTTGAAAAATAGTACAAACCCCAAAGTTAAGACACCAACCCCTACCCATTGGATCAGAGTGTAGCGTTCTTTAAACAGCACCAAGCTGCCGAAACCGAATAATACTGGAGCTAGTTGAATTAAAACTTGGGCGTTAGCGGGAGTTGTCAGTCCTAAACCTAGCAGATAGAGAATGTAATTGCTTGCCAAAAATACGGTAGCGACTGCTAACAATTGCCAAGAAGTCGCAACAAGTTTTTCTGGGGAAGGTAATTTACCCCGCACTCTCAAATACACCGCTAGGAGAGCAAAAGATACCAAAAAGCGAACCCAAGTTAAAGTGTAAGCATCCACTGCTTGCAATGTCACCCGTAAAGCAATTGGTAGAATTCCCCACAAAGAAACAGTCAACAGCGATAACGCTAGCCCTAAACGCCATCGACCGGAAGTTTGATGTATGGTGGTCATTAGTTATTGGTAATTAGTCATTAGTCATTACCTAGTCCAAGCTTCCAACAGTCCCCATTAAAAGAAATTGGACATCCAGGGGGATGAAGCAGCAAATATTTGAGCAGCAGCACTCAAAGCGGTGTCTTCTCCCTCTAGTAGTCCTGCTAGTTGCAATTGTTGAGGGGTGAACAAACCCGTGTATAGGGGTGCTAATCCCCTGATATCTAGCTTTAACTGACCTTTACCACCGCTAGTGACTTCTCCCTTAGCATTGGCGATAGAGAGGATATATTTACCACTGTTCGTCCCGATTAAATCATCCCGCACTTCTAGATGCAATTCTGTTTCCACTCCCGCTGGATAACCCCGCTCCTCTAGCGCTATAGTGACATCTACTATTCTTAGCATCCAACGGTCTGCTGTTTTCAGCTTGGCTTTTGGTTCTGGAAGAAGCAATGTCAGAGAATCGAGGGGAGAGCTTTTCCAACGCACCAGGTCGATTTGCGAGCGATGATGGTTAAGAAAAGACCAGAAACTTTGAGCAGCAGCCGTTGTGAGAACTGACCAATCTATAACTTTTAAGTAGGTACTATTGTGTTCTCGCTCTTGCTTGAAGATAATATAGCCTTGGGGTTGGTCTGCTGTACCAATCAGGTAAGCGTAAATAATTTCCTCCCCATCCGCTCGCGTCATGGTCTGCCAGATGAATTGATTGCGGTCTAAATTCCCATTATTCAGCCTTGCTTGCTTTTGATATATATCCTGCATCATGCGATAGCTTCGCTGGTGCGCGGAGCGCAGATCGCTACAATCAACAGGTATCATGGGTAGGGGTTGTTCCCGCAATTGAATACTTCCCGTCGGGATTTCCCAAACGCAATAATGACCCCCTTGCTCGTATCCCGCTTGACGATAGAGTTGATGTACTGCTGGATAAAGTACCGAAATAGCCACACCCTGGCTATGAAGTTCCTTGACAGCATGTTTCATCATCGCGATCGCTGCTCCTGTACCCCGATATTCCGGAGCAACACCCACCGCAGCAATTCCAGTCATGGGGACACGCTGACCACCAAACCACTGTCCCATCGGGGTGAATGCTAATCCACCCAGGATTTGCTGGTTTTGACGAATAACACGCAAGTTTTCTCTACCAATTAGGTTGCTGTAGATTTGACTGTTGTCACGAGAACTAATAAAGCACTGCGAACAGATACTCGCAAGTCTTTCCCCATCCTCTGCAGATGCAACCTGGCTATATTCCCATTCAGGCGCCATATAATTTATCGCCTTACCATACTTAAACTACAAATATGCTACAATATGCAATCTCCGATATCTTCACCCCATTGATTCACCCGATAGCAGGAAGACAGAATGGGATATGGGGCATTGGGAATAGGTAATTGATTTTTTCTTCCTTGTCCCCCTTCCCTTGTCCCTTCCAATCCCAAAAAAAAGTAGGGTCGCAATCAATGCTAACCCTACAGCGTCTTTGTCAATGCAAACTTTGGTTGTCGCAGTCAATTCCAATAGGTTAGAGGTTTATCAACACCGCGATATCCCACAAACATGGACACCGATACTCGCGGACCTCCCACAGAAGAACGGACTGCGTGGATTCGTCCAGAATCAAACAAAATTAAATCTCCAACTTCTGGTTTAATTACTACTGCTGGGCTGGGGAGACTTTCTCGATCGATAATGCCTTCATACTGGTATTCATCATCACGGATAGATTGCTGCTCAACTCTATCTGGTTTCAAATCCCAAATTTCTAGTTCACCACCGACCTCTGGACAGCGCAGGTAAACATTACCAGAGACTTGGGTCTTTAGGTCTTCATAGAGACGGCTAGGAGGAAGCGCTCCATCCAGGATGTCGCGGACTAGCATGTCTTGATGGGGAGGAAGTTCAAATCCGTCTTCAAATACCCGTGAAATTCCTGCCAACATTCGACGTTGATGGATATCCTCTATATAAGCTCCCGCCAACCACATATCTCCTAAATCCAGCCTCAGCTTGTCAATCGGTGAAAGAAAAGGAAAGCAATTTTTCCGCAAGTTCTGAATAAACTCCGGTGCTTCCTTGTAGTAGCGCTCCAGCATGTCTATGCTGCCGTTAGTCTCAAAAAAAGTAATTCCACTTCTTATGACTCCAAGATCAGGTACTCTCCTGTAGCGTTCTAGATTAACATCCTGAATCAACTTTTGGCTAACCTGCTCGGCTTGTGCTAACGGGTAATAATTAAGTACACGTAGGGCATAAATTTTTTCCTCAAATAAATCCATTAAGTCAGATACTAGGAGAGTGTTGGCAGTTTTAAGAGATACATTTCCTATACTGGCAGATACTTTGGGTTTTGTGTGAACTTGTTGCAACATTTAATGATTTGTTCCGTTTCTATGATGGCAAAAAAATTGCTGAATACAGGTGATTTGCAAGCTTTTTACCAAGTATCTACACCGCCCCAGAGAAAAATATTGCTGTATATTTCTTAATTTTGCAACCAGTAAAAATATAAATTTTTGACGAATTTTACTGATGCCTAATTTGTAATCAATAAGATAGTTACCAATAAATTATAAAAATTATACGGAAAATCACTGATAAAAATTTTAGTAAAAAAATCAAAATAAGTATTATTTGGTAGACAAAAAATAAGTTGCTAATGACTATGCATATAGTTGCAAATTTGTTTTGTGGTTTTGCAAATTAAGCACATGATAATTTATCGTAATTATTTTGTGAAGATTTAATTAAGTTCAGTATTATTACTTAATTTTTTACCCCCTATACTTTGTCTTTTTTCTCGCTTATTTTAATGACGTAGTTATTTTGACATCAGACAAAATGGGAACTCTGCCATGTCTGATATTGGTATTGCTTATGATAAGCGTGCCAATCTATTTCCTACTTGTCCCTGACGGTCGATTTGCTCTCAAGTCGGCTCAAAGAGGGATAAAACAGGCTATAGGGAGATTAGACAAAAAAAGCACACTAGTGGGGCAGACTTCTGAACCTGAGAATTTGCCACAAAATCGCACTAGCGTCAGAAAAACAGTAACCAAATTTGCCAGGCCGATAGTAATTACCGCAGTAGTGGCAGTTGCTATCATTAGCGGACATAGTGTATCAGCGCAGTTGGCACCACTGCCGCTGGCTTCCTTAAAAACAGTGCCGGTTCCCGAACCTGACAACCTCTCCAGCTTTATTAAGGACAAAACCGCCGCTATTAAGTTAGGTAAGACCCTGTTCTGGGATATGCAACTTGGTAGCGACGGCAATATGTCCTGTGCTACTTGTCACTTCCATGCAGGTGCTGATAACCGCTCGAAGAATCAAATCGACCCTGGTTTGGCGCGTGTAAATGCGGATGAAAGTGCTAATCCCGATACAATTTTTAATGTCGGAGGGACGCCGAACTACCAGCTGAAACCGGAAGATTTCCCGTTCCACAAGCTGTCTGATCCGAATAACGCTGGGTCAACGGTTATCGCTGACAGTAATGATGTCACCTCTTCCCAGGGGGTGTTTAATAGTCAGTTCGTTGATGTCACACCGGGTAATGCGGTAGACCAAGTACAAAATGTTCCAGATCCGGTGTTTAACGTCGGTGACACAAATGTCCGCAGAGTTGCGAATCGCAACGCACCTACTGTGATTAATGCCGTGTTCAATTTCCGTAACTTCTGGGACGGAAGAGCGCAAAATATATTTAATGGGGTGAATCCCTTCGGATTGCGAGACCCCAATGCTAAGGTGATTAGGGCAAACACCCCAAGCCAGCTAGAAGAAGTTAGAGTCAGCCTCAAGAATGCCTCTTTAGCTTCCCTAGCAGTCGGTCCGCCGCTCTCGTCTTTCGAGATGTCTGCTGATGGTCGGACTTTCCACGAACTCGCCGATAAGTTAGGGTCAAACGGCACCAACAACGGTGCTGCTAAGAACGAAAAGCTCCCTAGGAAACTGGGTAAGAAGTTACTTGCTCTGCGTCCCCTAGGTAAGCAACTTGTGCATCCGGAGGATAGCGTTTTAGGTAGCGACAGCAGAACACCTCAACCTGGGTTGAACACTGCAACCTACGATCAACTGATTACGAACGCCTTCAAAGACGAGTGGTGGAAGTCCAATCGGATAATTCAAATCAATGCTGACGGTTCCCGGACTTTCCGCAACAACCCGAATCGCACCTTGGCTACCAACGAGTACACCTTGATGGAGTACAACTTCCCCCTGTTCTTCGGGCTAGCGATTCAGGAATATGAGACTACACTGATATCCGACGATGCACCCCTAGATAAGTTTTTGGAAGGGAACCCCAACGCTCTCACCGAGCAGCAACAGCGAGGTAAAGCCTTATTTGAAGGTAAAGCTCGGTGTATCGGATGCCATAGTGGGGCAGAAACGACCAGAGCATCTGTACGAAGCGTGTTAGCTCAACGACTCCGCAGCAACACCCAAACCCCAAGAGCCGTTTTTGATAATGGATTCTTTAACATTGGGGTTAGAGCTAGCTTGGAAGACCTTGGTGTGAATGGTAAAGACCCCTTCGGTAATTCCCTTTCCGAAGCACGCTTAGCTAGTGAGGATACATTCCAGCAGTTGCTCGGTGAAGCACCAAATCTCACAGTTGAGCCAACTGATGTTATCCGTGTGAACGGAGCTTTCAAAGCCCCCGGACTCCGCAACATAGAACTAACTGCTCCCTACTTCCACAACGGTGGACAACTGACACTGGAACAAGTAGTCAACTTCTACAATCGTGGTGGGGACTTCCGCTCCTCTAGCGTTCTCACCCCCCTAGGATTAACCGACACAGAAAAACAAGATTTGGTTGCTTTCCTCAAAGGACTCACCGATGAGCGAGTTCGTCTGGAGAAAGCACCTTTCGACCACCCGCAACTGTTTGTCCCCAACGGACATCCGGGTGACAATACCGCCGTTACCAACGACGGTACAGGTAAAGCTACTGATGTGTTTCTGGAAATTCCCCCTGTTGGTCGCAACGGTGGTAATGGTACTCCCAATTTCTTAGAAACATCTGTATCAAGTGTCAACAGTGTTGCTGTACCCGCTCCAGCGAGTGCTAATCCCCTAGAAGGTAGAATCACCCAGGAAGATTGTCCTTCCGGTACTACCCTACGATTTATCAACGGCGGTTACGCTTGTATGAGTAATTAGGTAATGGGTAATGGGTAATGGGTAATGGGTAATGGGTAATGGGTAATTATCTACCCAGTCCCCAGTCCCTATTGCCCTAGCATCTCCAAAAGCTGCGTTTCACTTAACTGGGTAATACCCAATTCTTGGGCTTTGGTGAGCTTGGAACCGGCATCTTCACCGACAATTAGATAGTCAGTTTTTTTACTTATAGAATCAGTCACTTTACCACCGGCTTTCTGAATCATCGCCTTCGCTTCATCCCGCTTAAATGTAGGTAAAGTGCCTGTAATTACAAAAGTTTTCCCAGCTAAGGGGAGAGAAGTAGCATTCTTAAAAGTCACGATTTCTTGTGCTAATTGCAACCCTGCAACTTGTAGACGTTCAATTAAAGTTTGATTAGCACTGATGCGGAACCACTGGTGTACGGACATGGCGATTTCGCCACCAATACCATACACCCCTTCAATATCTGCGGATGACGCCGCTGCTAACTTTTCCACTGTGGGGAATTCCTGAGTTAATAGTTGAGCGTTGACGCTACCTACATGACGGATACCCAAACCATATAGTACCCTTGACCAAGGTTGCTGTTTTGATTGGGCGATCGCACTGATTAATTTCTCGGCGGATTTTTTACCCATCCGTTCTAGGGACAATAAGTTGTCTGCTGTCAAGTCGTACAAATCAGCAACGGAATGCACCACTTCTTTGTCTACCAGTTGCTGGACAAGTTTTTCTCCAATACCGCGAATATCTAAAGCGTCACGACTCACCCAATGTTCGATGGCGCCGCGCAGGATAGCGGGACAGGATGTATTAACACACCTGGTAACAGCCTCGCCTTTTAACCGTACCACAGCGCTGGCACAAACTGGGCAATGGGTGGGCATGTGAAAGGGTTGGGTGTCGCTGGGACGCAGTTCTTTGAGTACCCGTACCACTTCGGGAATAATTTCCCCAGCTTTGCGAACAATCACCGTATCCCCGATGCGGATATCTAATTGAGCTATGCGATCGCTATTGTGTAGGGTAGCGCGAGAAACGGTAGTTCCTGCCAATTCTACTGGACGCATTTCTGCTAGTGGTGTTAATGCTCCTGTACGTCCCACATTTACCGTAATATTTTCCACCCGCGTTGGTGCTTCTTGGGGAGCGTATTTCAATGCTACAGCCCATCGGGGAAATTTCTGGGTAAAACCGAGTTGTTCTTGCAGTTTAAAAGCGATGATTTTCACCAGTACCCCATCGGTCATGTAGGGTAAATTCAGCCGTTCTGTATCTCGGTATGTGTAATACTCTGCTACCTCATCTATGGACTGACACAGACGTTTGTTGGGATTGACTTTAAATCCGATTTTTTGCAATAATTCCAGCGCTTCCCATTGAGTATTGCTAATACTAGCGTCATCCCAGCCGGGAATGTGCAATGTGTAGGCGTAGAAATCTAATCGGCGCCGGTCTACGATTCGGGGGTCTAATTGTCTTAAGGTTCCAGCTGCAGCATTGCGGGGATTTGCAAATAACTGCTCACCGGATTGTTGTCTTTCCTGGTTAATTTCTTGAAATACATCCAGTGGTAAAAATGTTTCACCCCGCACTTCTACTTTTTCTGGAATATTAACACCATTAAACATTTCTTGATGCAAGCGCAGGGGAATAGAGCGAATTGTCCGCACGTTTTGGGTGATATCTTCCCCAATTACCCCATCACCCCGCGTTGCACCCCTGACTAAGACACCATTTTCATAGGTCAATGCTAGGGCGTTACCATCAATTTTCAGTTCGCACACATAATTATCATCCACGGCGGCTGTATTAGCTACTTGTCGCTTCCAGCGTCCTTCCCAAGCTTGCAATTCCTCAATGTTAAAAGCATTCTCCAAACTATACAGGGGTATGTTATGCCGCACAGAGATAAATTGGGTTGCCGGTTTTTCCCCGACTCGCTGAGTCGGACTATCGGGTGTCACCAATTCTGGATGCTGAGTTTCTATCTCTTGCAATTCTCGATACAGTCGGTCATAAACTGTATCTTCCATGAAGGGTGCATCCAGAACGTAATAAGCATAACTCGCCTGTTGTATTAATTGCCGCAATTCCGATACACGTTTTTTAACCTCTATTATTAGTAATTCCACGTAAAATTTCTCCTTTCAAAAATCAACACACACTTCGATTAACTTGTAACATTTTGCTTAACATTTGACATCAATAATTCTCAAGCTTTTTGCGGAGTCGATGTCACTTAAACGCAACTTTTACGTCACCGCTATTGTGACATCCATCTCAGTAGCTGTTTTTGGTAAAAATAAGTTAAATATGATACATGAAATTGAGAGTATACAAGGTTTCAGTTACATAAGTATTAAATCGGTAAACTCAATTAAACCGAACAGATAGCCCGATTCTGTTATCCTTTTAATTACATCTAGTTACTTAACCCCTAAAAGTAACAATCGTAATTTACTAGGGATTTATTCTTTCAACGCTAATACTTATCGATAAATCTACTAATTGTTCCGTGCAATCAATTAGGGTGGATTGTTTATTTTCCAACTTATTAATCATAACTAAAAATGGGAATTTTCATCACAAATTTTGTTCCTTTTCCCGTTTCAGAGAAACATTCTAGACTACCGCCATGATTTTCAGTAATAATTTTGTAACTAATAGATAATCCTAAACCAGTACCTTTTCCAGGGGGTTTAGTTGTGAAGAAAGGCACAAATATTTGATGATAAAATTCCGGACATATTCCTATACCGTTATCAGAAATTTGAATTTCGACTTGCTGATTAATTACAGAAGTAGAAATCAAAATTATTGGATTGTATTTATGAGGTTCCTCCGTGACAATTTCCAAAGCATCAATGGCGTTTGCTAATAAATTCATAAATACTTGATTCAGTTGTCCAGGATAGCATTCCACCTCTGGTAAATCACCATATTCTTTAATAACGCAAATTGGTGGACGCTCAGGTTTTCCTTTGAGACGATGCTGCAAAATCATCAAGGTACTTTCTATGCCTGAGTGAATATCAAAGGGTTTTTTATCAGTACCATCAACCCGCGAAAAATTGCGTACAGACTGCATAATGTCTTTAATACGATTAGTACCTATGTGCATGGAAGACAGTAATTTTGGTAAATCTTGTAAAAGATAATTTAAATCTATATTGTTAATTTCTGTTGTGATTTCTTCACCGGGTTCGGGAAAGTTTTTTTGATAAAGATTGACAAGGTTTATTAAACTTTTTACGTATTGATTAGCAGGGTGCAGATTTCCCGAAATAAAACCAATAGGATTGTTGATTTCGTGAGCAATACCAGCAACTAACTGACCCAAAGAAGAAATTTTTTCAGTGTGTACCAACTGGAGTTGAACTTTTTTCAATTCTTCAATAACTTGAGAAAGTTCCGCAGTTCTTTCTTGGACTCT
>Ga0114939_10001902_pt1 | contig 16097 bp, 11 predicted proteins | sample AshMeaCrysSpring_FD_87196 | JGI IMG/M metagenome (GOLD analysis project Ga0114939, IMG submission 87196) | Groundwater microbial communities from Big Spring, Nevada to study Microbial Dark Matter (Phase II) - Ash Meadows Crystal Spring | ecosystem: Environmental > Aquatic > Deep subsurface >... | reverse complement strand
CGCTGGCCGGGTCGGGCGCCCCCGGCGGGCTCGTCGTCGTGGCCACCTCGCCCGCGCAGGCCCGTGACCTGGTCTCGGCCGGCGCGGACGCCCCGCTGTGGTTCGCCCTGACCTGGCCGTAGCGGCCCCCACGCCGGCCCCCTACCCTCGGGGCATGCTCAAGGGGTTTCGAGACTTCATCCTTCGCGGCAACGTGATCGACCTCGCCGTGGCGGTCGTCATCGGGGCGGCATTCAGCGCCCTGGTCGCCGCCATCAGCACCTCGGTCATCACCCCGGTGCTCAACGCCTTCGGTGGTCCCGACTCGATCGGGCTGGGCTTCTACCTGCAGCCGGACAATCCCGAGACGTTCGTGAACCTCGGGGCGGTGATCTCGGCCGCCATCACCTTCCTCATCACCGCCGCCGTCGTCTACTTCGTGTTCGTCGCGCCGATGAACGCGATCAACGAGGTGCGCCGGCGTAAGGAGGGGATCTCCGAGGAGGAGGAGGAAGCCCCGGACATCGTGCTGCTCACCGAGATCCGCGACCTGCTGGCGCGGCGCGAGAGCGGCTCCTGACCGCGCGCCCCCTGACGACGCGCGGCACCTACTCGTGGTGGGGCGGGCGCTGCTCGGTCAGCCACGCGTCGTGCCCGTCGGCCTGTTCGGCCCGCTCTCGGGCCCGTTCCTGCGCATCGGCTCCGGCATCCGGCCCCAGCGGGTCGGGGAGCCGGTCGCCCGGGACGGCGGCGTCCACGGGGGCGGAGTCCGGCCCAGCGGCGTCCGCGGCGGCTGAGTCGGGACGGCCGGCGTCGGGACGGCCGGCGCCGGGACGGCCGGCGTCGGGACGCGACGCCACGACGGCCGCCCGCACCGCCTCGCGCAGCACGGCGTCCTCATGCTCCTCTGGGTGGGCCAGCCCCACCTCGTGGGCCAGGTCCTGGACGAGGTCGTCCTCACCGGCCCCGGGTCGGCCGGCCTCCAGCCAGCCCGCCAGCGCGAGCAGGTCCCCCGGCGGGTAGGCGCGCACGGGACGCCCTGCCGGCACCGGCGGTCGCTCCCCCGCATCCTCGCTTGCCGCAGCCACCGGCTCGCCCTCGACCTCGGCCTCGGGCTGCGCCCCGGTGGGCGCCGGCATGTGCCGAGCCGCGTCCACGGCATCGGCCTGCCGCTGGGCGCCCAACCAGGCGGAGCGCACGGCGTCCACCTCGGCCTGCGGGTCCCGTAGCCATGCGGCGGCGCACAGCCGGTGGGTCACCCATCCGGCCCGCTGCAGCGCCTCCGGTCGCATCCGCTCCCGGTCCCGAATCGACGCCGAGCGAGACGCCGTCCCGTCGTCGTCCAGCGCCAGTACCCCTCGGCCCGGTCGACGGCCGTGGTCCACCAGCAGCGGAACGGTGAGCACGCCCCTGCCGCCGCCGACGACGACCGGCAGGCCTGCCGCCCGCAGCCGGGAGCGCACCTCCCGCAGGAGCGGGTCCTCGGGCTCGGTCCCACCCATCACCGCGACGGCAGGCGTCGTGACGTCCGCCGGCCGCCCGGTCGCCTCGGCCGCCTCGGCCATCACCTCGGCCAGCTCGACCCCCTCGGCCTCCGCGAGCAGCGCCCGCAGGCCGCGCAGCCCGTCGGCGGCCAGCCGCCGGGGCTCGAGCTCGTCGGCGCCGACCGACGAGACGACGGTCAGCTGCTCCCGAGCCGCGGCCACCGCGGCCGCCAGCCAGCGCAGCCCGCCCGGACGGTTCAGCGGCCCGAACCGGTACAGCAGCCGCCCGTCCACGGTGCGCCCGAACCCGACGGAGAGCACCACGGCATCTCGGCGGTGCCCGTGCAGGTCGTCGACCGCGGCGAGCAGGAACGGTTCCTCCGCGTCCGGGCCGAGAGCAGCGGCCAGCGCGGGGTCGGCCAGGCAGGCCCGGGCCAGGGCGGCCCGCACCGTGTCGGCGTGCGCGGGGCCGAGGGTGAGGACCGCGAGGCTGTGGCCGGGGTGCCCGCGCACGTGCGCGCGCACCAGCTCGACCACCGCGTGCACCTCTGCGACGACGCTCTCCTCCTCGTCCCGGGATCCCGGCTGCTGGCGCACCCGCTCGAACCGGACGGGGGAGGTCGGCAGCGGCCCGGGCGGGACGGCGATCTCGCTGGGCGGGCGGCGGGCCGGCTGCAAGGCGTGCAGCCGCTCGTCCCGGCAGCCGTAGCGCACGCGGAGGTCGTGGGCCTCCAGCTGGTCGCGCAGGACGGCGTAGACCGACGGCGTCTCGACCTGGGCTCCTGGCAGCGCCGCGCTGCCCCGGGGGTCGGGGGCGTCGACGCTGACCGGCAGCGGCGCCGGCGGTGGCAGCTGCGGGTCACCGAGAACCACGACCTGTCGGGCCCGGGCGAGCACGCCGATCGCGTGCGCTAGGGCGGTGCTCTGGGCATCGAGCACCACGAGCAGGTCGACGGTGCTGCGCAGCGGCAACGCCGCGGCGGCGGTCAGGGGTCCGGCGAGCCACACCGGACGGGCGGCCCAGACCGTGTCGCCGGCCTGGGCCAGCAGGTCGCGGACCGTGCGCGGGGCGCGTCCCTCGGCCGCGTCGCGCAGGCAGCGCAGCTGGACCGGCCGCTCGGTCGCCGCCCGGCGCACCCGGTCGAGCCAGGCCTGGCGCACCTGCCGGCTGCGCGCGACCGTCGCGGCCGCGTCGGCACGCCGCCAGCTCTCGCTCGCCGCGCGCAGCCGGTCCCCGTCGCTGTCGCGCAGCACCGGGTCGGTCGCCAGGATCTGCTCGGCCACCGAGGTGGCGACGCAGGCGTCGAGGACGGCCACGGCCGTCGGGCCGTCCACGCGGTGGCCCCCCTCGACCCGTCGACGCAGCAGGGCCACCACCGGACCGAGCCCGGCGTCGGCCAGCCGGGCCCCGTCGGCGTTCAGCGCCGGGAGCCGGCGGGCCCACTCCGCCTCGTCGGCCAGGCGAGCCAGCCGGGCCGCGGTCGCGGGGAAGTCCGCCTGCGGGTCGAGCGCCTCAGGGTGCACGGAGGCGAGCGCAGCGGCGCCGTCCTGCTGGGAGCGCACGGCCGCGACGAACGTCGGGGTGCTCTCCCCGAGCCGGGGGCGCCGGCCGTCGCGACACTGCTCGGCCCAGGTGCGGTGCAGCTCTCCGGCGCGGCGGAGGACACCGGTGAGCCGCTGCGAGTCCGCGGCCAGGTCGGGGTCGCGGGCCAACGCCGTCGCCTCCGCCCGCAGCGTGCGCCGCTCCCGGAAGCCCGGTGCCTCGCCCAGGTCACGGCGGCTGCGCCGGTCGCCGGTGGCCGCCGCCATCCGCTCGACCGGTGCCGCCCAGACGTCGCTGACCAGCGCCTGCTCGACCTCCGCCACGCCTTCGAGCAGGTCGGCCAGCGCGGCCGCCTCGGCCGGACCTTTCGGTGCGGGCATGCCGACCTCGATGGCGGCCCGGGCGGACAGCTCGCGCACGACCGGCAGCACGCTGCCGGACAGCCGCTCGACGAGGTCGACGGCCCCGTCGGCGTCGGCCGCCGAGGCAGGCCGGGCACCGAACCAGGCGGTGGCGGCCGGCCCGATCCGCAGCCCGTCCAGGTCGACGAACTCCGCCAGGTCGGCCCGCAGCGTGGACAGCGTCGCCCGGTCGAGACCGACCAGGTCGTCGGGGGCGACGCGCACGTCGCCGGGCACCAGACCCGCTCCCTCTGCAGCTGCGCTGATGGCCTCGGCGGCGCTCATCGCCCACGGGGCCCTCGGGCGGCGCAACGCCTCGTGGTAGTCGGTGAGGAGGATCTCGTCGGACGAGGCAGCCGCAGCGGGTGCCGCCTCGGCAGCGGCGCCGTCCCCGGCTCGGGGACGGCCGGAGTCCAGGGTTCCCAGCACGTCACGGGCCACCCCGGGGGCCGAGACCTGCCCGTCGGACAGGTCGAGGGCGACCCCGCCCAGTCCGACCTCGGCCAACCGCCGGGCCAGCGCGTGCAGCCGCGGGCCGGCCTCGGCCACCACGAGCACCGACTGGCCGCGCTCGACCGCCTGCGCGCACAGCCCGGCCGCGACCTGGACGGCGCCGGTGCCGGCGGGGGCCTGTACGGCGACCGACCGGCCATCCCGGACCGCGGCCAGCACCGCCTCCTGGGCCGCGTCGAGGTCCAGCGGCGGAGCCTGGCGGTGAGGGCCGGGCTCCGCGGCCGCCTCGCCGGCACCGGCGCCGGCCAGCACCGGTTCCAGGGCCGTGCCCGTGGCCAGGGCAACGAAGGGCGCCTCGGCCAGGGTGCGGGCGTTGGCCCGCAACTCGGCCGCCTGGGCAGCGGGCACGTCGGACATCGCGCCGATCACGGCGCGATGGGCGATCGCGAAGCCGTCGACGATGTGGGGCGGCGCCTGCTCGCGCAACCGGTCGACGACCACCGGGTAGCGCAGCTGCCCACCCTGGTCGAGCAGGTCGTCGGCGGTCAGCCGGAGCCCGAGCTGTTCGGCCATCGCCTCCAGCAGGGCAGGGTTGAGCTCGGGGTCACCGACGACGTGCAGCAGCACGTCGTCCTCGGCGAAGGCGGCCGGCAACGCCTCCAGCCGCCGCAGCAGCACCGGCGCCATCGGGCGGCGGGCCGAGAGCCGGTCGGTCCAGGTGGCCAGGCCGGTGGCGAGGTAGCCGGCAGCCAGGCCGTGCCTGGCTCGCAGGGCCCACAGCCGGTGCGCCAGCAGTCGGGCCGAGCGGGCGGCCGAGGTGCGGATGGGGTCGTGCGGGAACAGCCGGGAGACGCGCACCGGATCGCCGTCGAGCAGCCGTCGGCGTACCTCAGGGTCGGCGCCGTGCAGGTCCAGCGTGCCGGTCTTGAGATCGCGGTACCGCGTCAGCGGCTCGCTCCCGCCGAGGGCGGCAACCTCGTCGGCCCAGCGCTGCAGCGCCTCGCTGGTGTGCTCCGCCACGCTGCTTGACACCCCCCGACCTTGTGCTGCGGCTGTGCCGCACGGTTTGCGAGGGCACGAGCGTAGTCCCGAGGGGGCGGCGGGCCGGACCGGCGCCACCGACCCCGCGCAGTGTCGTCACCTCCGAGGGAGGGCCTCGGTCAGCCGCTCGACGGTGATCATCGGCATGATCGTGGTGATGTCCTCGTGCGTGAACAGCTGGGAGCCGTGGTGCAGGCAGGTGCCCGTGCCGCAGGCGGTGCCGAGCCGCACTGCGCCCACCACCGGCAGCCCGCGGGCCAGGCCGGCGACCAACCCGGCGACGGTCGAGTCGCCGGCGGCAACGGTGCTGGCCACCTGTACCTTCGGGGGTCGCACCCGGGCCTCGTCCCCGTCCCGGGTCAGCACGTAGGTGCCGGCTCCGCCCAGCGACACCACCAGCACCCGCACCCCGGCGTCCACCACCTGCCGGGCAGCGCGCCGGTAGTCGAAGTCGGGGTCGTAGCCGTCCTCGCCCACGATGTCGGCGAGCTCCTCCTTGGACGGCTTGATCATCTCGACCTTCTCGTCCACGGCGAAGCGCAACGCCTCCCCCGACCCGTCGAAGACCATGCTCGACCGGCGCTCCCGGCAGATCTCGGCGACCTCGCGCACCAGGCTGGTCGGGACGCCCGGCGGGAACGAGCCGGACATCACCACGTACGGCGGCAGCGATTCGAACTCCACCAGCCGGTCGAGCACCTGCCGCCACTCCTGCTCCGACTGCCACCCGGCCTCGCCGACGACGCGGTAGTTGACGCCCTGGTCGTGGGTGTACATGGTCAGGCTCGGCCGGGTGTTGGCGCGCACCCGGACGGGGTGGACCGGCACGCCCTCGTCGGACAGCAGCCGCTCGAGGGTGTCCCCGACGGTCCCCCCGAGAGCCACGATGGCCTCGACCTGCTCGTCGAGCCGGCGCAAGGCCCGGGCCACCTGGACCCCGCCGCCGCCCGGCTCGGTCGCCTCGACGGTGGCCCGCATCTTCTCCTCGGGGATCAGCCGGGGGATGGACAGCGTGTAGTCCACGCTCGGTGACATCGTGATCGTGACGACCGTGAGCACAGCACGACGCTAGCGGGCAGGACGGCGGCGCGGGCCGTAGTCCCTCGGATCGAGCCGGAAGGAGCCGACCAGCCCGCAGGCACCGTGTGCACCGCGGGTGCCGCCTCGGCCGCACCCGCGGCGCTGGCCGCCGCGGTTGCCGTCCGGGGGGCCGGATGGTGGCGGTCGCGCTCAGGCGGCCAGGACGACGAGGCTGCGGATCTCCAACGTCACACTCGCCGCGCGCCAGGCGAGCAGGCCGTCCAGCGGCAGCCCGCGGACGGCGTGCTGGAGCCGGTTCGCCGCTGACCGCGCCTGTGTCGCGTCGTGCGAGGCGGCCGCCAGCCACACGTCGTCGAGCAGGTCCTGCATCGGCTCCACGGCATCCGGCGAGGTCGTCCGGTCGGGGTGAGCCACCAGCACGCCCAGGGCAGCCAGCGCGCGGTGCAGTCGAACGAGCGGGTCGTCGAGCGAGCCGAGCGCCGACTCGGCCCGCTGGTCGAGGCGATCGAGGAAAGCGAGATCGGATTGCGTAAACATTTGATGCTCCTTCTATGAACACAAGGTTAACACCCAAGGGCTCGGCGCGCAACCCACCGGCCGGTCACCTCCGCCGACCGTCCCGGCCCGGCCGCAGCTCTCGTCGTCAGGGGAGGCCGCGGCTGCCGTCGCTGGCGACGAGTCCGGCCGCCTCGAGGAAGTCCAGCACCAGCGCGCTGAGCGCCTCCGGTCGGTCGAGCATCGGGCAGTGGGCGGTTCCTGCCAGCCGTCGCAGCGTCGCGGCCGGCAGGCGGGCGCACGTCATCTCGGTCAGCGCCGACAACCCGGTCTCGTCGTGCTCGCCCACGACCAGCAGCGTGGGCACCGCCACCTCGCCGAGGCGGGGCCAGGCTGCCGGCCGGTCGGCGTCCTGCCCCGGCGAGGGGGCGGCCAGCGCGGTCCGGTTCATCTCGAGCATGAGGTCTCGCGGCGCTCCGGCGACGCGGCCGTCCGGCTGGGCGGGCCCGTCCAGCCAGTAGTGCACCTCCAGCCGGTTGACCCGCTCGAGGTCACCCGCCTGCGTCGCAGCCTCCATCTCGGCCTCGGCGGCGGCTTCGTCGGCCGACTGCGTCCACGCCTCGTCCGGCGCTCCGCTGGGAAGCGACCCCACCAGCACCAGGGCGAGCACCTCGTCGGGGTGGGCCAGCGCGAGGTCGAGGGCCAGCGACCCGCCCATGCTGTTGCCGACCACGACCGCCGGCCGCGCGTCGGTGGCCGCGGTGACGGCACGCAGGTCGCCCAGCGAGTTGTGCGGCTGCGCCTCGTAGCGGGTCTGGCCGAACCCGCGCCGGTCGTAGGTGATCGTGCGCAGTCCGGCGGCAGCCCACCGGGGTGCGCACCACTGCCACGACCTGCGGTCGCAGACGCCTGCGTGCAGCGCCAGAATCGGCGTCCCCGCCCCCTGGACCGACACGGCCAGCTCGGCCGTGCCGCTGCGTACCCACTGGTCCGGGCCGCGGCTGCCAGACCCCGGGTGCGTGCTCATGCGCCGATCCTCGCGCATGCCCCACCCCGGTCGCACCCCCGCCCGCCGTGCCCGTGGCAGGGTGGAGCCGTGCCCCGGTTCACCGCCTTCCGCGCTCTGCGCTACGCCGTGGCGAGCGACCTCGACGCCGTGCTCGCACCTCCCTACGACGTGCTGTCCGAGGCCGAGGTGACGGCGCTGGCCGGGCGGCACCCGCACAACATCGTCCACGTCGACGTGCCGCTGGTGGTCCACGCGAGCGCCGCCGACCCGTACGCGGCCTCCGCGCAGGTGCTGCGCCGGTGGGTCGACACGGGCGTGCTGGTCCGCGACGACCGGGAGTCGCTGACCATCCACCGGATGCGGTTCGTGGACGCCTCCGGCGCGTCCCGCGAGACGGTCGGGGTCCTGGGCGCCCTCGAGGTGGTCGCCGAGGGGGCCGGCGGGGTGCTGCCGCACGAGCGGACCACCCCGAAGGCCTCCACCGACCGGCTGGACCTCACCCGGGCCACCCACGCGAACCTGTCCCCGGTATGGGGGCTGGCGCTGGCCGCGGGGCTGACCGAGGCCCTCGTGGAGCCGGCGGAGCCGGTCGGGACGGCCAGCATGGACGGCGTGACCCACGTCGTGGAGCGGCTCACCGACCCCGCTCGGATGGCCGCAGTCTGCAGCATCGTCGGCTCCGACGACGTCCTCATCGCCGACGGCCACCACCGGTACGCAGTGGCGCGGGCGTTCCGGTCCGAGGTGCTGGTCGCCGGCGACGCGGACCTGGCGGTCGGCGCCGACTCGACGCTGGCCTACGTCGGCGAGCTGACGGCCGACCAGCTCGCCATCGCCGCGATCCACCGCGTGTACCGGGGCATGCGGTTCGCCCACCTGCGGGCCGTGCTGGCGCGGTCGTTCACCCTGTCCCCCGCGCCCGCGCCCTCGCCCGCCATCGTCACCGAGATGGACCGGCGCGGCGCCCTCGTCCTGCTCGGCCCGGACGGCGCTGCGCAGTGGCTGACCCCGGACCCCGCGTCCTTCTCCGGCGTTCGGGCCCTCGACGGGGCCTACCTCGAGCACGCCCTGGCCGGGACGCCGGCGCAGGTGGACTACCAGCACGGGGTGGCCGAGACGGCCCGCCTGGTCGCCGACGGGGCGGCCGACGCCGCCGTCCTGATCCGGCCGACGAGTGTGGCCGAGGTGCTGCGCACCGCCCGTGAAGGCATGCTCATGCCGCCCAAGTCGACGTTCTTCACGCCCAAGCTGCCCACCGGCCTGGTGCTGCGCCAGCTGGGCTGAGGGCGACCAGGGAGGTGGGGCGATGGCGAAGGTCTCGACGGGGCTGCTGAGCGGGGGGATCCCCTACCTCGCGGTCGGCGACGGTGCGCCCCTGGTCAGCGTGCAAGGCCTGACGCCGACGCACGAGGTGCCCCGCGGGATGGAGCGCCGCATGGCGTTGGCCGGCGCGGCATCGTTCACCGATCACTTCCGCGTGTACGTGGTCAACCGCAAGCAAGGTCTGAGCCCGGGGGCATCGATGGCGGACCTCGCCGGGCACGTGGCCGCGGCCGTGGAGCAGGAGTGTGGCGAGGCCGTCTTCCTGACCGGGACCAGCACCGGCGGCTCGGTGGCCCTGCAGCTGGCGGTGGACCGCCCCGACCTCGTCCGGGCGCTGGTCGTGGTCTCGTCGGCCTACCGGCTCAGCCCGCACGGCCGGCAGGTGCAGCAGGACCTGGCCCGGCTGACCAGGGCCGGGGACGGCGCCGGTGGGTGGGCGCAGCTGATGACGGCCCTGATGCCGGCGCCGCTGCGGGGGCCGGCCCGGCCGGTGACCCGGGTGGCGATGAGGTCGATGGCCCCGAAGGACCCGACCGACCTCCTGGTGACGCTGGCCGCCGAGGACGCCTTCGACGTGGGTGCCCGGCTGGGGCGGGTGAGCGCACCCACCCTGGTCATCGGCGGGGCAACGGACGTGCTGTACACCCGGGAGCTGTTCGAGCAAACCGCCGACGGGGTGTGCGACGGCCGTGCGCACATCTTCGCGGGCTGGGGGCACGTGCGTACCGCCTCGTCGTCCACGACGGCGCACCTCACCTTGGGGTTCCTGCTCGCGGCGCTGCGCTCCTGATCGACCCGCGCCGGTGAGCCTGGCCGGCGCCCGCGTAGCCAGGGCGTCGGCGTCGTTGGAAGGTTGTGGCTGCTATCGCCGCCACAACCTTCCAACGACACAGAGAACCACCCACGCAACCCTCCGACGACAGCCGGGAGACACCACAAGCCTCCAACCATCGGCTCCAAGCCGCGGCAAGCTTCCGACGACCGCCTGCTGGCGCCGCGGTCTTCCATCGATCGCGCCGTGGCGCTGCAGACCCCCGACGACCGGGCCGTCACGCCGCAGGCCTCCAACGACCGCGATCTTCTGCTGCAGCCTCCCCTCCATTGCGCCGCAACGCTGCAAGCTGCCTACGACGGGCCCGGCGACCCCGCTTGCCGCGCGATCCCGCCCACCCCGGTGCCAACCGCTGCCCCGCCGCCACGCCCACCGTCTCGCGGGCGTTCCAAGGTGCGACACGAACGGCGCTCGCAGGCACCCGTCATGGGCCAGCCGGGGTATCGACCTCGGGAGGAAGGAGGACGACACTCGCAGTGAGCCACCACCGCCTGGGCCGGCTGGGAACCGGCCGCGAGCCAGAGCCCGCGCCTGCGCCTCGCCGGGGGCCCGGGCCCAGGTGTCAGAGAGGAGTGCTGATGAGCAGGACTGCGGTGCCCGTGCGGCCCCCGGGCCAGGTCGGCTCGCAGCGTACCGTGCTCGCCGGCAATGACCCCGACGAGAGCCGGATCATCGAGTGGCTGCTGGCCGGCGACCCGTCGGTGCAGTGGCAGGTGCACCGGGATCTGCTCGGCGGGTCGCCGCACCAGGTGGCCGACGCGCGGGCCCGGGTCGCGACCGAGGGTTGGGGGGCACGGCTGCTCGCGGCGCAGGACCCGGACGGGAGCTGGGCTGGCGCCCTCTACAGCCCGAAGTGGACCTCGACGACCTACACCCTGCTGCTGCTGGAGCGCCTCGGCCTGCAGCGCGGCGACGCTCGCGCCCTCGCCGGGTGCCGGCGGCTGTGGGACGGGGCGCGGTGGTACGGCGACGGCCTCACCCTTGCCAGGACGATCCGGGAACCGGAGACCTGCATCACCGGGATGCTGGTGCTGCTGGCCGCGGCGTTCGGCCTCGAGGACGCCCGGGTGGACCCGACCGTGGCCTGGTTGGTGGGCCAGCAGCGCACCGACGGGGGCTGGAACTGCGAGTCGATCCGACGTGGCTCGACCCACGGTTCGTTCCACACCTCGATCACCGTGCTGGAGGCGCTGGAGGCCTACGAGCGGGGCGGTGGGGCCGTCCCGGTGGGGCCGGCGATGGCCGCAGGCCGTCAGTTCTTCCTCGACCACCGGCTCTACCGGTCCCATCGAACGGGGGCGGTGGTCGATCGGACGTTGTGCCGGTTCCCCTTCCCGCCGCAGTGGCACTTCGACGTCATGCGCGGCCTGGAGCACTTCCGAGCCGCCGGTGCCGACCGCGACGACCGGCTCGCGCAGGCCGTCGCCGAGGTGCGCCGAGCCCGACGCGGGGACGGCAGGTGGCCGATGTACCGCCCCTACCCGGGCCGGTACTGGTTCGCGCTCGAGGAGCGGGGAGCCAGCCGGGTGTCGACGCTGCGCGCCATGAGGGTGCTGGCGTGGTGGGACCAGGGGCGGCGATGACGCCCGAGCCTGCGGTGATCGACTGGATCCTGGCCTCCCCGGAGCCGGCGGCCCGGTGGGTCGTGCACGCCCACCTGCTCACCGGCCACGAGCATGACCGCCTCGCCGCGGCCGAGCGCGAGGCGGTGCTGGCCGACCCGGCCACCAAGGAGCTGATCGCTCGGCTCCCCGACGGAGACAGCGCCGTGGCGGTGTCGGGGCATCAGCACCCAGCGTTCGCGCCGAACCTGCTCGACCTGCTGGCTGACATGGGAGTGGCCGGGGGTGACGACGAGCGGATCGAGCACCTGCTGGACTCCATGCTCGGCCGCCAGCTGCCCGACGGGCGGTTCGCCGTGCTCGCCACGAGCCGGGTCGCGCCGCAGGGCCGCCTGGGTTCGCTGCTGTGCGACACGCATGCGGTCACGCAGGTGCTGCTGCGGTTCGGCCGCGGCGACGATCCACGGGTGGCCCGGGCGCTGCAGACCACGCTCGACGACCTGGCCACCACGGCACAGGGACGAGCGTGGCCATGCCGCCCCGACGAGCTGACCGGGTTCCGCGGGCCGGGCCGCCGGCACGACGTGTGCCCCCAGGTGACGTTGGAGGCGCTACGCGCCTGGTCGTACCTGCCGTCGTCGCAGCACCCGGCCGACCTGCACGAGGCCGCTCGGGTGTCGTTGCGGGTGTGGCGCGCCCGCGGCGACGCGGCGCCGTACATGTTCGGTCACGGCTGCCACTTCAAGACGGTGAAGTGGCCCACCACCTGGTACGACGTCCACGGCGTGCTCGACACCCTCGGCCGCTACCCACGGCTGTGGCGGGGGCCCGATGCCGACCCGGACGACCGTCGTGCCCTCGCCGAGCTCGTCGCCTGCCTCATCGCCTACAACGTCGCCGCCGACGGGACGGTCACACCGCAGTCCTGCTACCGGGGCTTCGAGCGTTACTCGTTCGGGCAGAAGAAGGTGCCCTCACCCTTCGCCACCGCCCGCGTGCTGCGCGTGCTCCACCGCTTCGACGACCTCGCCGCCGAGGCCGCCGGAGTGGACGTCACCGCCCTGCCCAGCTCCCGGGGGGGCTCCGGCACCGCCCGTCCCCCGAGGCTGAGACCCGTCCGCCGGGGCTGAGACCTGACTCCGGGCGGCGAAGCCGGGGGCTCCCCCGCCACGAGATCTGCCGGGGCGACCCACGCCGGGCCGCTCCCGATCGGCTGCGCACCACCATCGGTCAGCCGCACGCCTCCTGACGCTGCCGTTGGGGCAAGGGGCAGGCACCTCCTGGAGCAGAGCGCACAGCCACCGAGCCGGCCGTAGGGTTGGTGCCGTGCGGTGGATCCGGGTCAACGCCCGGGGGCGAGGAGGTGCCCGATGAGCGGAAGCGGGACCGCGGACGACCCGTGGGTGCTGACCACCGCGCCGGGCACGTCCAGCTACACCATGCATCGGGACGAGACGGCTGACCCCCCGGCGCTGGTCTGCCAGGTGGGCTCGACGACGCTGCGGTACCACCTGAGCGCCGTGGAGGACCTGCACGCCATGCTCGGCGCTGCCGCGGACTGGGTCCCGCTCGGGGCCGCGGACGAGAAGAAGGAGGCGCCGGAGGGGTCCATCGAGGCGTGGGGGCGCAGCCCCGACAACCCGGTCGGTGGCTGGTACGGGCTGCGCAAGGGCTACCGGGGGCGCTTCGGCATGTACCTGCCGCCACTGCTCGAGGAACTCGGGCTGGTCGAGCTGGAGCACAACCCGCGCAACAACCGTGCGCGGGCGATCCCGACGACCGCCGAGCCGGGGCAGGACTAGCCCATCGCCGGCAAGCGCGCCCACGCCCGCGACGACGACGCGAGACGTCGTCGTGTCCTCGACGCTGCCGCCGAGCTGTTCGCCGAGCACGGGTTCGCCGGCACCAAGGTCGCGATGGTGGCCAAGCGGGCCGGGGTCTCGGCCCACACGGTGCGACGACTCACCGGGGGCCGTTCCGAGCTGTTCGAGCTCGTGATGGAGTCCAAGGTCACCTCGACGGCGGCCGAACGCGTGGCCGCCGCCGCGGCGGACCCGCGAGCCGTCCCACCGTTGGCCGTGATCCTGGCGGCCGCGCAGGAGGTGTTCACCTCCCCCGGGCGCAGCTGGGACCTGCTGGAGCTCGAGGCGCTCACCCGGGCCCGGCTCGACGAGGACCTGCGCGGCATCGAGGCCGGCAGGATCGCGCGGCGCTGGGAGAACACGCGTGCCCTGATCGAACAGGTCCGGGCCTCCGGTGGGCTTGACGCCGACCTCGCCGACGAGGCGGTGGCTCACCTCGCGCTGGCCCTGTCGGCCGGTCTGGCCATCCTGGACCCGGTGCTGCCGGGTCGCCCCAGCCTGCGACAGTGGAACGCGCTGATGGCCAGGATCGGGACAGCGCTGGCACCGCAGGAGCTGCTGCTGAGCCCCGACCACGAGGCGGGCACACCGTGGCGGGTACGGGTGGACGTCCCTGACCGTCCGGGCGGAGTAGCCCGGCTGGTCCGGGCGATGGGCGCGCTGCACGCCTACACGGTGGCCGTGTACGTGATCGGCTCGGACGAGGCCTACCGAACGATCGACCTCGCGCTGACCGCCCCTCCCGGCGTCACCGCGGACGCGCTGAGCGCCGTGGCGATGGCGGCCGGCCGCAACGCCCACGTGATGCCCGGCTCGCCGGACGACGGCCTGGACCTGCCGACCCGGGTCCTTGACGGCGCCACCGAGCTGGTGACCAACCCCGGCTGGGCACCGATCGCGGCTGCTGCGCTGGTCGAGGCGGACGAGGTCGAGGTCACCGAGGCCACCCAGGGGGAGGACGACCGGGTCGACGTGCTGAGGCTGCAGTGGACGACCGACCGGCACGTCGTGCTGCGGCGCGACTGGGCACCGTTCGCCCGAGCCGAGCGCAGCCGCGCCTCGGCACTGCTTCGGCTCTCGGCCGCGATCGCGTCCCTGACCGGGGACTCGCCACTCGGCTGGGCGGTGCCGAGCGGGCCGGGTGCCTTGTGGATCCGGCTGGCCCGTCCGGAGGACTCCGACGCCGTGGCGCAGATGCACGAGCGCTGCTCGGAGCAGAGCCGCTACCAGCGGTACTTCTCGGTGGCGCAGTGGCGTGACGTCCAGCTTCGCCGGCTCTCCGGTGGTCACCGCGGGGCGACGCTGGTCGTCGAGGACGAGCAGGGCGGCATCGTGGGCCTCGGGAACGTCTTCCCGGACGAGTCCGGGACCGGCCGCGCCGCCGAGATCGCCATGATCATCGAGGACGCCTACCAGGGGCGTGGCGTCGGCACCCAGTTGCTGCGGCGCATGCTCGACCTCGCCGTGCGCCTGGGTTTCACCGAGGTCACGGCGAGCGTGCTGGCCGACAACGACGGGATGCTCCACCTGCTGCACGCCACCGGCCTGCCCTGGACCAGCAGCATCGACAGCGGCGTGGCGTCCCTGCGGGCCACCCTCGCAGTGGGTAGGTCCCCACCGGGTGGGACCACCTGATCGCTGCGGAGACCGTCGTGCTGCGCCCCGCGACCAGCAGGAACGATCTCCGCGCGGCAGTGCCCGTCAGGGTCGCGGGAACCAGCGCAGGCACAGCCCCCGGATCGACCGGGTGAACGTGGGCCGTCGGCTCGCGCGTCAGGAGTGACGTTGGCCCCTTGCTACTCACAACGGGGGGACGAGCGTAGGCAGCGGAGGTGAGACCGTGAGAAGGGGCGCCTACCCGTTGGGGCTGGCAGTGGGGCTGGCAGGCTGGGTCGCGCTCGTGGGCGTCGCCGCTTGCACGGGGACCGGTGACGACGACCAAGCAGTGACCACGACGCCCACTCCTCGACCCCCGGAGAGCACGGCGGTGTCGCCGGCACCGAGCCCATCACCGTCCCCGACGGTGCCAACGGTCGACAGCCTGGAGGACCATCTGGGCGGGATCATCGACGGCACTTTCGAGTCGCTCAGGGGTGCGGGGCCGACACGGCGGGTGGGGCGCCTGTCGTGCGAGGGGTCGGGTTCGATCGGCCAGGGCACCGCGCTGAGGTGTGACTGGCTGTCCGCAGACCCTGATGGGTCGAGCGGGCCGGTGTTCGTAGCCGTGCTCGACGACACCGGGCGGTACACGTTCAGCAGCCGCCTGAGCAGCCGCGGGCTCACGGCCCAGATCGCGGTGCCGTCGGACTACCCGGTCGGGACGGTCTCGTGCACCACGTTGATGGCGACCCCGCCGCGGGTGGAGCGCGTCGGAGTGGACCAAGGCCTGGACTACACCACAGTGCTGCACTACTGGATGAGCCTGGGCAGCCCGGACTCGATGGACGACGACCGGGACGGGTTGCCGTGCGAGACGGTCTACCCGGCTGAGGTCGTTGCCCGGGTGGCGTCCTCACCGTTGGTGCCGCGACCAGCCGACCCCGATCGGCGGGTGACCCGAGAGGAGGTGCGCGCCCACGCCGAGGCTGTACTCGCCGGTCTGGGGATCCCGGGTCCGCTGGTTGAGGGCTCAGGTCGGGACTGGGGCCAGGCACCGGTTACCCAGCCGGCCGAGTGTGGTGGGCAGGCCGCCGCCGTGGCCGGGTCCACGCTGTACTGCGAGGACTGGCAGACCGACTACGGGATCCGGCAGGGAAGCGGTGTGCTGATCAGCGTGCTCGACGACACTGGCCGCTACACCTACGCCATGGGCATGTGCTGTGGCGAGGGCCCCGGGGTGGGTGACTACCCACCCGGCAGCACGTGCCGCCAGCTCGCTCAGCCTCCACGTGACGGGCCCCTGGAGTACCCCACTGGCCCGCCGGTCTGGTCGCAGGGGCTGGACTACCAGGCGCTGGTGTTCGCCTGGATGCTGCAGGGCCGCCCCCCTGACTGGGACACCGACGGCGACGGCCGGCCGTGCGAGGAGGCGTTCCCGCCCGAGGCCGTTGATGGGGTGTTCACCTCCACGCT
>Ga0114939_10001901_pt1 | contig 16105 bp, 16 predicted proteins | sample AshMeaCrysSpring_FD_87196 | JGI IMG/M metagenome (GOLD analysis project Ga0114939, IMG submission 87196) | Groundwater microbial communities from Big Spring, Nevada to study Microbial Dark Matter (Phase II) - Ash Meadows Crystal Spring | ecosystem: Environmental > Aquatic > Deep subsurface >... | reverse complement strand
GAGGATGGCGGTGTTGGTCATGCGGGGGCCCGGCGCCAATGCTACCGCGACCGCGCCCGCCGCGCGGGCCACCGCCTATTGCGGCTGCGGGTCGAAGCGGAACGCGTCCATCGCCAGCGCGCCGTCGACGACGTCGCGGTGTGCGCGCGTGACGACAGGATGCGGGCCGGCGGCGGCGAGCGCGACCAGCACCGGCAGGAAGTGCTCGTCGGAAGGGTGAGCGCGAGACGCGTCCGGCCCGTGCTCGCGCCAGTGCGCGAGCGACTCGCGGTCGCCGTCCGCGAGGCGCTGCGCGAGCCAGTCGGCGAACGCCTCCACGTAGGGCAACGGCGCCGGCGCGCGACGGTGCACCATCCAGTCGCGCAGGTTGTGCGTCGCGTGCCCCGAGCCCACGATCAGGATGCCCTGCCTCGGCAGGCCGGCGAGCGCTTCGCCCAGCGCCAAGTGGTGGCGCGCGCCCCGTGCCGGTTGCACGGACAGCTGCAGCACCGGCACGTCGGCCTGCGGGACCATGTGCAGGAGCGGCACCCACGCGCCGTGGTCGAGGCCGCGGCAGCCGTCGATGCCGGCGGTGATGCCGCCGGCCTTGAGCGCCGCGGCGACCTCGGCCGCGACCTCCGGTGCGCCGGGGGCGGGATAGCGAAGGGTGTAGAGCACGTCGGGAAAGCCGCCGAAGTCGTGGATCGTCTCGGGCGCGGCGCTGCCGGTGACCATCGGCAGCCCGGTCTCCCAGTGCGCGGAGACCATCAGGATCGCGCGCGGCACCGGCAGCACGCGAGCGAGCGCGGACCAGGCGGCGCCCGCGGCGCCGGGCTCGACCGCGGTCATCGGCGAGCCGTGCGACAGGAACAACGTGGGCAGCGGGGTGTGCATCGGTTGCGATCGGTTGCCTTCGATGGCGGCGCGGGACCGCACTGTGCGGCCCCGCGCGGCCATGGACGTCAGGCCTTGCCGCCCGACTCGATGCGGCGTGCTTCCTGCACCGAGGGCCGCGCGCCGATGCGCTCCATGTAGGCGCCGATCGCCGGCCACGCCGAGGTGTCCACCTTTAGGTACTTGGTCCAGGCGAGCACCGTGTAGAGGTAGCAGTCGGCGATCGTGAACTTCTCGCCGGTGAGGTACGGGTGCCGGCCCAGCGTCTCGCTGACGATGTCGAAGCGCTTGCCGAGCGTGGCGATCGCCTTGCCCTTCGTCGCCTGCGGCGTGTCGGGGTACCACAGCGGCCCGAAGCCCTTGTGGATCTCGGTGGCGATGAAGTTGAGCCACTCCATCAGGTGCCAGCGTTCGGGCGTGCCGAACGCCGGCGCGAGCGTGCCCGGCTTGCGGTCGGCGACGTACTGCAGCAGCACGGCCACCTCGGTCAGGCGCGTGCCGTCGTCGAGCTCGAGCAGCGGCACGTAACCCTTCGGGCTCACCGTGTAGTAGTCGGTGCCGTCGGCGAGCTTGTGCGTGCGCAGGTCGACCTTGATCGCTTCGGCCGGGATGCCGGCTTCGATCAGGGCGACGTGGGGCGCGAACGAGCACGCGCCGGGAGCGTAGTAGAGCTTCATCGTGGGGTTCCTCGTGTGGGCAATCGCGGGATGGGCCGTGCCGGTTGGTTCGCCCGCCGCCCGCGGCGGGCCCCGGGATCGCTGCCGTCACGGCGGGCAGGCAGGATGATGATGATTGATTCGAGTGAGATAAATGTGCCTTTCGTGCATGTATTCGTGCAATAATTGCAATAATTTATGGACCGACTGGTCGCGCTCACTGTCTTCGCCAAGGTCGTCGAGCAGGGGAGCTTCGCCCGTGCGGCCGAGCGCCTGGGGCTCTCACCCTCGGCGGTGTCGCGCCACGTGGCCGACCTCGAGGCGCACCTCGGCGCGCGGCTGCTGAACCGCACGACGCGCAGGCTCTCGCTCACCGAGAGCGGGCAGGCGTTCCACGAGCGCACGGTGCAGCTCCTCGCCGACCTCGAGGAAGCCGAGGCGGCGGTCACCGCCCACGCGCTCGCTCCCCGCGGCACGCTGCGGCTCACCTGCCCGATCACCTTCGGCGAGCGTCACCTCGCGCCGGCGATCGCGGCGTTCGCCGCGGACCATCCGCAGCTCGCGTTCGAAGTCGATCTGTCCGACCGCACGGTCGACATCGTCGAGGAGGGCTACGACCTCGCGGTGAGGATCGGCGCGGTCGGCAGCGCCGCGCTGATCGCGCGTCCGATCGGCCGCACGCAGCTCGTCTGCTGCGCGGCGCCCGCCTACGTCGCGCGTCGCGGCGCGCCGGCTGTGCCGGAAGACCTCGCGCGCCACGCCTGCCTCGCCTACGCGTATCTCGCCGACCGGGGGCTGTGGCGCTTCACGGACGCGCAGGGCGAGTAGCGGGTGGTGAAGGTCGCAGGTCCGCTCGGGGCCAACAACGGGCGCTTCCTCGCCGAGATCGCGGCGGCCGGGCTCGCGATCGTGCTCGAGCCCGACTTCATCGTCGGCGACGACATCCGCGCGGGCCGCCTGGTGCGGCTGCTGCCGGACTTCCGGCCGCCCGCGTCGCCGATCTACGCGGTGTACCCGAGCCGCCGGCACCTGTCGGCCAAGGTACGGGTGTTCGTCGACTTCCTGATCGCCCGTTTCGCCGGCGAGGCGCCCTGGGCGCTCGAGCGCGCGCCGTCACTCCGCGCCCGGGCGCAACGTCGGCCGTGACCGCAAACGGGGACGCCCGACGCTGCCGGTCGAACTTCGCCCGAGGCGCGCGCCGCGCCGCCCGCGCGGTCAGGGCATCTGGATCTTGCCGCCGCCGCCGAGGCCCGGGATCCCGCCGCCGCCCTTCAGCGCGCTCGCGGTGGCCGCGGAGGGAATCACCAGCCCCGAGCTCTGCTGCCGGCGCAGCTCGGCGAGCTCGCGCATCGTCTGCTCGATGCCGACCTTCGCGGCCTCGGCGTAATTCGCCACCGCCTCGGCGAGCGTCCTCGCCTCGATGTCGAAGCTGATCGGCAGCGGTCCCATGTTGGTCATGAGCTGGGCCTCGCCGGTATAGATCGTCGGTCGCGACGGATCGACGGCGCCCATCGCCGTCACCGGCACCATCACGCGCAGCGTGCCGAGCTTGCGGTCCGTGTAGATCTCCTCGCGGTAGAGGGCGTTGGGATCCATCGCGGGATCGCGGGTGGGGTCGGCCATGATCGGAGTCCTCGGGTAGCTCTCGGAAGGTCGGTCATTGTACGGCGGGGGCGAAGTAGCGATCGAGGAGGTGCGGCTCGTCGAAGTGTCGCCGCCCGACGAACGCGGTCGCGTGGCGGCCCCATTGCCGCATCGCGCCGGGGTAGCGGATGCCGAGCGGCCAGAACAGCAGGACTTCGGCGCGCGCGGTGCCGGCGACCAGGCCGTCGGGTCCGTAGAGGCTGCGCGTCCCGCCTTGCGGATGCGGCAGCGAGCGCAGCGCGTGCTCGCGGCCCATGCCATACCGCTTCTGTGACTGAGGCACGATGCCGTCGACCCGCGCCGCGCGCACGTAGTGCGTGCCGCTTTCGACGTGCACCACGACCTCGCGTCCGGTCGCGACGGCCGGCAGCGTCGCCGGGACGAGCGCCTGCTCGTCGAGCGAAGCCTCGGCCGGCTTGGCGGCCACGCGGGCGGTCGGCACGAACAGGTGGTAGCAGCCGCACGCGTGGATCGAGTCGAACGCGAGCGGCGCGCCGTCGTCGTCGAGCGTCACCCGCCACACGACGCCGTCGAGCCGGCCGGCGAGCGCGTCGCCGGCGTAGGCGGGCGGGCGCTCCGGGAACCAGGCTGTGTAGACGAGCTGCAGCCGGATGCGGCCCGCGAAGCGCGTGTGCGCGGCGCGCACGAACACGACGGGCGCCGGGGTCGTCGTCGGCAGGCCGTCGCGGTCGAGTACCGGCCGGCCGATGCGGTCGGCCTCGCCCTGGGTGTCGACGACGAAGGTGGGCGCGTGCGTCGCGAAGAGCCGGTCGAGCTCGTGGTCGGCGGGCTGCGGCAGGGCCAGTGGGTTGGCGCGCGAGCGGGCGAGCAGCGCGGCGGCTTCGCCCTGCGCGAGCGGCATGGCGCCTGCGGGGACGTAGGCGACCGCGGTGGCGGGCGGTACGACGGGCGCCCCGGCGAACGCGTCGCGCACCGAGCGCTCGTAGATGCGTATCCCCGCGGCGAAGCCGATCCGCGTCAGCGGATACAGGCCGGCGGCCCGCGCGAGGTCGTCGTAGTCGTCCGGCACGAAGGCCCGTGCGACCAGCGCTGCGCGCGCTTCGGGTGTCGCGGTCGCCGCGTCGGCGAGCGCGCGGCCGCAGCCTTCGAGCAGCGCCTGCGGCGGCAGCGCGCCCAGGCCTTCCGCGTCCAGCGCGGCGCGCACCGCGCGCGTCTCCCGTTCCGGCAGGTTGCCGATCTCGACCTCACGCGCGACGCGGTCCTCCTCCTCGAGCAGCGCGCGCCACTGTGCGAACGCCGGCGCATCCTGCGCTTCGGGACCGAGCGAGGCGAGGAAGCGCGTGACCCGCAACGACGGCGCACCGGCGACGCGGGTCGCCTCGGCGTCGCGCACGCCGGCTGCGTCGACCGCGGCGTCGAGCGCGGCGTACGCGCGCTCGCAGCGCGCTGCCAGCGAGCGGTCGCCTCCTGCGTCGGACGCTTCGGCGGGCCCGGGCGCGATCGCGCTTGCGCGATCCGCGGGCATGGACGCCGTGGGCGGTGCGACGCTCGCGCAGGCCGCGACCAGCAGCGTCGCCCCGAGGGCGACGGCGCGGCGCAGCGGTCGCGATGCCCGCATCGTGCGTGCCATCAGCGCGCGTCGGCGCGCACCGCGGCGTCGATGCGCTCGACGATCGCCGGGTAGAACGGGTTGCTGCGCAATCGCGCGAACTGGCCGAGCCCGATCGTGAGCGCGCCCGCCTCGCCGAGCGGCGCGCCCTGGCCGAGCGGGATCGCGAGGCCGCCGGGCGCCTTGCGCGGCGCGAGTCCGTACATCGGATCGTCGACGGGCACAGGCACCGCGAGGTGCCCGACTGAGAAGACGTTGGGCGGCCATGCGAGCCCGGTCGGGTTCACGACTGTCTCGCGCGTTCCCGCCTCGCGCACCCGTTCGACCACCTCGAGCGTCTGCGGCGAGGCGTTGGCGAGGATCGCGAGCCGGAAGGGCAGCGCCGGCGCGGACGTCAGCGCGTCGAATGCCTGTCGCGGGCCGGGCGCGATGAGACCGGTGAGCACCGCGTTGCGGTTGACGTCGAAGACCACGAGCTCGTGGCCCTTCGCAGGCAGGCGCGCGAAGAGGCGCGAACCCAGGTCGGCCGCGGCGATCTTCGAGTCGACCAGCGACTGGAACGCGGTCACCGGCGGCATCCGATCGAGCTTGCCTTGCGAGTGTGCGCGCGCGAGCGACTTCTCGAGCGCGCGGGTGAGGCCCCAGATCTGCAGGCCCGCATTCACCGGGAACGAGTTGTACTTGTAGGGATCGTACTCGGGCATCACGTCGAGCCACGCCGCCTTCCCGAGGCCGGGCAGCGGCGCGAGGATCGCGGCGAAGTTCGTGAACGCGGCGAATCCCGACACGCCGATCGCCGGGGAGAAGAGCAGGAGGCGCGTCGGCATCGCGAGCGCCGGATCGTCGAGCGCGCGCAGCACGTGCAGCAGCGCGAGCGGCGCGCCGGTCGAGTAGCCGGCGACGTAGAGCGGCTTGCCGGGGGCCTTCGACGCCGCGTGGGCGAGCGCGAGCGCGGTCGCCGCCATCCAGTCCTCCCAGTCGACTCGGCGCAGCGCTCCGGGAATCGTGCCGTGGCCCGGCAGCCGCAGCCAGACGACGTGGAAGCCGCGCTCGTGCAGCGCCTGCCCGACCGCGGCGAGCGAGTAGGGCCCGTCGGAGAGCCCGTGGAGCATCACGGCCGTGCCTTTCGGCTCGGCGTGGCCGAGCTCGCGCGAGCGGTTGCCCGGGGTCTCGAGCGCGATGCGCGCGGCGAGCGTGCCGCGCGCGTAGCGCTCCAGCGGCCCCGCCTCGGGCGAAGCCTGTCCGCCGTAGACCGTGCGCTCGAGCTCGGCGAACAGGCGCTGCTCCTGGAGCAGGTACGCGGGGAACGTGGCGGGGGCGCCGGATCCCGCCGCGAACTCGTTCGAAAGGCGCGCCGTGTGCCACGGCGCGAGGTCGGGGTGGCGCCACCATGCCTGCGCGGTGAAGCCCACCACGACCGCGCAGAAGATCGCGGCGAAGAACAGGACGCCTCGCAGGACGAGGCGGGCAGTGCGGTCGACGAGCATCGGGCTGATCGGGAGGCGTGCGGCCCGGCGGCGGCGCTCGGTGCGGCCGGCCCGATCAGGATGGTAAGCGGTGCCCGCGACACGCGAAAGCGCCGGGCACGTGGCGGGATTCGGCAGCGCTTTAAGCTTCGTCAATCCGCGCAGGCCGCGTGCGCGCACAATCCTCGATACAGGGAGCCACGGAGAAGACCGCCATGACGTACCGCTCTATCCTCGTCCACGTCGACGGCACCGAGAAGGGCGAGGCGCGCGTGCGCCTCGCCGGACGCCTCGCCCGGACCTATCCCGCGCAAGTGGTCGGCATGTACCTCGTGCAGGGCCCGGAGGTGAGCCCGTTCGCGACCGCGCTGATCCCGCCGGACTTCGTGGACCGTCGCCTCAAGCTCGCGAACGACGCGCAGCACGCCGCCGAGGCGACGTTCCGCGCGATCCTCAAGGACGCCGGCGTGAAGCACGTCGAGTTCCGCGCGCCGGTGGGCGAGGCGACGGAGGCCGCGATCGAGCACTCCCGATACGCGGACCTCGTGGTCCTCGGGCAGCCGCCGCGCGACGAGGCGGACTACGCGTTCTCGATGGAGCTCGCCAACGCCGTCGTGATGGGCTCGGGCCGGCCCGTGCTATTCGCGCCCTACACCGGCGTCGACGGGCCGATCGGGGAGCGCGTGCTGATCGCGTGGAAGGACTCCCGCGAGTCGGCGCGGGCGGTCGCCGACGCCCTGCCGATCCTCAAGGATGCGAAGAAGGTGCTTGCGGTGGCGATCGCGCCGACCGAAGAGGAGACGCTGAAGGACCTCGTCACCGACAAGCAGATCGAGGGCTTCCTCGCCCGCCACGGCATCCAGGCGCAGGTGAAGCGGGTCGTGGCGCCGGACATCAGCGCGGGCGAGCTCCTGCTCTCGCACGCCGCCGACATCGGCGCCGACCTGATCGTGATGGGCGGCTACAGCCGCCCGCGGTTCACGCAGCTGGTGTGGGGCGGCGCGTCGAAGCTGATCCTGAGCTCGATGACCGTGCCGGTGCTGATGTCGCATTAGCGACGGACGGGGCGGCTGCGGGCCTTCTGGAAGGCGGGGGCATCGTCACCCGGAGGGCGCTGGATCAACCGGCTGGCGGCCTCGCGCGTTGAGGTTTATGGAGGCCGAGCCGGCTTGTGCGTGGCGGCTGGCCAAACTCGGACGCGACGGGAATGCCCATGAACAAGCTCGCAGCACTGGCGGTAGCGATCCTGGCGTTGACGCTCGCGGCCGGCGACGGCTTGGCACAGCGCGGTGGCGGCGGACAGGGCGGCGGCAGCGGCTGGTCCGGCGGCGGGTCGCCGGGCCGGCCGCCCCCGGGAGGCGGCGGCTACCGCAACCCCGGCGGAAGCTGGCAGGGCAGCGCCTGGCGCGGCGGAAGCGTGCACGGCGGCACCTGGCGCGGCGGAAGCTGGCAGGGCGGAAGCTGGCACGGCAGCACCTGGCGCGGCGGAAGTTGGCACGGCGGTTGGGCGCGGCCCGGTTGGAATGGCGGCGTCTGGTGGGGACCGGGCTGGCGGCCCGGGTGGGGCACCGCTGGCTGGTGGGGACCCGGCTGGGGCACCGCCGGCTGGTGGGGACCGGGCTGGGGTTGGTGGGGCCCGAGCGTCGGCGTCACGGTGGGCACACCCTGGGTCACAGGATGGGGCTGGCCGGCGTGGGGCGCGTCGACGGCAGTGGTCGCTGCCGCGCCGATCGCCGTGGGTCCCCAGACCTTCATCGAACGGCCCGCCGAGCCGCAGGCGGTCGCCGCGTTCTGGTTCTACTGCAGCGATCCGGCCGGCTACTACCCGTGGGTGCAGACCTGCAACCGGCCCTGGACGGCCGTGACGCCCACGCCGCCGCCGGGCTCGGCGCCCGCGAACTGACGGAGCGACCCATGGCAACGACGATGGAGACGACGCGATGAACGCTGCCGCGTGCAGGTTCGTCCTGGCGGGCGTGGCGGCTGCGCTGCTCGCGGGCTGCGCGACGGTGCCGACCGCGCCCGCGGTCACCGTGCTGCCGGGAACCCGGAAGACCTTCGAGCAGTTCCAGCAGGACGACTGGGCGTGCCGGCAGCACGCGCAACTGGCGCTCGGCCCCAACGCCGGCCAGAACGCCAACAACGCGGCGGCGGGAACAGCGATCGGCGCCACCGCCCTGGGTGCGGCCACCGGCGCGATCATCGGCGCCGCCTCCGGCCACGCCGGGCCGGGCGCCGCGATCGGCGCGGGCACCGGGCTCCTGTTCGGCAGTGCCTACGGCAGCGGCGTCGGCTGGGACGCGTCGTGGGCGATGCAGGCGGCGTACGACCGCGCCTACGTGCAGTGCATGTACGCGCGCGGCAACCAGGTGCCGGGCCAGGCGTCGTTCGTCGCCCGGCCCCAGCCCGCCAATCCGGCCTGGCCTGCGGGACCGCCGCCGGGCAGCGCGCCGCCGCCCGCGGCCTATGGGGCGCCCGCCACACCGCCGGCCGGGTATGGGCCGCCGACGACCGCGCCCCCGCCCGGGGGCTTTCCGCCGCCGAACACGCCGCCGCCCGTGGCCCCGCCGCCGCGCGGCTGATCGGGGCCGGCGGGTCACGCGATGGCGTGGCTGGACAAGATCCCGCTGGCGGTGCTGGTCATCGCCGCGCTGACGCTCGGGCTCGCGCCGTTCGTGCCCGAGCCGCACCTCTGGGAGAAGCTCAAGATGCTCGCGGCGGGGACCCTCACGCGCCCGCTCGACGTCTTCGACCTCCTCTGGCACGCCGCGCCGTGGCTCCTGCTCGCGGCGAAGCTCGCGCGGATGGCGATGCGCGGCTGAGCGGCGTCGCGCTGCGGTGCAGTGCGCTGCGGCCGCGGTGCGGGCGTCAGCGGGCCGCCGCGGCGCCCGTCTCCTCGACCTTCTCGCCGTGCTCGCGGGTGGCGCGAAAGCCCACCTTCGGCCAGCGCTCCATCGTCACCTGCAGGTTGTACTTGTTGGTGGCGAGGAACACCGGGTTGCCGTCGACGTCGCTCGCGATCGAGGCCGACTGCTCGCGCTCGAACTGGCGGCGCACCGACTCGTCGGGGAAGGTGAGCCAGCGCGCGGTGGCGACGCTGGCGTTCTCGTAGATCGCGTCGACGCCGTATTCGGTCGCGAGCCGGTGCGCGACGATCTCGAATTGCAGCGGCCCCACCGCGCCCAGCATCAGCGCGTTGCCCGTCGCCGCCTCGAACACCTGGATCGCGCCCTCCTCGCCCAGCTCCTTCAGGCCCTTGGCGAGCTGCTTCGACTTCAGGGGGTCGCGCGGGCGCGCGACGCGGAAGAGCTCGGGCGCGAAGTAGGGGATGCCCTTGAACGCGAGCGCCTCGCCTTCGGTGAGCGTGTCGCCGATCGACAGCTGGCCGTGGTTGTGGATGCCGAGGATGTCGCCGGCCACCGCGTCCTCGGAGTGCACGCGCTCGTTGGCCATGAAAGTGAGCGCGTTGCCGAGCTTCATCTCGCGCTTCTCGCGCAGGTGGCGCACCTTCATGCCGGGCACGTAGCGCCCGGAGCACACGCGGAAGAAGGCGATGCGGTCGCGGTGCCGCGGGTCCATGTTCGCCTGGATCTTGAACACGAAGCCCGTGAACGGCGCCTCGGCCGGCTCGACCGTGCGCACGCCGCCGTCGCGCGGCTGCGGCGGCGGCGCCCACTCGACCAGCGCCTGCAGGATCTCCTGCACGCCGAAGTTGTTGATCGCGGAGCCGAAGAACACCGGGGTCTGCCGTCCCGCGAGGAACGTCGGCAGGTCGAACGGCAGGCTCGCGCCGCGGACGAGCTCGACGTCGTGGCGCACGCCCCACATCTCGTCCGGGAACAGCGCGTCGAGCCGCGGGTTGTCGAGGCCCTCGATCACCTCGGTGTCGTCCGCGAGCCGCTCGCCGCCGGGCGTGAAGCGCAGCAGCCGGTTGCGCTGCAGGTGGTAGACGCCGCGGAAGGCCTTGCCCATGCCCACGGGCCAGGTCACCGGCGCGCAGTCGATGCCGAGCACCGACTCGATCTCCTCCATGAGCTCGATCGGCGAGCGCACCTCGCGGTCCATCTTGTTGACGAAGGTGATGATCGGCGTGTCGCGCAGCCGGCACACCTCGAGCAGCTTGACCGTCTGCGCCTCGACGCCCTTCGCCGCGTCGATGACCATCACCGCGCAATCCACCGCGGTGAGCACCCGGTAGGTGTCCTCGGAGAAGTCCTGGTGTCCCGGCGTGTCGAGCAGGTTGATCGTGTGGCCGGCGTAGGGGAACTGCATCACCGACGAGGTCACCGAGATGCCGCGCTGCTTCTCGACCTCCATCCAGTCGGAGGTCGCGTGCCGCGCGCTCTTGCGGGCCTTCACCGTGCCGGCGAGCTGGATCGCGCCGCCGAAGAGCAGCAGCTTCTCGGTGAGCGTCGTCTTGCCGGCGTCCGGGTGCGAGATGATCGCGAACGTGCGCCGCAGCGCGACGTCGCGCACGAGGTCGGGAGGGAACGGGCGAGCCTGCATGGTCGGGGCGGCCGCGCCGCACGCGGCCGCCGGAGCGGGGAACGGGAAGCTGCGGACGCCGGCCGCGGGCGCGGCGAGCGCAAGGCCGGCGATTATATCGCGCGGGCCCGGCGCGCGCGGCAGGCGATCAGCGTTCGGCAGCGGGCGCGGCGTGGCGCGTCAGCAGCGCGCGGATCCTGGCGAGCTCGCCCTTGACGATCGCCGCGTTGCCGGGGCCCATGCGCAGCAGGGCCTTCTGCGCCGCCGGCAGCGTCTCGAGGCCGCGGTCGACGAACTCGTAGTTGATCTTCGGCTGCACGACCCGCAGCGGCGCGGCGATCTCGGGGGTGGCGAGCGCGACGTCGATCGCCTCGACCAGACGGTCGTTGAAGTGGCCGTTCGGGTAGCCCAAGTCGCGGTGGGCCTGCGCGAACAACGGGTAGTGGCGTTCGTAGAGCGCGACCAGGCGCGCGGCGTCGACGCGTTGCAGCAGGGCCACGTACGCGGCATAGCGCGCGGCGTTGCCTTCGGCGATCGCGAGCCCGCTCGGGGCGAACGTGGTCTCGAACGGCCCGGGCGCCGGCTTCACCGGCATCCGGGAGGCGAAGAGCGAGCGTCGCGGCAGGTTGTCGACGGTCGCGACGAAGTTGCGCACGACGTCGCCGGGCTCGAGGATCGCGCCGAGCGCGGCGCCGAGAAGCGCACGCAGCCCCGCTTCGAGTACCGCGTCGCTCGCGTCGAGCGGCGGCTGCGGCGCCGCGGCGGCGGGGATCGGATAGCGTGCGACGTCGCCGGGCTCGTTCCGCGGTGACGCACTCCCGGCCGGCAGGGCGAGACCCCCCTCCGGCGCGGTCGCCGCAGGCGCGCCAAGCCGCGGCTGCCAGAACACCGACAGCAGCGTGGCCGAGGCGAGCAGGACGAAGAGCGGCGCAAGCCAGCGCGCGACGCCGTGGCGCTTGCGGCGGGGCGGCTGCCACGTGCCCGCCTCGTCGAGGCGCGGCGCCGGCGACAGGCCGGCGACATAGGGTTCGATGCGGGCGTCGCTCATCGCAGGGACCGATCAGGCCCTGTATGCTACCCAAGGTGGGCTTCGACGTGTAGCGCAGAAAACGCGGCCGGTGCGCGCGACCTTCCCGGTCCGGCCGCGGCACGGCTTGCGGCGCCGGCGGCCGCGCGGGGCTCGCGTCGCCCCGGGGCGGCTGCGGGTCGCCCCGGCGCCGTCGCGATCCGGCTACTTGGTCTTCGCCGCCTCGATCTGCGACGGCGTGGCGCGTGCGTGGGCGAGGTATTCGCGCAGGTGCTGGATGTCCTGGCGGCCCAGCGTGTTGCCGTGGTGCGGTCGGTGCAGGATGCCCTCGTAGCCGTTCAGCTTCACGCGGATGCGCGCGCCGGAGAGCATCTCCAGGTCGGCGCCGAGGTGCGCGAGCAGCGACTCGATCTCGCGCCAGTGGATGTTCGCGCTGATCGGGTCGTGGAAGATCGCGCGCAGAAGGTTGTCGTGCTTGTGGCTCACCGCGGGCTCGTCGGGGGACGGGGATGCGCCGAGCATACGCCAACGGCGCCACAGTCCGGAAGACGCCCGACGCGCAGGCGCCGGTCGCGGGTCACAGCCTCGCCGCCAACCGCCGCACCTCGTCCGCGACCGCGTCCTTGAGCGACGGCGGCCCGATCACCTCGACGTCGGCGCCGTACTTGAGGATGTCCATCACGAGCTCCCGCGTGTCGGAGAACGGGAGTTCGAGCAGGTAGCGGCCGTCCGGCTCGAAGCGGCCCCGCTGCCCCGGGTGCCAGCGCTCGTGCGAGACCCATCGGGCGCGCGCCGCGGTGAAGCGCAGCGTCGCCCACTCGACGCTGCGGCCGGCGAAGATGCCGTAGCCGCGATCGAGCTCGCGCTCCACTGCCTTCATGTCGACCGACTTCGCCTTCTCGTCCAGCAGCAAGGGGTTCGCGATCGCGTCGACGGCGAACTTGCGCAGGCCCTCGCGCAGGTGGCACCAGGCGTCGAGGTACCAGTTGTCGCGGTAGAGCACGAGCCGCTGCGGCGAGACGACGCGCTCCGTCGTCTCGGCGGTGCTGCGCGCGGCGTAGGCGATGGACAGGCGCCGGCGCTTGAGCGTCGCCGCCGCAACCACCTCGAACACGCCGGGCGGGAGCGTCCGTGCCGCCTGCCGCAGCACGCGCACGCGCTTCCTCACCTCGCCGGGTGCCACCTGCCCCTCCTCCTCGAGCAGCATCTCGAGTCGCGCGCGCAGCGGCGCGACGTGGCCCTCGAGGAGGCCGGGGGAGAGCTCGGCGAGCATCGCGTCCATCACCAGGAGCGCGCGGATCTCGCTGTCGTTGAACCACAGGCCCGGCAGCTCGACCTTCCGGGCCGGGCCCATCTCGTAGCCGCTCTTCTCGGGGTTCCACTCGATCGGCACCTGCAGGCGCTCGCGCAGGTACTCGAGGTCGCGCTTGAAGGTCGCGAGCGACACCTCGAGCGCGTCGAGGAACGCGCGGCGCGGCACGACCTTGCGCTCGCGCAGCAGCCGCTCGATCCTGTAGAAGCGCTCGGTGCGGTCCATTGCGCGTCGCGTCAGCCGACGCGCAGCCGGCGGTGACGGTGGCCGACGGTGGCGATCACCCCTCGCGTCTCCACTGCGTAGACGCCGGCGAGGCGATCGAGGTCGCGGGCCGGGGCCGCGCGGGCGCGAGCGGCGCGCCGGCGCGCGGCACGGTCGAAGCAGACGATCACCGCGCCGTGGTGGTCGTGGCGCTCGGTGCCGAAGGCGAACAGGTGCGCAAGCAGGTCCTGCGCGATGCCGCGCTGCTGGATGCGGGCCTGGGCGTGCCGCGTCAGCGTCCGACGGAGTTCCGGTGCCATCGTCGTCCTCTCTGGGGTGTCTCGACGCCGCCCACTTTGCGCCCACGGGTGGCTCAAAGCGTGAGCTTGCCGGGGGCCGCGCCGGCCGGGCAATCGCCGGCCGACGAGCGGTCGGCCGTGGCGCCCGCGGGGCGCCGAGGGCCGGGCGCCACGAATCGTCACGGCTTGCGGATAGACTGCCGGGGCGCGCGCGGCCGCCGGCCGGGCGACGCGCCGATCCCACGCCCTCCGTGTCCCTCGCCAAGTCCGCGCTCGCTCCCGGTGTCCGACCCGTCGAGGTCTGGGCGTGGGCGATGTTCGACTTCGCCAACTCGAGCTACACGACGGTCGTCATCACCGCGATCTTCGGCGCGTACTTCGTCTCGGTCGTGGCCGACGGCGCCGACTGGGGAACGCTCGCGTGGACCGCGAGCCTCGCGGTCTCGTACGCGCTCGTCATGCTCACCGGTCCGCTGGTCGGCGCCTACGCCGACCTGCACGCGGCGAAGAAGCGCCTGCTGGTGGCGACCACCACCGGGTGCATCGTCGCCACCGCGGGGCTCGCCTGGGTCGGGCGCGGCGACCTCGCGCTCGCGGTCGCGCTGATCGTGTTCTCCAACTACTGTTTCGGCACCGGCGAGAACCTGATCGCCGCGTTCCTGCCGGAGATCGCGAAAGGCGAGGCCATCGGCCGCGTGTCCGGCTGGGGCTGGGGACTGGGCTACCTCGGTGGTCTCCTCGCGCTGGCGCTGTGCATCGTCTACCTGCAGTGGGCGGGGAGCCGCGGCGTTCCGGCCGACGACGCGGTGCCCGCGACGATGCTCATCACCGCGTTGCTGTTCGCGGCTGCGAGCCTGCCCACGTTCCTGTTCCTGAAGGAGCGCACGCGGCCGCTCGCAGGTCCCGGACACGCGTTCCGCGACACCTTCGGGCGCCTGCGCGAGACGATCCACCGTGCGCGGCGCTACCGGGACCTGTGGCGCTTCCTGATCTGCATCGTCTTCTACCAGGCCGGCATCCAGACCGTGGTGACGCTCGCGGCGATCTACGCCGAGCAGGCGATGGGCTTCACCACCAAGGAGACGCTGGTCCTGCTCGCGGTCACCAACATCGCCGGGTCCGTGGGCGCGCTGCTCTTCGGCCAGGTGCAGGACCGCCTCGGGCACAAGGCGACGCTCGCGCTGACGCTGTGGCTGTGGACCGGCACCGTGCTGATGCTGTGGGCGGCCGGCGGAGCGACGGTGTTCTGGATCGGCGCGAACCTCGTGGGGCTCTGCCTCGGCGCGAGCCAGTCGGCGGGCCGCGCGCTGGTCGGCTACCTCTCGCCGGAGCGGCACACCGGCGAGTTCTTCGGGCTGTGGGGCCTCGCGGTCAAGCTCTCGGCGATCGTCGGGCCGCTCACCTACGGGCTCGTGTCGTGGCTCTCCGGCGGCGACCATCGGCTCGCGATCCTGATGACCGGCGCGTTCTTTGTCGCCGGCCTCGCGTTGCTGTCGACCGTCGAGGTCGGGCGCGGGCGGGAGGCAGCGCTCGCGGAGCCGGCGACCGCCTGACGAGGCCCCTCCACGTCCGGGAGACGGCCCGCCGGACGGCGAATTGCTCTTGGCGGCCAATGGCGGCATCATGATCCTCCGCATCTCGTCATCGGCCGTTCCTGAGATGTCGTCTACAACTTTCCGCCGACCCGCGCGACGGCGGGCTCTCGCCCTGGCCACGGTCGCGCTCGCCCTCGCGGCGGCGAATGCGCACCCGAGCCCGGCGACCGCCCGCGAGGCTCGCGCCTACGAGCACGGCGAGGGCGTCGCGCGCAATCCCGAGCGCGCGGCGCGGCTCTACTGCGAGGCGGCGCGCGATGGCGACGCCGACGCCGCGTTCCGCCTGGGCTGGATGTTCGCGATGGGCCGTGGCATCGAGCGCGACGACGCCCGCGCGGTGGCGCTCTTCCGCCGCGCGGCCGAGGACGGCCACGCGCAGGCGGGCGGCATGCTCGAGCTGCTGCGAAGCCCCGTGCCGGTGTTGCCCGACTGCCTGCGCCCGGCGGAGGAGGTCGCAGCGCTCGGCCCGCCCGAGCCGCCCCCGCTGCTCGAGGAACCGCTCCCGCTCGCCGACGCCGGGCCCGATCCGTTCGGGGATTTGCCGAAGTGGAAGCAGCCGGTTTCCGACCTCGTGCACCGGCTCGCGCCGCAGTTCGGCGTCGACCCGAAGCTCGCGCTGTCGGTGATCGCGGTCGAGTCGAACTTCGAGCCGCGCGCCCACTCGCACAAGGACGCGCGCGGCCTGATGCAGCTCATTCCCGAGACTGCCGAGCGCTTCAACGTCAAGGACGCCTTCGACCCGCTGCAGAACGTCCGCGGCGGGCTCGCGTACCTCCGCTTCCTGCTCGCCTATTACCGCGGCGACGTCGTGCTGGTCGCCGCGGCCTACAACGCCGGCGAGAAGGCGGTGGATCGCCACGGCGGCATCCCGCCGTACGAGGAGACGCAGGGCTACGTGCGCAAGGTGCTCGCGCTCTACCGCAACGTCTTCCACCCGTTCGACGCGCGGCTCTCCTCGGCAGTGCGCAGCCCCG
>Ga0114939_10001898_pt1 | contig 16118 bp, 10 predicted proteins | sample AshMeaCrysSpring_FD_87196 | JGI IMG/M metagenome (GOLD analysis project Ga0114939, IMG submission 87196) | Groundwater microbial communities from Big Spring, Nevada to study Microbial Dark Matter (Phase II) - Ash Meadows Crystal Spring | ecosystem: Environmental > Aquatic > Deep subsurface >... | reverse complement strand
GGAACCGCCCCGCGGCAGGCCCTGCCGGCGGGGGGACTCGAACCCCCACGGGGCTTTCGCCCCTTCGGATTTTAAGTCCGATGCGTCTGCCATTCCGCCACGCCGGCGTTACGAGGGGAGGGATTGGGAATCTGGTGGGGTTTAGAGGGGAAATCTGTTATTCCTGTTACTTTTGCCATTGACAGGATGTCACACAAAGATGCATGTTGTCGCAAGAATGATGTTACTTTCTTCGTTACTTGCTGATTGTTGGGGGCTGGCATGAAGCGGGATGTTTTGGTGTATCGGCCGGCTGGGAAGGCGGTGTTTTATGCGAACTTCCGGGTGCGGGTAAATGATCCCATGCGGGGCGTGGTGAGCAAGCAGATAAATCGCTCGACGGGATCGGCGGACCGACGGACGGCGCAGACGATTGGAAACAAGATGCGGGATCAGGCGGTGTTGGGGTTTTGGGATGCGGTTCCGACTTTGCGGCGGGCGCATGCGACGTGCGGGGAGATTGCGGACCGTTACGTGGAGCGGGCGCAGATCAAGACGGCTTGGGATGTGTCGCGGGTGTTTCTGAAGGTGGTGGCGGAGGGGGCCGGGTTGGGGGTGGGGGAGGATGCGGTCGCGAAGGCGCGGGCGATGTCGGCGGGGGCGCTCACTGCGGCGGCGATGGTGCGGTTTCGGGACGGGAGTCTGGCGGCGGGGAGGACGCCGGAGGGGACGAATACGATGATGCGCACGGCGCGGTCGATCTTCTCGCGGCGGGCGATGGAGTGGCTGGCGGACATGAGCCTGCCGGATGTGGGGCCGTGGAAGCGGGTGGCGTTGGCGAAGGCGGTGGCGGACAAGCGGTTCCGGCGGATCCCGGAGAAGGTGCTTGGGCGGTTGGACCGGCGGGCGGAGGCGGCGTGGCGGTTGGCGGTGCGCAAGGGGTCGGACCGGCTGCGGAATGCCTGGGCGGTGTATGTGCTCATGCGGCGCTGCGGCCTGCGCAACAGCGAGTGCGAGGATCTGCGTTGGGAATGGATCGTGCGCCGCGACGGCCGGGCGTGGATCGATCTCGGGCCGCACGGGGATTGGAAGCCGAAGGGCAGCGCGGGCGAGGTGCCGGTGGATCCGGCCTTGCTCGACCGGCTGGCGGAGCGGATGGGCACGGGGCCGCGCGAGGGGCATGTGCTGCTCGGGAAACCCTACACGCGCCGGGATGCGGCGCACCGGGATGTGAATGAGATCGTGCGCCGGTATTTGCCGGACCGGGAAAAGGGGGCTTACGAGCTGCGCAAGCAATGGGGCAGCGAGATGGCGCGGCGGCATGGCATCGAGACGGCGGCGAAGTTGCTCCGCCACGCGTCGATCCAGACCGCCTGGGATCACTACTATGACGATCTCAAGCTGGCCGGGGTGGCGGCGCTTTAGTCCTTTTAGTCCTCATAGGAGCGCGAGATCGCGTCGATGGAGCGCAGGATGGGGGAGGGGTCGCGGCCGAGGGATTGCGCGCTGAGGGCGTCGTCCATGGCGGGCTTGTAGATCCGGCTTTCCCATTCGCGGAGGACCTCGTAGCGGTCCTGCTGGGCGGGGTTGCGGTGGTCCTCGCCAAGGCGGCGGAGGCCGGCCATTTCCTTGCGGAGGCGCTGGGCGGAGGCCGGGAGGCCGAGGCGGGCGCGGGCGCGGTCGATATCGTCGGAGGTGGCGGCCTCCCATTGGGCTCCTTTGTAGCCGGCGTCGCTCACTTTGAGCACGCGCTGGAAGACGGGGAGGCTGTTGATGACGGCCTCGGTGGTGGTGTCGCTCTCCGGGTTGTAGCGGTAGATCGAGGAGATACCCGAGCTATCGACCATCATGGAAAACATGGGGCCGAGGGCCGCGATGCCGCGCACTTTCTGCTGGTCGGGGGTGAGGACATGGCGGCCGCGGAAGGGGTCCCACGGGTTGTTGCCGCCCATGTAATCGCCCCACTTGGCGGCCATGCCGAGGGCGGGGTTGAGGCCCGGGAGCTGGCCGCTGGCGTAGTCGAGGAGGCCCAGCAATTCATCCGGCACGGAGATATTCGGGTCGCCTTTGATGGCCTTGGACGAGAGGGAAATCACGCGCTTGAGCATGCCGTTGATCATGCGGTGGTGTTCGTCCTCGGGGAGGCGGAGGAAGAGGATCTTGTGTCCGTGTTCTTTGCCAGGGATCCTGCCGAGCGGGATGACCATGTTGTTTGTGAAATCGTAATCGCTCGCGCCGCCGAAGAGGTCCTCCAGTTCATCGCCCAGGGCGCCCGACCGTGCCAGGGCCGAGAGGATGGCGTAGGCCCCGCCGGCCACGGCCCACTTGAACCACCATCCGGCCCGCGAGCGCATGCGTTCCTTGCCCAGCATGAGCGTGGTGTCGGCCCGGAGGCCCTGCACGGCCACGTTCCAGAAGGGCAGCACGGCCCCGGTGCTGTAGGCCGCCGAGCCCTTGCGTGTGTAGTTCGGCACGCCCACGTAGTTGCGCACGTAGCGGGCGGCCTGCCGGCGGTCCGCGCCGTCCTCGACGAGGATCTTGTAGGCGGCGATCTTCGGGGTCGCCTCGAAGATCTGTCCGATGAATTCGATGCCGCGCAGGGAGGCCGCCACGGGCCGGAGCAGGGTGTGGTCGCGCCATGTGCCGCGCTGGTCCTCCGGCAGGACGTGGAATTGCCGGAGGAGATCCGCGTAAGCGTCGTCGCGCGAGGCGGTGCGGGCGAAGCTGTCGTGCGGGGTGGAGAGCGCGAGGTTGTCATACATGTCGCGGATGATGGGGTCGGCGCTGCCACGCAGGCGGCGGGCGGCGGCCGGCATGGCGGCGAGGTATTCCTTCGCGAGGCGGAAGGCACCGGCCCGCGGCATGTTCACGTAGTAGCGTTTCGCATCGCGCAGGGGGCCCATGAGGAGCTGGAAGGCCGGGTTGTAGCGCACCCACATGTTGTAGAATCCCCGGCGGAAGACGAAGTTGAGGGCGTGGACGGCCGCGTGGATCCGCGCCGGGTCCATGCGCTCGAAGAAGAGCGTCATTTCCTGCGGCACCTCGATGGCGTGCGTCTTGCCATCGGCCCGGTATTCCAAGAGCGTGCGGTCCTTCGAGGACGGCTTGTGGAAAGTGCCATCCGGCTTTCGGGAGGCCTCGGAGACTTCCTCCGGGCAGAACTCCCGCATGAATCCCACGCCCGCGCGGCGGGCCTTGTTCCATTGGATGGCCCGGCGCATCGAGATCACCTTCTGGATCGTGGTGAGGCCCGGGTTTTCGATGGGAGAGAGGGTGCCTTCCATGCGGTGGACGCCTGCGGGCACGTAGTCCTCGACGTGTTCGATCGGGCGGAAGGCCGCGTAGGAATCCTTGTTGGGCACGATGACCTGGTCGAAGGTCTCCCGCGAGATGAGGCCCTCGTCGGTCGCCTCGCTCACCACCTCGAAGACCATCTCGTGGAAATCGGCCGCCGCGCGCTCCAGCAGGGCAAATTTCTGGTCGCCCAGTTGCAGCCGCAGGTTGAGCAGGGCGGCCCGGCTGGTGTCCTCGGTGTGGCCGTCGGGGTTCGCCATGTTTTGGCGTTCCGCCATGATGCGTTTGTGCTGGAGGTATTCACCCATGTCGTCGAGCGAGAGCCCGGCGGCCTCCAGCGGCCGGGTCACGCGTTCATCCATGCGGGTGAGCCAGCGATAGGTGAGGTTGTCCGCCATTGGCAGCTCATCGAGGATGATGCGCATGTCGAAACCCTCCGGCACCTCCACGCCCGCGCGTTCCGCCGCCGCCTGGCGTCGCGTCCACGGCCCCGCCTTGTCCATGAGCTGGTCGTGGAGCATGTGCCAGAGGCGCAGCGGGGTGAAGCGCGGTTGGCGGGCCGCCTCGCGGGCCGCCAGCCAGCGTTCCTCCGCCCTGCGGTAGCCCGCGCGGGTGCGGCCCTGACGCGATTCCAGCACCTCCATGATCGGGCGGTGCACGAGCGCCTGCAGCTCGAAGAAGGCCCGCTGCACGTCCGGCTTGCGGTCCAGGTATTTGAAGAATTCGCGGTAGAAGGTCGGCGCGATGGCCTTGAGATCCGCCGGGCTGTTGAAGAGCACCGAGATGGCGTCCGCGTAGAGTTCCGAGCTGGAATCCCGGTATTTGTTATACCAGGCCGGCGACTTGTCCGCGTCCCACGGCCGCCACCAGCGCGTGAGCGCCTCCAGTTCCTTGCGCACCTTGCTTTCCGCCGTGCCGGTGGTCGCCCCGTAGGCCGTCGCGTGCAGGTGGCGGCGCAGCGAGAGCAGGCGTCCGAGGATGTTGCCACGGCCCAGCGTGTGGTCCGGCAGCCAGTCCGCCAGATGGCCGAATTCGTGCATGAGCACCTTCGCCGCCGTCTCCCGGTCGGTCCAGATCCTGGGATCCAGCCGGATGACCCCCTCGCCCTCCGGCACGAACTGCCCCATCGCCGAGCGCATCCGCCGCAGCTTCACGTCGGCTCCCAGCCGGCGCACCATTTCCAACAGCTCCGGCATCTCCGCCACCTTGATGTCCTCCAACCCGCGCAACCGCACCCGAGCGAATTCGCTCCGTCCGTCCTGCGAGACCAGCATCACCGGCCCCGCCTCCACCGCGTCCCCCGACATCACCCCGGCGTCCGTGCTGCCCGGCTCGGGCTCGGAGATGGCGGAGGGGGTGGCTTCCGCGCCAACGCCCGGCGCGGGTGTGTCAGGGCTTGAAGATGTTGGATAGTAAATGAATTCCGTGGCATCGTTTGCCATGAGCAAGTCGCCCAAGCGAACCTTGCTTGATACAATTTTCCCTTGTTCCCCGCGATCTTTGAGGTTGCTGAGGTGATTTTCAGCAACGGACTTGTTCAATGCCACGAAGTCATTCGGGCGAATGGCATCTCCGACTGTGGCGCGGTAGATCGTTACCCATTCAGAGTTCGGGTGAACGCCTGGATTCTCGGATTTTATTCGACTCCATACCGCGCCGATTGGATTAATGTTGGAGAGTCGATTGCTTTCTGGAAATAGCGCGGCCCGTTTGTCTTCGGGCATGCGTGAAGTAGAGCGGGGGCCTTCTCCATCGACAAGCGCTTTTGTTCCGCCCGGATCCGGTTCCGAGACCATGAACGAGCGTTCCGCCTCCGCCGGTTTGCCGAAGTGGAGCGAGACCGGCTGGTCGCGGCCCAGGAGCGGCCGGGGCGGTTCGTTCGGGCGCACCATGAAGCCGTCGTCGAGGATGCCCGCTTCCGAGTATTGCACGGCCGCGTCGCCCACCTCCGAGAATCCCCGCGCCCCGTCGTAGAACGAATACGCGTGCGTGACCCCGTAGCGCGACGCCCGCGAGCGCAGGTAGGCCGGGAATCTGCGCCGGTCGGTGAAAAGCCCCACCGGCACCTGCACGACCGCGCGCACCTTGCGCCGGCCGCTTGTGAAGAAGAGCGTCACCATGCCGTCGCCCGTCTTGTTGCGGGCCGCGATTTGCGCCCAGCGGGACGCCACGGCCTCCGCCGCGCGAGGGCCCGTGAGTTCCGCCCCCAGCAACTCGTGATCGTATTCCGGCTCCAGGAGCGCGTCGCGGTCCGTGGCCCCCGGGATCTCCTCCATGGTGTGCGAGCCATCCGGGGCGATCGAGGCGTAGCGTTTGCCATTGATGACGAGGTGGCCCTTCATGGTCACGCCCGAGGCCTTGGCCGCCTCCGCGAAATACCTCGTCGCCGTGAGATCGTTTTTCCCCGGCGAAGGGTCCCCGCTCGGGTGGTTGTGCAGCATCCATGCCGAGTCCGCCCCCGCGCGTTTGAGCCGCCGCATCATTTCCCGCGCCGTCTGGCCCGGGAGGACCGTCCGCACGCTGCGCGGGTGTTTGCTGGTGACCCCGTAAATGTCCACCACCTTCCCGTCCCGCGTCCCCACAAACCACACCGTCTCGAAAGCCGGATTCCGCACCGCCTCCGCCGCCAGCCGCAACTCCAGCGCGCTCGTTACCTCCAGATCCGACCAATCGATGCGGCCCTCCGGCAGCAACTTCCGGTTCCACGCCAGCGCCACGATGCGTTCCTGCTGGAGCTGGGCCCGCCGCGCCGCGCGCCGTTCCGCCGGCGTCAACCGTCCCCGCGCGTCCAGCACATCCCGCGCCGAGACCACCGGCCGGCGGCCCAGATTCCGAGCGGCGTCGTCCGCCCTATTGACAGTCTGCGACTTTTGGTCAATATTGGAACCGATCTTTGCGGATGGCGATCCCACGCCTTCGCCGAGATATGTGCCGTCGGCGGGATCCGTGCGGCCGTTTACTAGGCCGCCGGGTGGTTTGACCAGGAGAGCTCCCTTCAACCACCCGGCGGTCAGATTTTTCGGGTGGAATGTGGTTGGCCCGGTTGGCTGTCCACCTTTTGCGACGAAGCCGGACAAGAACACGGTTCTTCCGTCCGCCGTCTTGAATGCCTTCACGTAGTTGTAGAGGTGCTTCTCTGGCAGGTAGAGGATTGCGCCGGAATCCAGGATGTTCGGGATCAAGTGCAGGTGAGCGAGCCTGTCCTGCTCAAATCCATTGATGTCTTTGTAGTCCAGTTCCCCGCGCGCGAGATCATCCATGATCGTGCTGGAGGAATCGTGGCCAAAGACAAAGCCTTTCGGCTTTTCCTTATCCTTCCTCTTGTTGTTCCCCACGATCAACTTGATGAAATGCTGTGGCGTCCAGCTCACCGGAGATCCATCCGGCAGAGTGAGCTGCAAGGTCATGATGTGGTCCCGGAAGAATTCCCACCCCTCCTTGAGCGTGCGGATCTTCGGCCTGTCCGGCATGGGTTCCGGCACCATGCTTTCTAGGAATGCCTTTGCGGCCGCCGGGTCCGAGAGGTCCACGCCCTCCGGTTCCGCCATGCCCATGCGTTCCGACCAGTAATCATCCTGCTTTTGCGGTTCGCTCCAGACCTCGCGGCCCGAGCGCAGGCGGGCCTCGATGGACTCCAGCATTTCCATGGGCGTCTCGAAGGAGAACCCGTGCGAATTCAGCGACTCCCGCAGGCGATCCGGGTGGTGGGAGTCCTTGCGGAAAATGCGAAGCCGCTCCGCGCGCGAAGCCGCCTCCCAGATATTGCGCAACTCCCCGCGGAAACCCTCCGCCTGGTCGCTCTTGAGTGTCGGCAGGCCGCCCGCGTCCTCGATGGCCGCCAGCATTTCCGAGCTGCCAGCGCTCTCCAGGGCGTCCCCCATCGCCTCCCGCATCTCCGCCTCGTAGGCCGCCCGCTCGGCTGCGTCCGGGTCCTCCTCCGGGTCCAGCGCGAAAGGATCCTCGATGGCCGACTCCTCCACCGGAGCCTCCGATGGAGGGGCCTCCGCAGGCGGCTGGTCCGCCGCCGGCGGGGCGAAAGATTCCGGGTCCGTGGGCAGAGGCGGCGGCACCTTGCCATCCCGCTCCGCCAGCAACGCCTCAAATTTCTCCTGCGCCGTCGCGCCCGGCAGCTTCGAGAGATCCACCCCCATCATGCGCAAGGCACGGTCCGCCCGCGCCTCCGCCCGCTTCGATTCCTTCGCCGAGGCCGCCTTCTTCACGACCCGGCCGCCCGTTTCCACCGCCTTGCCGAGAGCCTGCGCCGACTTGCCGGCCGCCACATCCGCCACGCCGCCCACGCCCTCGCCGACCACCTCCGCGAGGATCGCCTTCGGGCTGCTTATGCGGCCCTCCTGGATGGCCTGCCCGCTCGCCTCGCCCGCTCCGCCGAAGAGTCCCTGCACGGCCAGTTCCGTCGCCCACTGGCCGATCTTCGGCAGCACCTTCTTCGCCGGTTTCGAGAAGAGATTCCCGCCGATCACCGCCGAGGTGAGGTCAAACGCCGCCACCGGCACCGCATGTTTCGCTCCACGCTCCTTGAGTCGGCGCATCTTCTCCGTGTCCTCCATTGCCCGGCGCATCTGCTCCGGATCCCGCACGTTCACGCCCTCGGCCTCCAGCGCACCGATCACCTCCGATGAGAGATCCACCGCGTAGCTGGCGAGGCCCGCGCTGTGCGCGTAGCCCGCCTGCGCCCCGAGCTGGAGTCCCTTCGCGAAACCCGCCGTCGCCGTGAGCGGGCTTGCCGGTCCACCCGCCATGCCCGCCAGCCCGCCTCCGATGCCGCCCGCCATGGCATACTGCGGCACGAGGCCCAGTTTCGGGAGCTGCGCCCGCACCTGCTGCGCCATGCTCTCCGCGAAGAGTTCGCCCAGATTGCCCACCGGATCCTTCACAAAGGCCGCCCAGCTCCGCTCCGGAGCCTCCGCCTCATCCCACATCCGCTTGAAATCCTCGCTCGCCGGAAACTCCGCCGCCCGCCTCTGCGCCTCCGCCACGCCCGCCGCGTCCCCGCTCTCCAGCGCCAGCGCCCCCTGGCCCAGCGCCCAGCCCCGCCGCGCCGCGTCGAAGATCTTCTTGAGCGGATCCGGCTTCACCTCCACCGAGTCCAGCAACGCCGCGATGTCCTCCTCGCTCAAGCGCGGGCTGGAGGTATCCACCGGCACGCTCGCCGCCGGCGACACCGAGTCCAGCAACGCCGAGATCTGCTCATCATCCATCGCCAATCGGCCGCCGCCCCCACCGCCCGGGGCCGCATCCGGCTCCGGCGGCGGCGGTTCATCCGGAGCCTGCGGTTCCGGCAACGCCTCCGCCAGCGACAGCGCGTCCACATCCGCCGCCGGCCGCACCCCGTCTCCCATGAGGTCCCCCGCCGCGCCCGGCATGCCAGGATCCTGCGGCATGTCGCCCTCCACAGGATCCGTCCACCGATACTCCACCGGACCCGTGATCACCCGCGGCTCGATCTCCTCGACCGCCGTCACCGAGTCCAGCAACGCCTTGATCTCCTCCGGGCTCACAGGTCTAGGAGAGCTTTTGTCGCTTCTTCCCGGCTGATCTTGCCATCCGCATAATCTTTGAGGATCGCCTGCTTGCGCTGTTCCTTATTCGCCCCGCCTGCGGCCGGCTGTCCCTGCGGCCGACTTGCCGGAGCCGCCGCTTGCGGGGCCCCCTCCCCGAGGAGCGCGGCCAGCTCGGCGTCCACGGCGGCTTTCTCTTCGCCATGGGTCTTGCCGAACCAGAGGAATTTCCCGCCATCTTTCCCATCGCTTGCGATGGTGCCGGCAAGTTCCGCCTGGCGGCGCTTGAGTTCGTCGATTCGTCGCTGGGTCGCGCCATCCGGCCCACCCTGAATATCCCTCGGATTCACCGTGTTCCCGTCTTGATCCATGTAAGCAAACTGCCCGTTGCCCATGTCCACGCGGTGGATGGAAGGCATCTGCTGCGGTCTCTGCCCCGGGAAGAGCACCACGTTTGTGTTGTTCTGGCGATAGCCGCTGTGCTTTTTGCCCGTCACCGGATCGGTGAGCACGACGAGTTCGCCAGCGCGGTTGTTGGCCTTTTGCTGGTGCTGCTCATAGGCCATTTCCGCCTTGCGGAGGTCCGAGCCGTGGTCCATGCGGCCCCGTTGCAGAGAGTCGCTGAATTGCGCGTTCGCCCGCTCCAGCTCCGCATTTTGCTTCATGCGATCCAGCGCGAGCTGATTCTGGAAATTCTGTTCGATCACCGACACTTCGCCCTGGAGCTTGTCCGGGTCCTTGATCGACGAGAGCCTGTCCGCGGTGGCCGCGTCGATGATGCCCATCTGCCCCCACGCATCGATCTTCCCGTAGGCATTGGTGAGTTTCGCCTTGTTCTTCGCGAAGAGCTGCCCCGCCTCGCCCAAGCCCGCGCCGATGGCCTGGCCGAAGTTGGCGATGCCCTGGCCGATGCCGAGGCCGAAAGCCTGCTGGCCCCTGTAGGTGGTGTCTGCGATGTCGCTGTAACCGCGCGAAGCGATTTCCGCGCGCATGTCCCTGGTCTGAGGATTAAATGGCATTTTGAGATTGCGAGTTGAGGTTGCAGTAATCCATGCGCGGCTCCCATACCGGGACGCGCGAAGAGATATTTTCCACGGTGAGGCCCGCCCGTTTCGGGCACGGCACATGGGCCGGGTTGCGCCGGTCGATGCAGGCCGTGCAAGCGTGGTAGTAGTCCGGGTTCAGGCGTTTATCCGCCTTGTTGACGAGCGCGGGCGGGTCCCCCTGCACCTCGTAGCGGTTGAGGTCCGGAAAGATCTTGTTTGCCCGCAGGTAGTGCAGCACGTCCGCATCCGTCCAGTGCCGGAGCGGGAAATACGCCGCCGCGCAGCCCGGAGCCTGCCGCATATCCACCGCCAGCGGAGCCGCCCCCAGGCACGGGTCCACATCCCCCGCCTTGTGGCCGTGGAGCACGACATCGAAGGGGAACTCCTGCCCCTGCGCCTTCGGGCGCTCCAGCCAGTCCCGTCCGCAAATGAAATCCACCCCGCACGTCATGCCCGCCTCCGGAGCCTCCGTGCCCCGCATGATGGCGATCCAATCCGCCACCACCGAGAATCCCTCCACGATGTCCATGCGGCCGCCCCCGTGGGTCACCGCGCTCCACATCGGCAGGTAGGTGTGCGCCGTCACATTCCATGCCCGCAGCACATCCTCCGCGTAGGCATACTTCGCCGGCAGCCACGGTAGCCGGTAGAAGACCGCCTCGATCCCCGGCCGCTCCCGCCGCGCCATGTGCAAGAGCGCCATCGAATCCTTGCCACCGCTCCACAGCACCGCCGGCCGGCTCGCCGACCGCAGCGCCTCCCCCAGCACCTGCCGCGCCTCATCGAGTTTCGACGTCTTCATCAGAATCCGATGAGCGCCCCCGCGCCGATTGCGCCCAGCGCCGTCATGCCGCCGCCCATGAGGCTGCCGAACATGCCCTGGTTTCCCGCCGCCCGCGAAGCCGCGATCTGCGCGTTGCCCATGCGCTCCGAGAAGGCGAGGTTCTTGTCGTTGAGATAGTCGCTGTAGGCCGCGTTGTAGTTCGTGTTGTAGAGGTCGCTCGCGTAGCCCAGCATCGACGAGAAGCCCTGGCCGATCATCGACGCGCTCGGGCCCGCTCCGTGGGTCGGGATGTTGCTGCCCAGCGCGCGCATGTAGGGGTCCACCGCGAGGTAGCCCTGCGCCGCATTGAGGCCCATGCCCTGCGCGTTTTGGTAGGCGCCCGCCGTCTGACCCAGCAAATTCGCCGCCTGTCCCTGCCGCGATTGCCGGTTGGCCACGACCATCTGGTTTGTCGAAGCCGCCGCGTTGCGCCGCTCCATGTCGCGGGCCGTCGCGTAGCTGTCGCGGCCGAGCACCTCCCGGGCCAGAGCGCCCGTGCCCGTGCCCATGCCTCTGGCCGCCATGCCCGCCCGCACCGCCTGGGCCGATTCCCGTTCCTGCTCCGCCGAGAGCGAGCGCCCCAGCGCGAGGTCCGATTCCGCCCGCGCGAGGAGTTCCCGCTCGATGGCCGTCGGCGCGATATCCGCCTCCGCCTGCGCCGCGATAGCCCCCATGCGGTCCCCCAGCGCCCGCACCCGCGCCGGGTCCTTCGAGACCTCCTCCAGCATGAGGTCCGCGCCCGCCGTGTAGGTATTGCCATCCGAGTGGCCGGTCACCTTGCGCACCCATTCCTTCTTGCCATCCGCCCCCGTCTCCTCCACCCACGAGTAGATCGGCCCGCCTCCGCCACGCAGGCGTCCCGCAATAGTATCCGTCGCGCCCAGTGCGTCTTGGATCATCTGGCGGTTTGCCTGCGCCTGTGCGCCCGCCATTGCTCCGGCGAGTGCGCCGAAATCGATGGATCCAAGTTCCGCGCTCAGGCTTCGCGCCTCCGGTTTGCTGCTCGACTTCTTCTTCGCCATATTATTGTCCGGCGGCCACCGCCGCCGCCTCCTGTGCCACCTCCACAAACGTGAAAGGCGGGTCCGCAAAGGCCGTCGCACCGGACACCGCCGAGAGCGTCACCCCATCCTGCCAGGCGAAGACCGCAGCCAGCTTCGGAGTGACCTCGTGCGGGATCCCGTCCCACCACACCTTCATCTTCAGCAGCTTCGCCGTCGAGAAATTTTTCCCGATATGCGCCTCCGCCGCCTCGATAGGGTCCGTCAACGCCGCCGCAGAGTGCTCCGCCAGCACCGCCTCGCACTCCGCCACCAGCGCATCGTCCGATATCTCCTCTGGCACCACCTCACGGTAGAGAGCCGCGTTCACCACCGGATACCCAAGCCGCGCACAAGCCGCGCCCAACACCGAATTAATGTAATGTTCTGCGATCATGCCAGTTTCCAGAGTTTGAGGTTGGTGCGGAACTCAGCTCCCGCCGTGGAAAGCGTGTAAGCCTCGGAGTTCTGTGCGTTCTGAATCTTGATCGGCGGATTTGTCGCAGCCCCATATCCCCGCACATCGAATACCGTCGTGTCCTCAATGGTAAATTGCCCGCTTGCCACCGCCCGCGTGCTCGACCCCAACGAATTCCCCTGCCCTACCCATTTGGAGCTTGTCACGTTGTAGAGACCCAGCACCAGAGACACATCCCCAGTATTAGCAACCGCCGGAGCACTCGCCTCATAAGCGTATGTGCCAGCCGCCAGCGTCACCTGGTTGGACGCGATCGACCCATGTCCCCCTTCATCGACCACCTCCGTGTCCAGCGTCAATGTCGTGATCGTGTTTCCCGTAAGCGTTTGCGCCGCGGCATTTGGCGCACACACCCACGCATATTCCAGGTAATCCGGAATGTTCGAGAAATCATACAGTGAACTCAGTTTCATAATATTAGGTATAGATTCTCCAAGTGGTTCCCGTGTAGATCAGCACGATCAGCACGCCCGCGTAGTCCAGCGTGAGATCCTCCGCAGCGCCCTCGATGGTGCTACCGTTCCGCGCCACCGTGAGATTCGTCGTCTTCCAGCTATTGGCCGGGTCCACCAGCGTCACCGCGTCATTCGCCGCCGGAGTCGCCGGCAGCGTGAGCGTGAAGGTTCCTCCGCTCGAATCCGCCAAGATCCTGTCCCCGGCAACTAGGGTGTAATTCCCCGTTTTGACCGACCAGGCATTCACGCCCATGGCCGCCAGCGCCGCCGCCGCGATCTTGCCGAAGGTCACGGCGCCGTCGGCGATTTTCGCCGTGGTCACCGCGCCATCCGCCAGCTTCGCCGTGGTCACGGCCAGCGCGTTGATCGTGGCGTCGTCCACGTGGTTGTTGAGTTTCGCCGCCGTGACCGTGTCGCCGCTTGTCCAGGTGATTCCTTTGGTGATGTCTCCCATATTGTGTTTAGCTGTGGGTTCGAGTTGCGCGGCCCTGCTGGGTGGAAGAGACCGTCGCCTCCGCTGCCAGATCCCGCAGACAGGCCCGGCCCAGTCCGGTTGTCGAGACGCGCACCTGCGCGCCATGCGCCCGCATGCGGGCACCCGCCTTGATTCTGTAATCCTCCGTCGCCGACCCCGCGTTTGTGACCGTCGCCAGCCGGTGGTCCGAGTCCGGATCCACCGCAAGCACATCCACCGCGAAGCCCTGACCCGGATCGATATCCGCCCCCGCCAGCACGCGCAGGATGCGTTTCGGGCCCGCGTCGTTCCACCAATACCGCCGCGAGAGCAGCTCCCCATTGATCGGCTCAAGGTCCGTCACCGCCGGGTCGTTCGGATCGTCGCCGTCCTCACGTTCCTCCATGAGGAAGAGCTTGCCAGCCCGCGAGACACCGAAGAGCCGCAACCGGCCCGCGTGCTCCGCCACGAGCATCGTGTGGATGCCCGTCGGGAAATCATCCGCGCTTTCCCATTCATTGTTCAGCGCGTTGAAGACGATCATGCGGTTCGGCCACTCCGATCCCGGCCCCGGGAAGGTGAGCCAGTAGCGGTTGTCGAAATACACCGCGCACGAGCTGCCCACCGTCGCCTCGTTGATCTCCTCCAGCAGATCCGAGACCGGCTCCGAGAGCGGCACGGTGAGACCCCTCAGCTTCACATCCTGGAATCCCCCGTCCAGCCGCATCACCCCGGCATCGGATAGAAAGTAAACATACGCCCCCGCCGTCACCACCGTGCGCCGCGCCCGGCAGCCCGCCTCCGCCGTGATGAGTTCCAGAAACGAAGCCCCCGCATCCAGCGAGAGCCCGGTCGCATCCAGCGCCGGCACCGCCCGATAGATCGACTTCCGCCCGAAGACCAGAATCTGCCCGTCCGCGAACGGATGCAGCGCCGTGATCCGGTCGTTGCTCCCCGCATTGGCCCGGAACGACTTCCAGAGCGGATCATAAGTCTCCGGGTCCAGCACGTCCGAGATATAGACCTCATCCTTCTCCGGGCTTGCCGCCAGCACCATCTGGCTGTTTGTGTAGCAGGCCACGCCCGCGCTCGGCATCCGCTTGTAAGTCGCCCCCGCCGGATGATTTCCCCCCGTCGTCTTCAAGAAATTCCCGCTCCCGCCGTCCCAGACCAGCGGCGGTTTCACCCGCCGCGCCTTGAGCGTCCCCGTGGCCGTGCCCGCCCCGCTCGTCACCGCGAAGGTCACCGTATTCGCGTCCACCTTCGTGATGTCGAACTCATGCAGATACACCGCTTGATCCGCCCCCTCGATGCGGATGCGATGCCCCGTGCTCCACCCGTGCGCCGTCGCCGTGAGCGTCGCCGTGCCAGCCGCCTCCGTGATCGAGGACACCGCCACCAGGCCGAAGTCGCCCTCCACCTCCCGCGAGCGCATGAGGTAGAGCCGGTCGAACGCCTGCACCACATCGATCTTGTCCTCCGCCTCGAAGATCTCCCCCGCCGGCACCGTCTTCTCGATCACCGTCTCCCCGGTGCGGTAGAGGTAGATCTTGTCCGACCCCGCCAGCACGATCCACTCGTCCCCGTTGCCCGTCTCATCGCTCTTCGGCGAGCTGAAGACCCCCGCCGCGAAGATCCCCCCCGTGTAGGCATCCCGCACGATCGGTCCGCTGTCATCCGCCGCCAGCACGAAAGGCAGCGTGAGCGGCAGATCCTCCACCGCCACGTCATCCGCCAGCCGCTTGATCCCCTTGCGCAACTCCGCCCGGCCACGCCCGAAGCGCATATTCCGCGCCGAGGCCGCGATCCCCTGCGGCAGCGTCGCCGGATCCGGCCGCGAGCGGAAGCCCAGCCAGCCCGTATCGCCGTCGATGGCGATCTGCGAATCCAGCAGACGGCTATCCACGGCGGCCCCCCTTCGGCGGCAGCCCCGTCGCCAGAAACTCCAGAAACTCCTCCTTGCCGATCCGCGTCCCCGGGCACGTCTTGTTCGTGTAAGCATCCTCCCGGTGAAACTTGATCATCGGCCGGCGCGGCAGCCTGGCATCCAGCGCCGCGATGGCCGCCCGCGTATTCTCCAGCACCGCCAGTCCCCGGCCCGACCACGGGTCCTCCGAGTCGAAGTCCCCCAGCATTTCGATTCCCCAGCCGAGCCGGTTGAAGCTCTTCGCGTGCACGCCCCGGCGGTCCAGCGGAGAGAAGACCCATATCAAATGATCGTCCACGAAGAGATGCGGTCCAGCGCTCCAGCCCAGCTCCGTGCCATAGTAATGCGCCAGATTCTCCATGTGCTGCGCCGTGAACCCCTTCGGCCGCATCGCCAGCGAAGGCGCCGCCGTGTGGTGCACGACTATGAGTTCCGGCACCCACGCCTCCAGCTCCACGCCCCCCACATAGGCCTCGAACGCCTCCCGCGAGAATCCCTTGCCCACGATCTTCATGGCCGCACCACCCCCCACGTCTTCCGCCTCGGCGACCGCGCCGCCGCCAGATCCATCTGGTCGTAGAGCGCATCCCACGCCCGGCGCTCCTGCACCTCCGCCTTCTCGAATTGCCCGTCCTCCCGCAAGCCGTCCGCATGCGCCGCCAGCACCAGCCAGCGCTCCCACGCCTGCGGCCAGTCCTGCCGCCGCCACTTGTCCGCGTGCGCGTCCGGCTGCGCGTTCACGCTCGCCTCCCGCGCCACATACGTGTGCCCCGTCGCCTCCAGGAAGACCACATCCCCCGCCGCGTAAGAGGCCGCCGCGCTCCACTCCGCGCCGGAAGCCTGCGGCGGAGCCGTGAAATACACCACCCACACGCTCGCCGCCGTCCCCGCGCCCAGCAAGAGCCCGTCCCCGCACACCGAGAACGCCACATCCCGAGCCCCCTCCGCATCCGAGCGCGGATCCCGGTCATAGACCGCCACCGCCTCATAGATCGTCGATTTGCCCGATTCCTCCCACGGCACCCGCCGCGCGTCGTCCGGGCCCGTCACGACCGCCCGCGCCTCCACGATCTCCAGCTCCGGCCACTCCCGCAGCTCCAGCG